>Ga0180433_10000285_pt1 | contig 89487 bp, 76 predicted proteins | sample SS_ome_8_FD_132980 | JGI IMG/M metagenome (GOLD analysis project Ga0180433, IMG submission 132980) | Hypersaline lake sediment archaeal communities from the Salton Sea, California, USA - SS_1_D_1 metaG | ecosystem: Environmental > Aquatic > Non-marine Saline and Alkaline > Hypersaline >... | reverse complement strand
GCCCACGAGCCGGGATCCAGGAAAACTGCCCGAAATGCGTTGCCAACAACGAGACGCGATACCCGAAAAACGAACTACGAACCTTTTTTATGCAAAACGAACCCAATCTTAACAACTAAAAATAAGGCTTAATTAAAGATGAAACAAGGACTTACCGTGATTTCGACAAAACCAAATGTTAAGAAAACGAACCCAAACGAACCCAATGATAAAATAGGTAAAATGAGTGGAGCTTATCACCGTGAAGGATATTCCATAACCCCGTTCCTACGTGCCCAAAGGCACCAAACCCAATTTCAATCCCGGGATATGCGGTTTTGTGGCGAAACCGGTTCAATAACATCGGCGGGCCGGGCCCGGCCAAATCCCGAAACTTCTGCTTAACTACTCTAAGGATTGCGCCGATAAGGGATATTAGAGCCGGCCAACCGGGCAAGAAATGGGAAGACCGACTCGACCGGTACCTGAAAAATTCGGGGGCAAAAATCGCTCCGGAAAAAACACACAAAAGGATTAGCAGATGAGTAAACGTATTTCTGTCTTGGTAATTGATGACGAGAAGCACATTCGTGATCTTTTCGCCTGCCACCCGGCGTTGGACAGTTTCGAGGTAACCCTCGCTGCTGATGGTCGCAAAGGCATTGACCTTGCCCGCAGATATCGGCCTGACGTGATTCTTTTGGATTGGATGTTGCCGGATATGGACGGGATGGAGGTCTTTGCCGAACTTAAGAAAGACCCCGACATAGCCGGAACGCCTATCTATATGCTGACGGCAAAGAAGGGGCCTGCCGATGTGGGAAAGGCGATATGCGAGGGTGTTGACGGTTATTTCGCAAAGCCGTTTGACATCGCAAAACTGGCCCGAACTCTCAGGCAGAAGTTCGCCAACCCCGCAGCCATTTGACTTTGACTTGCGGGGCGTCAGGCGAAAACTTACGGGTGACTGCGATTCAGATTGTTCCGAACAGAGTCAGGGGGCTGACTTTTGTGATTTTTACTTTTGCAAATTCACCCGCTAACGACTCCGGCCCGTTGAATACCACGATATAATCGGTGGCGGTTCTGCCGACCAACTGCGGCATACCGGCGTTTTCGGCACTATCCAGATGCGGTTTTTTGCTTGTACCTTCAACAAGCACTTCTAATGTTTGGCCTAAGAAGCGTTTATTGTACCGGGCGCTGATTTTGTTTTGCACGGCCAGAAGCTCGGTGTTTCGCTGCTTTTTCACATTAGCAGGCACGGAGTCGGCGAGTTTGTCGTTTGCCCGTGTGCCGGGCCGGGGCGAGTATTTGAAGACGAAGCAGTTTTTGTACTTAGCCTTTTTCACAAGCTCGACCGTTGCAGCAAAGTCGGTGTCCGCCTCGGAGGGAAAACCGACGATAAAATCGCCCGCAATCGCGATGCCGGGCACAATTTCGCGCGCCCTGGCGAGCAGGTCGAGATACTCTGCCGTTGTATAGCGTCTGTTCATTGCCTTTAAGATTCTGTCCGAGCCGCTTTGAGCCGGTATGTGCAGATACCGGCAGACCTTCGGCAAATCGGCCATTGCTTGCAGTATCGACTCGTCAAAACCGGCGGGGTAGCTTGTTATGAAGCGAATCCAGCGGATACCATCGACCCGGTTCGCCATCTCCAGTATATCGGCCAGGCGATATGTCCTGTCGCCGGCGGGGTATTTATACGAGTTTACCGTCTGGCCGAGCAGTGTAATCTGTTTTATTCCTTTGTCTGCGAGTTTTTTGATTTGTTCGATAATTCGTCCGGGCGGTCTGGAGACCTCCGGCCCGCGGACGTAGGGTACGATGCAGTAGCTGCAGAAGTTGTTGCAGCCTCGCATTACGCGGACGTAGGCCTGGTGCGGGATGTGGTGTGAGTCTGTGTCGTAGGCAAGCTCGAAATCATCTAAAGAGTTCATAGTTCGTAGTTCGTAGTTCGTAGAGGCATGCCCGGTTTTTTTGCGGATGTTTTCAGTAATTTGTAGGGTGGGCCTGCGGCCCACGCGGTTTCTGAGTGTTTCGTGGGGTGAGCCTGCGGCCCACGCGGTTTCTCCATTCGTGGAAATGGATTCCGGGTCAAGCCCGGAATGACATTGGTGGATTCGCAGTTCGTCTTGAATCGAGAGTATTGTATTATTCGTGGTTGGCGGTTTTTGGCGGATGTCTTCAGTTATGCTCAGGAGTTTAATCGGCTTTTCGAGTGCTCTTTTGACAAGTTCGGGGATTTGCGGGATTTGTGCGGGTCCGCAGACGATATTTACCGCATCGTGGTCGAGAAGCTCGCCGCCGAGGCGTTGGGCCATACAGCCTATTACGCCGACGATGAGCTGTGGGCTGGTTTGTTTTATATGCTTTAGATGGCCCAAGTGAGAAAAGACCCTGTCTTCTGCGTGCCGGCGGACCGAGCAGGTATTTATCAGGACCACATCGGCTTCTTTTGCTTTTTTGGTCGGTTCAAAGCCGGCATCCTTTAGCGCAGCGGCTACAAGCGCAGAATCGAGCTTGTTCATCTGACAGCCGAAGCTTTTTATGTGTACCTTTTTCGCATTCATGCCGGAGGGCAAGTATATATTATTTGGTGATTGGTGTGTAGTATTTGCTTTAACCGGTTCAATAAAGGGCGGGCCGGGGGTTCACTACGTTCAGCAGTGAATTTTTATTAACCGCGAAGGACACGGAGGGCGGAAGTAGTTTTGAGTTCTCAGGTAGATCCCGTAACGAGTACGGGACAAGGTTTTGAGTTTGTGGAATTTACTGCGTTTTGTTTTTTAGACGCTGATCGGCGCAGATTAACGCAGTTTGTTTTTTTGTCTGTCTGGTGTTCTTGAAGAAGGACATAAATGGTGAATGGTAAAAGGTAAATTGTAAATGGTGAATTGATGGTGGAGCGGCTGGAGGCAAGAAATTGTAAATACTAAGCTCTCAATCCTAAACAATCCCTAATATCTAAATTCAAATGATTAAAACTTTTCTTGAGGGAAGAAATTTTGTTGACTGGGGTAGTGGTTAGGTTTAATGTAGGTTTAACGTGTTAGCGGGAGGATTGTTGAAAGTAAAAACGAAAATAATGGGAGAACAAAATGCAGCTTAAACCTAACACTGAAAAAGCTCTGGATGCTTGGCTGGGCCCTGACACTTGGCATACAGACCATCCTTCAGATATGAACCGTTGGTATGCTTTTGTTGACCAATACCAAAGGGAACACGGTTTTACAATCGATGATGAGGTTATCTTACGCGAAATTATCGAACGTAAGTTGACAGAAAAATTTGGCAAACGTTTCGACAATGAAGACCTTCGTAATGAAATTCGCGAGCATATTAGCCTTGCATGGAAGATTCTTGATTTCCTCAAACATACTGGACGGTGAGCCAAAACAATAAGTAAACCGGGACAGTCCAGCAGGGCGCGATGGTATTTTAAGTGCGGGATAAAAAAGCAGAGTGTTTTTATACGTTTGCTGTGAAAAAAATGCAATACCAACGAATTAAAAATTCATAGGAGAATAAGGAAATGGAATTAACAGTTGGTGAACTCAAGGCTATACTGAGTCCCTACCCAGATCATTGCCCTGTAGAATTTCAACACATCATTCTCCCTGATGGAAAACACTACCGTCTGCATTTATATAGAATTGATGATAGAGGCGTTAGTGAGGGTGGATGTATAGGAAATGGGTCGGTTTGTCATTTTGAATGGCCTCCAATGGACAAAGAAGATCAAATGAAATTCTGAACTATTGGTGCGTAATATAAACGCAGAGGGTTTTTAGACGTTAACTGTGAACAATAAAGAAAGAAGAAGCACGAAGCTGAAAAAATCCACCGAGTTCACAGAAGGCCACAGAGAAAGAAAACGGAATGTGCGAAAAAATAAAAGCGACCTGTTGTATATGTGGTACTATCGGGTATATCCCAGAAGAGTATCAGGGCAATATAAAATGCCATAACTGCAAATCCGTTTTTAGGAGAACTGGAAATCCTATTTCAATAGTAAGAAAACAACTGCTTGAAAAATTGATTGAACTCGAACGTTTACATTTTTCGAAAGCGGAATGGATAGGTGGAGATGAGCATTCATGTAAAAAGTGTAAAAGCAGGAATGGAAAGTCTTATTCGATTGGAAAGATGAGGGAAATTCTTTTTTCTAATTTTTGTGATTCGGATCCTTTTGAGCAAGGGTGTAGATGTACAATTGGTGCATACAGTGAAAAGAAGCAACGAAAAATCTGATAGCTCAGATTTTCTTTGCACCATTGTTCATCTCAAGAAAAAGCTATGACGGAATATTTAAACCAACATTTTGTACCTCAGTTTTATTTCAAGTTATTCACATGGGGAGACCGTCGAATACATGTTCTTCTGAAGAAAGAACATCGAATAATAATAAACGCTAGTATAAAAGGGCAATGTGCTCGTCATAAATTCTATGGCAATAGAAAGATCGAATCTTTATTGTCCAAACTTGAGGTTAGACAGAGTATTGCAATTCGGAAAATGCTTGAACTAGCTTGGTCTGAATCGTCTGATCCCCCAAACATTCCTGAGATTGCATCAGATATTTCAGGAATTTGGGAAGCGGTGCTTTTTCAACGTGCTCGTACCGAGCTTCAAATCAAAAAAGAGTCTCCTGCAATGGAGTCGATGTATCTCAAAGCGTTTGAACATTATATAGAGTACGCATCAAACGTTGAAGACCGTGAACAAATCTTAGAAGACATTTCAAACGGTGCTATCCGTATTAGTAGTACACCTCAAAACGCGGTGATACGTTCCATAGATACAGCCTTTCAAAACGCACTTCTTTTAACCGATCTAAATTTCTACATAATTCGCAATCATACAAACTATCCATTCATTTTTGGTGATTCGCCGGTTGTGTTTTATAACACTTACTATCAAAACGTCAAGCATCGTGGGGTATTGGGGGTACAAACTCCTGGTTTGCAAGTTTTTTATCCATTGAATTCCGACACAGTATTGATGCTGATCGATGATCAGATTTATGGAGGATGGTATAAGCAGTCACTATTCGTTGACTTAGTTGAAAAATCTGATGTATCACAACTAAACGCCCTTCAATTGCATCATAGTTACAGCTCAATTTATTTTGCCTATGAAGAGGACCAAGAATATGTATCCGAACTTTGGACTGCGCATAAACATAGAGTTATTCAGCCAGAAGTAAGATATGTAAAAAGAGATGATTGGCTTATAGATGGGGAACCCACAGAAGGCTTATATCAGATGTATGAACCTCAGTTAAATATAAAGCTGGATCTTTCATTTATCGAATGTGAACCAATTAATGAATCGGAATATAAAGTTCGCAAACGTAGTCCAGAACTTGTCGAAGAATTAGAAAAGCAAATCGAGAAACAGGAAACTGGGAAATAAAGCACAGTATCCCCTTGTAAATATGGGGACTTTAGGTACACTTGGAGCATATGGCTAAGAAGAAGGCATCAAAATCTAAAAAAACAACCCCAAAGGCAGTTTCTGCGGGAAAACCATCTGCACTGGTTGATACGCGGGTTATTTACTGCGGGGACAATCTCGACCAGCTTAAAAATTTTCCCGATGGGTGCGTTGACCTGATTTATATCGACCCGCCCTTTAACTCCAACCGAAACTATGAGGTATTCTGGGGTGAGACAAAAGAAAAACGCTCCTTCGAGGACCGCCACGCCTCGACACAGGCATATATCGAGTTTATGCGCCCGCGTTGCGTCGAGTTGCATCGTGTCTTAAAGAAAACCGGCTCGTTCTATTACCACTGCGACTGGCACGCATCGCATTATGTCAAAATAATGTTAGACCAGATATTCGGTGAAAACAGCTTCGAAAACGAAATCGTATGGAAGCGTACTTCAGCTCACGCAGATACTCATGGATTTGGACATATCCATGATATAATTTTTCGCTACTCAAATGGGAAGAAACCCACGTTTAATATTGAACTTAAAGAATATTCACAATCCTACTTGGAGGGGTATTTCAAACATACTGATGAGTACGTTGATACTCGGGGAAAGTTTAGAATAAACGACTTAACTGGTTCGGGATTACGAAATGGTGAAACCGGTAAAACGTGGCGTGGGTTTGACCCCTCCAAAATTGGTAAAGGCCGTCATTGGATGCGCACACCGGAAGATCTGGAAAAATTGGTTGCCGAGGGTAGAATTTATTTCCCTTCAAAGGGTGGTGTTCCAAGTTTGAAGCGTTATGTAAACGAACTTAAAGGTCAGCCAATAGATTCGATTTGGGATGACATTCCATCATTAACAACTTTTTCAAGTGCTGCGAAGGAGTCGCTTGGTTATCCGACACAAAAGCCGCTTGCTCTTTTAGATAGAATTATCAAGGCGTCCAGTAATCCGAATGATATTGTATTAGATGCTTTTTGCGGTTGTGGGACGGCTTTGGTTTCGGCGGAGAATTTGGGTCGGCAGTGGATAGGGATTGATATATCGCCGACGGCTTGCAGGGTGATGGCAAAGCGATTGCGTGATGTGTGCGGGATGAGAGAGGATGAAAAACTCTGGCGCATTGGTCGGGGATTTATCGTTCGTGATTTGCCGTGGACGCTGGAGCAGCTTAGCAAGATTCCACCGTTTGAATTTGAGAACTGGGCGGTTATTGCGCTGGGCGGTATTCCAAATAAGGCGCAGGTGGGTGATATGGGCATCGACGGTCGGATTTATCCGGTGTCGGCGACGCCTAAGAAAAAGGAAGGCGAACTGGATTTTATGGATGTGTGGTATCCCATTCAGGTCAAGCAGAAGGAAAAGACCGGCCGTCCCGATATCGATTCCTTCGAGGCCGTGATGATGCGTGAAGACCGCACGAAGGGATTTTTTGTTTCCTTTGATTTTTCGGACGGTGCGATGAGTGAAATACAGTCGTTTTTCAAAAAGTCCGGCAAGAGTATAATCCCCCTTACCGTAAAAGACATTCTCGATGAACAAATCGCTTACAAACTGGCATAAACAACCGCTGGTGAAGCGGGGTCAAGGCAGAATTGTACAGCGTTCAGCGTGTAGCGGACTTAGCAATTTTATATTGTCTACCCGCCTGCGCGGGCACAAGCATTTGATATTGTATATTGGGTTGAGATTCTTTGCAAATATAGCGTTCAGCGTATAGCGTTCAGAATGACCCCGCGTTTACGCTTGGTGCTCTGTGGTAATGGACACAAGACTCGGCCAAACAAGCCATTCGACTTCGCTCAGGGCGTTACGATTTACTATTTTCTATTGACTGTTTACTATTGGTATTGAGATTCTTCACTCCGCTTACGCTCCGTTCAGAATGACAAATTTTCGGTCGAGATTGCAGCGGTCGCCTTCGGCACCCTCGCAATGACGGCAGGTCGAGGGTTTTTATGTGTAGCTTTTTCAGAGGTTTATTATCTTTCCTGCTCCGCCTTCGATGCAGTTGTCGGGATATAGGGATTTAAGCTCTGCTTTATGGGCGGTGCAGTGGGTAGGGCAGATGAGTTCGAGGTTTTTGAACAATTCGAATTCACTGAATCCGTGCATGCCGCCGATTATGGCTACGACGTTTCCGAATTGTGAGGCGGCATCGAGAATATGTGCCATCTTCGGATGTGAGCAGCCGACAATTAACGCTATGCCTTTGTCCGTTTTGACCGCCATGCTCTGTTCTATGCCATCGAGCTGGCCGGTGGAGAAGAGGTTCTCGTGGATTTCCAGAGGGTCGCTGATAGAAATCACTTCCCTGGCGCCACGAACTCCTCTAAGTGAATCTGGGACATAAACCTGGACGTCGCTTTTTTTATTCAGAAAAGCTGACAGGCCGCCTATATGGTCGAAATGGGGATGCGAAATGAAGACTTTTTCGATAGAGGCGTGGTCAATTCCAAGCTTTTGCATATTTGAAAGGAGCATGGAACCGTTTGCTCCGGTATCAAAAAGGATTGTTGGTGTATTTTCAGTCTCCACCAGACAGGCAAATCCCCAGTCAGCAGCAAGGCCTTCTTTATAAACCTCATTGTCATAAATAATCGTAATTTTCATTTTTGCACCTTTTTTTTGGCCATTTTATGCTCTAAATTCCCGCCACTTTCGGTAAGGTTCAACATCTACTTTACCCTGCGTATAATCCCGGTGCCAATTTTTAGGAACGGGCATCTCTTTATACAGTTGTCTCCGGCGAGCTTCAAGCAAAAGCCGGGGCTTTTTGATAAAATCTGCTGCGCAAAGGACACTTTTGCCGGTCCCAACCGACAGGCGCTTTAACCAGGCAGCTCCCTCTTGATATCTCATTATATGATGGTCGAGAATAAGAGTATCTACTTGCCGGGAGAGAGATACTGCGTTTTGCCAGGCGAATCTTCGTTGCTCATTTGCTAATCTGGTCAGGACGAGTGGCGTTATGACGGGATGTGCGGATATGGCTTGCGCGGAGCAGGAGCCAGCGGTGTAGCGGCCCGCTATTTTTGCCCGCCGGAGATGGGCATCGACACGTTAGCCAGAAAGTAGTCGGCGAATAGTGCGTATCATTTCTTGACCGGTTATATTAGATATCTTACAATCTGCCTGCAAAATAATATATTGTTTAGCGAGGCGCAAACGTGTCGGTAAAGTTGAGTTTTTTAGGTGCGGCCCGGAATGTAACGGGTTCGTGTTTCCTTCTGGAGACGGATAGTTGCAAGCTGTTAGTCGATTGCGGGCTTTATCAGGAAAGGCAGTTTCGGGAGCGGAACTGGAATCGGTTTGCGGTTGAACCGGCTGAAATTGACGCGGTACTTTTGACACATGCGCATCTGGATCACTGCGGGCTTTTGCCGAAGCTTGTTAAAGAGGGGTTTTCGGGAAGGGTTTACTGTACCGATGCCACCAGCGAGATTGCCAGGATAGTAATGGCTGACAGCGCCCACATTCAGGAAGAAGATGCCGAGTTTAAGCGCAAGCGTCATAAGCGCAAGGGCCACGTGCCGCCCCGGCCGGTGAAGCCGCTTTACTCTGTCGAGGATGCACAGGCCTGTTCCGAACTCTTTTCGCCGGTCAAGTACAGGCAGGTTGTGCAGGTGGGTGATAGCGTTGAGGCGAGGTTTTATGACGCCGGTCATATCTTAGGTTCGGCTATGATAAAGGTTAAGGTGCCGATAGACGGCCAGATGCGGAGCATACTTTTTTCCGGTGATGTCGGCAGAAATGACAGGCCTATATTGAAGGACCCTGCTGTTTTCGACGAGGCCGATTATATTTTGATAGAATCGACATACGGCGACCGGACGCACGACACATTAGAGGATACGAAGATTAAGTTTGCAGAAGCTATCAACAGCACTGTCAAGGCGGGCGGCAATATTATCGTACCGAGCTTTGCGATAGAGCGCTCTCAGGAGATATTGTATTACCTCAACGAGCTTCAGCTTGCCGACGAGATCCCGCATATACTGGTTTTTCTGGATAGCCCGATGGCAGTGTCTGTTACGGATGTATTCAGGCAGCATCCTGAGATGTTCGACGCTGAGACGATAGAGCTTCTTAACGAACATCATTCGCCGTTTAGTTTCAGCGGGCTTAAGATGGTAAGGAGTACAGCGGAGTCTAAGGCAATTAATAAAGTAAAAGGTACCATTATGGTCATCGCCGGCTCGGGGATGTGCACGGGCGGGAGGATTAAGTATCACCTTGTCGAGCATATATCGCGGCCGGAAAGTACGATTTTGTTTGTTGGCTACCAGGCGGAGGGGACGTTAGGCAGGCAGATTGTGGAAGGCGCCGAAGAGGTAAGAATCTTAGGCGAGATGCGCGAGGTGAAGGCGAGGATTGTGCAGGCGCTGGGTTTCAGCGCCCATGCGGATAAAAACGAGTTGTTCAGGTGGCTTTCATACCTGAAAAAGCCGCCTCGGCATGTGTTTGTGGTCCACGGCGAGACGAACGCTTCGCATCATTTCAGTAAATTCCTGACCGAGAAAAACGGCTGGCCGAGTTCTGTCCCCACCTACGGCAGCAGTGTAACTCTTGATTAATCTGGATACGCAATCTTGGTTAATAATTGTATAGCGTCTCTATAGTGTTTTAGGAGGTAATCTTTTTTTGGGCGCCCGAGGTGGGTCCAGGGTAGGGTTTCATCTGGATCAAAAGCCCTTCGGGCACACTCTTGGAGATTCATGTTGTATTCTTCGAATGCCTTTTTCCATAAATCATAATTGAAGCACTCATCCCACAAATCAAACTTGGCACCGGAGCGCCAGGCGGTTTCGATGACATCGCCCATTCGTCTATCGGCCCGAGCCATGGCCGATTCGAGCATGCTGCGCTCGATGTTGTGAAATTTGAACCGCAGAAATTTTGCATTTAGTTCGCGTTTGCGCTGCAGGATAATGCTCTTTGCATCCTGAAAATAAACCATGTCTTTTTGAGCGAGCCATTGAAATGGTGTGTGCGGCTTGGGAACTAGCCAGCTTATCGTAATGTTTACGTTTGCGGTTTTGTTGTCGATTTTTTTTCGCAACCTGGCGATTCGAAAAGATAAATCCACAATTTGTTCAATATCTTCATCCGTTTCGCCGGGCAGGCCGACCATGAAGTAGAGTTTTACTTTTTGAAAACCGGCTTTGTAGGCGGCTTCGAGGGCGGCGAAGAGGTTTTCGTCGCTTATTGGTTTATTGATGATTTTGCGAAGCCTCTCACTCGCCGCCTCAACGGCGATTGTAAGGCCGCTTTTTCTGACGGCGGTAACCAGTTTGGGTAATAATTGCAGTTGTTCCTGGACTCTCAGGCTCGGCAGGGATATGCCGACGTGGAGCGGCTCGAAACATTTCTGCAGTTGCGGAATTAATTTTTCAAGGTCGGGATAATCGGCGGTGGAGAGGCTCAAGAGGCCGACGGTGTCGAAGCCGGTAGCGTGGTAGTTTTGTTTTGCTATTTCTGTGATTTTATCGACGCTGCGGTACCTGATGGGCCTTCTGCAAAAGCTTGCTTGGCAGAATCGGCACCTGCCGGGACAGCCCCGCATAATCTCGACGGTAACGCGCTCGTGTACGGTCTGGGTAAAGGGGACTATAGGTGCATCAGGTACGGGCGCGTTTTCAAAATCTTGGATAACGGCGTTTACAAAATGCAAAGGGAATTGGGGCAGGCTGGATTTGAACGACTCAATCTTTTGACCGTCGTATTCGAAGCTATAAAGCGATGGTACGTAGGCGAAGCTGAAACTGACGGCGGCTTCGGTAAGTAAATCTTTTTTCGTCGCGCCGGCTTTTCTTTGTTTTCTGATTAGTTCGACCAATTGTACAACGGCTTCTTCGGCTTCGCCGAGTATGAAGATATCGACAAAAGGGGCTATCGGCTCGCAGCAGTTCGATGCCTGGCCGCCGACAATAATCAGAGGGTCGTTTTCGGTGCGTGCATTTGACCTGACAGGAATCTGTGCAAGGTCAAGCATGTTGAGCATGTTCGTATAGCAAAGTTCGTTTGTGAGGCTAAAGCCGACTATGTCGAAATCGCCGACTGCGGCTTTCGATTCGAGGGTAAAGAGCGGCAAGTGTTCATTTCGCATAATTTCTTCTGCGTCAATCCAGGGTGCGAAGGCCCGCTCGGCGGCTATATAATTTAGTTGATTCAGTACATGATAGATAACGGCAAAGCCGGTGTGGCTCATGCCTATTTCATAGATATCCGGGAAGCATAAAGCCACCTTCACATCGCAGGAGTCAAGGTTTTTTTTGAGCTGGTTTATCTCGCCGCCTATATATCTTGAGGGTTTGCGGACGAAGGGCAGAAACCTTTGCTCGACCTGTTCTTTCAATATTTTCACTGTTTTTGATTGCATATTGGCATTATACAACGACAGAGAGATTTATTGAACCTAAACCGCAAACAATTTACAATTTGGTAAGTGTTGTGGATTCCCGCTTCCGCGGGAATGACAAATGTTATTAGAATTATTGTATTATGTCTGTCGAAAGAAAAATATCCTTGACTAAGAAATATATGTATTCGGCGCTGATAATAGCTGGTGCGGTGGTTGCGGCTTTTGGGATTCGGGTTTTGGTCGGTCCCCGGCTTAAAACCGCCAACAGCGGCTACCGGGTTGTGATGGGCACGTTCGCCAACATTACTGCTGTTGCGGGGGATTCCAAAACCGCGGGCATCTGTGTGGAGGCTGCATTTGACAAGCTCAAATACGTTGACGAGGTGATGAGCGATTATAAAGCCGAATCACAGCTTTCGCAGGTGAACCGCGAAGCTTTTGGAAGACCGGTGCATGTTGATGAAAACCTTTTTGAAGTGTTACGGATTTCCGGCGAGTACAGCAGGCAAACAGAGAACGCATTTGATATAACTGTCGGCCCTATAGTTGATCTGTGGCGGCAGGCCCAGGAGCTTAAACGTCTTCCCACAGAAGCCGAGCTTGCCGAGGCACGTTCGAGAGTTGGCTTTGGCAAGCTTGCCCTTAATCGAGCTGACAAGACCGTGCGTTTTGGGGTTAAGGGGATGCGGCTTGATTTGGGTGGTATTGCCAAGGGTTATGCAATAGATTCGGCGATAGAGGCGATGGAAAAGGCGGGGGCCGTCGGTGGTCTGGTGGATTTGGGTGGTGATGTGCGTTGTTTCGGCACGCCGTCAGATAATAAGGCAAGCTGGCTTGTCGGGCTTCAGGATCCTGCTGCCGACGACAGGCTTCTTTTGGTATTGAAGTTACGTGATATGGCGGTGGCGACGAGCGGCGGCTATCGGCGATTTACCGAGATTGACGGTCAAAGGTACAGCCATATTATAAATCCTGGTGCAGGTGCAAGCGCCGATGAACTTATAAGCGTCAGCATTATCGCGCAGACCGCTACCGCTGCAGACACCTTAGCGACGGCGGTAAGTGTCCTTGGCGGGGAAAAGGGATTGGAGTTAATCGACTCGCTGTCTGAGACGGAAGCGATTTTGGTTGGCGCCGGCAAGACCGCCGAGCTTATCCATACCGAGGGTGTGCGCCGGTACGTCGATACAACCCAGGCCGTACCAGTTTATTCAACGGCATCAAAAGTGGCGGGACAGCGCAAACCCTGGCCCAAGGAAAACCAATTGTAATTCGAATAAGAATATGATATTTTAGTGAAATCAGAAAGCCCGCTTATGTATTATAGGGTTTGATACGGGTAATGTCAGCAAAAGGATTGCCTGATGAATGAGATAGCAGAGAAATGTAAAAATATTCTAAAGAATCATTATCAAGTCCAATTTCAAGGATTGATTTTATATGGTTCTATGGCTCGTAATACCGCGGATGTTTCAAGTGATATTGATATGCTTGTTCTTTTGGACAAACCATTTGATTATTTTCAGGAGCTTCGGAGAATTACAGATTTGCTTTACCCTGTACAGCTTGAGTCGGAACAACTTATTTCGGCAAAGCCAGCCGGTGTAGATGAGTTCAACAGCGGCCTGATTCAGCTCTATCGTAATGCCAAAAGTGAAGGTATAGCATTATGACCTCACAATATGCCGGGGAAATAGCAGCGAATCTCAAACGAGCTGTGCAGTCAATACAAGCAGCCGGGGAACTGGCCGGAAGCGGATATTTCGATTTTGCGGCTTCTCGTGCTTATTATAGCGCCTTTTATGCTGCCACCGCTGTTTTACTTCATGAGGGATTCGAATTCAAAAAGCACAGTGGTGTGATTGCTGCTATACATCAAAAATTCGTTAAGACGGGCAAGCTGGATAAAAAACTTGGAAGGGACTTGAACTGGCTTTTCGAGATACGTGATGTCGGAGATTACGGGGTAACGCTGCATGTCCGACGGGAAGATGCAGCAAAAGCGATTCAGGCTGCTGAAGTATTTCTGAATGCTGTGAAAGCCATTATAGGGAGTGAATGATACAAGGTAAAAACCGGCATCCCAAGTGTACCTATTCTTTTGCGGCTACAGGTTTTTGGGCGGATTTTCGGGGAGTTGGGGCGGATTTTCCGCGATAGACGATTACGCCGGTGGGGCATTTTGACATTGCGGTTTCGGCCTGTTCGGACGGCTGGTATCTTTCGTAGTCGAGGCGGGCGAGATTGTCTTCTATCTTAAAGATATCGGATTGTTTTTCGCACATCTTACAGCCTATGCAGCCTACCCTGCACATCTGACGGGTGGTCTTGGGGTTTTCGCGATTTCTGCAGGCTACGGTCATCATGTTTTCCTGGGCAAATCCGACCATTTCAATCAGGTTTCTCGGACAGGCCTTTGCACAGGCGCCGCAGCCCGTGCATTTTTCATAATCGACCGTTGCAAGGCCGTCGATGATGTGCAGTGCATCGAACTTGCAGACCCTTATGCAGTCGCCGTAGCCCAGGCAGCCGAAATTGCAGGCCTGTACGTTGGGCTGGGCATTGGCGGCGGTGCAGGTCATGATGCCGTCGTATTCAGCGTAGAACTGCTTGTCATCGGTATGCGCGCGACAGTGTACGATTGGCCTTACGAGGCCGCCGGAGCTGCTGATTTGAATATTGAGAATTTGGGCGATTTTCCCGGCGGTTTCGGCTCCTCCGGGGGCACATTTGCCTAAAAGTTCGGGATCTGCGGAGACGGCCTTTGCATAAGCGGCACAGCCTGCAAAGCCGCAGGCTCCGCAGTCAACACCGGGCAGGGCCTGGTGGACCTGCTCTATCTTAGGGTCAACGGTAACCTTGAGTTTTATGCTCGCAATCAACAGGACCACGGCAAAACCCGTCCCCAGAGCCAACATAGTAAGTCCCGCCGGCCACGCATCTTGCCATAATTGTACGATGTTTGCCAAAACCATAATAAATACTATTCACTACTTATTCTGTAGCCAAAACCCCGCGTAAAACGCGGGGCTAAATACTGTTCTACCTAATCATTCCGGCAAAACCCATAAAGGCCAACGTTAAAATCCCGGCCGTTATCAGCGTTATCGGTGCCCCTTTCAGGCAAACCGGCACATCGGCAAGGTTCAGGTTCTCGCGAATACCGGCCATTATGCAGATAGCCAATGTAAAGCCGATTCCTGCGCCGACGCTTAAAACGACGGCTTCGAGGAGATTGTCTATTCCCCACAGATTTACGAAGAGGCACAGACCTAAAATAGCACAGTTTGTAGTTATCAACGGCAAGAATATCCCGAAGCTGTCGTAGAGAGCGGGGAAAAATTTCCTTATGTACATTTCCACCAGTTGGACGGCGCCTGCGATAACAAGGATGAAACACACATAGCGTGTTACTTCCAGACCAAATTGCATAAGAATCAGGTGGTCAATCAGCCAGGTAAGCGTCCCGCTTAGGGTAACGACGAATGTTACCGCACAACCCATTCCGAAGGCCATATCGATTCTGCCGGATACGCCCAGGTACGGGCATATACCCAGAAACTTTGTGAACACAAGGTTGTTGACTATCACGACTGATATAAAACCCATCAATAGTATCTGCAGGGTATCCATATCATTAATCCTTAAGGATTTTTCCTGGTAATCAGATTAACCGCGCCCAAAAGAAGTCCCAACGTTATGAACGCTCCGACCGGCATGCCCATCGCCGCCCAGGGAACGAACGCGCCCGGCATTACCTGAATCTCGAAGACCTTGCCTGTTGCCAGAAGCTCCCTTATCCCGGCCAATACGCACAGCGTCAGGGTAAATCCCGCTCCCATGCCCAGGGCGTCCACGATGCTGACGGCGAGAGTGTTCTTGCTGGCGCAGGCCTCTGCTCGGCAGATTATGATGCAGTTAACGATAATCAGGGGGACGTAGGGTCCTAATGTTTCACTCATCACCGGTGCAAAGGCTTTCAGGAATAAATCGGCAATGGTAACAAAGGTCGAGATTGTCAGTGTGAACATCAGAATTCTCAGGTGCGGTTTTAACATATTTCGCATCAGGCTGACAACGATGTTTGAGCAAAAGAGGACAAATATCACACTAAGACCCATCGTAAGGGCGGGTTTTACCGCTGCGGTTACCGCCAGGGTCGGACACATCCCCAAAAGCAGCCGCAGCACCGGATTTTCGTTCCATATACCGGCTGCGAAGGTCCGGGCGAAAGAAACATTTGCAGAATCGTTACTCGGCATTATTCAACAATCCTTCGGTTTGCATACAGGTCTTAATCTGTTTGATATAGTTATTCACTGTTTTCACTACCGCTTCACTGCTGACGGTGGCACCTGTGATGGCTACGATTTCGTTGTCGATAATTTTGTCGTCTCCTGTTTTTGAAAGCACAAGCTGCGCCGCCGGTGCGCCGACAAACTGGTTGCGGTAATAATCGCCCTTTATTTTATCACCGAATCCGGGCGTTTCATTACTTGCGAGCACTCCGAAGCCGGCCAGTTTCTCAAAAGCAGCGTCAACGGTTAATACCAGCTTGATTTTGTCGGCAAAGCCGGACCCTTCACACACAAACGCCCAACCCACACAATCGCTGTCCCTGGAAACGCCTTTTTTGATGCTGGTTTTTATTTTTTTGCCCTTGCCGCTATCCACCTCGACATCTTTGAGAGCTGTTTCAAAGGAGGCATCGGTCAGGAGAAGAGAGGCAAGGTTGTTGAATTTATTTATTTCGTTTTGTTCGATCATCGGGCCCCAGGCGGTGTTGGTTACTGCCAGGAGCAATCCGAAGACGAAGGACGCCGCAATCAGCAGCCAGCTTTGCTCGGCGAAGTATTTAACGTTTTTAAGCATTCGGCACACCTCCTGCGGGGGTGAGCTTGCAAAAGCGGTCTATCAGCGGAGTAACTGCATTCATAATCAGGATTGCATACATTACGCCTTCGGGGTACTCACCGACAATTCTTATCAGCATTATAAGTGCACCTACACCTGTTCCGAAGAGCCACATCCCCCTTGTACTCAGAGGCATTGTTACCGGGTCCGTGGCTATGAAGAACGCGCCTATGAGCATGCCTCCGGTTGTAAGGTGCAGCCAGGGTGGTATGTATGCATTCGGATTTATGAGATGGCACATCGCAGCGACGACGAAGGCCGAGCCTAAGACGGCTAACGGGATATTTACATTTATAGTTCGCTTGAGCACCAAATAAAGAGCGCCAATCAAAAGGGCGATAGAGCTTGTTTCCCCGAGGCAGCCGCCGATTTGGCCGATAAGACTCGCATCGAGTTGAGCGGCCACGACTTTTGTATCGACTTTCTTTTTTATAGCCTGTTTGCTCCAGGCCAACGGGGTGGCCTGTGTTATGGCACCCCGGCCGGTGGCGGCGATTTCGGGCATGGTCGTGTCGAGGGTCACCGGGACCGTCCAGGTCGTCATCAGCATACCGAAGCTGGCGGTAAGGAAGGCCCTGCCCACCATAGCCGGGTTGAATATATTTGCACCGAGGCCGCCGAATACCATCTTGCCGATGATGACGGCAAAGGCACTTCCTATAACGGCAGCCCACCAGGGAAGGGCGGGAGGTACGGAAAAGGCTAAGATTATGCCGGTTACGACCGCGCTTAAGTCATCTAATGAGTTCGGTTTTTTGCGTATGAGATTACAAAGCCATTCGCTCGCGACACAGGTCCCGACGCAGACGCCGATAAGGACAAATGCCCGGATTCTGAAATATATAATCGCAGCGAACATCGCAGGCACGAGGGCTATTATGACATCGCCCATTATGCTGCGTGTCGAGTGCGGCTCGCTTATATGCGGACCCGGCGAGACGGTTATTTTTGAGAGCATTTGGCCTTATATCCTTACAGTTAATCCTGTTTGCTCAAATAAGGTTTAACTTTCTCTGTTGCGTCAGCCGTTCCCAGCCTTGCGCATAGCCCATTTTCAAGAAACACTACAAAATAAGGCGCAATCGGTCAAAAGTAAAGCACTAAGGCTAAAAATATTCCAAATCGGGTACATCTGTCGTCTGTAGGTACAGAAATTCATAACCGCATAAGCCCTGAAAGGGCAGGATAACCTTCATATTATACTCAAATTGACCTTTTTTTTGTTGTCATGCTGACAGGAGCGACAGACGTAACCCTTGTCATTCTGAACCCCGATAAATCGGGGTTCAGAATCTCATGCGTAAAATTGTCATTCCAGCACCGTATCAGAGTACGGCATAAACTCCAGCTGGAATCCACGACCTTTGATGAGAGAATGGATTCCAAATCAAGTTTGGAATGACAGTAGTCGAACGATTGAGATTCTTTCCTTCGACAAGCTCCGTTCGACTACGCTCACGGCAAGCAGGACAGGCTAACTTCGCCTCAGAATGACAAGATTGTTTATGATCTTATCAATAAAGCACTTAAAGCCAATACCCGACTCAGATCGGTCAGTTTGAGTACTATACCAATTGGAATTAGTTCTTGCGCCCCACTGTCATTCCCGCCAAGCTTGTCCCCGCGAAGGCGGTGGGAGCGTCGAATCCGGATTTTACCGCATCCGGGAACCGCCGGCGATTGACAAATCGGTGTTACTCAGTAAACTGCTTCACAAAAATCGCAGGTATTAAACCCAAATGGCATAAAACGTTAATGCTCTAAATCTCTTATGTGCCTGTAGTCCTGAGGATTTACTATCCTGAACATTCGGGGGATAGTTGCCCTTAGTTTGTTTCCGTCTTTATTGTGTGGATTATAAAATTCCCAGACTTTCCTTCCGTCTGTAGTTACTTCAAAAACCCGGCCGGTACAGGTTTCGGTGATGAGAACGTTACCATTTGGAAGTTTTTGATTTTCACCGCCCCCGGTTGTGAAAAACTTTTCTTTCGGCGATTCGGTATATTCCCATTCGATTTGTTTGGTTTTGGGATTAATTTCTATTACTCTTGAAAAATTCCTGACCGGAATACCCCTGCAGGTTCCGTTATCAAATAACATAATATTGCCGTTTTCCTGAAACTGAGCATGGTGTTGGCCGCTGATTTCGCCCGGCCCCCATTTCCAGACGAAATCTGATTTTTTCGGGCTGTAAATTACAACCAGATTCATATCTCTTATAGAGATGAGTATGTCGTCTTTGCTGCATAGGCCCGGCACATTTTTTTCAGAAACATCGACACTGTTGGTATGCATGATATCAAATACAGAAGATGCCTTAAAGATACGCTTGGCTTTTAACATCTTCCACATTATTTTTGCGAGGTTTAAAGGATGAATCATACGACAATACAGCCTGAGCACGGTTTTTGGTGGGATGTCTTTTTTTAACGGTTCCAAAAAACCGATGGTTTTTTGATATTTCCCCTCCGGCGAGATAACATAAATCATATCTTCAAGAACAGGCACCGGCAAAAATCGCCATCTCATAACAGAGTCCTTTCTTGTTAATATATATATTTGTTCATTTGGTCTGATGTCGAAATCGTGGTGTGCTCTTGTTTTTATCTGCCATTTATGAAGTCCGTTCCAGTCTATGCGGGCGACCATTTTATCCCTGAAATAACAAACTATATCGCCGTTCTTACAAAACTCTGATTTTTGGGAATATCCTCGAATTTCATTTTTGCGGTCCAGATTAATCGAGTGAAGGACATTTCCCTCCATATCAATAAGGTTCACAAGCTTTTTGGTGACAAAGTTATAGACGTTTATTCCTTTATTTGCCAACTGTTTGTTGTTTAATGTGACGGAGACATTATTTATATTTTCGACGGGTGTCCAGTTTGTATAAGGCAGAGACCGTAGTGCTTCGATGTTAAATTTGCTTTTGTTTCCTTTTTCATTATTTGAAAGTTTGAACAACGAGGGTAAAAACGGAATAATAACAAAGCCCAAATATAGAACAGCTAAAAATATGTTTATTTTACTTAAACCGGTTTTACATAACCGAATGCCGTAATAGATTATAAATGCCAGGAGTCCGAATTTTGCGCTTAATCTTATTAGAGGAAAAGTATTTTGCATATAGTGTTTGGATATGACAGAGCGACCGAGAAGAAAAAGGATAATGCATCCGACTACAATAATGTGAAGAAAGATTTGATTGTTTTTAAATCTTTGCCTGGTTTTATGCGTCTGAAGATTCCAGATTACATTGGTAAAGAGTGAATATGATAATACATAAAATAATACAAAGGTAACCAGAAAGGCGTTAAGGTGTCCGAAAATGCCGAGAAAATAACAAACAACAGCCGTTAGTATCAACAACAACAGGTTTCTTTTGGTCGTTCGGTGTTTCATCGGATTATTATCAATAGTTTTCAAATTCGACTCCCTGCGGTCGCTCGGGGCAGGCTTTCTGCTCCGCAGACCCGGCAATGACAAAATCGCAAAATCAAGTGTTATAATGTACTATATATAGAAATAATGTCATCAAATATTGCGCGGATAGCAAAAAATTTTGGACAGGTTTTTTAGAAGAATCTTGGCTATTGTGCGCTTGTGGTGATATAATGGTTCGTAAAGGCGTATTCGGAAATAGTGAATTTAATTTGGGAGCATTCTTTATGAATTACCACAGATTCGAAGAAAAATCAGTCACAACACAATTAAGTTTCAATTTCGGCTTGAGGATGTCAATCGTCACATTATCTTTATTGTCGTTGATTGCGAGCTGTTCGTTGGCCGATACCGAAAGAGTACTCATCGATTTTCCTGAGCATGGTTTTGTCAGCCGGCTGCCCGCGTCCAAATGGGAAGAATCTATGATTACAGGTAATGGGACCATCGGCGCGCTGGTTGCCGGCAATCCGTTGGATGAGCGCATCATTTTAAGTCATGAGAGACTGTTTATGCCGGAATATCCGCCTTACCCGGCGCCGCCACTGCATAAATATATTGACAAGATGCGGGAATTCACGCTAAACGGCCATGGTGACAAGGCCGCCGAGTTGCTGGTCAAAGCGGGCGAAGAAGTCGGCATCAATGAGATGATTTGGACCAATCCACTGGTTCCCGCCTGTCAATTGGAGGTTAAATCTTTGTCCGACGAAAAGGTATCGGATTATGCACGCTCGGTTAATTACGAAACCGGTGAGGCCACAACCGCCTGGAAGACAGAAGACCGGGAATTTAAGCTAACGGTGTTCTTTTCGCGGGCCGACAATGTGGGTGTGTTAAGGATGACGGCGTCCAAGCCGGCTTCACTGAATTTCAAATTCCGTTTAAGCCAGCTTCCCGTTTCCGGGGAATCGGACGAAGAAGATGAATCCAATGTGGATGAGCTTATATCCGAAGTAACCTGCGGCGCAGAGGGTGACCGGCTGCTTTACTCGACAAAGTTCAAAAAGAGGTGGGAAAACTCGCTTAAGGGATATAATGTCGATGTAAAAATACGCGCATCCGGCGGCAGCAACGACAAAGAAGGAGATTGGCTGGTCGTTAGAAATGCGGACGAAATTATCGCTTTGATTGACATCAAATTGTCATATTCTGTCCCTCTGGAACCTGCCACAAATATTGAAAAAGTTCTGGATACCCGATATTCGGTTCTTTTGAATAAGCATGAGAAAATACATTCGGAAATGTTCAACCGTTTCAGCCTTCAGCTCGGCTGCTCAGAAAAACCCCGCCGATTATCCGAGGAGCTGGTTGCCGCATCTTCATTCGGGAATTTGGAACCCGAACTTGTTAACCGGCTGTGTGAGGCTGCAAGGTATGTCTTGATATCGAGCACGGGCCAGCTTCCGCCGGCCCTTCAGGGTATTTGGGGCGGAACGTGGCGTCCGGCATGGTCCGGCGACTTCACGCAGAACGGGAATGTCCCCTCAGCCATCGCCTGTGGACTGAACTGCAATTTCCAGGAAGTCATCGAGGCGCAACTTAGCTACATGTGGTCTATGAAGGATGATTTTAAGGACAATGCCCGCGGGCTGTATCGTGCTCCCGGAATTTATGTGCCGTCACGTTCCAGCGACTCAGGCAAAACGTATCACTACGGCTTTGAATATCCTCACCTGCTTTGGTATGCAGAGGGTGCCTGGACGTCGCAGTTCTTTTATGATTACTGGCAATATACCGGCGACGAACAATTTCTAAAAGACAGGGCTATTCCGTTTATGACGGCCTGTATGGATTTCTATGAATTCATTCTGGCAAAAGACAAGAATGAAAAATATATGTTTGTTCCTTCATATTCACCTGAAATCGGTCCGCGCGGAAAACACCCCCTGGCGATTAATGCCACCATGGATGTGGCTGGGCTTAAACAACTGATACGAAATCTTCTTACACTGTCTAAGCAGGGCCGGCTTAAAACCGAAAAGGCGACTCTTTGGAAACAGATACTTGAAAACCTGCCGGCCTATGCGATTGACGAGAAGGGGGACCTGAAGGAATGGATCTGGCCGGGCCTTGAAAACAATAACAGGCATCGGCACGCCTCGCATCTTTATCCGTTGTTCTACGAAGTGGACCCTGATTTTGAGAAAAGTCCGGAATTGATAGAGGCAGCCAAAACAGCCATCGAAAACAGACTCAAATACAGAAGAAACAGAAAAGGTGCGGAGATGGCCTTCGGGCTGGTTCAGAAGGGCCTTGCCGCTGCACATATCAAGGATACGGAACATGCCTATGAATGTGTGGATTGGCTGTGCAATTCCTACTGGTCGCCGGCGTTGACTTCTTATCATGACCCTGGTGAGATTTTTAATGTGGATATTTGCGGCGGTCTTCCGGCTGTAGTTGCTGAAATGCTGATACAATCCTCCGCCGATGGCGTTGAGTTACTACCGGCATGTCCCAGGCAATGGCCGGAGGGTAAAGTAACAGGTGTGCGAACCCGATGCGGTGTTACCGTGGTCCTCGAATGGAAAGACAGTAAACCCGTCAAGGCTGAATTCAGTGCACAGCGCAAGACGGATTTTGAAGTAAAGCACAAAGACAGCCGCTGGCCGCTGAAGCTTAAGAAGGGACAGGTTTACACCCTTAAGATGCCCTGATTTGTACATCTATCGGCGCAATAATCAGGAAAAGCTCACTGTGAATCGTCGCAGCTTTGTGAAAGAATCGGCTTTGGCGATTTCGGGTTTTTCTTCGGTGCCCCGGTGAAATTCTGGACAGTCTCCCCTAACCCGGATATTTCACCGCCGAGGACGCTGAAAACGCAGAGTTGATTCATATTAAAGAACTCAAACTGACCGTTCTTTGTTGTCATGCCGACTGGGTTCCTTCGGCAAAGGCCAGGACGTAACAGGACAGGCGGGGAAAATTTAAATGTGAGCACTGTCGTTTCGCCGCTTCGGGGGGAGTCGTTTGTTCGATTTATAATATTTTTTTCAAAATTTTCTTCATAAAGGTTCATCTCTGCTCGCAGTAATGTCGTGCAGGTTGTTATCGGACAGGAGTTGCCGGCTGGTTCATAAAGGGGGTTTTGCGGGGATTGTTTGATTCAAGCCAAAAGCGGGCCGGCGCCGATAATTGCTTTGCATCGTATGTTTGGACATACGTGTGCGCAGGTTTTCGTATTTTTTGGTAGCAAATGGATTTTGACGTTTGGAGACAAGTCAAATGAAAAATGCGATACTTGACAAAGGAAAATGGCGTAAAATCGGCAAGCCCAAAGTGGTAAGCGTAGCGACACCGGCAAAACCAGCGAGCCTGGAGCAGCCGGCATCAAAACAGAAGCAGGAATCAGCCTCTGGGCCGAAGGTTTCAAAGGTGGTCTATCCGCAGTCCCGTCAGGTTGGTAGTGTTGTACCGGTTGGCCCGGTTGTGGAAGAACAAAGAGTTGAGCGGGAACCCGGAGGCGATATGGGCCGTTTGGGAATTTTGCCATCAGCTTCGACGTTTGAGTCGGAGCCTACAAATCCAAGACAAACAGAAAGGATTGATGAGGTGAACCAGATGCAAACAAACACAGTTGTCAAACCCCGTTCGACAGACGGGCATTATTCCAACAATGCAGCAGCAGTAATCGAAGAGGTATCAGCAGAAGAAAAGGCGGGCAAGCCCAGGCAGCCGAGAAGAAGCGAAAAGCTCCGAAGCGAGCCTTCCAGAAGAAGAACAAGAGACCTGCAAGGCGGGATGGAGCTGTTGGGTCTGGACTTCCTTTTGAGCGTTGTAGAGAACACGACCGGTGACGATGAGCTTGACATTACGATGCGGAAGCTGAACTTCAACGAATTGATTCGTACCGACCAGCTTCAGGCGGTTGACAGCAATGCCCTGAAGGTATATGCACTCAACTCGGACGGTCATTACGACAAGCACATTCAGTGCGAGGCGATAAAGGAATTGTCGGTCCGGACCACACAGGGCAAGTAATCGGAGCCGAGGCCGGCCGGTAAACAATCCAACTGGCTGATGTGCATCGAGGCTTTCAAGACGGCCTCGATGCTGAGCAAGTGTGCAGTTCACTGTTTCGGTTCTGCTTCATTGGTTCCTCACGCACTTTGCAGTAAAACAACGCATAATCTCTGTTTCGAGTTTAATGCGAAGGTTCTGTGAAGGGGTTAATGAAAGCCGCAATGGTTGCCACACGGAAAACCACACGCGGATTTATCGTAACTACCTGTAACTACGATAAATATCAGACTCCGGGAAACTACAAACGGCCAGCGAATGCCACAACGGTTGCTGAACGAACGCCACAATGTGCGGCTACTATAAACAATAATAATAAACATAAAGACATTCAAGCAGAAAGAGAGAGGGCTCTCTCTGCATTTCAAAGGCCTTCGGCTGATTCGGCTCCGCTCAGGGCAGGCAAATCCGGCATGACAATAGAAATTCCGGTGCGATTCATCGCACCCTACACTAATAAAATCCGAAGCATTAAGCTCGAAGCTTGTCCCCGTGAAAACGGGGATCCGAAACCCTAAACAAGCACCAATATCAAAATACAAATGACCAAAACTGGATTCCCGCCTACGCGGGAATGACAGATAGACCGAAACTGGATTCCAAATCAAGTTTGGAATGACAACTTGAGATTCTTCGCGGAGCCTGTCCTTGAGCGAAGCAAAGGGCTCAGAATGACCCTGCGTGGAACGCAGGGCTAAATGAACTGGAAGCCGGATCCGGCCTTCGCACGAGGCTACGGAGGGCAGGCAAATCCGGCATGACAATTCACGAAAGGACAATGGGAATGGAACAGGAACAGGGTACAGCGGGCAGCGTACAGAAAACAGAAGCCAGCCGGTGCAAGCCGGCGGAAGGTGGCACGGCGGAGCAAGAAGACCGACAAAAATAACCTTTTTATTTAGCCGCGGGTTTTACCCACGGTTCTCCGCGTCAAAGCCCGTAATAACATTTTTTCACTATTTTTTTAAAAGTTTGCAACAATAGCCAAGCATTGATTGGCTGCTTTAACTTCTTATATTACAAGCAATTAGACAACATATATTTACATTCCTTAGCTCATCGAGAGCCTAATTCCAAAAAAAAATTAAAAAAAAGCTAAAAAAGCTCTTGCTGTTATTGTATAAACTGATAAGATAGCAGAGAGTTTGTTAGATATATAACTTATAATATATTGTTTTCGGGCTGTGTTTTGAGAAAGAATCAATTCGAAATTGGCAGGTCGGCGATTGAGGGTGGCCGGGATTCGGGCCGGTCGTGTTATCCAAATTTTGCGGAGCTTTTGCAAATGCGGTCCGAAATGCTGCCAAGCAAAGACAAGGTGCTGATTCAGATGTATCTTTCCAACGCAAGCTCTTTTGGTGAGATGGCGCTTTTTGCGGGTGTATGCGAATCAACGATAGCCAGAAGGGTTCGGAGGCTGACACATCGGTTATTGGGTGGGGAATATATGAAGTGTCTTCGCAGGCGTGGGCGGTTGAGCAGGCTCGAGGAGGCGGTAGCGAGGGACCATTTTTTAGAAGGACTTTCACAGAAACAGATTGCCCGAAAACGAGAATTTACGGTCTATCAGGTTCGCAAGGCGGTAAGGCGGTTGCAGTCGTTGATAGATAGTGAAGTTGGAAGAAAGGACGATGATGCGAAATTATAGTGTAGAAAAGGAATTCCGCTGGTGCGGTGCGTTAAGCGATAAGGTTGTATCGGTGATGCGGATGTTCGGTCTTGACATCGACAGGCTTCGTTCAAACGTAGTTTGTCACAGATGCAATATTAATCTTAAGGCGGGCGACATTTGTTACATCACCGGCGCATCGGGCTCGGGCAAGAGTGTGCTTTTGACAGAACTTTACAAGCTGGCCGAGCCGGACAAAAGGATAAGGCTTTGCGACATCGAGCTTGAACAGGGCAAGTCTCTGATTGATTGTATCGAGGGCGGTTTTTTTGAGGCTTTGCGGATATTGAGCAGGGCGGGTCTGAGCGATGTATTTTCGGTCTTGAATGAGCCGGCGAAGCTGAGTGAGGGCCAAAAGTATCGTTATCGCCTGGCGAAGGCACTTTCAAGCGGCAAGGAGATGATTTTTGCGGACGAGTTTTGTTCGGGTCTGGACCGGATAACGGCGGCGGTGATTTCGCATAACATCGCCAAGGTTGCACGCAAGAGCGGCAGGACGTTTGTTCTGGCAAGCAGCCATGACGACCTTTTGTGCGATTTGCAGCCGGACGTTGTGGTGATAAAACATCTGACGGGCAAGACGGAAATTATCTATCGGGACTTGCGAAGGCAGGTGTGAGTTTTGAGTGTTGAGTTTTTAGTTTGCTCTGTGGAAAACTTGATATCGTCATTGCGACCGGGCCGAAAGCGTCTGCGGCAATCTCTCGTTTCGATCAATTGAGATTGCTTCGCTTCGCGACGGTTTTCGTATTGAGTGAGGCGTATTGCGTTAGTCGAGCCGCTTGGCGGGAACTGGATGCCGGATTAAATCCGGCATGACAATCGAATCACCAAAACAAAAGCGCGGCGGCGCAAGCCGCCCGAAGGATAATTCTGTTATTCCACCCTCTGATTCGGCCGCTTGCGCGGCTCGGCTTCTGTTGGTATTATCGCGCGGCTCGGCTTCTGTTTTGATTCGGCCTATCAGTACTGCCGGACTCGACTTGTGTGAATGTTAGCGGTCGGGATGACAATCAAGCGGAAGTGATAATAATTATAAACGGCACTTCGGTAAAAGCGCAACCGACGGGGACAGGTAGCGCCCGGTCGTATCAACCTTAAACGGCACCGGTGCAACACAGGAGCGAAATCAGCCTTTTATGTGCATGATGTAGGCGATGATGTCTTTTCTGCTGACGATACCGACTATCTTTCCCTTATCCGTTATAGGAATCCTTCTGAAAGGATGTTTCATCAGACAGGTGCAGAGCTGCTTGAAAGGCTCGTTCACATCGACGGTAATAACATCGGTTGTCATAAAATCCTCGACCTTAGAGATAGAAGCGCTGGAGTCGTATGTCTTGTCGTGTATGCTCAGAGACAAAGCGAGCACATCTTTTTCACTGATGATACCTATGACATTATTTTTCCTGTCGACGACGGGCAGGCCGGTGAAGTTGTGCTGCACAAGCGTTCTTACGGCATCGAGGACGGGGGTGCCCCGTCTTACGGTAACGACATTGCTTTCCATAACGTCTCTTATCTGTGTCATGGCTTTTGTCCCAATCATTTTTTTCCTTTTCACCAACAGCAATAAAAACTCGCGTATCACATAATTAATCGGCCCGAAAAAGGGCTTTGTTAAATCAAAATTTTTGTTTTTTACAGTAAAGGCCGAGATGAACAGAAACGAATGCACGGTTACGAGGTATCTTAAAATTGTTCGTGCGGGGCTTGCTGAATACAACTACTTAGGCGGCTTTCATTATCGTCAAAGTGCCGGCTGTGCTCATACTGCGATTTACGCGATGACCGATACGCACCCGGTTCGGTCGAGGTTTTGCCCTGTGGTGGGGGTGATTGTTTATATGATGCCGACGGCACACGTCGAGCTTCGTAATATCGCGACCGGGGGGATGTTTTGCGGTTTCGGAGACAGGCGTCTGCAACTTCAGATGGTCAATAAATACATCCGCCGGATAGCAAGGGTAATTATCGAGCCCCGTTATCGCGGACTTGGTCTTGCCGGGCGTCTTGTGGCGGAAACGATGCCTCAAATCGGTGTGCCGATTATCGAAGCGATGTCCGTGATGGGTGTGGTGCATCCGTTCTTTGAAAGGGCCGGGATGAAGCGTTACGAGGCGAAGCCTTCCGCTGGAAGTATCCGGCTCATCGAGGCTTTGGGAATGGTGGGGATAGATGAGGCCGAGTTTATCGACCCGCAGTCGATTCAGGATAAATTAGAGGGGCTGGGCGGAAGCGAGGTGGCTTTTATAGAGCGTCAAATGAACGACTTTTTACAGGGTTACGGTAAGCGCAGGCGGATGCCGCCGGGGATAGAACGGACCAGGTATATCCTGAGCAAGTTAACGGCCCGTCCGTTATATTACATCTGGTTCAATAACGATTTAGAGCTTTGTCCCCCCGGCTGCTGAGTCTGTGTTCGGTGGAATGGTCAAGTGTGTTGCTAATGTCGGATGGTGCTGGATGCCGGATTTAATCCGGTAAGACAAATGTAAGGCTTTTTTAAGTTCGCAGACAGTCAGAATGGATACCTTCGGGTCGGCTGGATGATGTACAGGACATAGTAAAGGAAACAGGCAAGAAAGACGGCTTCGAGGGCCAGCAGGATGATGAGTGAGACCGAAGCGGTCGCTTCTGAGATATTATGTGTTGCGGCGATATGGACGGCTTTCGAGTCGAATTTGGGCAGTTCAACGATGAGGTCATGGACAAGGTTATAAGCCGCCAGGGGCGCTACCAACAGGCCTGCGTAATCTTTGTTCATAAAAAGTAATAGGGTTGCCCCCAGCCATACAATCGTAACACTGATTTCAAGTGATTCGAGGTAAACAGGTACCAGATAAATCACCCAGTAGAGCAGGGCAAGGAACATTATGGATTTTGCGGTGAATATGCAGGGCAGCAGGTTGAAGGTGAAGTAATCTTTTTCGACCCGCCGGGCCGGTTTTGTGTCGTCGGTGTCCATTAAGTATCTCGTACGTATCATGTTGCCTGTTATCGGCAAAAGCGGCTTGGTGCTTAGGTGCCGGGTCTTTTGGGAGAGAAAAATCGCAATATATAAGGAAAATACCGGCATTCGGCACTTTTTAAACCCTTCGAGGTCCCATAATCGAAAGGCATTATCATTCCAAGCGGAGCGTCAGACATAACACACGTTATTATTCACCCCGATTTATCGGGGTGAATAATCTGGTGCGTATAATTGTCATTCCAGCTAAGCTTGTCCCTGCGAAGGAATGCTGCCCCTGCGGAGGCAGGGGCAGGGAGCTGGAATCCACGACCTTTGGTGAGATAATGGATTCCAAATCAAGTTTGGAATGACAGTAAACGAACGATTGAGATTCTTCGGCTTCGCCTCAGAATGACGGCGTGTCAAACGCGGGGCTGAATGAACTGGATGCTGGATCAAGTCCGGTATGACAACAGTCTGCGCCTCAGAATGACATGTGGGCGTTCAGAATGACGGCGTGTCAAACGCGGGGCTAAATGAACTGGATGCCGGATCCGGCCTTCGCACGAGGCTACGGAGGGCAGGCAAGCCCGGCATGACAATAGAATCACCAAAGCAAAAGCGCGGCGGCGCAAGCCGCCCGAAGGATAATGTTACTATTCCACCCTCTGATTCGGCCGCTTGCGCGGCACGGCTTCTGTTGATATTATCGCACGGCTCGGTTTCTGTAAAATGTTATTGAATTACCAAAACAGAAGCGCGGCGGCGCAAGCCGCTCGAAAGATAATTTTATTATTCCACCATTTGGTTCGGCCGCTTGCGCGGCACGGCTTCTGTTGATATTATCGCGCGGCTCGGCTTGTGTGAACGAATCAACGATAACCAATAACCAGTTGCCAATAACCAATTACCAAATTCGAGGGGAAATATGGTACACATAAAACAAATCAAATCGATAGACATCAGTAAGCTTATTGCACATCCGGCTAATCCGAACAGGATGAAGGATGGTACGTTCAGGAAGCTGACAGCCCATATCGAAAGGACGGGTAATTATGAGCCTGTGGTAGTTCGGCCACACCCCAAAAGGCCGGGCTTCTTGGAGATAATCAACGGGCATCACCGTGTGCAGGCGCTGAAGAAACTCGGCCACACAAAGTGCGATTGTGTCGTCTGGCGGGTGGATGACAGTGAGACGATGATTTTGCTTGCAACGCTCAACCGTCTCACAGGTCATGATGAGCTTGACAAAAAGGCCCAGCTTATCAAGGCGTTAAGTGACAGGTTCAGTGTGAAGGAGCTTTCAAAACAATTGCCCGATACAAAACGGGCGCTTGAAAGATTGAAGGACCTGCACAGGCCGATGCTGCCAAAGACTGCTGGTCATAAGGCCTTTTTGAATCCTGTCGTGTTTTTCCTGACCGACGACCAGAAGCGGACAGTCGATGAAGCGATAGCGACTATAGGAGCCGAGCCAAAAGAAACCCCGGCACAGAGACGTGCAAGAGCAATTACAGAAATCGCAAGATTATATTTGGGGTATCTTGCCTCCTGATTCGGCCGCTTGATTCGGCCGCTTCAGCCGCGGCGAGACCGCGTCTCGACGGGTGCGCGGCACGGCTTGTGTTGGTATTATCGCGCGGCACGGCTTGTGTTATGACAGTAATTTCGGCTGCGCCTCAGAATGACAGTTTTCCGTTACTATCAAGTCAACATAAATCAATTAACGAAAGGATATACGGGTATGGAGCACAAACAACAACGTACGGCGTTCAGCGTTCAGGAACAAGGGGCGGCAATCCAATATCGAGGATCGGGTATCGGGCATCGAGTATCGGGCGTCTATGAAAAACTTCGGCGAACCAGGCCGAGGTCAAGGCGAGACCTTGCCAATTACATCAAGGTGTTCTTAGGCATTGATGTGCCGGACACAAAGCTGTGCGACGGGCACGCAACGCCGATGGATTATCTGTGGTATGCTTACAGTTCAGATGACAGAGGAGAGAAGACAGAGGACAGAAATCGGTTAAACGGCGACTGCATTGTCTGGGCCAATCGGGGCGGGGGCAAGACCGAGCTGGCCGCGATAGCTACGCTGCTTGATTGTATCTTTAAGCCCGGCTGTCAGATAAGAATATTGGGCGGCTCGGGTGAACAGTCGGGCAGGATGTATGAATACCTGACAAGCTTCGTGGCCAAGGGCTTTGAGGCATTTTTGGCAGGGCCTGTGCGGAAGGAAAGGTGCGCTTTTCTAAACGGCTCAACGGTCGAGGTGCTGACGCAGTCGGCGACGAGCGTCCGCGGCACACACGTCCAGAAGCTTCGCTGCGACGAGGTGGAGCTTTTCGACGAGCAGGTCTTTTCCGCCGCCAAGTTCGTCACACACAGCAAAGACAGTATCATCGCATCGATGGAGACGATAAGCACGATGCACCGGCCTTACGGTCTGATGCAAAGACTGATTACAGATGCCGACAAAAACAATACGCCGGTATTCAAATGGTGCATGTGGGAGGTGATTGAGAAATGCACCGAAAGAACCTGCTCACAGTGTCCGCTGTGGGGCGATTGCGGTGGCAGGGCGAAGCGGGCGGCCGGGTATCTAAAGATAGACGACTGCATAACGCAGATGCGCCGGGCGAGCAGGGCGGGTTTTGAGTCGGAGATGCTGTGCCGCCGGCCCTTGCTCGAAAATGTCGTCTTTGCCGAGTTCGACCCGGCCCTGCACGTTGAGCCGGTGGATTATGACCGGGACCTGCCGCTTTATCGAGCGCTCGACTTCGGCTTTGTGAATCCGTTTGTTTGTCTGTGGCTTCAGGTCGATTCGTCAGGCTGTGTGAGGGTGATTGATGAATACGTCCGTTCACGGGCTGCGGTTAATGTGCATGCCGACGAGATTAAACGCAGGACACCCTGCAGCGAGGAGCGAGTGGCGGCGACGTTTTGCGACCCCGCCGGTGCCGGCAGAAACGATGTTACCGGCACCAGTAGTGTGAAGGAATTGCGGTCGATGGGCATACGCACACGTTATCGCAGGAGCAATATCTTGGCCGGGATAGAGCTTATCCGCCGGGCGTTGCGTGCGGGCGACGGGGCCAGCAGGCTCGTAATAAGCCCCCGCTGCGTACGATTGATTGAGGCGCTGCAGTGTTATCATTATCCCGATACGGCAACTTCCGGCCCCGATGCGGAGCTTCCGCTGAAGGACGGCGTCTATGACCATCCGATTGACGCTTTGCGTTACTTTTTCAGCGGTCTTGCTACCGCAAAAACCACCTCAAGACGGTACTAAACTCCCGAAAAGTAAAAAATTAACGATTTCAGACCATTTTGCCGAAAAAACATACAAATTTGCTTTTTCCAGAAAAAATTATTGCGTTAATAATTTTTATATGTTAGAATATTTCGGAAAATCAGAATATTGGAGGATGACAATGGAAATTGGGAAGAGATTAAAAATTGCCAGAAAAACAATTGGATATACTCTCAAAAGAGCGGAACAAGAAAGCGGAATCGGGTATACTTCGATCAGTGATTTTGAAAATGGAAACAGAGAGCCGAGCTTTTCACAACTAAGTAAATTAGCCGACATCTACAAAAGGGGAATAACGTTTTTTCTCGCTGACGATATCCCCGCCGAAGCAGTGCCGCTTTGGCGTGATCCTCCCGCAATTGATGAAGAAAGAAAAGAAACAGAAGCCAAATTCCGTCAGCTTTGCGAACAGTATCATCGCCTCGAGTTGTGCACAGGACAACTCCGAAGAGCAAGCTTACCAAAGGCGGATACTATCGAGCGAGAAAGTTTTGATTATCTTCAAGCCTGCAAACTGGCTGAAAAAGTGCAAAGGGAATTGCTGCCGGGTGATGTGCCGAGCTGTTCACTGAAACAAATTCTCGAGGAACAGTTTTACGTTAAGATATTCCATCTCAATTTTCCTGGCAGCGCCATCTCTATATTTGATGGCAGCTTTGGGCCCGCTATTCTGTTGAATAAGGAAAGTAAATTGTGGCGGCGTAACTTTGATATTGCTCATGAACTATTTCACCTTTTGACATGGGATATTTTCAGAGTTAATGGAGGGGAAGGAAAACCAGGAGCGCAAGAGGAAAAACTGGCTAATGCGTTTGCCAGTCGGCTATTGCTACCTACGGACTCTGTCAAGGATAAAATCGAGTCTGCGGCCGACAGTAAAGGCAATATTCCCCTTGAAGCGTTGGATGAAATAGCGAGAGAATTCGGTGTTTCTCTGGAAGCGCTGCTGTGGCGAATGCTTTGCCTTTATAACACACCGAGACAGAAGGTTGCTGAGTATATTAAAATGGCTCAAAAAATGAGGTCGATACGGCCACCAAGAAAGTCTGATGAGCCGGATGAATTACCTGAACGTTACTGTAGTTTGGCGATAAGAGCACTCAGGCAGGGCAAACTGTCACTAATGCAGTTTAAAAAATACATGAACATCAGCTATAAGGAAGCCGAGGGGTACCTCACGGAAGATGAAGAATTCGGGAAAGAAGAAATATCAATTTCTGTTACTTGATGCCGGACCGATAATCGAGCTCTTTAAGCTAAATATATGGGATGAATTTATCGATCGGTGCGATGTTACGGTATCAAAAATCGTCGCAAACGAAGCAAAGTACGCAAGCCAAGAATTACAAGACATCCGTATAGATTTGGAACCCTACCAAGACAAAGGGTTAATTCAAATTTTAGACACAGATTCTTCGTTAGCTAAGTCTTTACTGAACAAGCTTCCCGAGTCGTATGCAGATATCGTACACGATGGAGAAAAACAGACATTAGCTATTTTAGTCGGTTCATCAGAGGATTGGAAAGTATGTGCAGCAGATGGGGCGGTGTTCAGAGTTCTCGGTTTTCTCGGAAAAGCTGAGCAAGGCATTTCTCTTGAGGAGGTTTTAAGCGAGGCAGGCTTAGGACGAGCGTTGGGCTGGCAATTCAGCAAGAGGTTTCGTGAAAAATATACCAACCTTGGCCAAATAGATTACATTCAAAGATAGTAAATCATCTTCGTTCGCGTAACAAATAAATCTGAGATGCGTAGAAAAATGCGCTTGCGGTCGGGAGTGTGGGCATCAAAGTAAGGATTCCCAAAAATGTTTTGTTGCGTAGTCTAAATCAGCACTCGAATCAATTCCAATAAAAACAAAAACCCTGATGGTCAATAAGGATTATAATTACGGGTATGCGGCCAATATAGACCATAAAGCTTGCATTTGTAATACAAGTCGGGTATTATAACAAAAAACAGTGAAAATCGGGGTGGTCTTTTAACACAGGAGCATAAAGATGAAAGTTCGATATTTAATTATTACGGTGATTTCATTGTCGGTTTTGGCGCAGTGTGCCGAAGAGGGACGGGACGGTTTCGGCATGAATGAGCGGATTTCGGCTCAGCAGAATGAGGCTTATAATGAATTTTACAGTAAGGTCGAGGCGGAAGAGCCTTATATCGGTTTTTTTGCGGCCGAGAGCAAATGTATCAGCAGAATCGATGAAGCGTATGAAGGGGCGAGACGGAAATTCTTTCTGGGTGTTCGTGTTAGCGACGAAGAAGTAGCCGATTACATCGAGGAATTCATTAAATTCTGCAAGAATGAGGGGTATCTTAAAGAGGGCTGTCAAGAGGAGTGGGGAAAAACACTGACGATACTGTCGTATGTTCTTTATGCCAACAAGCCCATCTTCGAGTTTGCCGCGGATAATATCATCGAACACCGCAATCTTGTCTTTGCAGAGTATCCGAATAAGAAACTCGAACTGGATTTATTTTTACCGGCTGAGCCGATGTCTGAGCCTGTGCCGTGCGTGGTGTGTATTCACGGTGGTGGCTGGAGGGTCAACAGGAGGGTATGGTTCGAGCCTTTTGCAAAATATCTTGCGTCCAGGGGAATGGCAGCGGTAACGATAGATTACCGTATGCTCCCTGCCGTTGAGATTATTGACTGTGTTTACGACAGCAAGGCGGCGGTGCGGTGGGTACGAGCCAACGCGGGTAAATACGGCATTGATGCGGACAGGATAGGCGCCTTGGGCGCTTCGGCCGGCGCTCATATAGTCGCACTGCTCGGGACAACAGCCGATGTGCCGGCGTTGGAGGGTACCGGAGGAAATGCGGGTGTATCGAGTGCGGTACAGGCTGTGGCTGGTTTTGCGACTCCGGCGTTTAAGATTGAAGAGGACTCCGCCAGGTTTGCAAAAAGATTCGGTATCAATGCAGACGATTTGAAATTAATTTCGCCTTATGAAAATATATCTTCAAATTCCGCGCCCCTTTATCTGGTCCACGGCACCCAGGACGGAACGGTCGATCCGCAGGATTCGCAGGATTTGTATGACAGATACAAACAAGCCGGTGCTCATGCGGAGATGAAATGGGTTCCGGATAAAGGGCATGATTTCTACGAGGGTACTGATTTGGGTATTGCACTTGCGGCGGATTTTTTTACAAAGCAGTTCGAGTCCGGGCAAAAGAAGGGGTATCATAACACGGAGTGTACGACAGAGGGTGAAAAAGTTTCAACCATACTGGAAGTAAATTTCAAAAAGCTTATTTCCCGAGCGGACCTTCATTATGACAAACAGGTCAGGACAAGCATGGAGGGCATTCCGATAGGCAACGGTGTTATGGGCAGTCTTGTCTGGACAACCCCCAAGCAGCTTAAGCTTCAGATTAACCGCGTTGATGTTTACTGCGCAAACAGTTCGACCAACAGCTTTGCGCGTGTTGATTCGGATTACTCCCACGGCTGCGGATTTATTGACATCGAGTTCGCCGATTACGGCCCCGATGCATTTCCACCCGACAACACACAACAGCATCTGTCGGTTTACGATGGGACAGTTACAGTGAAGGGCGATGATGTAAGCGCCGAGGTATTTGCCTGCCAGGAGCCGGATGCGATGGCGGTGCGGATAACAGATAACCGCGAAACGCCCGACAGCATAAAGGTAACATTGAGAGCGCTGAGGCCTGTTACTTACCGATTGCGAAATCATTATGCTTTCAGCCGGGTTAGCTCTTATGAAAATAATATAACACTACGTCAGCAATTCGTAGAAGGCGATGATTCTGCCGACAGGACGGCGATGTTTCCCCAGCCCGAAGCCTCGGCGATAGAGAATCGGACGTATTACTGCGGCTCCTGTGTAGCAGTAAGTGTACAGGATCGCGACGCACAGGTGAAACAGCTCAACGACGGCGCTATTCAGCTTGCTGCAAAGCCGGGCAAAGGAACATTTACCATACTGATTTCCAGCGCAGCGACCTTTGATATTGAGCAGGATATAAACTCACTTGCACTTGCCCAACTGAATAAAGCCGCCGGTTCAGGATACACGGAACTTCTGCAATCAACCAAAAACTGGTGGCATGATTTCTGGTCCAACTCTTTTGTTTATCTACAAAGCGACGACGGCCAGGCTGAATATGTCGAGAAGCATTACACTTATTTCCTCTATGTGATGGCGTCCTGTTCCCGCGGCGATTATCCGCCGCGATACAGCGGGATGATATGGAACACTGAAGGAGACGTACGCCGATGGGGGTCGATGAAGTGGATGTACAATCTGTTCTGCTATTATAATAATGTTCTTTTAGCGGCGAACAAAATCAATCTGACGGAACCGCCGGTCAGAATGTTTCATAGAAATTATGATGCGACGGCGCTGGCGGCTAAGCAGCAGTGGGGCAGCAAAGGCATTTATCTCCAGGAGACAACATGGTTCAATGGTCCGCCTCGTTTGCCTGAAGATATTGCCGCGGAAATGCGGGACCTGTACCTGGTGCGCAAGAGGTGGTCCGAGGCGTCGGAAAAATTTCTGAAGTACGCTGCGCCCAAAAATGCGTTTGACAGTCGATGGTGCTGGAAAAACTTCGATGACGAACGGTGGATAGACGGCCACTATTTCTGGGAAGCCAGAGACTCGGCGCCTTACAGCTATGTGCTGCATTTGTTTGCTTCGGGTGCGAGGATTGCTTACTTTCACTGGCTGCGATACGATTATACCCGGGACAAACAATGGCTGCGCCAATACGGTTATCCGATTATCAAGGGGGTGGCCGAGTTTTATCGCAATTATCCGAACGTCAAAAAAGAAGCGGACGGCAGGTATCACATTCACGGTGTCAATAACTGGGAGTCAACGTGGGGCGCTTCAGATACAATCGAGGAACTGGCTGCGATGCGGGCGGTAACGGCAACGGCGATAAGGGCATCGCAGGTTCTGGGCGTGGATGAGGATATGCGCGGCGTATGGCAAGAATTCTTAGACAACATTGCACCCCTGCCGACATTTACTGAAACATCGGACGACGGCGAAGTACGCTACTGGGTCAATACGAAGCATGCCTCGGTTGGAAGGCGGAGCACGAATCGCAGAGCCACGACCCCCTGCACCTACTATGATTTGTTTACGTTGGAGACGACAGATGCCGAAATGATTGAGCTTGCGAACAATTCCTACATACCTTTATCAAATCGTCAACCCGGCAGACCGAGGGTAAGCGAGCTTTCCAAAGAGACCATCACGGCTGCGACCATGGCCGATGCCGAAGCTATAAAGACCCTGGTTCCCGAACAGATTCGCTATGAAGGTCTTGAAGAAGGCCATCCTGATATGGACTCAGCGTGGGCACGGTGGCGAGGCCCGCTGAGAAATCGGCTCAGCCTGATGGAAGGCTATCAGGGAATGGGTGGTCAACGACTTGGTAATGCCATGGAAGGACTTGTACTTGCACTTTGCAGAGCAACACCGCCCGGACCTGCAGGTGAAACGGTTATCCATGTTTTCGGCGCCTGGCCCAGACAGTGGGATGCTCAATTCTCGCTGTTGGCCAGGGGCAATTTTCTGGTAACATCATCGATGCGCAAAGGTGAGGTGGAGTTTGTCGAGATTCGGTCGCAGTCCGGCGGAAAATGCCGGTTGCGCAATCCCTGGGGTGTACAGGCAGATGTAACAATATATCGCAACGGCAGCAAGTTCGAGGATATGAGCGGGTCGCCGCTGAGTTTCGAGACAATAAGAGGCGACAACTTCGTTATCGTGCCCGAAGACTGCTCACCCCGGCGGTATAAGCGAGCCATATTGGGAGATTGACCGTCATCGAAGAATCTGAGATGTAAACTGGTTTACTTGAACGGGCGGCTTCGGGTAAAAGCGACCGGTTTGAGTAAAAAATATCTGTGAGTTTCTTTTATAAAGGACAAAGGTGTTATCATGCAATACAAAATCCGTTGTGCAATAGTGTTTTGTTCGCTTACATTAATCTGTGTTTGTACATGCCCACAACTTGGTGCCGCTTCAGAGAAGTTTTATGCCGTCGGGACAACTAAGCCGGAGGTGAAGTATCTGGAGGAGCCGAGTTCGCAGGTTCCTCGTGAGCTTCGTCGTGTGGCGGTGGAAGTGTTTTTCGATCTGGTGCCAACGATTATGCGTTTTAGTATGCCGTGCTATCCCTGTATGGTCACGGAGAACGGGATCCATTTTTCTAACGGATGGACGGAGACGTACGATCCCAAGGCGTCGAGTTCTTGTGAGATATTGTGGGATAAAAAAGCACGTTCTGCGCGGATGTGGATTGAAAGTCAGAATTCAGCTCGGATAATTGTACGCTGTCGAGCAGCTATTGCGGATCCTGACGGCCGCATCGCGCATAATGATATTCCGAGCGGCTCGCCATACGGCAAGGGCGACTGGACGGATGAGTGGTATTATATTTATCCGGACGGTACGCATACTCGTCATGTTCGGATTTACAGCGGGGTAGCCGGTCAGAGTCTTACGGTAACGGACGAGACATTCGGAGACGTTGAGCCCATTCGCGAGATTCCGCCGAATGTTGTTCATGAGTTTCAGGAGGATTTTATTTTCGGCCAGAAGGGGCATCTGCCGCAGGATGATATTGAAGTGTCACCAATCACCCTGATCATGATGGATGGGCGCAGCAAGACGATCTGTTATAAACCCTATCCGGACAGTTTTGGAATATTCGATCGTGCCAATATCAAATTAATCAATCTGAAGTCTGAATACCGGCCATTTACCATTTGTATTCCTCAGGGTACGGAAAACGAGCCGTATAGGCCCGAAGGTGAACTGCCCCACGTCTTTCAGACATGGCTCAAAGGGACAAACGGCGGCTATGCAACTTCATTGGGTCATGTCCTCAATTGGTGGCACTGGCGGCGTACCGACAACATTCTCGAACAGGTGTACCTGTCCGGCATGACCCGGGCAAAGGATCCCAGGGAGGAACTTTTGGGGTTGGCTCAGTCGTGGATTCGGCCGCCGCAGGTGAAGATGAGCGGGCTTGAGCCGAAATACAAGGTTCAGATATATGACCCCACGCAACGAGCGTATATTCTGCCCTGCCAGGATGGTCCCAGGAAGCTTGAGCTAACACTCGCCGAGGCGGCCCGGGGTGATAAACAGGTATTCATCGAAAATCCGACATTTGTTATTCAGGGATGGGGAAATAGTCGTGCCGAAATCACATTGGATGGTAATAAACTTGCGGTGGGGAAAGACTATCGAACAGGTTATGAAAAGGTCAGTGGAAAATCCAACCTCGTTATCTGGCTCAACCTGCGCTCGAGGAAATCAGCAAAAATTACCATTACGCCCGTCTCTGAGTGAATTGTTTCAGGTCCGGATGGGTACGCAAAAACCCGAATTAAGTTCAAAATGCTCGGTTAAAAATTCGACAGGACAAGAAAAAATGAAAACAAAAAACACTATAAAACTGATGAGGGGATAGGCTATGGATAAAAATATTTGCCGTAGAGAATTTCTTAAGCTGGCCGGGGCCAGTTCATTAATGGCAGCAGGTATAGGCGGATGTGCCAGATGGGGGGCAGAAGCTTGTTCTAAATCGGTCGTTTCCAGGCCGAACGTTGTTTTGATTATGACAGACGACCAGGGTTATGGGCATTTGAGTTGTCACGGTAACCCCGTTTTGAAGACGCCGAACATTGACAATTTGCACGCACAAAGTGTACGCCTTACCGACTTCCACGTAAGCCCTACATGTTCACCGACACGTGCTGCCTTGTTGACGGGAAGGTACAACGTCCGGACGGGTGTGTGGCATACGATTATGGGCAGACATTTTCTGCGCGCAGATGAGGTAACAATCGCTGATGTGTTCCGGGCCGGCGGATACCGTACCGGTATATTCGGTAAGTGGCACCTGGGTGATAACTATCCGTTCAGGCCGCAGGACAGGGGATTCGACGAGTCGGTGATACATCTGGGAGGCGGCATCGGTCACGGAAACGATTATTGGGGGAACGATTACTTTGATGATACGTATTATCGCAACGGAAAACCAGAGAAATTCGAAGGTTATTGTGCGGATGTGTGGTTTGATGAGGCGATGAACTTCATCACGGCAGATAGAGAGAAGCCTTTCTTTTGCTACTTGCCGACGAACACAGCGCATGCACCTTTTCACATTGCCGGGAAGTACAGCAGGCCGTACAAAGATAAAGGATTGGAGTATGAAGATGCACACCTTTTTTACGGCATGCTTGCAAATATCGACGAAAATGTCGGGCGCTTAATGAAGCGATTATCTCAAATGAATCTGGTTGACAATACAATTGTAATTTTTATGACGGACAACGGCGGCGACCCTGTGGGTGGCCCGGATGAATTTAACAGCCACATGCGAGGTTCCAAAGGATCGCAATACGAAGGGGGTCATCGGGTGCCGTGTTTTATCCACTGGCCCCGAGGCGGGCTGGCTGGTGGACGCGATGTCGAACGGCTGACGGCTCATATTGATTTGATGCCGACGTTGATAGAGCTGTGCGGTATAAAAAAGCCCCAGGAAGTAAAATTTGACGGTAAGAGTCTTGTGCCTTTGATTGCCGGGGAAGGTGCGAGCTGGCCCAAACGGACACTGGTGGTCGATTCGCAACGTATTGATTATCCCATAAAGTGGCGCCGCAGTGCCACGATGACCGACCGGTGGCGCCTAATTAACGGTCACGAGCTTTACGATATTAAGGCGGATCCGAAGCAGAAAAAAGATATTGCAAATCAACATCCCGAGGTTGTCAAGGAACTTCGCGCGGCCTATGAGAAATGGTGGGATGATGTCTCGGAACGTTTTGATGAGTATAGTGAGATTATTATTGGCTCCGACAAGCAGAATCCGACGTGCCTGGTCAGTCACGACCTTCACGGTGAGGTCGTTTTTTATGTAAACCAGGTTAAAGAGGGCGCACCATCCGATGGCTTTTGGGCGGTCGATGTTGCCCGGTCCGGGCTGTACGAATTTGCCCTCAGGCGATGGCCCCGGGAATTGGACAGACCCATCAGCGGGACCGTCGGCATACATGAATTAGAACCCGACTACGAGGGCTTTACCGTGACCCATGCAAGGCTAAAGGTTGCTGATATCGACCAGACGAAACCCATAGAACCGAGAGCACGGGAGGTTACGTTCAAAGTGCGACTAAAGGCCGGCTCAACCCGCGTTCAGGGATGGTTCGTAAACCATGTGGGTAACGGTAGAACCTATGGTGCGTATTATGTCTATATAAAACGAATATAAGATGAATTGAAGAGACAGGCTATGCCTAACAATATCTCCCGAAGGCATTTTCTGAAGAAGGCAGGCGCAGTTTCATTATTGTCGGTTTCTGTGGGCGGTTGTGCACAATCGATGTTAAACTCATTTGATAAGTCCATTGACTCAAAACCGAATGTTATTTTTATTTTGACCGATGACCAAGGTTATGGTGACCTTGCGTGTCACGGCCATCCTACGTTGAAAACGCCGAACATTGATAAGCTTTACGCAGAGTGTACGAGGTTTACGGATTTTCATGTTGCACCGCAGTGTATTCCTACGCGCGGCGAGCTTATGACCGGAACGCACTGTCTCCGTAACGGTACGGGATATCTGTTGCCGGGCCTATCGGAGATCCGGCCCCAGATACCGACTATAGGTGAGATGTTTAAGGCCGGCGGTTATACTACCGGGCAATTCGGCAAGTGGCATCTCGGTGATAACCATCCTTACAGACCTCAGGACCGTGGATTCGATGAGACGGTTCATCATGCGTCGTGGGGAATTGCATCTTTGATGGATTACTGGGACAACGACTACTTCGACGACACATATGAGCACAACGGCACACTGGAAAAGTACAATGGGTACTGCACGGATGTTTTCTTCAATGAGGCAATGAAGTGGATGACCAAGCAGCAAGAAAAAGGTAAGCCCTTTTTCTGCTATATACCTGTCAATGTGCCGCATGGGCCACTTCTGGTGGCCGAGAAGTATGAGAGGATGTACGAGGAGGAAGGAGCCTTTTTAGGGATGATCACACAGTTCGATGAGAACATGGGACGCATGGAGCAGTTCCTGAATAAAACCGGCCTGAAGGAAAACACGATTTTTATCTATATGACCGACAATGGAAGCTGTTGTGGTACTGAAGTTTATAACGCTGGTATGCGTGGCGGGAAGAATTCTTACTATGATGGCGGACACAGGGTGCCGTTTTTCTTTAGATGGCCGGCGGCGGGTATCAATAAGCCGCGCGATATAGATGAGCTCGCTCAGGGGATGGATTTGGTGCCGACGCTGCTTGATTTATGCAACATTGAAAGGCCTGCGGGTGTTAAATTTGACGGGATAAGCCTGGCTGGCCTTATAAGCGGGAAAGAAACTAAGCTAGCTGACCGTAAGATAGTGATTCAGATTTACGACTTCAAAGATCCTGGTACGGTGATGTGGAATAAATGGCGGCTGGTGAATGGTGATGAGTTGTATAATATCACGGAAGATGCCGGCCAGAGAAGAAACATTATCGATAAGCATCCGGATATCGCCAAAGAGTTGAGGGAGTATCATGCCCGATGGACGGAAAGAATGAGTTCTTTTGAGGGGCTCAAAAGTGTTATTAATATCGGCGTTGATACCGAGCCGACAACGTTTTTGTGCTCGGCCCACTGGTTTGTGACACATGGAGGTCAGTGGGGTGTGGATGAGTGGGAGCAGGTTGGGATGCCGGGAGTGAAGAACGGCTACTGGCTGCTGCATGTGGAAGAGACCGGTCGGTATAAGGTTGAGGCTTACGGCTGGCCGAAGCAGTCGGGGGCGGCGTTTGGTGATAGACTGCAAAGCCTCGATGAAAAGCTTGGGGGCAGGAAGGTCTCCAGTGTAAAGCTTATAGTTGGCGCCAAGGAAATGACAGCCAAGACTTCACCGAGAGAAACTAATGCAACCTTTACAATTAATCTCAAAAAAGGTGATAAACCTCGCTTGCAGACGTTTCTCTATGATAAAAACGGTAAAGACCTGGGCGGGTCGTACTTCGTCTATGTAACAAAACTGTGATATATTTACAAACATATTAGAGAAATTTAAAGTGGATAGACGCCAGTTTATAAAAACTATTGGAGCGGGTGTAGCGGGATTAACTTTATCCGGTTGCAGTGTATCTTCTCAAAAGGGTTCAGGCTTTGCTTCGAACAAAAGCAGACCTTAATATTATTTGGCTCTTCCCTGATGATCACGCTTTCTAACCTATCGGTGCTTATGGCGGACGATTTAGAAATGAAAACCTTACCGGCAATATCGACAGCATCGCAACAGAAGGCATGGTCTTTGATAGGGCTTATGTTGTCAATTCGATTTGCGCCCCAAGCCGTTCAACCCTGCTCACCGGTAAACATAGTCACCTGCATGGAAAATATGATAATAGAGGCGGATTCAACCATGATCAGCAGCAATTTCAGAAAATTCTGCAAAAGTCGGGATACCAGACGGCCATTATAGGAAAAATTCATTGAGATGGAAAAATGCAAATTGCGCAATCCCCGGGGCGAACAGACAGGTGTAACAGTATATCGCAACGGAATGCTGTTCAGGGATATGGGTGGAGCAATGATGGATTTTGATACAAGTACGGGTGACAACTTCGTTATCGTGCAGAAAGGTTCGCCAGTCCTGCAATATAAACGCACTATATTGGGCGGTTGACCGTCGTCCAAAAAGTTTATATGGAATCGGCTTTATCTTTCGGTTAAAATCCGCAGATACCGATTGGAAAAAGATTAATTAACCGTTCATTTTGTGACAGGAGGTATATATGAGAAAGAAACTTGACAGAAGGACATTTCTGGCAAAAACCGCAGCCGTTTCCGGCTCAACATTTCTGGTCAGGGGTGCTTTGGCAAAGATTGGGACTACATCGGAAAGCAACAACGCAAATAAGCGGGAATTCCTAATCGACAAACGATACCTCAATTTGCCCGTGTCATACAACGAGCACGACCGGGTAACGCTGGAACTTGTCATCGATGATAAAGTTGTACGAACCATTGATATTTTCCTTCCGGATTCCGAGCCTGATTTCTGGGTATTCGCCGATATAAGTGAATTCAAAGGCAAAAAGGCCGTGCTTAGAACCAGACGCGGGAGAAAGAAAAAAGGTCTTGGTCTGGTTTACCAGTCCGACGAAAGAGAATATCTTAAAGATGTATATAAGGAAAAGCATCGCCCACAGCTTCATTTTTCCACTATTCGGGGCTGGATTAACGACCCCAACGGCCTGGTTTATTACGACGGACAGTATCATCTTTTCTTCCAGCACTATCCCTACGGCTACTACTGGGGACAGCCGCACTGGGGACACGCCGTGAGCACCGACCTGGTGCACTGGAAACAACTGCCGGACGCCCTGTACAGACACGAACTTGCCGGCATCTACTCCGGCAGCAGCGTAATCGATTATAAGAATACAGCCGGTTTTAAGACCGGGAAAAATGATGTTATGGTTGCCATTTATGCGACTACAATGTTACTTAACGGCCGGGAGGCTTCCTGTCAGAATATTGCCTATTCGAATGATAAGGGCAGAACCTTTACGGATTATGAAAATAACCCTGTTATCGGTGACCGCTTCGATATACTCGGTACAGACAACGCCCGCGACCCGAAAGTGTTTTGGCATGAACCAACGGGCAAGTGGGTTATGGTTGTTTATGAGCGTATCGGCCACTCCATATTTACTTCCGATGACCTGAAAAAATGGGAATACCAGAGCCATACCCAGACTTTCTGGGAGTGTCCGGAACTGTTTGAGCTTCCGGTGGACGGCAATCCCAAAAACACCAAATGGGTTATGTACGGCGTTTCCGGGGACTATCTGGTCGGTGATTTCGACGGGAAGAAATTTACCCCCCAACTGGGAATGTTCAATTATCTTCAGGGAAAGTTCTTTGCGGCGCAGACATTTACAAATGTTCCAAAAAGTGACGGACGCCGGATTCAGGTCGGCTATATAGAGATCCCCGGCTGGGTCGAGATTCCAGAGCCGGCGCCTGCCTTTAACGGGTTGATGAGCTTTCCCACCGAGCTTACTCTGAGAAAAACCGCAAACGGAATAAGGATGTTTAATGAGCCGGTGAAGGAAATAGAAAAACTCCATAAAAAAGCCCACAAATGGGACAGCCTTACGGTGGAGCAGGCCAACAGAAAGCTCAGGGACATTGATTCCGGTTTGCTGCATGTCAAATGTGAAATCGAAAACATAAACGCTATTGCATACAGTATCATCTTTGACGAAGATGTCCTGTACTACACACTAAAGCCGAATATATTTTACTTCAACACAGAGGTCGGCCAGGCCGAGTCATTTAAGATAAAATATCTGCCCGATTTAGGCAGCAACAGGATGTTCTATGAGTTCATTGTGGACCGCACCAGCCTGGAAGTGTTCGTTGACCATGGAAGATTTACTATGATTTTGCCCAGAAAACTCAATCCCGAAAAAAGGGGCATGAGGTTCGGAGCCGGCGACGGCGGGCAAAGGATTAACGACCTGAAAATCAACAATCTCGAAGTATATGAACTGCAATCGATATGGAAATGAAAGCCATTTAGAAAAACCAGGAAGCATATACTACATGGGAAAGAATATTATTATAAGTAAATACGTTCTTACTGTAATTAGTCTCACCATATCGTGTGTCGCACACGCCGGCGCTGCAACGGCGGTTGAAAATAGTGCCCACGCAGCCAAGGAAGAGTCGGCTAATAAAAAGCCCCAGCGTTCACGATTCCGATTCGTACCTGGTCGTCGTGGATTTGGTGACCCGATGCCTTTCTATTGGAACGGTGAGTACCACGTTTTTTATTTAACCAATCCCGCAGGCAACTATGATGTAAATTGGGAACATATTGTATCGACGGATTTAGTGAACTGGAAAGAACTGCCTGCGGCATTAAGTGTTGATAAGAACGATCCAACAGGACCGGATGGGGGCTGTATTTTCACCGGTGACGTCATAGAGAAAGACGGGGTTTTTCATGCCTGGTACACGAATTGGAATCCTTTAAATCCCAAGGGTAGGGAATTTATATCCCACGCAACAAGCCGAGACCTTATCAATTGGACAAAACATCCGGAGCACATGATAGCACCGGATGGTATTCATTATGCCAATCATCCCACCCGTGATTTCCGCGATCCTGAAATATTCTGGAATCCGGAAAGCAGGGAATACTGGATGATTTTATTTGCAAACGTTCCCAATCAATGGTGGGGGCGTTTTGCCCTGCTGACATCTGATGATCTGATCAATTGGAAACAGGAAATGCCAATCGAGGGAGTTCCTGGTGATGAAACACCAAGCTATCTGAGGTTTGGGAATACTCATTATATAATCGGAAATGATTTCGGGTATAGTTATGCAAAAAGTGCCCGGGGCCCATACATTCGCCCGAAATTCTGGAATTCTATTTTAGTGCGTGAATTAGACACGGCCGGCCAGGCGGCAAAGACGACCTGGGACGGGAAACGCTACTTGTGGTTCGGAGGGTGGAGCGGACGCTCAATGCCCATACCGCGCGAGGTTTATGAAGGACCTGAAGGTCTGCTTTACATGAAACCGGCTGAAGAGATTGTCGCTTTTTTCAACAAGACAGCCATAGATCTGACAGAACAACCATCGCGAACTTCACTCGCTGTGCCGCCCGCCTATATGTTGGACTACCGTATCAAGATGGACCCTCAAAGCCGGATTACGATTTCTTTTGGTGGTAAGTATCACCTGGGTCTTATTCCCAGCCAGGCAACACTTTCAGTTAACGGCCCCGGCATTGACCTTGGGCGTCCCTATGGTCGTCCCTGCCCGGTGGACACTTCGGAATCGGTCAAAATCCAGGTGTTCGTTGATGATACGTTGATTGAATGCTTTATCAATGACCAGTTTGCGCAGACCTGTATCGTTGATAAGTGGTGGCCCATGGAATCTACTCTGATGTTCAGTGTGGAAGGAGGCAAAGTAGATGTTCATAAGTGCCTGTTACGAGTTCACGAGTAGGCATAGGATGACAGACCAAAACAAAAAGCATGAGGTTCGGAGCCGGCGACGGCGGGCAAAGGATTAACGACCTGAAAATCAATAATCTCGAAGTATATGAACTGCAATCGATATGGAAATGAAAGGGTAATATTTTTCGGTTTGGCGAACGTTCAAGGGGGACGTATGAAACAATTATATGTAAAATTAATCATAATTACAATGCTCACTTTAAGGTTCGCGTCGCCGTGCGGTGCCGGCGAACGGCTTTACAACGGAATTGTCCTGCCGGATGAATGGCCCCCGGATGACCTGAATCCGAATTGCTACGCCCCCATGCCCGTGCCGTATCTGGAGAATGTGCCTGCTGTTATTCCGGTTGATGTGGGACGCCAGTTGTTTGTAGATGATTTTTTGATTCGGGAAACGACTCTGCGGCGCGTCTTTCACAAAGCGAAAAAGTTTCAAGGCAATCCCGTTCTCAAACCCCAAACCGCTCTCGAAATGAACGGCGGAATGATGCCGGTCGCGGCTCCTTTCAGTGACGGCGTTTTTTATGATTTCAGGGATGGTTTGTTCAAGATATGGTATCTTGCCGGATTCTTTAACGAAACGGCGTACGCCACAAGCAAAGACGGCATTTATTGGGAGCGCCCGGAACTTGATATAGTACCGGGCACCAACCAGGTCATTGACGTGGGGACTTCTCGCCGGGACGGCGTTTCTGTCTGGCTGGATCATGAAGCGGATCGCCCCGAAGAACGATTCAAAATGCTCCTGTACTCGTATCCCATCACCCATGAAGAGATGTTTGCAGGTGATGAAGCTTTATTTTATGCAAAGCAGATGGACACGTCTCGCAGGCCGCCGGACGACGAACAGGGCGGGCGATTATTCACCTCGGCGGACGGGATTCACTGGCGGCAACTTTCAAGAATCGGGCTCAGTGGGGACAACACGACCATCTTTTACAATCCATTTCGGAAAAAATGGGTCTTAAGTATTCGTTCGGATGAATACCGACCTTATGAAATTGGGCCGAGAACACGAGATTACTATGAATTCTCTGATTTTGTTGAGGGCGCCGAATATCTTTCGAGACGAACACTTTACGAGGGTTTCAAAGCTAAAAATAAAGGTCGGGTATTCTGGGTGGGCTCCGATATTCTGGATTTGCCCGACGCCGATGTGATGCGCCCCGCTCAGCTTTATAAACTCGACGCTGTTGCCTATGAGAGCATTATGCTGGGACTTTTTACAATGCACCAGGGACCCCCCAATCCTGTGTGCATGGAAGGCGGATTTCCGAAAATAACCCAGCTAATGCTCGGATACAGCCGCGACGGTTTTCACTGGCACCGACCGGAACGCACACCCTTCATTGGGGCAACGAAACGAAAAGGTGATTGGGATCGCGCCTATATTCATTCCGCCGGGGGATGTTGCCTGGTGGTTGGCGATTCCCTGTATTTTTATTATGGGGGATGGTCTGGAAAATCTCCCAAATTGGGGGGTCATATTTATGCGGGCGGAAGTACCGGACTGGCGATATTGCGGCGCGATGGTTTTGCCTCAATGAACGCGGACGATGAACCCGGATTTTTGACAACCCGGCTAATCACGTTCTGCGGAAAATACCTGTTCGTAAATGTCGATTGTCCGGATGGACAGTTAAGGGCAGAAATTCAGGACGCTCAAGGTAATGCGATATTGCCATTCACCATTGAGAATTGCCGCCCGGTTTCTCTGGACAGAACGGTTCATCGAATAACCTGGAACGGTGGCCGGGATTTGTCGTCGCTTTCGGGCAAAAAAGTTCGGCTACGCTTCGAATTAGAACACGGTCAATTGTATTCATTCTGGATAAGCCCGTCCGAATCCGGCGCCAGTTATGGGTACGTGGCGGCTGGTGGGCCGGGATTTGAAGGCCCGATTGATAATGTCGGCCGCAAATAAACCAGGATAGACATTAAACCAATCTGAATAATGTTATAAAAAAATGGTAAAAGACAAAGGGCTGCAAAATGAAATTCAGAAACAAATTAACTATAGTAACTTGCTTACCGGTATTGTTTTTTTGTTTGTCCTCTTTCTCCCGGAGTCCGGAACCGGTCGATAAGTTTCTGGCGGAAGGTTTAACCGAACCCGTTAAAAAGGGTAACAGGGAATATTCGGTGAAGGTAACCTTCCCTGACGAGGACTTTTATATGGTTTTCAGTCCACCAAAGGCAGCCTATTATACCCCTGAAGGAATAGGCTTTTCCAATGAATGGGGAGAGACCGCTTCGATTGAGACGGAACACCCCGGCTGGGGAGAGGTCTTGTTCGACCGGGATGCGGTTATGTGGATTGAAAGGCAAAGTCCGGCTCGTAAGGTGGTACGTTTTCGGGGGGTTTTAAAGACGCCTGAGGGTGAAATCCTGCACACATACGTTGACAGCGGCTCGCCGTACGGCCAGGGGGACTGGTCGGATGAATGGTACTATATCTATCCGGACGGTGTCTCGGTTCGTGTAATCAAAATCTATACGGGAAAAACAGAAGATGCGGTCGCTTTCTGGGGACTGCCCGGACACTGCGCTTTCTGGGGAATTCGGGGAACCGTTTTCGAAACACAGGAAACTTTCATTTCATATTCCGGCAAGCAGCCGCCGGAAATTATTGAAACCGAGGCACTGACTCTTATCACGATGGACGGCGAATATAAACGCATTAATTACAAGCCTTATCCGCCGGACTGCAGCCTGTTTGAACCGGCCAATATCCAGATGGTGAACCTCAAAAGCAAATACCATCCCTTCACCATTGTTACTTCGGGCAATGTGGAGGTCAAACCTTATTATATGCCGATGGACGACCATCGAAATATCGATAAGACCGTTTTTATCACCTGGCCCCGCAAGACGATTTTTGGACCCGATGAGCAATGGTCATCCGCACTGTCGCATGTGATAAAATGGCGCTGGCATGAGAAAACCGAAAAGACCTTAACTCAAGTTTATCTGGTGGGAATGACCGACGAACCCACCGAGCAGCAGCGTGTCGATAAGCTCGTAAATCTGGCCGGGAGCTGGGAGGCGGCGCCTCAACTGATAATGCAATGCGACGGGTACAGCTATGACGGTTATGAAATAAAAGAGAAGGCTTATAAATTAACCAGAACATCCGGCAAGGGTGATTTGCAATTATTATTTAAGGCCGGCCTTGAAAGACCGCTGATTAATCCGGTATTCGTAATCAGTGGGCTGGATAAAGACAGGCCTTTCGAACTTATGATAAACGACACGAAATTCAACAATTATCGCTCAGGATTTGAGGATGACAATCTTGTTATCTGGATTCCGTTAACGGCGATGAAGGATACATCCATCAAGCTGGTTTTCTGACTTATTCTGAAAAATATATAATCCTTGGTTGAAATACTACCGCTCACAAGGAGATGGATAATGAGAATTACAAACAGCAAATTAAAACTGACTGCTCTTGCCGTTATCACTTTTTCAATATTTGCCGCCAGCGCTTTTTCCACTATAAGCAAGCAGGAAGACAAGAACAATCCCGCTCCTGAAAAACCGACCGAGCAGCAGTTGCGGGCCGGGTATAACTTTATGCAAACCAAAGTCTATACAAAACAGCAGGACCGGCAAATCCTGGAGCTTTTCAGGGGCCTTCGTGTCAGCGATGTTTCCGACGGGATGGACAAAGCGGGTCTTGCCGATGTCGGTCTTATGTCTGCCGAGATACACGCCTCCTGGAAAGACACCACCCACTTTACCCACCGCTTTGTCGGTATAGCCGTTACCGTCCGTTACGTTCCCACCAACCAGCCGGCGGCAAGAGGCAATATGAGCATCAAAGAATTCGACGACTGGATTGACTATATGTATGCTAATGTTACCGGTGAACCATTTGTCGAAATCCTGCGTGCGGGCGCCGCTCTGGTTATCGACGATGACCCTTCCACTGATGCAGGTAATATCGGTTCACATAACATAATGGAGTGGAAAAGCAAGGGCTGTGTCGGCGTTGTTACCAGCGGCGGCGCCCGCGACACAGACGAAGTGGCCGCCCAAAAGATTCCCCTCTACATTAAAAAGGTCACCCGGGGCATCCGGCCCGGGCGAAACATTATCGAGAGCGTCAATCGCCCTGTTTCCTGCGGCGGCGTTCTCGTTTGCCCCGGCGATGTAATCGTTGCCGATGGTGACGGCGTCATCGTTGTGCCTCGTGAGAAGGCAAAGGAAGTCGCCGAATATGCCCTCGAAACTATTAAAGGGGATAAAGCAGGCCGACGCGAGCTTTACAAAGAACTGGATATGGCACCCGATGACTCCGTAAAATAAATTCCAAACCGCCGACAAACGGATGTTAAAAAAATAAAAAGAGGCAGATTATGAAAAAATTATTTGCACTGTGTTTGACGGTTTTGTTGTTTGGCGCATGCCAAAATACGATTGAGCAGGAATTTCAAAAAGAAGCCCCGTTCAAGCCTTTCGAACCTCCTGTTCCTTACGAAACCGCCCTGGCAAAAGCCGAAAGTATCCTCGGGCAAATGTCACTTGAGGAAAAAATCGCCATGATTGGAGGATACAATATGTTTTTCACGAAGGGCTATGATAAATACGGCATTGCTTCTATACAATTTGCAGATGCCACACAAGGTGTCCGTCTTACAGATGGAATTATTGAATTGGACAAATCCGTAGCTTTTCCCGCTCCTATTGCCTTAACCAGTACGTGGAATACCGATTTGGCCCGGGCTTATGCCGAGAGCATCGGCGAAGAATGCAGGGCCGGCGGCATCGCTGTTCTTTTAGGGCCGGGTATGAATATGTACCGTATTTCTCAGAACGGGCGTAATTTTGAGTATTTCGGCGAAGACCCTTATCTGGCTGCAAGAATGATTGAAAATTATGTAGTCGGGTTGCAAAACACGCAAACAATCGCCACGCTCAAGCATTTTATCGCCAACAACAGCGATTTCAGGCGTCGAAGGTCCAACTCGGTGGTAAGCGAAAGGGCACTGCACGAGATTTATATGCCGGCATTCGAAGCGGGTGTAGATGCAGGTGCGATGGCCGTGATGACTTCCTTTAATCTGGTTAACGGCGAATACTCGCCGCAAAGTAAATATGTGGTCGGCAAACTATTGCGGCGGGATTTGGGTTTTCAGTGGCTTGTAATGAGTGACTGGGTGTCGATATGGGATGCCGAAAAGGCACTTAAGTCGGGCCTGGACCTCGATATGCCGGGCGAAGATGTCAACTGTTCTTTCTGTCCCGAAGGTCATGATAAATTCCTTCGCGGACAAGCTCCGTCCCTGGTTAAAGAAGGAAAAGTACAGGAAGCAGATATAGACCCTATGGTTAAACATATCCTGACGACTATAATTGCTATGGGTTTGACCGGGCGGCAAGTGAAGGATACTTCTTATTTAAATAATTATGATAAGCATGTTGAAGTCGCACTTGAAACGGCACGCCAGGGCATTGTACTGCTTAAAAACGAAAACGAAACCTTGCCTTTCCGCGCGAAAGAAGGTGATGTAATCCTGTTGACCGGCAAATATGCAACCAAATTAGCACGCGGTGGCGGTTCCGCCTATGTTGAAGGTTTTGATGTCATAACAATACTTGATGCTTTAAGGGCGCAATTCGGCGAAAATGTAAAACACACAGAGTCTCCGACGGACGAGGAAATTGCCGATGCCTCGATAGTAATCTATAGCGCAGGAACAAATGATACTGAAGGTCGGGACATCTCTTTTGACCTGCCCGAAGATATGAACAAAACAATCAGCAGGATAGCAAAATTGAATGACAAAACAGTCGTTGTTATGAATGCCGGCGGCGGCAGAAATATGAGTAGCTGGAACAACGATGCAGCGGCCGTTTTATACTGCTGGTATCCGGGCCAGGTTGGAAACAAGGCTTTAGCAGAAATTATCGCTGGTGTTACGAATCCGTCGGGAAAGCTGCCGATTACAATCGAGCGCAGGTTCGAAGATTCACCCGGCTATCCGTACCTGCCCGCCGGCGAAGAATTACATCCTGCCGCTCTTGAGTATGATTTCGGCATGGACCATCCTGTCTTTGACGTAAACTACCACGAAGGGGTTTTCGCGGGCTACCGCTGGTACGAACATAAAAACATCCAGCCGCTTTATGCCTTCGGGCACGGCCTGTCATACACTACGTTCGAATATTCCGACTTAAAGACCGACTCCCGAAATTATAATACAGGTGATGACGTGCTGGTGAAAGTTGACGTAACAAATACAGGTCAAGTGGCCGGCAAAGAGATAGTGCAGCTTTATGTAAGAGATTTGGAAGCTGCGGTCGAGCGTCCCGCCAAAGAACTTAAGGATTTTGAAAAAGTTCATTTGAAAGCAGGCGAGAAGAAAACTGTATATTTCACACTTAAGAAACGGGACTTTGCTTTCTGGGACGAAGATACTTCATCCTGGAAGGTCGAGGCCGGTGAATTTGAAATTCAAATCGGTGCTTCATCGGCTGATATAAGATTAAAAGAAAGAATTTATGTGAATTAAGATTGAACGTAACATTACCTGAAAGGAGACGCATTATGAAGAAGTTATTTGCACTGTGTTTCATAATTTTATCATTTGGCGCAGGCCGACATACGTGCGGCCAGGATTTCAAAAAAGAGGTCCCGTTTGAGCCTTTCGAGCCTCCCGTTTCATACGAAGCGGCGACGGCAAGAGCTGAACGCATTATCGGCAAAATGTCGCTTGAGGAAAAAATTGAAATGATTGGAGGGCACAGCATATTTTTCACAAAAGGCTACGAGAAATACGGCATTCCTTCAATGCGTTTTTCGGACGCCACCCAGGGTGTGAGTCTTATAGATTATAAGGACCACTTGGAAAAATCCGTAGCCTTTCCGGCCCCTCTTGCTTTGACCAGTACATGGAATGTCGATTTGGCCCGGGCTTATGCCAAAAGTGTAGGCGAAGAATGCAGGGCCGGCGGCATCGGCGTTCTGTTAGGGCCGGGTATGAATATGTACCGTATTTCACAGTGCGGCCGGAATTTCGAGTATTTCGGAGAGGACCCTTTTCTGGCGGCAAGGATGATTGAAAACTACGTCGTCGGCCTGCAGAATACGGGCGTTGTCGCCACGCTCAAGCATTTCATTGCCAACAATACCGATCACAGGCGTCGCACATCAAACTCAGTGGTAAGCGAAAGGGCGTTACGCGAGATATACGCGCCGGCTTTTGAGGCGGGAATAAATGCAGGTGCGATGGCCGTGATGACGGCATATAACCAGGTTAACTGCGAATATTGCCCGCACAGCAAATATGTGATTAGCAAACTGCTGCGTAAAGATTTAGGCTTTAAGTGGCTTGTTATGAGTGACTGGCTGTCAATCTGGGATGCTGAAAAAGCAATAAAGTCGGGCCTGGACCTCGATATGCCGGGCGAAACCGAAGACGGTATTTACAGTGAGAATGACCCTGCAGAATACCTTCGGCGGGAAGCTCCAGGACTGATTGAAGAAGGTAAAGTGAAAGAACAGGACATAGACCGGATGGTCAAAAACATCATGGCCACAGCGTTTGCTATGAGATTTGATGAAATAACCGTTAAGGATACTTCTTATTTAAATAATTATGACAAGCACGTTGAGGTGGCACTTGATACGGCGCGCCAGGGCATTGTACTGCTTAAAAACGACAACCAAACCCTGCCCTTCCACGCAAAACAAGATGACGTCATTTTGGTAACCGGCCGATACGTTGACAAGTTGGCTGTTGGAGGCGGAGCGGCCTATGTAATCGGCTTTGACCAGGTTACTCTGCTTGATGCCTTAAAAGAACAATTCGGTGAAAATGTGAAACACATTGAAGAACCGACGGATGAAGAAATAACCGAAGCTTCAGTTGTAATCTATAGTGCAGCAACATACGACAGCGAAGGTTCTGATGTCCCCTTCGATTTGCCTGAATATATTAACACCGACATCGGCAGGATTGCAACCTTGAATGATAAAACAGTGGTTATTATATATACAGGCGGCGGCAAAAACATGAGCAGATGGAACAACGAGGTGCCGGCGATTTTATACTGCTGGTATCCCGGCCAGGTTGGCAATAAGGCTTTAGCAGAAATTATCGCCGGTACAACAAATCCTTCGGGGAAACTGCCGATTACAATCGAACGCAGATTTGAAGATTCGCCCGGTTATCCGTATCTGCCCGAAGGCGAGGAATTATATTCCGACTTCGAGTTCGATATGGCTATGGGAAAGCCTGTCTATGACATAAACTATAAAGAAGGGATTTTCGCGGGCTACCGCTGGTACGAACATAAAAACATCCAGCCGCTTTATGCCTTCGGGCACGGCCTGTCATACACTACATTCGAATATTCCAACTTAAAGACCGACGCCCAAAAATATACAATCGGCGACGATGTTTTAGTGAAAGTTGACGTAACAAATACAGGCAAAGCAGCCGGCAAAGAGATAGTGCAGCTTTATGTAAGAGATTTGGAAGCTACAGTAGAGCGCCCCGCCAAAGAACTTAAGGATTTTGAAAAAGTTCATTTGAAAGCAGGCGAGAAGAAAACGGTATATTTCACACTTGAGAAACGGGACTTTGCTTTCTGGGACGAAGATACTTCATCCTGGAAGGTCGAGCCCGGTGAATTTGAAATTCAAATCGGTGCTTCATCGGCTGATATAAAATTAAAAGAAAAAATAATGCTGACACAAATATCAGCACAAACACCGATTGGAAACGGTCCTTACGAACCGGGGTGGGAATCGCTCAGTATGCATCAGACGCCCCGGTGGCTCAAAGACGGTAAATTTGGAATATATACCCATTTCGGCATTTACTGCTATACGGCGACCAGCAGCAATGCAACCTGGAACAGCCATATAGCGTATCTCAGACCGAATCACAAGGAAGCCAAAGAGTTTTATGAAAGATTCGGGAAAATAACTCCTGAATTCGGATATAAGGATTTGATTCCCTACTTCAAGGCCGAAAAATTCGATGCTAAAGAATGGGCCCAACTGTTTAAAAAAGCCGGGGCAAAGTTTGCCGGCCCCGTAGCCGAACATCATGACGGATTTGCGATGTGGGACACAAAATGGTCAAAATGGAATGCTGCCAATATGGGACCCAAAAGAGACGTCGTCGGTGAACTGGAAAAGGCAATCAAAGCCGAAGGAATGAAATTCGTAACCGCCTTTCACCATGCCGCCAACTGGGACTTTTTTACTGTATGGGACAAATCAACCGATGCCGGCAATCCCGAATATGCGGACCTCTATGGACAACCTCACGAAAGGGGCGAACCCTATATCGATGAAGATTTTCATCAGGAATGGTACGGAAAACTCATCGAAGTTGTGGACAAATATGGGCCGGATTTTGTGTGGTTTGATTACGGCCTCGACAGAATCCGTGAAGATTATGTAAAAGACTTTGTAGCTTACTATTACAATAAAGCTTCGGCTCTGGATAAGGAGGTTATTATTTCCTATAAAGGTCATGACCTGCCTTTGGGGGTTGGTTTGTTGGATTATGAACTGGGCCAGGAAGCATATTTAACTCATTATGAATGGATTACGGACAGTTCCATCGATGACCAGGGGGCCTGGGGTTATATCCCGAATTTAAACTATAAATCGGTTAACAGGTTAGTGGATAACCTTGTTGACAGGGTGAGCAAGAACGGATATTTGTTAATGAATGTCGGGCCTAAACACGATGGAACTATTCCCGATGGCGCCAAAAAAGGACTGTTGGGAATGGGCGAATGGTTAGCTATAAACGGTGAGGCCATTTATGGTACGCGTGCGTGGACCAAATACGGTGAAGGGCCGACAAATGTTGGAAGGAAAGGCCGGGGTGACAGTTCATTTAATGAAGCTGACTTGAATTACACCGGCGAAGATATTCGTTTTACGGTAAAAGGGGACAATCTTTATGCCGTTGTTCTTGATTGGCCCGGCGAAGAAGTATTAATCAAAAGTATTACAGCTAAATCCGTCTGGGATGTTGAAGGATATAATTTATATCCCGGTGAGATTCAGTCAATCACGATGTTAGGCGACGGCAAAGAACTGGACTGGAAGCTTGAGAAAGGAAAAGGTCTTACTATTAAAACCCCGGACGAAAGACCGTGCGAGCATGCCTTTGTGTTCAAAATTGTAAGAAAACACAGGTAGTAAAATTAAATAGAATTGTAATGAATAACGGATGACTGAAATGGAAAAGAAGAATTTTGTTTTAGTAAGTGTTCTCATAGTTCTGTTAATCTCAGCCGTCAGCTTTGCGGTTGAATGCTGGACGTTCGATTCTCTGGATGAACTTGCCGGGGGAACCGACCAGGTGCACGGCTCTTTTTACAGGCTCGTTGACGGAGCCGTTGGTAAGGGGCTTGAGCTTGACGGAAATTCGAGCTACGTTGAGCGAACGGCTGGTGATGCGCCGAAGATAACGGGTGATTTTAGTGTCGCAGGATGGATAGCGCTGGGGGCGTATCCTACAAACTGGTGCCCGATAGCCGACCAAAGCGAGGCTGCGGATAAGGGATATTTTCTGGGGATTGATGCGCTTGGCCGAGCCGGTTTTAAGGTCAAGACAGGGGAAAAATGGTGCGAGGCTGTCGATGAAACCAAGATACCGCTGCGCAAATGGGTTCATGTTGCGGGGGTTTACAGTAGCCGGGAGGGTTTGAAGCTTTACCTGAACGGTAAAGAGGTAGCGGCGAAGAAGTGCGAGGGTAAGTTCGAGCCGGCTTCGGGAACCCAGATGCTTATCGGCCGGCCCAGCGTGAAGAGAAAACCCTATGGAGCGATAAGGCCGTTCGGTACAGCCGATGTTTATACTTTTTTCGACGGGATAATAGATGATTTGAGGATTTATGACGGGGCTGTATCGGCTGAAGAACTGGGAAAATATTATGAAAATCATAAACCTTCGGCCGGCCCCCCGCTCGCGCAAAGGAAGCTTCCTGCCGGGCCGATGAAGGCGGGTAAGTTCGGAGCTATATATACAACGCTGAAATATTATGACGCCTGGGACGCTATATGGCGGGTCGGTGAGCATGCGGATGTCGTGGTGCGGTTCGATAAGTCGCCGTGTAAGTTTGTCTTCTGGCGCGGAACGAGCTATATACCCCACTGGGTGACGGAGAACGAGATATGGTATGACAACGAATTTAACGAGGCATGGAGTGGCAAGGGATGCCATGAGCCGATGAGTGACAAAAGGTGCGAACATTCGCACGCAAGGATAATCGAGAGCAATCCGGCTCGGGTGGTGGTCCACTGGCGTTATGCCCTGGTTGATAACTGGTACAATATGATATACGTTGATGATATTACCGGCTGGGGCGACTGGACGGACGAGGTATATACAATTTATCCCGACCAGGTCGCTGTACGGAAGATAACACTGCACAGCTCACGTCTCAAGGAGCCTCACCAGTGGCACGAGGCGATAATCGTTATGAGTCCGGGCCAGCGGCCCGAGCAGGTGCTGCACACCGAAGCGCTTGAGCTGGCGAATATGACCGGTCAGACACACACGTACTCATGGGCCGAGGGTGCCCCCGGAAAGGATGGGTATGCTACCGAGCCAAAAGGAGCGAACATACATCTGGTTAATACCAGGTCCGAGTATAAACCTTTTGCAATCATGAGGCCGCAGTCCAATCCGGTGATAGATATTTATTCACATGAACATCGGCGCGACGTGAGTATATTCCCGTGGTGGAACCACTGGCCGACAGCGCAGAAGCCGAGTGACGGACGGTATGCGCAGGATTCGGACATGGCTTCTCACTGCTCTTTATCGCACGGCAACTGGGATGCATATTCTGTCACAAACAACTCAATGACAAAGATATTGCTCAACGGCCTGACGAAAAAGACAGCAGGCGAGCTTGTGCCGCTTGCCGGGTCCTGGTCGTATCCTGCCGGTCTGGAGCTTAGTGAAAACAAAGGGGACTTTGTAAATGAGGGTTATGACCCGACAGAGCGTGCATATCAGCTTGTCTGTAAGAGGCCCGGCGGTGTGTCGAAGCTGGGCTTCAAGCTCAAAGCAAGCAAGGCGTCGCCGGTTATTAACCCCTGCTTTGTGGTGAAAAGCTGGGGCCAGGGCCGGGTCGGGGTGAAAATGAACGGCAGGAAACTCGAAAAGGCCGACGGCTACAGGGCCGGATACCGCGACAGTCTTGAAGGAACGGACCTTATTATCTGGATTCAGGCCGAGTCTGATGAAACAGTGGGGGTTGAAATATCGAAAACAGATTAGTATAATGTTTTTTTGTCGTTTGAACGGAAAATGTTATTTGACAGGTTTCTTGGGAGCGTGAATTATGGGAAAGAAAAGAAACAACATTAACAGAAGAGATTTTTTGTGGGCATCAGCAGCCGGGGCCGGGGCCTTGTATTTATCCGAAGAATCTTCGGCGAAACCCGGTTCAGATTCAGATGCCAAAGCTGCACTCTTGCCCCGTCGCGTTTTGGGTAAAACGGGTCAGAAGCTTTCGATTCTGGGTCTGGGCGGCATGGTCCTGGCAGGCCAGAAGCAGTCTGATGCGAATAAGATTGTTGCAATGAGTATCGAAAAAGGAGTCAATTATGTCGATGTTTCGCCGGAATACGGTGATTCCGAGATAAAGCTTGGCCCGGCACTTGAGCCGTTTCGTAAGGATGTATTTCTGGCTTGCAAGACCGCCAGGCGTTACAGTGAAGGAGCCGAGAAAGAGCTGCATCAGTCTCTAAAGCATCTCAAAACCGACTATCTGGACTTGTATCAGTTTCATAATCTTGATGACCCTATCGACGATGTCGAAGTGGCTTTTTCCAAGAAAGGTGCCGTGCACGCTTTCGTAAAGGCCAAAGAGCAGGGCCTGATAAAGCATATCGGGTTCTCGGCGCATTCGACCGAGGTGGCACTTGGAGTAATGAAGCAGTTCGATTTTGACACAATTATGTTTCCAATAAATTTCTGTTGCCACTATACCGGTAAGCTTTCAGAGAGAGTCCTGGCGGAAGCTAACAGGCGCGGAATGGGAATTCTTGCAATAAAGTCCATGATCAGAGAACGCCTGCCGGTTCTGGAATCAACTCATGAGTATTATCCAAAGTGCGAGTATGAACCAATTGTGGACCTGCCCTTAGCGAAGGATGCGTTGAGTTGGACGTTGTCGCAGAAGGGTGTGACGGCGGCAATACCGCCGGGCGACGAGAATCTGTATAAGATGGCCTTGAAGTTAGGGCCTGATTTACAACCGATTACAGATGAAGGGACTAAGAAACTAAAACACCTCGCAGCCAGATTGGAACCGCTTTTCCCGATGTAAGCTTTTGTAAAAGGGAACTTCCCTCAGGTCTTAGTTGGGGGATACATAGTTTTTTGCAGGCGCACGGCGTATCGCCGTGGTGCAGATTAAAGGGTAACTCTTAAACTGTCCATAAAGGGGGTATAAACTATGAAAACAACAAGCGTATTTTCTTATTTAATCGGTGTTTTGCTTATCGTAGCATTAATTGGCTGTTGTAATAGTAAAATTCAAAATGATGCTGACGATGGAAATGTTTCTTACGAACCCACATGGGAATCTTTAGGTCGGCACCAGACCCCCAAGTGGTACTCTGATGCTGTCTTGGGAATATATTTCCACTGGGGAGTCTATTCAGTGCCTGCTTTCGGATGCTGGGGCGGCCGTAATATGTACCAGCCGGATGGTGGTAAATCGGAAGCGTGGGCTCACGTTGACAAGACTAAATATAAGAACACGTATGATTACGTCAAGCAGGTATATGGCCAGCCGGGTACTGAATTCGGATACAGGGAATTTATTCCGATGTTTAAGGCTGAAAAATGGAATCCGGATGAATGGGCTGCACTGTTCAAACAATCGGGTGCCGATTTCGCAGGTCCTGTAGCGATCCACCACGACGGCTTTGCAATGTGGGACAGCGGGATTGCCGAGTACAATTCAATGGACATGGGACCGCATCGCGACGTCGTTGGAGAGATGCTCGAGGCGGTCAGAAAATATGATATGAAAACATTCGCATCATTTCATGGATTTGCTCAATGGGACTTTTTTAATCCGGGAAGGATAATATGCCCAGATGGTGTAGATGTCAACAATCCGAAGTACGCGGGTCTTTACGGACCGGAACGTGATTTTAAGGGCGGCATGTGGCAGCAGGAGCCATTCTCTGAGAGTTTCCAGAAGGAATGGCACGACAAATGTATTGAGGTGATTGACAAGTACCTTCCGGAACAAATATGGTTTGAACACGGTTTTAGTGACAAAGGTAATATCGGTGAAAAATATGTCAAGTCTGTCCTTGCGCATTACTTCAACACGGCCGAAAAGCTGGGCAAGGAGGTTGTGGTTACCCGTAAATCGGATGACCTTCCCCTATCCTGCTCGGTACTGGATATTGAGGCCGACCAGTTAGACGAGGCCCAGCCGGATGTATGGCAGACAGATATATCTCTCGGGACCAATCATTCCTGGGCTTACTCAATAGATGCAGTCAGCAGACCCGTCAATGAAATAATTGACGAAATAGTGGACCGCAAGAGCATGAACGGTATCACCTTGCTGAGTCTGGCGCCATTGGCTGACGGCACCCTGCCCCCGTCCCAGGTCGAGACCTTGAAAAAGATGGGCCAGTGGATGGCTGTCAACAAAGAGGCCCTGTACGCCTCAAAACCCGCCCCGTTCGTTGCCGGCGGGGTTGACGTTGCCGAAGCAGGGTCAATAAGGTTCACTATGAAAGGTAATTTTGTTTATGCGATTGAGCTGGCCGAGCCAAACGCTCCATACGTGATCCCCGGTGTAAAGCCTGTAAAGGATTCTGAAATCATAATGCTCGGAAGTATCGAGAGCCTTCCCTGGCACCAGGAAGGTGAGGATGTGGTAATCGAAAAGATTCCTGAGCCGCTCCCGTGCGATTACGCCTGGACATTCAAAATTCAATACTCTCTGTAGAAAAAAACTTAAAAATTGTCATTCTGAATCCGGCATATCCCGATGCTATTATGCATCGGGATATACGACGGATGAAGAATCTCTCGTTAAATAACAAATAAGTTCCACCGAAACACTGGAGAAAGGAATTAGCAAATCGTGCGAATAACAACCATTTTGATAATGATTGCGTATTCCGCAGGCACGCTGACGGCGGCAGCGGATGACGGCAGGCGATATTCGTCCGGCGAAGAATTCAGCAGCAAGGTCGAATCGTTGCGGCTTGCCGTTGAAGACTTGATTCAGACCTTCGGCCAGCAGTATCCCAACGGCCGGGTATATCTGGAAAAACTTGAATCGGTAGATGAAGAAGGATTTGCCGGCCTGCAACGCCAGGCCCTGGTGGCCAATCCTTTGGTCAGCGGACAACCGCTGCTCTATGTTGCCCGCGCCGCCGACAGAGACGGAACCCATCATTACCTTGAGCGCTGGATGCCGCTGGAGCAACAAGATGCCTTCGAAAAACCAGGAGCGGCTTTGAAAGTCCTCGACCCGGCCACAGGAACCACTGAAACAATCGTAGAAACCGCCGAGGGAATCATTCGAAATCCCTGTGTCCATTTCGATGGAAACCGGATTCTCTTTTCGATGAGTCGCAATCAAAACGAGTATTTTAACATATATGAAATCGATTCAGCCTCGCCAAAAAAGAAGGTCAGGCAAATTACAAATGCTTCGGATGTCAGCGATGTTGACCCTGTTTATCTTCCTGATGACAGCATCCTTTTCACTTCTTGCCGCGACCTGAAGTACGTGCCCTGTGATACACAAATGGTGCCGCATCTGTTTCGTATGGATTTGGATGGTGCCAACATCCATCAAATCACCCGAAGCACGGCCCACGAGAATCAAATATCATTGATGCCGGACGGGCGGATTCTTTACAGCCGCTGGGACTATGTTGACCGGAATTTCAGTGACGGCCATTGTTTCTGGGTTACCAATCCTGATGGAACAAACCCGGCCCTGATATGGGGCAATAATACAACCAATCCATCCGCAGCCTGGAATGCACGAACCATACCAGCCACCGGACGCCTTCTTTGCATACTCGGTACTCACCATAGCAGGCTTGGCGGAGCGCTTGCCATAATTGCTCCACGGATAGCGATTGACGGGCCGGAGTCTATTATAAGGACATGGCCTGCCGAGGTAAAAGACCGTTTTATACAACCACAAAAAGATTCACTGGAAAACGAGAGGAGTAGGACGGTTCGAATGTGTGTGCGCTCGTGGTCGCCCCAGGTGCGCCAGCTCTGGGAAGACGATGCAAATATGCGGATGCACAGACATGATGACAGTCTCCGAAACGTTAAACCCTGGTACAACACACCCTGGCCCCTCAGTGAAAAGTATTTCCTTTGTGTTCGGGCACCGGAGAGAATGGGCAAGACCGCAATTTACCTGGTGGATGTTTTCGGCAACGAGATAAAGCTGCACGCCGACGAGTCAGGCTGCTACTGCCCTATGCCTCTTGCTCCGAGTCCCAGACCGGCCGTTATCCAGCCGCGGAGGGACTACGGCAATGGAGAGGGCATCTTCTATATCCAGAATGTTTATATTGGTACTCATATGAAAGGTGTCAAACCGGGCCTTGTTAAGAAGATTCGTGTTGTCGAAGTGCTGAGCAAGCGTGGTCTCTCAGATGCGGGCAGTTGGGAGGGTATGGGTGGTCAGGACCCTGGTGTGAACTGGACGGACTTCAATCCCAAACAGGTCCTCGGAACCGTACCCGTTGAGGCCGATGGCAGTGCATACTTCGCCGTACCCTGCGACAGATTCATCTATTTTCAACTGCTGGATAAAAACGATATGATGATTCAAAGCATGCGCAGCGGTACTTCGATCCATTCGGGAGAAAAACTGTCATGCATCGGGTGCCATGAGTCGCGCCTGATAGCAAGCCCTTACTCAGCCGGTCAAAATGCAACTTTGGCCCTGAAGCGGGAGCCAAGCAGGCTGAGCCGGTGGTATGGTCCGCCGCGACCGTTCAGTTATCAGAACGAAGTTCAACCTGTGCTCGACAAATACTGTATTCGATGTCACGACTTCGGCAAAAAAGGAGCTAAAAGAATCGTACTGGCGGGTGACAGAAATGCTTCCTTCTGTGTTTCCTACATGGAATTGTGGAGCCGAAAACTGGTGGGTGGCATAGGCGCAGGTCCCGCCGCTCACCTTCCGCCCAGAAGCTGGGGCTCAAGCGCCAGTCATTTAATCAAAATCCTCCGTGCAAGACACAAGAACGTCAGGCTCAATGCCGAGAGTATGAATCGTATGATTACCTGGGCCGACATTAACGGGCCTTACTACCCGACAGCCTGCTGTGCTTATCCGTACAATACGCCCGGGCGATGTCCCCTGAATGAACAGGAGATGCAACATCTTGCCCGGCTTACAGGTTTTTATCCCCAAGAAGTGGTCCAGGCCGTTTTTTACAAGGGTCCCGTCATTAGTTTCGACCGGCCCGAACTTAGCCCATGTCTTGTGCCTCTCTCAAAGGATTCAAACGAATACCGCGAGGCACTGGCAATTATTCGCAAAGGACAGGAGCGGATGAAGGAACGCCCACGGGCGGACATGCCGGGTTTTGTCCCGTGGGAAAAAGACCGGCAGCGACTGGCCCATGTGGAAAAATACCGCCGGGTCGAGGCGAACTCCCGCAAGGCTATCCGAAAAGAAGCTGCTCGCGGGCAAAGGTAATTTGTTCATTTACGTTTAGAACGACAATTATGTATTATATACAGGGCGGCGATTCAAAGATTTTACTCGATGCCGAGTTCCTTTTGTATTTTTTCCAGAGAGATTCTTTTTGTTTCCGGCATAATAAAAATCGCCCACAGCAACTGGGTAACCATAAAGGCGGCGTAGATGAGAAAAACATATCCGCCCAGCCATGATACCAACGGTGGGAATGTCTGCGAGATAACCGCCGCCATAAACCAGTGCGTGAAACTGCCCAGTGCCTGCCCGCGGGCACGAACACGGTTCGGAAAAACCTCACTGATAAAAACCCATATCACGGCCCCCTGCCCGAATCCATGCGCAGCAAGGTACACCATCAGGCTGATAAGGACCAGGACGCCGCCGCCGGTAACAAAGGCATAAGTAACACCCAAAAGAGAGAGGATATAGCCGACCGAACCGATATACATCAGTTTTTTTCTGCCCACATGGTCGATAATCACCATTGCAAGAATGGTAAAGATAAGCATAACGAATCCGACCACCGCCGACTGGAATAAAGCCGATTTGGAACCGTAGCCGGCCATCAGAAAAATATCTTTGGCATAATATAGCAAGGCGTTAATCCCTGACAGTTGATTATACGCCGCCATCATAACCGCCAGCATAATGGGTTTAAGATACATTTTGCAAAAGAAAGGCTCCTTGAGGCTGTGATGTTCGAGGTCCAGAGAAGTTTGAATTTCTTTGATTTCTTCTTCAACGCTACCAGTATCGGTCCCGACTTTGTCCAAAATTTCCGAGGCTTCATCTATCCTGCCTCTGGCGACCAGCCATCTGGGGCTTTCGGGATTGATGCAGAGCAAAGCAAAAAACGCAGCCGCGGGAAATGCCTCGATTCCGAACATCCAGCGCCATTCGACCACCCCAAGGTCGAACAGAGAGACGATATAGTTTGAGACGTAAGCCATCAATATTCCGAAAATGACATTGAACTGCACAAAAGCGACCAGCCGTCCCCGGAAACGAGCAGGTGAAATCTCAGCGGTGTACATAGGAGAGACCACCGATGCGCCCCCGACACCGAGTCCGCCGATGAAACGAAATATCAGAAGTGAAACCCAGTTCCATGAAAATGCACAGCCGATGGCAGAAACGAAATAAAGGGCCGCCAAAATATAAAGCGCCCTCCTTCGGCCTAAAATATCGCTGGGCCGGCCGATGGCTATCGAGCCAACAATGGTGCCAATCAATGCAGTCGCCACGGTGAAACCGAGGCTTACGTCGCTTAGCCCGAAGATTTGCCTGAGCCAGCCGGTGGTTCCGGATATCACGGCCGTATCGAAGCCAAAAAGAAAGCCGCCCAGTGCAGCAACAATTGTACTTCTCATAAGAAAGCCGCTCAATTTCATATCATTGCTCCCGACAAAAAACAGTCAAAAAAGTTAATTAAACATCGAGTAAACCCACTTTGAAATACTTCGAGAACTCCACAGCAAATATATCCGCCCTGTTAATGCAGACCTGCGGATTACTTTTTTTACATATCCACAAAACTTGAATTTCTGATATAATCCGGATATTATATGGAAAATCGTGTGTATGTAAACAGGATAAATTAAAGGCATCCACAAGGATAATCACAGGAGAAATATTATGAGAGTTATCAAGTCAATCTTAATTGTTGTTTTGTCTGCTTTTTGCAGCCAGGTATCAGAAGGAACGGACGACGGCTGGATAAAAGACAAGACATTAGTGGTATGGACTGCGCCTGCGAATTTATCGCAGCAGGGAGGCAGTGCTCTGACTATCGACGATATGAAGGGGCACTTCGATGGGATTGTGTTTGGAGAAGTTGCCAAGGCCAAATGGATGGCCGGCAGCGACTACTTTCGAAGGACCGAAGCTGAGCAGGATGGGTACGAAAAAGAAACATCGGACAAAAACACTTTTGTTCAGATTGCCATGGTCTATAAAGGAACCGATGTAACGATTTACCGTAACGGCAAGGTTTATGCATCGTTTGAAATCGAGGAGCCGCAACAGTTCGGGCCTGAAAGTATCGTAATGCTCGGACAGCGGCATGCCGATGACCCTAACCCCGGGTTTTATTACGGCAGGATTGATGATGCAAGGATTTACGATTCAGCACTGACGGTAAAGCAGATTGCAAAACTTCGGCCCAACAAGGCCGGCGATATTAAACCTGTGGGGTGGTGGCCTTTCGAGCAGGACTCGTTCGCCGACCAGACGGGTAACTTCGCCGAGACATATCTGGCCGGCGGGGCAAAGGTAGAAAACGGTGAGCTGATACTTGAAGGGGCCCGGCCTGTAATGGTCGCCGCACCGGGTGGCTTTTTAGCAAAAATGCTTTCGGGTATGGGACGCTCGACGGAACATGGTACGCTGATTGACGCGCATAAAAGGTTTCGTGAAATGCTGCTGCGTGATTTATATCGACCGGCGTATCATTTCGTCATCCCGGAAGGATTTGGTATGCCATTTGACCCGAATGGAGCGATTTTCTGGAAGGGCAGGTATCATCTTTTCTATATTTTTCAGGACGAGCGGGGGCACAACTGGGGGCACATTTCGAGCACGGACCTTGTGCACTGGCGGCACCATCCTACCGGACTCGTCGGGGGAATGTTCAGCGGAAACTGCTTTATCAATAAAGACGGCGTGCCGACTATGTGCTACCACGACGAACTGCGGGAAAACAATACTATGGCCGTCGCACTGGACGATGAACTTAATGAATGGAAGAAGCTCGATATAATCACGCCGAAGACAAAAGAAGGTGATAAATATCATGACAAGTACAGATCATGGGATCCGTATGGCTGGCTTCAGGGCGACACTTACTATGCCATCTTTGGCGGCGAAAAGCCCGGCATTGCCAAGTGCAGGGACTTAGAAGGCGACTGGAAATATGTAGGCGACCTTTTCGCTCACGCCATTAAGGGTGTTTCGCTTACCGAAGATGTATCCTGTGCGGATATGTTCAAAATCGGTGACAAATATATGCTTTTGTGCATCAGCCATGAGTTAGGCTGTCGATACTATCTGGGCCAGTGGAAGGACGAGCAGTTTTATCCGGAGTTTCACGAGCAGATGAGTTGGGTGGACAATGACTTTTTTGCTCCTGAGAGTCTGTTAGACGATAAAGGCAGACGGATTATGTGGGCCTGGATATTTGATAAGCGCAAAGAGGAAACAATTGAAGCAAGCGGTTGGTCGGGGACGATGAGCCTGCCTCGGGTTTTGTCGCTGGGTAAAGACGACAAGTTGCGGATGAAGGTGCCCGAAGAGCTCCAGATGCTGCGATACAATGGTAAGGAGCAGAACGGCCTTACGGTCAAAGCGGATGCCGATTTGCTGCTTGAAGGAATCAGCGGCAACTGTATTGAGCTGAATCTCGAAATAGCTCCAAACAAGGCCGGGCAGGTCGGTGTTAAGGTCTGCTGCTCGCCTGATGGTAAAGAGGAAACCTTGGTTTATTATGATGCTGCGGATAAAAAGCTTAAAATTGATACGCATAAATCGAGTCTCACTGAGGAAGGCTCAAAAAAGACCGAAGCCGGACCCTTCGAATTAGGCGCCGATGAACATCTGAAGCTGCAGATCTTCGTTGATAAGTCTGTGGTTGAGGTCTTTGCCAATGACAGGCAGGCGGTAATGCGCCGCATATATCCTTCCCTCGCCGACAGCGTGGGCGTGAAGCTTTTCAGCAAAGGCGCTCCCGCAACCGTACAGAAGCTGCAGGCCTGGGATATGGCGGCGGCGAATCCCTTTTAATCCGAATGAATAAGGAAGGAATGTTTTATGAGAAAGACAATTATCAGTACGTTACTTTTTTGTTGTTTAGCCAATCTTGTGTGGGCCGAAGATTTAAAAATCAAAATCGACAAAAAGTTCATCAATTTTCCGGCCACAAGTGATGGTGATGAAAGCCTTGTCGAAATTTTTATCGACGGCAAGAAAGAGTTTTACTTCGACATTATTCTTGATGAGGATGAAACGGATTTCTGGGTGTTTCTGGATGTTTCTAAATTCAAGGGTAAAACCGCAATTCTCAAGTCGAATATTGAGAATACCGACGTCTTAAAAAAGATATATCAATCCGACGAGCGCAAATACCTGAAAAATGTTTATAAGGAAAAATATCGCCCCCAGGTTCATTTTTCAACTATGCGGGGCTGGATGAATGATGTAAACGGTCTTGTTTATTATGACGGCGAGTATCACATGTTCCATCAGCACAATCCCTACGGCTGGGGTTGGGGCAATATGCACTGGGGACACGCGGTCAGCACGGACCTTGTGCATTGGAAGCAGTTACCCGAAGCACTGTACCCGGATCATACCGGCACTGCATTTTCAGGCAGTTGCGTAATTGATTATAAAAATACCTCCGGCTTCAAAACGGGCGAAAATGATGTGATGGTGGCTATATACACGACCTGGCACAGACAGATCGGGGAGCGTCAGAATATCGCATATTCAAACGATAAAGGCCGAACGTGGACAAAGTACGAAAACAATCCCGTCATCAGTGACCGGGAAAAGAAGCTGAAATCCGGTAATACCCGCGACCCCAATGTGTTCTGGCACAAAGGTATCAAAAAATGGGTCATGATACTTTTCGAGCGAATCGGCAATACCATATTTACATCTGATGACTTGAAGACCTGGAAGGAGGAGAGCCATTTTGAAACCTTCTGGGAGTGCCCGGAGCTGTTTGAGCTGCCGGTGGACGGCAATCCAAACAACACCAAATGGGTCGTTTACGGAGTTAACGGTGATTACCTTATCGGAGATTTTGACGGCAGAAAGTACACCAAGCAGGCGGGTCTTTTTAACTATATAAACGGGCCTTTCCTGGCTGCTCAAACCTTTGAAAATATCCCGGAAAAAGACGGCCGCCGAATCCAGATTGGCTGGGGCTACATTCAAACCGATGACATGCCCTTTAATTGTGTGATGACTTTTCCAACCGAATTAACGCTGAGGACCACGCCGAACGGTATCCGAATGTTTAATGAGCCGGTCGAGGAAATCAAAAAACTTCATAAAAAAACTTATCGTCCGGGTAATGTAACCGTCAGAGAGGCCAACAGGCTGCTTAGAAAAATCGACACGGAACTTTTACATATCAAGTTTGAACTCGAAAATCTCTCCGCAATTAATTACGGCATACAAATTGACGATGCTGTAATTAAATATGATTTAAAAGATAACAACTTCACTTACACTAAGTTGCGCGGTAGAAGAGACCATGAACATCAGGGCGCCGAATTCGAGCTTGAGCCTTTTAAATCCAAATACCTCCCCGACTTGGCCTCCAATATCATCTCGTATGAAATTATTCTGGACCGAACCAGTTTAGAGGTCTTCATCGACAAGGGACGATATACAATTGTACTGCCTCGAACACTGAACCCCGTAAACAAAGCTGTACAATTCATGGTTGGTGAAGACGGTGTAATCAAAATTAATGGTCTCGAAGTTTATGAACTCGAGTCGATCTGGCGGTAAAACGAGAACCTTGGCTCCGTTGGAAACTTCTTGAAAACAGTCATTCAGAACGGAACGGTAATGTCGAAGCTGAGGCTTTGATACAGCCGGGCAGCGTTTTACGATATACGAAGATACATCGTCTTTTTATCTCGAACTTTCGGTGCCTGTTTGCAGGTCAAATTTTCTGAATTATCAGCTCTGCGACCTTCTTGCCGGACTCTAACATTCCACCGAATATAGGTCCCATTCTCGGCAGACCGAAGACGGCACACACAGACATACCCGCAACATACAGTCCCGGGTAAACCTCACCGGTTTTTTCCACAACACCCGTTTCCGCCTTATCCACGTCCATAAAGCCTTCTTTGAGCCGGGCCGGGTGAAAATCGGCCTGTTTCGCTTTTATCATATTAACCAGCTCAGCCGGATGGCCTGTGGTATCTATCACATATTTTCCGGCGATGCAAAAGGGGTCCGCCAATAAGCCCGACGACCTTAGGGTTGTATTGTTAACGACTACCCCCTTAACAGAACCGTCTTTTATTATAAGGTCCTCAGCTTCCATCAAATTAAAAATTGCCACGCCGGCCTTTTTGGCTTTGTAGGCCAGAGCCGTGGCGAACTCTATCGCATCTACCGTGTACAAATCCTGTGTTTGCTGCGCTGACACCCCCATTTGGTCTAAAATGCTTTTATCTTCGACTGTAATGACATTATACCCTGCGGCCCCCGCCCATATTCCTCCGCCGATGGAAAGTCTTTTTTCCAGAATGGTTGTTTTGACACCGTTTTCAGCAAGATAACATCCGGCGGTCAGGCCGGCCGGCCCCGCTCCCACTATGACAACATCGCTATCAAGGCAATCCAGCAGTTTGTTGTAATATTGCTCAATAATTATTCTTGAAATTTCAATTTCTTTCATATTTTTCCACCTGTTCACTTTTGATAAAATTTAGAACACAGCCCTGGTTAAAACCATCATCATGGCTTATAAGGCCGCAATGCTTTTGTTCAAAGACAAAATTTGAACGTTCAATTTCCCGTTTAACATCACTTAAACTTAACCATCTGAATTCCTGCGCGGGGGCATCTTCCAGAGTATGCTTGGGATAAACAGAAAGTAAACCATACTGTTTTAGAACACGGAAAGCTTCTTGATAGAGCCTTGCCCTGTTGTATTTGCCAAGATAGTGCAGAACATCATAGAATAAAACTACATCAACAGTACCGCTTTCCAGCGGCAAATTCATCCGGCCCGGAACCTCCATTGCCTTTACATTTTTTAAGTTATTATCCTTGACTTTCTGGCTCAGTTCATTTATAGCTTCTTTCTCTTTATCTACAGCGTAAACAACTCCTGTGCTTCCCACGACAAATGCCGCCGGAACAGTATAATGCCCCACTCTGCAGCCGAAATCAAGGACTATTTGTCCGGACCGGAGTCCAACTTTTTTTAAAAATTTAATCCCGTCCTCCCTTTCCCATGTTTCCATGTCTTCAATCATTTTTCACTTTTTGAAAATCGTGTCGATTATCAGGCAGACCACCTTGCCTTCTTCGCATTTTCCAGTTTTTCCTCGAGATCCTCTAATTTCTGCATCATCGCCGGTTTCAGCGAATGGGCGGGAAAGCTGCTTTTCAGTTCATCTATTTCTTTTTGCAGATCTGAAACAACACAACCGGCAAGCAGGTTTTTTAATCTATCCAATGTAATCTTATGAGCTCGAATCCCTATTCCCATCCAGTCAGAGAATTCCAGGACCTTCTCAGGATACACCCGGCAATATTTTTCCCAAAAGCCTATGCCGTCTAATAAAACAGCTCCACCTGTATGCTGAGGGAAATTCTCATTGGCTTTGCCTTTATCCCAGTCCTGAAATACTAAGTTTCGATAGATTATCCACCCCGGCGTAAGCCACCAGATTTTCTGTCCACCGCTTATTTCTTCCCTTTGGCTTTCGCCAGCTAACATATCCATGCAATGAGTTGCATTTATCCTGGAAATTGAAATTCCGACTGCCTGCTCGGCAATTATCGTATCTATTGTCCTGTATGAATCATCAATGTTGACATAGCAAAATTTGCCGCCATAAACTATTATGATTTTTTGACAGTGCTGCTTAGCGGTGTTTATTTTTTCTATCAACTGGCTCTCAAGTTCTTTAAGAACCTCATGGCGCCCGGGTGTTGTATAAACAATTCTCCGGGCATCCAGGAAACCTTCCTTTTTCAGGAAATCTAACTCCGGCCCAAGCGTGCCGCAAGAGACTATAGCATAATCTTTAAAAGATAGCTGTTCCGCCATTTTCCTCAACGTCGCACTCTCTTTTTCCAAATATCGCTGACCCTATCCTAATCATATTGGAACCTTCTTCTATGGCAATCCTGTATGAATTTGTCATACCCATGGAAAGATACTTCATATTCACATTGGGTAAATCAAGACCTTTGATTCTTTCAAATATCCTTCTTGTCCTTCTAAAATACGACCTGACATCTTCAGGATTTCCAAAACGAGGCCCCATAGTCATCAAACCGGCCAGCCTTAAATGACTAAGGGCCGATATATCTTTAGCAAGTTTTTCCATATATTCGTCAAAGGGTTCGTGTTCGTCCGGCTTTATGCCGGCCTTGGAAAATTCGCTGCCTATGTTTATCTCTATATAAACGGGAATGATTTCCTTTCCCGCTCTTTCCGCCCTTTTATCAATAGCTGCCGCTTTTTCCAAGGAGTCGACAGTTTGAACAACGTCAAAGATTCTTAACGCCTTGTTTATCTTATTCGTTTGCAGATGGCCTATCATGTGCCATTTGACTTTAGCGGCTTTGTTATTCAAGGCGTTATACATTCGCCCGGCTTCCTGAACATAATTATGCCCTATATCCGTAGCACCTGCGCCTATGGCTTCTTCTATCTGCTCAACCGTTCTTGTCTTGACGGAAAGAACTATAGTTACATCCGACGGGATTTGCTCTCTGATTTTTATATAATTTGTTGAAATGCTCATTGTTATATTCTTAAGTGTAAAAAATTCCCGCCAGTAAGATTACCGGCGTGCCCGGATAAAGCTTCTTGCCCGCGACCAAATCTGCCGCGACAGTGTTTCGGCACGGCGGGCGGGAAATTCAAATGCGCGCACTGTACATTTCGGATAAACGACGAATAAGCTCTTCGGTTTCTTCCCAGCCGATACAACTGTCGGTTAATGAAACGCCGTATTTCAGATTCCGAACTTTATCAAGCGGCTGACTGCCTTGCCTAAGAAAGCTTTCCAGCATAAGACCGGTAATCAGTCGATTGCCCTGCTTTATCTGCCCGGCAACATCCAAAAAGGCCAGACGTTGTTGTTTGTAGTCTTTCTGAGAGTTGGCATGGCTGCAATCAATCACAAGCCCGGTTGCAATACCGGCTTTACGCAGCAACACATTGGCAAAAGCAACATATTCGGAGCCGTAGTTGGGACCAACTGTCCCTCCCCGCATCACGAGATGACAGTATTCATTTCCGCTCGTCTCTGCGATTATAACTTTACCGTTTCTGTCAACACCCATGAATGAATGTGCACTTGAGGCCGCTTTTACGGCATCTATCGCCGTGGTTAAGTTGCCGTCGGTGGAATTCTTGAATCCAACCGGCATCGATAATCCGCTCGCCATTTGACGGTGTATCTGGGATTCCGTTGTCCTGGCACCTATCGCCGCCCAAGACACCAGGTCCGCCAGGTATTGCGGGACAATAGGGTCGAGAAATTCGGTTGCTATCGGTAATCCAATCTTCGCTATCTCAAAAAGCAACCCCCGGGCCTGCCGCAAACCCTCTTGTATATCATAAGAGTTATCCAGGTGAGGGTCGTAAATCATACCCTTCCAGCCGAGCGTAGAGCGTGGTTTTTCAAAATAAGCCCGCATGATTATCAAAATATTATTTTCAACCTCATCCTGTAATCTTCTCAGCCTCCCGGCATATTCACCCGTCGCTTTACAATCGTGTATTGAACAAGGCCCGACAATAACCATACGGCGTCTGTCCCGATTCAAAAGAATATCCTGGATGATATTACGAGACCGGGCTACAAGCCGGGCAGCCTGCTCGTTTACAGGAAACTCATCTTTAAGCTTCTTCGGCGTAATCAGAGGCTTAAATTCTTTTATATTCAGATTGTCCGTCAGTTCCACAATCCGACTCACCTTCAAAAATATTTAATGTTGTGTCAATTTTCAGATTCTATTTATTTTTATCAAAAACACAAAACATTTATCGCAAAAAGCATTTTGAATTTTCCGACCGCTTTATCTGAGCAACGGCTCGAATGCATCGTTGAGGGCCTTGGCTGCAGGACTGTTATTACTGTAACTGATAAACGGCCTGCCCATATCAGCGGCCCAAACCATATTGGGGTCCATCGGGATGCCCCCCAAAAACGGTATGTCAAGGTCTGTTGCCATTTGCCTGCCGCCGTCGCCGCCGAAAATGTCGGTTCTCTTATTGCAGTGCGGGCACACAAAGCCGCTCATATTTTCAACTACCCCCAGGACGGGCAGATTCAGTTGCCTGCAAAATGTTATGCACTTTCTGACATCGGTAACGGCAAGCTGCTGAGGCGTGGTAACAACAACGGCGCCGTCGGCCTTGCCTAAAAGCTGTACCACCGTCAAAGGCTCATCTCCGGTTCCCGGCGGGCAATCGACTATCAGGTAATCCAGACTGCCCCAGGAAACATCGGAAACAAATTGTTTGATGACGTTATGCTTCATAGGGCCGCGCCATATCAAAGCGGCATTTTCATCCTGTATTAAAAAACCTATACTTATCACTTTTAATTTGTCGCTATACGAAATCGGCTCGATTTTATCTCCTATACCCCGCAGTTCGCTCTGCTCAAGATTCAGTAATTTCGGAACACTCGGCCCGTGAATATCAATATCAAGCAGACCGACCTTCCTGCCCTTCATCGAAAGCCAGACGGCTAAGTTGACCGCTATGCTGCTCTTGCCCACACCCCCTTTTCCGCTGAGGACAAGTATCTGGTGTTTGATACGTTTTATGTTTTTTTTAATCTGTTCCTGCTCAAGCTGCATCCTTTTTCGCTGTTCTTCGTTAAAAGGCATAGGTAACATTCCTCCATAAAGCTTTTATATCCTCTGCCACCGCACCGCCGGTATATTCGGTTACCGAGCATTTGAGAATCTGCGCTTTGGTAAAGGCCTTGTCATAACGTATCTTTCCAACAACTTTTATATTGTGCTTTCGGGCATCTTCTTCAATTTGCTCCGACATTTCAGGATTCAGGTCGAATTTATTTATCGCAATCAGAGTCGGGATATTGAAGCCGGCAGCCAACTCCGCGACCCTGCCTAAGTCGTGTTTTCCGGAAAGTGTCGGCTCTGTAACCACCAAAACCAAATCAGCCCCCGCTATCGACGCAATAACCGGACAGCCGATTCCCGGTGAACCGTCAACAATAAGCAAATCCTTTTTTTCCTCGCCGGCTATTCTTTTGGCCTCCTTGCGAATAAGAGTTACGAGTTTTCCGCTGTTTTCCTCGGCAATGCCGAGCCTGGCATGAACCATTGTTCCGAAACGTGTATCGGATATAAACCATTGACCGTTTATACTATCGTTAAACTCAATTGCATCTGCAGGGCAGAACTGGACGCATACCTTACAACCTTCACAGGAAATCGGGTCAACAGTGAAGGTCCCGGCTACCACGTCGTTTGCCGGACCATTGAAGTTTATCGCGTCAAATCTGCACAGTTGTCGGCATTTGCCGCAGCCGATACATTTTTCAGCAATAATCGACGCCTGCTTGCCGCCGGAAAAATCAAAAGTCTGTTTTACTCTCGGCTCCAATACCAAATGCAGGTCGGCTGCATCAACATCGCAGTCGGCAAATACGGCATTTTGTGCAAGGTTCGCAAATGCCGCCACAATACTTGTCTTGCCCGTCCCGCCTTTGCCGCTTATTACTACTAATTCCTTCATAAAACTTTCCTTCTTGGTTTATATTCACACAATTACAAGCTTGTTAATAAACTGCCGCTGATATCCGGATTATCTTTCCTTGCTTATGGCATTTTTCATATCGGTTATTTTGGCTATGGTCTGGTCGGCAACCTTTTTTTCTTTGTTAAAGTAGCGAATCATCCGTTCGTAAAATTGGCCCTGTTCCTGTGGTGTCTTAAAATGCTTTAAAAGTTCTATCGTCTTTGTTACATTTGCTTCAACTTCCTGCGGAATCCTTTCACTATCGTGCCGGACAGCTTCCTCGGGACATACTTCGTGACAGCGACCGCATCGAATACATTCGTCTTCGTTGATAATCGCTTTCTGGTCCTGTTTCAGTGTAATCGCCCCTACCGGGCAATCATCAACACATACGCCACAACCCACACACATATCCTCATTTACCCATGGCATGTTTTTAATCTCCTGATTATTTATTTTCCTTTAATCTCAATTTCCAACTGATAATTTACAGGGCAGGCGACAGATTTAGAGACAAGACAATATTTCTCAGCTAAATGGCCCGCTTCCTGAATTTTTTCAGCAGACTTTTCTTCAGGCAATTGAACCTTTGCTCTAACTTCGACATTGGTGAACCGAAAACCATCAGACTGTTTTTCAAGCTGGCCTGAAGCCTGCGAACTATATGACAAAATCTCGATTTTAAACTTCTGCGTAAAATAAAAAAACGTATTCATCAAACAACTGTTAATCGCAGCGACAAACATCTCCTCCGGATTCAGCCCTTGTCCGCTGCCGCCAAATTCGGCAGCGGCTCCTATTTCCATCTGGCCATGACCACTAAATATCACTTTTGCCGGTTCATCCTGGTTTCGAGATACGGCATTCTTAAATATGTACGTTCTTTCATGTTTCATAAACTTTGGCCTTTATCTAACACATGATTGGCCGAACGCAGTTCCCTGCCCACACGTTGATACAAACGCGGCTTAATGTTGTCGTAAAAGTTATCAGATAGTTTTACAGGACCCATCAATAACGCCTAAAGCGAAATAACCTTATCCGCATCCGCAACCCACTGTGCCAGTTCAGTCATCTTTGCCTCCTGGGCTCCTTTAAAGTAAGGCTCTCCCTTGTGGATACCGCATCGTACCTTGCAGGTACCACATACTTTAACTGGAACGCCTTTAGCAATTAAATCCTTCAGCATTTTCCCCAAATCAAAGTAACCTTCAGTCGGTTTGGTTACATCACGAGCCAAATCGACCGAATCGTTCATCAAAAATATGTTCACCTCCAAACCAATGTTGAGCAGGTGCTCAGCCAATCGAAGGCCGTTCCAGGTTACATCGGTTCCGTCGTAAGGATTTCTGTTAAATATAAAAAGCGTTTTCATGTTATTCTATTGTTCCTTTTACAATATACAAAGCAGCCAATTTCGGATTCCGGCTTTGGAATATTTCCGTTCCATTGATTCCTAAAAAGTACTCCGTTTGTATGGAAAAATGTTCTGCCATCGTTTTCTCAATCGCTTTTAGGTCCGTATGCCTAATCCTGCTTAAATAAGAGGCTGGGTCGCCGGCCTTTTTCTTAAAAAACTCAGACACCGGATTGAGCAGCATAACCAAAATCCCGCCATTCGGCCTCAGAACTCGAGCGGTTTCTTTAATAGCCTCCTTATATTTTTCGATAAACTGAAGAGAAACAACATAAATAGCCGCATCAAAACAAGAATCTGCAAAATCCATGTTTTCCGCCGAGCCTGCCACCGTTCTGATACCGTTCGGCACTTGCTCCAAAGCCTCTTTAGAGACATCCAAACCTGTAACCTTAAAACCGTGTCCGCTCAAGCCGGCTTCTATAATCGCCGGTCCACAACCGACACTCAAAATATCCTTGGCACCTTCCAGCTCTTGCAAAATATAGCCTAACTCAGCCTTGAAAATCTCCTTCCAAAAATCCGTTTTGCATGCTTTGAGGTATTTTTCCATAACAAAACCCGGCTAAGAAAGCTTTGTTAAATGCAGGAAGAACGTTTGCCCTTTGCGCCTTGGCTTTTTTCGGAATCGAAAAACTTTTCACGCCACCACAAAAAATGCCCCCAAGGATTATCAAGCCTGTATTTGCTGTCATCGGGAACACCCGGCCAGGAATTAATTTCATTCAGCAACTCGGCGCACGGTTTATCCTCCGCCAGAAGCTCATACGCACATTTGGCAAGTGTAAATTTCTTTTTCGCATCAGGGTCGTTCGGATTTTTATCAGGGTGAAACCTCATTGCGACTCGCCGGTAAGCTTTTTTCAAATCTTCTTTGCCCGTCATATCTTTTACGTCAAGAATTTTACACGCCACCCGCCGAGTCTCCAGGTCGAGGCTTATCCTTTCCATAAAATCGGGGTCATCTCTTTTCATTTGTTTGAGCCTTTAAGCTTTCCGGTGACACTTTTGTATAAACCTGCAAAATCTTTCCTGTATTCGGGCAAAACGTCAACAATCATCCTGCCGACCGAATAAGCCTCTGCGATTCTGCGGTCGTTCGGTATCTCAAGAATTATTTCTATATCTTCCCCGGCACAATACTGGTGCACCTTCGCGTCGCCTATATCGCTCTGATTTACCACCACAGCAAAAGGCAGCTTCAGTTCTCTTACCATCGATACCGCCAACTTCAAATCATTCAATCCGAACGGTGTCGGCTCGGTTACCAGCAAGACAAAATCGGCACCTTTGACCGCCTCAATCACAGGGCAGGAGGTCCCGGGAGGAACGTCGATAATGACCACGCCTTCATCGAGTGAATTGGTTTTAACTCGTTTTATCAATGACGGTGTATGAATATCACCGATTTTCAGTCGACCCTGCCCGAACTTCACGCCGTTTGCCGAACCAAAGTCGGCAAAGCCGATTTCCTTGGCTTTCTCCTTGATGGCCCCGGTCGGGCAAACCAGCATACAGCCGCCGCATGAATGACACAACTGCTCGAAAGTCATCGCTTTGTCCTTAAGGCAAATGATAGCGCTGTACTGACAAAGCCTGCCGCATTCCCCACAGCCGTTACACAATTCGGTATCAACCTGGGGCACGCCGATAGTAACACTTTGCGTTTCCGCTATATCCGGCTTCAAAAATATATGGCCGTTCGGCTCCTCAACATCACAATCAAGATACTGAACAACTTCGCCCGTCTGAGCAATTGAGCATGCCAGATTCGTTGCTATTGTTGTTTTGCCCGTACCACCTTTACCGCTTGCGACCGCTATTTGCATATTGCCACCTATCCATTTCGAAGTAATAGCCATGAGTTTATTACCATAAATAAAGCCGCTCCAAAAGTTGTAAAAGCGAATATTTTTTTAAGGTTTTTCGGCTTTGTTTTAAGAGAAAATACACCGCCAACAAGTCCTCCTGTTATCGCCGCGGCGCTCATGGGAACAGTCCACAACGTGTTGAAATCACCGGCTGCCCAGTGCCCCACCATTCCCATAAAAGCCGTGGCTGCGACCATGGCAGAAGATGTGCCTACCGCCACGCGCATGGGTACACCACAGCCAATAACCATCAATGGGACCTTGAAAGACCCTCCGGATATCCCGACCATTCCCGCAATCAAGCCGGTCACCGCGGTGATCGGCAGGGCCAACCACAAATTCACATCATATTCATACTCACCGAACTTGCAATGCCAGAAGCCAAATTTTTTCTTTTTGAGAAGCGGTCTGTTTTTCACAGGTCGCAACATGAACAAGCCCGACAATAGAAGTAAACCGGCAAAAACAAACTTCAAAACCCCGCCCGGCAAAAGATGTGCATAGTATCCACCCACTAAAGCCATCACATCTGTTGGTGGATCGATCACCATCGCAAGCTTCCAGTCAATTGAACGGCCCTTCTGAAAGACCAGCGCAGCCGACATAGCCGTGCACAGCAGGATACATTGTGCAGATGTAGCCGCTCGAAGCATAGGCAATCCGCAAGCCACTAACACAGGAACATAAAAGTTGCCTCCACCACGACCGGTCATGCTCATCAGCACCGAAATGACCAGAATGGATAGGATGGCTATACCAAGGGCTAACATAATCTTTCGTTCCGTTATCCTGTCGTATTAACTTCGTTCCAATCAAATTTATCCACTGCAATCCAGCCTTGCTGCGGCAAAGAGTCGAAACAAACCGGCTTCGGATTACACCATTTATCACCCTCTAAAATGTCCCATTTCGTATATCTGTTCATCGGCGATGCCGTTTTATCTATCCTGTAACCGGCCGGATGAAAACCAACCTTTATTTCCGTTGCGCTAAATGTCTGTTCCATTTGTTATCTCTGTGAGAAATTTATACCGGCCTGTTCCAATTTATTTGGACGCTTCAATCAATTTTATTATTCTTCGACAAGCCTTGCTTTGATTAACCGCAAACTGTTCATCCTCAGGTAATACTTCCCTGATAAATTCTTCGCTAAATGGTAAATAAAGTATATTTGTAACTCCATCTCTTTCATATACTACAACCTGTTTCGGCAGCAGCAAAACCGCAAGCCGCTCAATATTCTTCTGCAAACCCTTATAATTGAAACTGCACAACATAACCTGATAGGCATTAAAATGGTCTTCAACACTAATACCGCGTTGCTCGTACTCTTGTCTTTTATTAAAAACATATCGCACATAATAATCAAACTTCGACGCATTTTCCTTTAAGCTTTCGATAAAATCCTGAACAGATTTTGAACTCTTTGCCCTAAACAAGTATGTATTTTCCATAACACAAATACCTTTCTTTCAATTTCCTTCTTGATAATGTATTCTTAACAACCACTTTTGTATTTATCCGCTACCTCCGAATAATCTTCTTTTTTTGCCCTGTTGGGCCCACAATTCTCTTCTAATAACACTTTTTTCTTTTTCAGTTAAATCGGCAAACTGAAAATTTGTTGTCTCGACAAAACGTGCCAGCCCTAAATTCTTAATGCCTTTTACATCCGCGGCCTGCATATTTGTGAACTGCAAACTTGCTCCGGAAAAATCGGCCCCTGTCAATATTGTTCCAATTAAAGATGATAAATACAAATCTGCTTGTCTTAAATCCGAGTTTTCTAAATTTGAATTTTTCATATTTACCTGGGCTAATCTGGCATACCGAAAATCAGCATTTTTGAATTGAGCACTCTCAAAGTTTGCTGACATAAAAGTGCCGTGCTTAAAATTCGCATTATTGGCTTTCAAGAAGGGCAAATATAGACCGTCGGCATCTAATTGCCTGAATTTAGAATTTTCCACAATCAGTGGTTTTTCTTCGAGGTCGGCATTCTTAAGATAGGTTTGCAGTTCATCAAATCCTTCATAGCCGGACAAATCGAAATCCTGCTCTAATTCTATGTTTGCAAAATCTCTTTCTCCCGACAAAATCTTTTGTATAAACTCCTGGCCCTTCATGAAAATCAGTTTCTTCGTCATAATTTTACCTTCCTTTACAATTATAGATATGGGATGTCGCCCTTAAACGTTGGAGAGACATCAAAAATAGTTTTATTGACCATTCCTCTGATAGTAAGAACGAAATTCACGGCCCACCACAGAGTAAATACTATCGTCAAAACCACTGCAAAATTCTTTAGTAAAGGCAGACTTAGTGACTTTGCGAGGATTAAAGTAGCGATAGTATATGCCGCCGGCGGAAATATAAAAGCCCAGTACCCTAAAGTTACAGGAACCCTGTGTTTCACCATATAAAGCACTATCGTAAGGATCGCATAAATGAGCCACCATAAACCAAAACTCCAGAGCAATAAGGATATAACTTTAATAAAAGGGGCAAGGGCTTCGGGGGTAATAATCGCGATACCGCTTTTTCCGAGTACCGGTATTATTGTATTTATCGCAATAACTGAGACTCCCACCGGGGCAACACCTATCATAAAACTCGGAGCAACATCTCTGCGGGGAAAGTTGTAGAACAGAGCCCTGAATAAAACAATCGTGTAAATTATTGTAGTAAGAGGAATAGCAACTCCTAATATGAGGGTATTAAGAAACAAGATATTTTTTACATGAGCCTGGTCCGGCATTTGCAAGGCCCAGAAATTACCTGCAAAAACCAAAACAAAAAGACCAACCGGAGCTAAAAACCAGAAACCTAAAGCTCTTCTCGGCTGTGCGTGATTGCCGCTGGTTACCTTAAAGGGTGTAAAGAAAATAAAAAACAGCCCTACCACAAGAGATATCCACCAGAATATAACAGCTAAATTATGTGCCAGGGCTTTTGAAATAAACGAAAGGGGAACATTGAACAAACCCGTAGCGCATACGGCCGCCGCAATGGAAATGGTTGAGTAAAACTGGATAAGGCTTGCATGCCTCCATTCCTTCAAAATACAATCCATGCCTACTACAAAACGGACGATAAGAAAGACTAAAGCTGTGAAGAAAACAGCGATTGCAAGTGTCAGGAATAAGACAGCCAGATTATGAAGCAAACCATCCGGCTTACCCGCGATAAGTTGATATATATTGGCTAATGCTCCAGTACCCATCACAAATATAAACCACCGGGGAGAGAACCAACGCAGAATATAGTGTGCAGTAAGCTCATTTGGGGAACTGCTTTTGGCTTTATCCGACATCTGAATCTCCTTTTCAAATTAAAATTTGTACTGTATCTGCAAAGAAAAATAGTCAGCTTCATTATCTTTTTCATATACATTCTTTACCACACCTTCACCCCATACATGGCTATAAAATGCTACAAGATTTAATTGTGGATTCAGTGCGTAACTCAGCATAATACTAAACTCCTGTGACAACGCATCATGCCCTCCGGAAGATCGGGGAATATATCCGGAAATACAGCCACTTTTCTGGGTTGGACCGGTGCCCATATACCATCTATCCGAACTTTCATCCAACTGAACTATATGGTAATCCATCCTTGCAGTAAGCTTTTTAGTGGGCTTGGTGATCAACTGCACAAAAAAATCTCTGTTGTTTTGAAGGTCGTAATATGGATACAACTGGTACTTTCTCGTTCCGGGAGCCATCTGGAAAAAGGTTTCATGGTCTCCGTCAGAGGGGTCGCTGTCACCTGAACCTATAAAATACCCCGTTCTAAACCACGGTTTCCAGGCCATCTTTGTAAATTGGTAGCCGATTTCGCCGGCAATTCCATACGCGTTATGGTCTCTATCATACCAGTCGCCGGTTTGTACACCCCCCCATAGCAAAGTATCCAACTGGCCCGGACCCCAATCATATATGCCTAAAACATGTCCTCCATACATTTGTATTTCTATATCAGCATGAGAAGAAGGGCGGCTTTCATTATCCGGCCTTTGAGTACAATCTCTTTTGTCTTCATAGTTGTAAAAAAATGCAGCGAATTCAGTATCGGGAAGTAGCGTACCCTTTTTAGCGGTTAATGTTGTAGTAAAAATGTCAATGTCGTTGATGGTTTCATCAATATCTTTTTCCCAACCTCCCTGGTTAGGATAGAAAAATGAAGTGGTCAAATTGAATTCTTCATCATCCCATCCAGCCATGACCCCATCAAAACTTCTGCCAAAAGCCGACCAACCGAAGGGGCTAATCATTCTATCTGCAAGACGCATATTTTTTAGAATATTGAATTTTTTCCCGTCTTTCTTATCCTGCACTTCAAGGCCATCACTATATTCAAATCTACCACCCTTAAAAAACAGGTTTGTGTCAAAAAGGTTATTCAGACGAAGATAAGCCTGATGAACACCAAAATCATACGGGTTCTCTTCCGGATTATGAAGATAATACAAACCGCCCATCCCAAAAGGTCCTTTGCCGGATGCATCTGAAACTGCATCATCAGGCAGATCAAACATATGAACATATTGAGGCTGAAAGAAAATCTCAATACCTTCTGAAGTATATTTCAAATTCAAGCGGGTCCTTTGAAAACTAAAGTCATAATCGTTGTTTTTCCTATTAGTACCTCCATTTGTTTCAAACCAGTTCCAGTAGGCATATCTGTAAAGAATACTACCTCCCAAGGTCAGCCTTTGGCTTTCGTCTTCAGACTGGTATATCTGAAAGCCTCCTTTAGAGAATGAATAGGGCCAATCTCTTTCTTTAACAGTTTCGGCTTTAGCATTAGTAACAAAAAGCATCCCCATTGCTATAGATAAAGTGATACATACAGCCTTCGTGCCCATAACCATGGCTTGCCATTTCTGACCAATATCTTTTACTATTTTCTTAAACAAAACCACTATCACTCCTTTCTTGAACTTCCTGATTCCAATCAAATTCCTGCGTTTATCTGTGCTATGCAGTTTCTTGAAAGCGTTCTCTAATATAGCGGCTGTAAATAGCCCCTGCGGGATTGTAGGCAAGGACTCTGTCCTTGGCGATAAGCGTTGTTACGGGGGCTTCTGAGACCTTCGAGAAAATTGCATCATGGCCGACACAAAGCCCGCACAGAACATTAAGCTGCGTTTTTGCATCATTCAGCAACCGGGCCTGACCGGCCGGGTTACACATAACCTCCTGACGCTCCGACGAAATTTGCTGCAATTTGAAATCCTTCTTTTCGATTCCACAAACCTTGCAGCATACAGATACCACCTCGCGGGTTCATTCCCTTTAACACTTGCCTATCCCTCTATCTACCGGGGTTTTTCAAGTTTTTCTGGGCGATTACGATTGCCTGATTGGGACATTCCGAAACGCAGGCGGCACAGGCTGTACAGATTTCATCATTAATATGTGCCTGGCCGTTGACTGAGATTGCGCCTGTCGGACACACATCCTGGCATATTCCGCAACCGGCACATTTTTCAGGGTCAACAATTGCAACTGCCCTGCGGCCGGTTTGAAATTGAGTTATTCTTTGATTGAGTTCTTGTTTCTGCTGCTCAAGCATTTGGGCCTGCTGCTTTAGGGCAGCCAATTCCTGCTCAGGATTCTGTCCACCGGCATCGGTCCCAAAACCTGCTGCCCCGCCAGCTGGAGGCATGCCCATCGCTGCCGTCATACCCATACCACGACCCATACCGCCGCCTCGACCCATGCCTCTACCCATACCGCGTCCCATACCGCCGCCTCGGCCCATACCCCGGCCCATGCCGCCTCCCATACCACCGACCGAAGGGCCTGGATTTATTTGCGCCGGATTTGCATCCTGAGGAGCAGTATTTACACCAAAATGGCTGGCTACATTAGGTCCCGAAGCAGAAGAAAAGTCCCCTGTTTTGAATTGCTCAACGGCGTCGCGGACCCGCCCACTGACACCAACGACAACCTGTATGCCCGCCTGGCCGAATACGTTAAACGCATTGGGGCCGCAGTTGCCGGTGAGTACCGCTGTTACTCCTTTTTCAGACATCAACTGCGCGGACTGTATCCCCGCACCACCGCCGAGGGCAAGGTTGGGATTTTCAATCGCCTCGAACTGCATCGTATCACTATCAATAATCAAAAAATAAGGACATCGGCCGAATCGGGCCTCCACATTGTCATCCAGACCGGGCCCTGTCGATGTTACTGCGATTTTCATAAAATATCCTTTCTAACCAAGGGGACACGTACCGGTTGGGCAGGAACCGCCGGACTGACTGCTCTGACCAACGGAAAAGCCCGAAAATAATTTCTGCATATCCGAGCTTCCACACTTTTCGCAAACGTGCTTGCTTCTGCCGCCGCTTTTTTCCAGAAATTCCGTCTTATGTCCGCATTTATTACATCTGTACTCAAATATCGGCATCGTCTTAACTCCTTGTAAACTCGTTAAAGCTTAACATCAAAAAACAGCGATCCTAAACACTATATGAAATCCAAATCGCAATTGCCATATACAACCGAACGCAGAAAAACTACATCTAAAAAAACCCAGGGACGGTGCTAAGTGCTATACAGATACACCACGCCTTTCAGGAGTCCAGTAGCATCTAAGAGGTGAATCCTTAGCTGGCTGTCTCTTAGTCCTTACCGCTTTCCTGGCTTTCGAGCTGTTCTATGCGTTTTTTGATTCCGTCAAGGGTATCTTCAAGATATTCGGCCTGGCCTTTGAGACCATCCAGTTCTTGCTGAGGTGCAACTGTTGGCGCAAACGGCACACCACCATATGCATATGGGTTTACAGCACCACCATAAGCGTATGGATTCACAGCACCACCATAAGCGTATGGATTCACAGCACTACCATAAGCAGGAAAGCCATATCCAACTCTGCCCCAACCAAAACCTCGACCTCGACCCCAGCCACCGCCACGGCCCCAGCCCATACCCATACCACGTCCGCCAACAGGATTTGCATAACCCGGCACCGGATAGCCGGCACAAAAACCCGCAGCCCTACCTGTCATTGGTCCTAAACCTCCAGGACCTGTTCCATCGCCACCTGGCATAATAATTCTCCTTTCGAAAAAAATGTTAACTTCTTGTCATTTTCGTTCCACACTTTGGACAACTTTTTGCATTACAAGGCTGTCCTGCGGTATGAGCAGCTGTTGCTCCGCATTTCGGACAGACGCAATTACCGCCCGGCCCTGCTGCAAACGGACCGCCCATTCTGCCTCTTCCCTGGCCCTGGCCTCGACCCATACCACGTCCCGTACCGGGCCCTTGGCCAGTAGGCCCTGTACCATCGCCTCTTGGCATAATATACATCCTTTCTGGAATAACTTCTTAGCGGTTAACCGCTAATCTTAAACTAATACCAATAACCTAATCTGCCGACCCTGCGACCTCTGCCCCAGCCTCTTGCTCGTCCGAAACCGCGGCCGATGCCGAAACCCCCGCCCAGCCACGGATTCATCCTGCCCGCATAAGGTACGCCATAGCCGTAGGCGCCGGCACTGTAAGGCCCTGGTACGGCGGCACCATAAAAACCTGCCCTTCCGACAACAGGATTCATATAGCCCGGCACGGGATAGCCGGCACAAAAACCCGCGGCTCTACCTGTCATCGGTCCCATTCCGGCAGGACCTGTTCCATCTCCACGAGGCATATTAATCACCTCCTTTAGGGTATTTTCAAAATTTGTGATTTTTTGACTAATGGGGACAGCCTGTAATCCCGCAACACCTTGTGTCTCGTTCGGATTTGCTTCGGAACTCGTCAAAACACAAAACCCCAGACCACGTCCCGTCATCGGTCCTTGACCCAACGGACCTGTACCATCAAATCCCGGCATTTATTCTTTCTCCTTAACTAAATCCAATGTCCCTCAACATTCGCCTGGTTTACCTCTTTTAGTGTGCCCGCCTTAAATGCTTCTATTGCATCAACAACCGTCTGCTTCTCTGCGAGAAATATTTTTACATCGGCTGCATTGAGCGTCTTGAAAGCATTCGGGCCTACGTTGCCGGTTATCACCGCCTCGACACCGAGATTGGCAATGTTCTGCCCGGTTTGAATGCCTGCTCCCTGGACGGCATTGAGATTCACTACGTTATCGTGAGCCTGAAAATCGCCCGTTTCGGTATCAACCACAACGAGCCATTGTGCCCGCCCGAACCTGGTATCAATTTCGCTTGACATCTCTTTTCCCTGTGCCGTTACAGCAACTTTCATTTCGGTTCCCTTCGACTTTTTTTGACTTAAAACCGCCGCCTGCCGCCTTGCCGAAGTCGTCTGCGCCCGCCTCCTCTGCGACGCCCAAAGCCTTTGCGTGCACCAGGCCAACAACCGGGCATGGCAAATCGCGGCTGTACCAGTTGGCCCTTCAAATACGCCTGCAATATTTCATCAACACCGCCCGTTACGTATGGCAGAAGCTGAATCCCCGATGCCGCAATCATATTTGCAAGTGCATGCGAAATCGCTCCGCAAACAACCACATTCACCTCAAGACTCTTCAACTTTTCTGCGCGCTGCAGCAAAGAACAGCTACCCAACGGAATTTCAGACCGGTTTGTCACTTCACCGTTATCGATTTCCACCAGCAAAAGTTTGCCGGCAAAATCAAAAACGTTTGAGACATACCCCTTCCATACTGGTATCGCTATCTTCATTCCATCATGCATCAACTAAACTATTAGCAAACAACGTGCCAGGAACCGGGAACAATGCAGAATAGAAATGTATCTTTTGACTGTACAAGCACTTATAAAAAGTGAATCGCCTTATACTTAAAGCAACGGCGACTTAGGATGGCTGCAATATGCAATTCAACCAACAAACTACCGGTGCAAAATGCCACCATCCGTATAGCCGTAACCGTGCCGGAATTAAGTTTGGTTAAGAAAGCCAAAGCAAATAAAGCTCGTTCGTATTCTCACAATGTTAGTCATGATACAGCACTACAGGTGCCAGGAAACAGATAGAACCGTCCCTGCTCAGGAAAAGACAATAATTGCTGCAGCATAGATATTATTTCAGTCAATTGAATTTGTTTTTGTGAGTAAATATAAAATGTGGTATTGTGTTTGCTCGTATTGTTAGCTGTTAATTGATGACAAGTTTCGAAAACTCTTTGGATTGGACATGAAAACAAACTACAAACAATATGGTTTATATCTGGTCAGATGGCAGTTGAGCACACCCATATTAGCCGTTGCGCTGATGGTATTGGCGACTACAAACAAACTGGTTGCAACAATCGCAGCCAATTTGGTAGGAGGATTGATATTTTTTTGGGTGGACAAGTTTATTTTTACCTCGCCCAGGCTCAAGGCCCAATGGGAAATCCAGGATAACATAGAATGTTGCGACTGTGGCAAAATAGCAAGGGGCTATCGCCTCGTTAAAACAGCCAACTATGACAAAAGCAAAGTAACCCCTAAATTCAGATGTGAATCGTGTTCCCAGACAAAGACACAGCGGTTACGTGAACAAGGAATAAAGGTTTGACAAATGGAATTTACTGGTCGATTTACGCTTTCTGATTTGCTTGATAAAAAAGTTGTCATTGCTGATGGTGCAATGGGGACGATGTTATATCAGCACGGCGTATTCATAAATACCTGTTATGATGAATTGAATTTGACCAAACCTGATCTGATCGGCAAAATACACACTGAATATGTACAAGCAGGCGCAGATTTCATCGAAACTAACACATTTGGCGCCAATCCCATCAAATTAGCTCAATTCGGACTTGCTGAAAAAACAGAACTGATAAACGAAAAAGCTGTCGAAATTGCGAAAAATGCGGCCGGAAAAGACGTTC
>Ga0180433_10000284_pt1 | contig 89822 bp, 95 predicted proteins | sample SS_ome_8_FD_132980 | JGI IMG/M metagenome (GOLD analysis project Ga0180433, IMG submission 132980) | Hypersaline lake sediment archaeal communities from the Salton Sea, California, USA - SS_1_D_1 metaG | ecosystem: Environmental > Aquatic > Non-marine Saline and Alkaline > Hypersaline >... | reverse complement strand
ATTTTGATTATTTTGATTATTTTGATTATTTTGATTATTTTGATTATTTTGATTATTTTGATTATTTTGATTATTTTGATTATTTTGATTATTTTGATTATTTTGATTATTTTGATTATTTTGTATAATAAAATTATTAAAAGAAATATCATTAAAATTATTAGAAAAATTATTATTATTTATTTGCCAATCTGGTGTTATAAAATTTTCTATAATATTCTTAATATTATTAATATTAATATTAATATTTAACTGAGATAAAATATTTTGAGTAGAAATTAAAATCATTTTATTTTTTAAGTTTTCTTTTGCTTCTAATATTAATAAAACATTATTTGAATGATTCATAAATAAATAATCTTTAATACAGGAACCAAAAATCCTTATTAAATTCTCATCATCATCTAATAATTCATTATTATAGATAACAAACATTCTATTTTTAAATTCATTAAGCATTTCTTTAATAATAGATATCTTTTCAATATTATTAATATTTTTAACATAATTATTTAAAGTATAACTTTTAATTAAACATTCATTTAATTTATAAAATTTTTCTTTATTAAAATTAGATAAAAAATATAAATGAAAAAAAGTAGGCATAATAAAAGAAGAATCTTTAAGTTTAAAATAAATATTATATAAATTAGAAATAGAGAAAGGTATATTAGTAAATGGATTTTTAATATCATTGACAGAAAAATAAAAATTATCCATATAACAAAGTGAATTATTTATTATATTTATAATATCACTTATTCTAAATATATAATTTAAATTATTATTTGTATCATAAATGGTTATTAATATATTATTTGATAAATTATTTAATAGTGTATAATTTAGATCATGATAATTTTCATAATAATTAGCTTTTTTAATTTTATATTTAAAAAGTAATTTACTTAAATTAAAATAATATGATTGCGTTTTATAAAATATAAATAATAATTTTTCTTTTAATGTTATTGATAGTAGTTTATTATTAATAATATGTTTTTGTAAAAATTGAAATTTATCTTTAGTAGAAAAATTTTTTAATAATTTTAAAGAAAAATAAAAATTTAATATTAAAATATTATTTTTATTTAAATTAGATTCTTGATAAAGTTTTAAAAAAATATTTTGAAAAGTATTCATATAATTTATAATTAATATATTTATTTAATTTATAATTTATAAATTAAATATTTAAAAATCCATTTCATAATCATTATCACCAAGTATATTTCCTTCGATATTATGAATATCACTATTAATGGTTAAATTTTGTATATTACAAGGATCACTAGAATCTAATACTAAATTTTCTTCGATAATTTTATTTATATCTATTTGTTCATTTATTGTAGCTTCAGGTAGATCTTCTAATTTATTAATATTTAATAAAACTTTAAAATAATTTGTTCCAAAGTAACCTTCCTGTCCGCACATAACATTACCTGATATACCTCGCATATTATCTAATTCTCCATGTCTAGCAGCTTTTAAAAACATTTCTGGAGTTTCTTCAAATGATGCTTTTGCTAATGGACCAATATCATCATTATTAATACCATGTCTAAAAATAGAAATAGGTTTATCACTAGCAGTCATTCTATCTGCTAGTAAACTTAAATGATGATAATTGATATAAGTGCTATCAAATTCAATGACTTCTGATAATTCGTTAAATATAGCTTGTCTCATAGCTTCAATGCCTAATACTCTATATATTTCTTGAATATCATTAGTAAATGTTCTAGTTGAATCAATTCTATCATTTGATAATAAATCTAATAGATTTGTTCCAATAGTATCTAATACCCAAATATCTTTTTTAATATAAGTTCCATCAATATTTTTAAGATTATCAGAAATTTTTCTTGGAATAACTTTAGATATATTTTTAACTCCACGTAAAACTAAATTTTCTAGTAATTGATCTTGAAAATTTTTAAGTAAATAAATTTCATCTGACTGGTCTAAAGAATTTGCTACATTAGTCTTCTTTTTTGTTAATATATTATTAAGTCTTAATCTAAAAATTAATTTATCAGAATTATAATCAGAATAAATACAATTTAATTCGTTATGATAACTATTTTCAATAGCAAAATTAATATCATCCATAGTAATATTTTTATCTAACATTTCCTCAGCATTTAATGTAATTCTAATAATCCATTTAGATTTTTCCTTTCCACTTTCTAAGGTTTCTTCGTTACATTCATCTAGTAATTTTTCAAATTCTCTATATTGTTCTAATAATAATGTATCTTCTTCAATTAATGTATTTAAATCATCGGGATCAAAACAGATTTCTATAGAATCTATAATTTCTACAAATTTTGTATGTTCAATATAATACATAACTTCTTTAGCAGATTCTTGATCACTTTCTTCATGTTCTTTTAAATATATAGTGCATGAAGGATTTTTAGGATTTTCTGATAAAGATAAAATTTCTTCAATTCTAGGAACACCTCTGGTAACATTTGATTTAGATGCCACGCCTGCATAGTGAAATGTATTTAATGTCATTTGTGTTGTTGGTTCACCAATACTTTGAGCAGCAATAATACCTACCATTTCTCCAGGAGCAATGATTGCTTTCTTATATTGATTTGTAATAAAAAGACATAATAATTCAATAGCTTTTTTATTATAACGTTTATTCATTAATAAATCTTTAGGTGAAAGATAGTAAAAGAATAATACTTTAAAAAGTTGATTTGGTTTAGAATAATATAATTTTTCTAGATTATTATAAGTTTTTTCAATTATTTCAAATACTTCTAATGGTGTAATATCAACCATAGATTTTTCATTAATATTTTGTTGTCCCTGAATATTATTAATAATATGATTAAATGCTACAGGTAAATTGACATTTTTATTATCTTTATTCTTACAAATTTTTTCAATTATAATATTACGCATATTAATTATTAATTCAATATATTCTTTGCATTTATTATTTGTCATGACTGTTTGAGTTTTTAATCTTTTTAATGCACTAGCAGTATACAAAGTTGTATATATAGATTTTTGTGTAGCATCTTTTGGCATTTGATAATGTGAATAAATTTCTTCTAGAGTCATATTAAGTAAAGGAAGATACTGATTTTCTACTTCAACAGGATCAAATCCATCTTCGCCATATTTAAATTGAATAATTTTATTTTTATTATTTCTTACAGTCATATCATAAGACGCTACTAGATCTTCTAATCCTTTTACTAATCGACGTTGAATATAACCAGTTTGACTTGTTTTGACTGCAGTATCAATAAGACCTACGCGACCACCCATAGCATGAAAGAATAATTCTTCAGGTTTTAAACCACCAATAAATGAATTTTCAACAAAACCTCGAGCACTAGGTGAGTCATCAAATTTAACAAAATGAGGTAAAGTTCTATTTTCAAAACCATATGGAATTCTTTTTCCATCTACATTTTGTTGTCCTAAACATGCAATCATTTGAGAAATATTAAGATCACTACCCTTTGATCCAGAATTTACTAAAGTCACAAATCGATTATCTGAACTTAAACTTTTTCTACCAATTTTACCAGCTTCCATAGATGCTTTATTAAGAATATTATTAACTTTAGTTTCAAAAGCCTGTTCATTAGTTTTTCCTGTTTTATTTTCAAATATACCTAGATGAATTTCATCTAATAATGATTTAACTTCAGCTTTTTTTTGTGTAATATTTTCACCAATTAAATCACGCGTAATTTTATTAGCTACTAGATCACTAATTCCTACACTAAATGCACTATGTTTCATATATTCTGTAATAACATTCTGTAAATTATCAATAAAATTAGCTCCTTTTATATTACCAAAATCTTTAGTAATTCTATGAAGCAAACCTCTTGAACCATCTCCTAATACCCCTTTTTCAATTTGTCCTCTAATATAATTTCCATTTTCAATTTGAACAACATTATTTGAAGTAGCAAAATCTTCATTATCAGTAAATTTTTTACTTTTATATTTAAGAGAAATAGGTAACATAATTTGGGATAAAATATTAAAACTTGTAATAGGTTTTGTAAAATCTAATTTATTTAAATCGATTTTGTCAAAATTCATTAATAAATTCATAGTTTCTCTAGGGGTAAATAATATATCTTTTCGCGTAAATCTATAACATCCTAATAATGAATCTTGAAAAATTCCAATAATTGTTTTATTATTAGCAGGACTAATTATTTGATAAGGAACTGCTGCAAGATTTTTTAATTCAATTTCTGCTTCATCATCTTGAGGCATATGAAGATTCATTTCATCACCATCAAAATCAGCATTATATGGTTTAGTATCAGCAACATTCATTCTAAAGGTATCACCTTTATATAAAACTTTTACTATATGACACATCATAGACATTCTATGTAAAGTAGGTTGTCTATTAAATAAAATTGCATCACCATCTATCATATGTCTATGAACAATATCGCCAATTTCTAATCGAATAGATTTTCTATCTATATATCTTAAGGAAATATTTTCACCATTTTTTCTTTCTAAAATTTTAGCTCCAGGATATAATTCTGGCCCATTTTGAACTAATTTTAAAAGACTTAATCTATTTTTATTATTTACAATAACTGGTTTTGTTAAATTTTTTGCTATTTTTAAAGGAACTCCTAATTCTCTAATTGATAATTGTGGATCTGGTGTAATTACTGAACGAGCACTATAATCTACTCGTTTTCCCATTAAATTCCCTCTAACACGACCACCTTTTCCATTTAATCTTTCTTTGATAGATTTTAAAGGTCTGCCTGATCTTTGAGCAACAGAAGCTACTCCTGGTATTTTATTATCAACTAAAGTCGCACAATAATATTGTAAAACAGTTGTCCAATCATCAATAATATTGGAATTTGCATTTTGAGTAATTTTATCTTGTAAAGTTTTATTTGCTTTTATAATATTAACTATAATATGACTAATATCATCTTCACTTCTTTGTTGAGAATCATGTTTTACTGAAGGACGCACTGCAGGTGGGGGAACAGCTAAAACTTGACAAATCATCCACTCTGGTCTTGACCAAATAGGACTAAATCCCATAAAACTGATATCTTCATCAGATATTCTACGCATATTTTTTAATACAACTTCCGGTAATAGTTTAACTGATAATTTATCACTTTCTTCACTTGTTATTCCTTCAACATTATCCCATTCAGCGATTAATGTTGCTAGACCTTCTTTTTTAAGTTTAGAGGGTTGTTTACAACCACAACCATCATGTATATCTTCTCCACATCTTTTTATTTTGCTAGCTAAAGAAAATACAAAATTCCATCGTTCTTCATCATTCATTTTAAGTGCATATTTATATTTATTTTTATCAATTAATAATTTTCCACATTTAATACATGTGCATCTTATTATTTTAATTAATGTATTTAAATATTGTATATAATATACTGGTCTTGCTAAATTAATATGACCAAAATATCCTGGAGTTTTCATATAATCTAATCCATCAGTCGGACAAATTAAACCTGGATCTAAAACTCCCATACGTGGATCAAATAAACCACCAATAACTGGTTTATTATTAATATATGTGTCTCTATTAGTTATTTCAGCTACAGAATTATTTTTAATTTCTTCAGGTGATAAAATACTAAATTGAATTCCAATAATTTTAGCAGGCGTATTTTTATTATTTATAAAATTAGCCATCTTTAATATATTACTATAATAATATTTAGATTCTTTTATGATTCAATTTTTTATATAAATCGTTATTTATAAAATTGATATAAAAAATTTTATTTAATAATATAAAGAAAATGACAGTAGAATTAACGAAAGATAATTATTGCCATAATTATAACACTAGATTAAAATCAAATATAAATCTTAAAAAAAGATATAAAGAATCATCTGATGATGCTTCATCGAGTAGCGATGAAGATAGTGAATTTGAAAATAAAGAATCAACAGAAATAGATAATAAATTATCTAAAACTGATTATCATGATTTTCTATCTAAACTATTTCCATCAAAATATAGCGAGAAAAAAGCTAAAATTTCAAAAAAAATTCAAAAAAAATATGGTAACATTAATTCTCAAGGAAATAATTTAGATAATATCATTATATTATCTATTAATCCAAAAAAAAGAATGAAATATTTATCGGATAGTGAAAATGATAGTGAAAATGATAGTGAAAATGATAGTGAAAATGAAAGTGAAAGTGAAAGTGAAAGTGAAAGTGAAAGTGAAAATGAAAGTGAAAGTGAAAGTGAAAGTGAAAGTGATAGTGAAAGTGTAAGTAGTAATGAAAGTGATAATAAAGATGAAACTAATTTAGAATATAATACAAAAACTACTGAAAAAGATGAATTAATTCTTAAAAAATTTAAAGATTTAGCTGATAATCTTAGAAAAAATGATAAGAAAAATAATATTAAACAAAAAATTATTAATAAAAAATCATCAAAAAATGAAAATAAAGAAAAGAAAAAAAATTATAAACAATTTATAAAATTATTAGATAGTAAAAAGAGTATTGCTGATGAAAAATTCTTTCTAAAAAATTTAAATTTAATTGAACAAAAAAAAATTTTAGATGATTTATCAATTATTAATAATGATTATACTAGTGAAAAGCCTTATTTAATGACTCTTTTAGAAAAAAATATTCCTAATAAATTTAAAGGAATTGCACTTACCAAAATTAATACAATTAAACAAATGGCTATGGATAAAAGTTCAAGCGAGTATAATAAATTAAAAACTTGGGTTGATAGTTTTATGAAAATTCCATTTGGTGAATATAACACATTACCTATTACTATGGAAGATGGTATTGAAAAAAGTAATGAGTTTATTTTATCTGCAAAAAATCAGTTAGATAATTGTGTTTTTGGACTTGAAGATGCTAAATTACAAATTTTACAATTATTAGGACAATGGTTAGTAAATCCTTCATCAATTGGATCAGCTATAGCAATTCATGGTCCAATGGGAACTGGCAAAACTAGTTTAGTTAGAGATGGAATTTCAAAAATATTAAATAGACCATTTGCTTTTATTCCTTTAGGTGGCGCTACTGATGCTAGTGTATTAGAAGGTCATGGATATACGTATGAAGGAAGCATATATGGAAAAATTGTTGATATATTAATACAATGTAAAACTATGAATCCAATTATAATGTTTGATGAATTAGATAAAGTTAGTGATACTCCTAAAGGAGAAGAGATTATTGGAATCTTAACTCATCTTACTGATCCTACCCAAAATAGTGAATTTCATGATAAATATTTTTCAGAAATAGATTTTGATTTAAGTAAATGTTTATTCATTTTTAGTTATAATGATGATGAAAAAATTAATCCTATCTTAAAAGATAGATTATATAAAATTAAAACAAAAGGTTATGATAAAAAAGATAAAATTATTATTGCTAATAAATATTTATTACCTCTTATTCAAAATATAGTAAAATTAAATAATAATGAAATAATTATACCTGATAATATATTAGAATGTATTATTAATAAATATACAGCAGAAGAAAAAGGTGTTAGAAATTTAAAACGTTGTCTAGAAATTATATATACAAAATTAAATTTACTTAGATTAATTAAACCAGAAAATAATAATATTTTCAAAGAATTAGATATTAAACCTGAATTTCCATTAACTATAACAGAAAAAATTTTAGATAAATTATTAACTAAATTAGAAACATCTGCACCACCTTTTGGAATGTACAATTAATATAAAAATAATAATAAAATTAATATTATTTATATTATTATTTATTAAAATTCAGTTGGGAATGTGCGATTACCGCCTCTTGAATTTAAATATGTCCATTGTTCTGGACATATACATGCACAGCCCATAGAATTTGAATAACTAGAACCAGCAGGATTGCCACAACATTCTGGTTTAAATTCAATATCTCCAAAAAAATTATCTACACTTACTGGTCCACAAGAATAGTTTTCATATGGCGCTAAAGGATTTGGACAATTATCAATACCAGTATAGGAAATAGGAGCTCCTGTCAAATTAGTAAAAGGTTCTTTACTAGAAGGTTCAGTTTTATTTTTTTTATCTGGCTTCTTCGGTGGACTTGTATTAAAACTTGTCTTAAAATTAGAGCTAACCTCACCACTACCTTCACCGCTACCTTCACCACTACCTTCACCACTACCTTCACCACTACCTTCACCACTACCTTCACCACTACCTTCATCACTACCTTTGTCACTACCTTTGTCACTACCACCTCCCTTAGTGAGAGTACTGTCACCAGGATTAGTTAATCCTTCTTTTAAATTATTTTTTTCTAAATAATTTACTAAACATCCTAATAAAAGAACAACTAATATAACTATTAAAAAATGATGCCAAGAAATTTTAAACTTCATATATAAATAATATATATATTATTTAATTAAATAATATATATATTAAAATGATAAACCAGGAATTCCTTGTCCTCGAATATTCATAGCACCTAAAGTTGATTTATTAAATTCCCATAAAACAACAATAATTAATATTGTTAATATTAATGATGTTAATTGCGTCATCAGTAAAACCATCATAAGTGCTTGCCATATAATAATTGTAACATAACTACCACAAGCAGCGATTGTTTGGCCCCATGTTAATGCATTACCAGCGCCAGAGGTAGCAGACATGGTGTCCTGGACCACACCATCGACATTCTGGGAGACGCCCGTTAATACCGTAGTCGTTCCTTCTGCCATCTCACCAGCACCAAACGCCGCCGTTAACGGGTCGGGCAACTCCACCGCCCCGGCAGTAATGTTTCCGGCGCCTTCGCCCTCATCGGCTACTCCATCTGCAGTCTCTGCAGTACCAGTCTCGGCGTCGACCACTGTTTCTGTTATTAACTCATCAGATAGAGTTGTTTTAATTACACAATACATATAACTTGCCCATTTTGCAGTTGTAATAAGTTGATTTTTAATACAAAAAAATAATATTTTAACTAGTATACCACATACTATAGTAAATATCATAAAAATAGGGGTAGTTATCATCCACATTATACTCATTCTAAAAAGCATCATATGGGTATACAAGGTAACAACAGCCATACCAATCATTCTACTAAATGAATCTCTAATTTTGTTAAGTAAAACTTGAACGGAATTAACAGTTTGTAATGTAGTTCCCCATATATTTTCTAAAAATCCTAAAATCCAAGATATGATAGACATAAACCAGACAATTATTCCTTCGAGAATAGTTAATATATCTTGAAACATATCTTGAATACCAATTAAAATAAATTTAAAAGAATCTAATAAAAAATCAAAACTACTAGTTATTATATTACCTAAACAAAACTCAAAATTATCTATAGTATATTGCCCATCAGTTTGTGTTTTTTTATTAGGATTGTTAATAAATCCAGCTAAAGGTAAAATAAGTGGATTACATCTTTCAGTGGCCCAATTTTTTTTTACTGGTTCTAAATTATTTAATATTTGTAGATATACAAATATAACTGATGCAATAAATATTATTAATACAGAAAAAAAAATTTCACCACCATATTTTTGCATTAAGGTATTTTTACTATATAATTTATCTACAAGTTGATTTATTTTTAAAGAATCCATATAATATATAAAAATATATATTTGTATTTTTCTTTACATTATCTCTAGTTAAAATTAACTTAAATTAAGAGTGTGGAAGAAAAACATGTTTAGCTGTCTTTCCTAATGTATTTACTGTCCATACAACAGCTTCACCTGGAGGAGTCAATAATGCACTAGGTATAACTACTTCTATACCTTTTAATATATATAAAAATGTAATCAATGTTCCTATAACTTTGGAAAAAGTATCTTTTAATCCAAGTAAAATTATTTGAAAAGATACTAAAATATTTGTTGCTGTTCCCCATAAATTATTTACTATACTAAAAATTCCTGAATTGCTAGATCCAGCTAAATTTCCTATTCCACCGGTGATCTTTCCAATATCTGTTCCAAAATTACTTATATTACTTATTATAAATTTGAATGGATCTAAAATGTATTGAGAAAAGTTCATATTATAATTTTGAGAACAAAACTCAAAAGTTTTTTGAGGATCATGACCAAATATACCTGCCATCGGTATTACTAAAGGATTACATCTATATAATGACCAATTATCTTGAATATTTTTAATACCTATTGCTAAGACATTAGATAACTGTAAAAGACCAAATATAATTACTATTATAATACTTTGACTAATATATGTTCCGTCCATATTAAAATATATTAATAATATATTTTAATAATTAATATTAATTACGAAGATTAAGATTTAAATATATTTATTGACATTTTCCTGAATCAGCATTTTCTAGAAGATAATTAGATAAAATACTTTGGCTTTGATTATTTGAAATTCCACCCCGAGTCATAGTCGTTAAATGATGAGTAATAAAATCTTTGTGCTCTCCATCATCACCACGTGGTTTATAACTCCATGGTTTTTGAGTTGCATGCATAATAAAACCAGTTGGACGAATTATTGAACTTTTTTTTGCACCAGAATCTAATATACTTGCTCCTGTATGATTACATTCATTAGTATCAGCACTTCCACCTTTTAAAATTTTATTAATCTTTTTAATACTATTTTTACTTTTTTTATTTTTTTTATATTTTTTACTTTTTTTATATTTTTTACTTTTTTTATATTTTTTACTTTTTTTATATTTTTTACTTTTTTTATATATTTTACTTTTTTTATATTTTTTACTTTTACTACCACCTGAAAATGTTTTTAACAATAACTGTTGAGCACACTTACTACTTGATGTATCTAAACTTACTCCTTTAAGAGGGTTATTTAAATGTGGATTTGTTGTGCGATATGGAGTCATTGGATTTTCTTGATACTTAACGTTCATTTATATAATATATAGAAAAAATTAGTTAAGATAATAAATATATTTTAGTTTATTATTAATATGAATAATTTTGATAAAATAAATTTAGAAAAAATGATTAAAACTAATAATGTTGAAGATTGTACACAAGAAATTCGGCAAAAAGCACATAGTGATCATATTAGACATGATGTAATGATATTAATTAAATTAAAAAAAGATTATTTTAGATTAGCTAAAAGTAATCCAAATGAATTTGATAGACTTTGTACTAGTAGATGTCAATTTATATTTAATAAATATACAGATATTTTTAATAAAGTTAAAAAAGATGAGATTGATTTAAATATATTATTTAAATTTTTAGATGTATTAAAAGAAATAGAGCAGGGTAATTTAGATCAACATGAGGGAGCTTATAAGGTAGGTAATTTATTAAAAGAAATGTATATTGATAGTGCTATACGTAAAGGTGATAAATTAGATCGAGAAAAAGCAAAAGATATTCCTACAAAAAAACCAAAAAAAATTTCTTATAAAGAGTTTAAGCTAACACAATAATTAAATAATATATAAAATTGAAATAATTAAATATATTATTTAATTTCAAATATGACATATTCTTTAGTAATTGTAGAATCGCCAGCAAAATGTAATAAAATAGAAAAATTTTTAGGACCAGGATATAAATGTTTAGCTAGTTTTGGTCATTTAACAAAATTATCATCACTTAAAAATATTGATATTGAGAATAATTTTGCTTTAAAGTTTAATATAATTGAAGAGAAAGCCAATAACATACAAAAATTACAAAAAGCTATCAATAATGCTAATGATGTAATTTTAGCAACTGATGATGATAGAGAGGGCGAAGCTATTGCTTGGCATATTTGTAAATTATTTAAACTCTCTATTGAAAATACTAAACGTATATTGTTTAATGAAATAACTGAAAGTGCAATAAAAAGAAGTATTACTAATCCTTCTAATTTAAATTTAAATATAATTCATGCTCAACAAACTAGACAAATTTTAGATTTACTATTAGGTTATAGAATCTCTCCTCTTTTATGGAAAAATATTTCATCAAATGTAAATAACTCTCTAAGTGCTGGTAGATGTCAAACACCTGCCTTACGATTAGTTTATGATAATTATATAGAATTAAAAGATAATCAAGGTAAAAAAGTTTATAATACTATTGGTTATTTTACTAACAAAATAATTCCATTTAATCTAGAATATAACTTTGATAGTAAAGAAAATGTAGTAGACTTTTTAGAAAAAAGTAAAGAATTTCAACATATATTATCACAAGAATCGCCAAAAGAAACTAAAAGAAATCCGCCGCAGCCTTTTACAACTAGTTCTTTACAGCAAACTGCTAGTAATATTTTAAATTTTTCACCAAAAGTTACCATGCAAGTTTGTCAAAAATTATATGAAGAAGGATTAATTACATATATGAGAACTGATTCAAAAACTTATAGTAAAGAATTTTTAGATTTAGCTAATAAATATATTGAAAAAACCTATGGTGAACAATTTGTAAGTAAAAATTTATATAGTCTAACTTCACAGCAAAAAGATAAAAAAGATAAAAAAGATAAAAAAGATAAAAAAGATAATAAAAATGCTCAAGAGGCGCATGAAGCAATTAGACCTACGAACTTAACAATTTCTGATCTAGATAAATCTTTTGATAGTAAGGAAATAAGAATGTATAAATTAATTTGGAAAAATACATTACAAAGTTGTATGGAACCTGCAATTTATAAAACTATTACTTTTAAAATAACTGCACCATTAGAATTAATATATAAATATATAGGTGAAGAATGTTTATTTTTAGGATGGCAATTATTAAATGATTTTCAAAAAGATAATCTAAAAGAAATTGCTTATACCTATTTACCAAAAATTAAAAATAAAAAAGTAAATTTTTCTAAAATTACATCAAAAGTTACAATTAAAGATTTAAAAATGCATTATACAGAAGCTAAATTAGTTCAATTACTGGAAGAAAAAGGAATAGGAAGACCTTCAACATTTTCAGCATTAATTGATAAAATTCAAGAGAGAAATTATGTTAAAAAAGAAAATGTAGAAGGTAAAGTAATAAATTGTGAAAATTTAGAATTAGAAAAAGGAGAAAATACAATTAAAATTATAACAGAAGAAAAAACATTTGGAAATGAAAAAAATAAATTAATTATTCAACCTATTGGAATAGCTGTTATTGAATTTTTATTAAAACATTGTGAAAATTTATTTAAATATAAATATACTGAAGATATGGAAAATAAATTAGATTTAATAGCTAAAGGTGATTTAGATTGGCTAGATACCTGTAAAAATTATAATACAGAAATTTTAGATTTTGTTAAACCTATAAATAAAGAAGTTAAAAAAGAAGAATATAAATTAGACGATAACCATTATTACATTATAGGAAAATATGGACCTGTTATTAAATATATTGAAGGTGATAAAACTATTTTTAAATCTATTAAAGAAAATTTAGATCATGAAGCTATTAAAAGAGGTGAATATAAATTAAAAGATATTATAGAAAATGAAAATAAATCTACTGGAAAATTATTAGGAAAATATAAGGAGAAAGATGTATATTTAAAAAAGGGCAAATTTGGGTTATATATTGAATGTGGTGAAGATAATAAATCTATTAAAAATTTAAAAAAAAAAGAAAATATGATAACTTTAGATGATGTATTACCATTTTTGGAAAGTAAAATAGTTAGAGAGATTAACGAAACCTTAAGTATTAGAAAAGGTAATTACGGGGATTATATATTTTATAAAACCTCTAATATGAAAAAGCCTCAATTTTATAAATTAAATACTTTTGAAGATGATTATAAAACATGTTCCATTGAAACAATTAAACAATGGATAAAGGATAAATATAATATATAATAATTATAATTTCATTATATTAAGTAAATCATCTGGAGAACCATACCATCTTTTAACTTTTTCATTTTCTAAATTAATATATTTAAATCTTTTTTCAGGAACCTGAAAATTACAGTTATGAAACCAAGGAGCATTTAAATCTTGTGCCCAATTTGGGTGAAATATTCCATATTTAGGAAAAATAATTTCATCTGCAAATTTATTTAAATAAGAAGCACACCAACAAAATGTGCTAACAGACATTATTATTTTTTTTGCGGACATTATAGTTATAAAATCATTTAATATAGAACTATTTTGAAATTTTGCATTTGGAAATATTTTTTTAAGTAATTTAATATATTCTCCTTCTAGAGATTCACAAATAAATCTGATTGGCATATTTACATCTTTTAATAAATTTTTATAAATTTTAATAGGTATTATAGGATATCCAGGATGTATTTCTTCTTGTTTTTTTTTATTTAAAAAATTACTATTCTGTATTCTAATATGAACAACTATTTCGTTTATTAGTTCTATTTTTTGTAATTTATTAAAAGCATTATATAATTCTTCTTTAATTTTAATATTATTAATATATTCAAATCGCTGAAAATAACCAGATAATTTAATATTATAATTGTTAAGATAAATATTATTATAGAAATTTGGTAAAATTTGAGTTGCTTTTATTTCAATTGTTTTTATAAAATTTTTATTTAAATTTTTTTCATATTCTAAATCTAATATATTATTATCTACTTCAATATTAAATATTTTATAGTTATTAAAATTATTTCTTATACACATATAAATAATTAATTGATTGCCTAATCGGCCCATTTTTTTTTCACATATTATGTTAAATGTCATTTATAATATATAATATATATTATATATGATAAAATGTTGTATCTATACTAGAATACATAATGAGGTTCCTTATTTAAATTTTTTTATTGAACATTATATTAGATTAGGATTTGGTAAAATTATAATATTAAAATGTGATAAAATTAAATATAATATTTCTAATGCATTCAGAAATTTTATAGAAGTTTATAGTATAGAAAATTTACCAAAAGAAGAAGAATTACCATTAAATAGTTATTTAATTAAAAATACTAATTATGATTGGGTTTTACAAGTTGATAGTGATGAAATTTTATTATTAAATAAGGAATTTAAAAGCATTCAAGATTATATAGCATTTCAGTTAAATAAAAATAATAATATTAATTGTTTTTATTTTCGGTGGGCATGTATAGAGAAAGTGGATAATAGTAATACTGTAAATTTTACTGATATTATTAGAAATTATAATATATATTCTCATATACTCATAAAATCTATGGTTAAAGTTTCTAATTTAGATTTTGCAATGAATGCACATATTTTTAAATTAAATAAATCTTTATGTGTATATTTTGAAGATAATATAACTAATAAATATCAAACACATCATGAAATTAATAAAAATTCATATAATGATTCTATTTTAATACATATTTTTAGTAGAAGTTTAAATAATATAATATTAAAAGATATAGGATCCTATAAAAATTATCCATGGAATACAAAACAAAGTAATATAATAGATTTAATAAATATAATAAATTCACCTATTGATAATAATAGTTTTATTAATTTTAAAAATATAAATAAAAGACTACATTTTTCTTATAATCATGCAAAAGCAAGTAAAGTATATATACAAAATTTTATAATTAAAAAATATTTATATCCAGTAATAGATGTAGCAAAAGAAAAAGAATTATTAGATATTTCTCTCCAAAAAAATAATATAGATCTAGAAAAATATTATAAATTTGCTGAGTATATAAGTGATGAAATTTTAAATAGAAGAGATTTTATAAAAAATTGATTTTTATTTTTTTATAAATTAAAAATAAAAAGATATGGCAACTCAAAATAAGGTAGCTTGGGTATCACTTAATCCTAATGAAAAAAAAATAGATTTTTATCCTAGAAGTATAGCCGCAAAGATAGAGAAAGAATATAAAAATTATATTTTATCTTCTCGTCAAGGAAATAATTTTTGTATGCTAGGTAGTGATTTCTTGAATGCCACAGTATATTTCCCTCAATCTTTTAATTCTGAAATGCAATTTTATCAAAGAACTCCAGGTGTATCATTGGGTAGGGGTCATTTTAAACGACCAGGTTATCGAAGTGTAATGAGACTTGATGTATCACTAGATAATACATATACAATTTACACAAAAACTTATAATAAAGAACCTAGAATTATTTTTGATGCACTATTAAGTGAGTGTGATTATAAAGGCACTGTTCCAGAAGATAATATTATTAATATAGATTATCTAGCTGAAATTCCTGAAGTTATTCAATCTTGGAATCCAAATGATTTACTAGGAGAATATTTAGATAAAAATGTAATTGTATGGATGTGGTGTGTTGGAACACAAGAAAATCAAGGTGATTTAATGAAATTAAGTGATGAATGGTGGAAACCATATTTTTATGAACAAAATACTGAAATAGAGAATGCTTTTCAAGAAAGTATTGGTCTGAATGCGAGCGTAAAAATTAAAATTCCTACAACCGATATGGTAAAAGAAATTAGATTTGTTCCTAACTTTGCATTTGCTAAACAGATTGATTGTAATAGTGGTGGAATAAGACAAGTTAAACGAGTTACAATGACAGTAAAACAATTAAAAAAAAAATTAGAAAATATTCATAATATTCCAATTGATATAGCAACACTAGCAGCTCAAGTATTAGATGATAATATTCCTTATGAGTATATTTGTTCTATTAGTCAAAGTATTATGACAGATCCAGTAAAAACTATTGATGGTATGATTTATGATCGAAAATCGATTGAGCAATGGTTCCAATATCGATATACATCACCATTAACAGGTCTAGAATTATCTAATATTACTTTAACTCCTTATACAGAGTTAAAAATAAATATTGAAGAGTATCTTAAACTAAAATACGCTCAAAGTCAAGAAAATAATGTAGTTGTTTAATCTTAAAAAGATTCTATTTTATTTGATTTAACAATAGGATTAGATTTTTTGATTTGATCTTTTCCAAGATTTTTAAAATTAAATAAACATTCATGTAATTCTGGTAATTGATGAGCTAAACAAAATTGTTTATTACATTTACATGTAAAAGATAATAATGTTAATTTTTTATTACACATTTGACAATAAGATAATTTATTATTTGATAAATCCATATATATAAATATTATTAATATTTAAATATATTTATAATATTTTAACCTTCATCACCAGTATGACGGGCAGATCCATCAATTATTGACATTGCAGGATTAAATATATCTCCTAGGGATGGTGTTATTTCTTGTTGATTTTGTATTTTGTGTAACAATTGAAGAGATCCACCTGCTTGACCCAATATCGGCGTATTTGGTTTAAATGCTAACATTAATGTTCCTATACAAACTAATCCAATTCCAATCCAATTAATTATAGTTAATTTATTATTAAATGCATAAATTCCAATAATTGGAACTATTATTGCACTAAGAGCATCCCAGTATACTTCTGCTTTTCCCATGGTAGTATATTGATAAGTTTGTAATAATAAATATGTGCATAATCCATATAATGCCCATGTACAGAAAGGTAACCACCATAATTTTGGATAAGTTTTTGATAAACGTAATAAATATTGTCCTAAAGCTTCAGATAATGTAATAACAGATAATAATAAAATTAATTCCCAAGGCAAATTTAAATTTATAATAGCCATATATATAATTATATATTTTCTAATTTTATCCATATTTCATATTTTATATTATCGGTTAAAAAACCTTTTATTCGTTTATTTATTTCAATAAATAAAATATTAATATCATAACAACCACCTTCTTGTATATATTTTTGAATAATTTGCATTAATTTTTTAATAGGATCAAAAACAGTTGATAATTGTAATTCAGATAATTTTTCTAAAACAGGGCGAATAGCATTTCGTCTTTCATCAATATTTCTTGTAATAATTATTTTATCTTTTTTTTCTTTATTTTGTCGATTTTTTTTGCCCATAAATAATTAAAATATATATAAATTTTTTTTTTTAACGTATTATGATAATTGAACAAATTGAGGTTGGCGAATATGTAAATCTTTCTTAAATTCATTTCTTAATTGATTAATTTCTAACGTAAAATTAAAATCATTTTCTTGAAAATCTACTAATCTTCCATCGTGATATCTAAATTTAAATTTAAATTTAGAAATTCTTTCAATCGGTGGAGTATATTGAGTTATATTAAATAAAAATCCATTTGTAGAGCTAAAAATTTGAGTTTTAGGAATAGCAACCATGGGAATTTTAGCAAATGAACTGTTAATACCTGATCCTCTATATGCTACATATTTTGGTTCTGTAGGACCAGGTGGATATCCTGGTGGATATGGTGGTCCTTTTTTACCTGGCCATGTTGGATTAGTATTTCGAGGACAATTTTTAACATCATTTGCACTACGAGCATTTAAAGGATAACAATGACTATTTCCTGAAGTATCTGGCCAAGGTATTAATTCGTCATATGAATTTAAATATTCTAATTCCATATACATTACCATTTCACCTAATATATCTATTACTTTAGGTGGTTCTATCCAATAAATATTATTTGGAGGAATGATAGGAAGCCATACTTGAGGTGGATCATCATATTCTAGTATTAAACTAGTGGTTGATCGTATACTTTTATATTTAACTTTTTTATTATATCCTATATAAGATAAAAGACTAAATTTATTATATCGTTCAAAATAATTGACTGTCGGAGATGGACCTGGTTTAGGATAACCATGCATATCATAACCACAAATAGTATTATATGAAAAATCTATTGTATTATCTAATTCAAAATCTATGTCACCATTATTTCCAATAAGTATTTTTTCTTTAACTTCATGATATACGGCTTTCCAAATAGATCCTGGCGCCACCTGTGGAATAGTATTATTAAGTTGAAATGTTATAGTGCTAGCTAATTGAGTATTAGTATAATATCCATCGCTTATATCGATCGTCCAATTAGTTCCAGCAAGCAGTGGTGGAATGGGTGGGCTGCTAATAATATTAATTTGAAATTTTGTATTCTGAAGTGTATTACTAAAATTATAATAATTGCACGGAAAGTTAATTTCTGTTAATCTCATAGATTGAATATTGGTATAAGATTGTGGACATTGAATTTCAAATTCATTAGATTGAGGCCACTTAGAATAATCTCTATCTTCAGAATGTATAGTTAATAATTTTCTATCTAATAGATAATTATCTTTTCTCTCAATAATAGGATGATTATTTTGTAAAACTAGATTAGAATTTAAAGGTGGTTGAATAAAACTCATATATCTTATAGATATATTTTTATTATAAAAATATAACTATATTTATATATATGTTTTCTAAACCAACAGGAATAGCAGCTATGTTTAGTACAAATAGAAATTTAGAAATTACTAATTTATTTGCTTTAGTAGCAGGAGGTATATTAATTAAAATAATTTTTTATTCTCAAGGACCAGCAAATGCAACAATTTGGGGATATACATTATCAGCAATTGCAGTATTTTTACTAACTATTATAGCTATTGCTTTTACAACTAATGAAGATAAGCCGAAGCAGCAAATAGAAATTATAATAAAATTTGCAATACCATCTGTATTATTTTTACTTTTATTAATATGGTCAATTGGTCAGGCAGTTAGTTTTTTTAATAAAATAAATTCAAATATATTACCAGAAGAATATAATTTATATTCTTTTGTATCTTCATTTTTAATTATTGTTCAAGGAATTAATTTATATATGTTTTTTAACGAAGAATATTCTATACAAAATAAAGGAAATAAAACAGAAACAGAGAGAGGTAGAGCAAAGATAGAAAATATGGATAATAGTACAATAATGTATATATTAACAATAGTTAATAGTATTATTTTAGGAATGATGCAAATAGTTCTTACTTTTTTTACAACAGATGGTTAAATATATAATTTAATTTAATATATCTAAAATTTTATAAGTTAATCCATATTCGGTTTCTGTTTCCCAAATACCTGATATTTTTAATAAAAATTTATTATTAGAATTATTTAATTTTGTTTCATTAAAAGGTATATTAATATTTTTTATGTATCCATTCATTAATAAATCACTTAATTTATTAGATTGAATTTTATTTTTAATAATAGAATTATCTAAAATATCTTTTTCTAAATTTTTTATAAAATTTATTATTTTTGTATTATCACTAATGTTGATACAATATTTAATTCTATTATTATTATTAATTATATTAATATTATTAAAATTTAATAATATATATACTCCATTTAATGTTAATAATTCATTAGAATATAAAATTCTAATAAAATTACTATTATCAATAACAGTATTTTTAATAGGATCTAAATAAAATATATTATTAATATCGAAATTATGTATAGTTTCACAAATATTCATTGTTAAAAATATATAATAATTTTTAAGTTATATTAATATTCAATAAATTATATAGTATAAGTAGTTCTTTTTGAGTTAAATCGTTAACATTTTCTAAATTATTAATACATATTAATAAATTTTTCTGTTTATTTAAAATTTGCAATTCATGTTTTTCGATATAAAGTCGATATATTTTATATAAATTTGGATGAGTAAATTTATATTTTTTTAAATTATTTTTAATAAATAATAAAGAATTTTCTTCCATAATAATTAATTTAAAGTAATAAAATAAAGATTTCTAATTAACTTAATTAAATGAAATTTTACGAAACACATTTTGAAAATTATTTACATGAGAAAACTATTCATCCAAAATTAATAAAATATTATAACTCTTTTCCTAGTAATATAAAAGAATTAAAAAATTTAATATTTTATGGACCAAGTGGTGTAGGAAAATATAGTCAGGTATTAATGGCTATTAAAAAATATAGTCCATCTGAATTAAAATATGAAAAAAAAATCTCATTAAATTATAATAAAAGTATTTATTATATTAAAATAAGTGATATTCATTATGAAGTAGATATGTCTTTATTGGGTTGTCAAAGTAAATTATTATGGAATGAAATTTTTTTACATATAATTGATATTATATATGTAACTAAATCAAATAATACTGGTATAATTGTATGTAAATATTTTGAAAAAATAAATACAGAATTATTAGAAGTTTTTTACAGTTATATGCAGAATATGCAAAACGAAAATATTGAACTAAAATTTATTTTAATAACAGAAGATATAAGTTTTATACCTGATAATATTTTAAATATATGTAGTATAATTCCAGTAGAAAGACCGAGTAAGAATACATATAATAAAAATTTTAAAAATAAAAATATAAAAGATATAAATAGTATTAATAATATTAAAACAATAATAAGTAATTTAGATATTATAAATACTCATAAAATAATTTGTGATGTAATAATAAAAAATATTATAAATTATCAAGAATTAAAATATATACATTTTCGCGAGATTTTATATGATATTTTTATTTATAATGTTAATATATTTGAAGCAATTTGGTATATATTATATGAGTTAGTTAAATTAGAAAAAATTAATAAAAATAATATAGATAAAATTTTTATAAAAACATATAAATTTTTTCAATATTTTAATAATAATTATAGACCAATTTATCACTTAGAAAGTTATTTACTATATTTAATATTAATAATTAATGAATAGTGAAATAGCATGTTCATTATTAAATATTAATATACCATTTTCTAAAGAATCACTCCGAAAAGCCTATCTGTCTGCCGCACTAGAGAATCATCCAGACAAAAATAATAATCCAGATGCTACAAGTAAATTTCAAAATATAACCGAAGCTTATAATTATTTAAATAATATAGTAGAAGAAAATATTGAAAATAATAGTAATGTTATTTTTAATCAAACAGTATATAGTGATTTAATATCTCAATTTATATCTATTGGATTAAATAAAATCAAAAATATAGAACCTGAACAGTTAAAACAATTAATTTCTTGTTTTAAAAATAATTTTAAAAATTTTTCTTTAAATATTATTAAAGATTTAAAACCTGAAACAATTTTAAAAATTTGGGAATATATAAATTATTTCAAAAATATATTAAATTTTAGCGAAGAAACATTATTAATGATTGAAAATATTATTAAAAAAAAATTAGAAAATAATAGTATAATTATTTTAAACCCAACTCTTAAAAATATATTAAATAATGATACATTTAAATTAGAATTTGAAAATGAAATATTTTATGTTCCTTTATGGAAAGATTTATCTATATTTCAATTACAAAATAGAGAAACATTATATATAAGATGTATACCTGATTTACCAGATAATATATCAATTACTAAAGAAAATAATGATTATAACATTAATATTAATATTAATACTTCTATTAAAAGTATTTTAAAAATGCCAATAGAAATTAATATTCCAAATAATAATATTATTATCTCTACTGAAGAATTAAAAATAAAAAATTATCAAAAATTTATTTTTAACAATCAAGGTATTAATAATTTAGATGATCAATTAGAATCTATATCTATAGGTTCTATTATTGCTCATATATATATCGATTTTACGCTTTCTTCTTAACTACACGTTTCGTCTTTGGCACTTTAGGCTCGGGTTCAGGCTCGGGTTCAGGCTCAGGTTCAGGTTCAGGCTCAGGTTCAGGCTTAGGCACTTGATCTGAAACATTTACCTCTTCTTCTTCTTCCTCTTCTTCATCATCATCATCATCACTATCAACTACATCAACAGTTTTTTCTTTTGAAGATTCTTGATTTGAATTATCATTTTCGGCCATTAGTTTTGCTTTATCTTCAGCACCAAGCACAATATGACATTTTCCTTTTAGACTTTCACGAGGCTTAACTACTGCCTGAAAGAGACGCCATGTTACACCAAATTTACCACTTGCTACCCAAACACCTCCACACTGAAGAACTGTAGCCATATTAATTCCCTTAGTAATAAGTTCATTTAGAGTTGGTCCATCTTCTTTAGGAAATAGAAGATTCTGTTCAACATCATAAATTTCTACATTAAATACACCATCCCAATATGGAACTTTAACTCGTAGCTGTGGTGGTCGATTATAATCAAAATCACCGGTCTGTTGATCTTTAGGATATTTAATCATAGGACTCCATAGAGCATCAACTACTTCAGGAGTCATTTTAGCTTTACCAAGCCAATCACGTGAATTAGCAATAGCCTGACTTTTAATATATTCCTCAAGAGCCTTAAAATTTGTAAGAAATTTATCTACTGTTTCATTTTTATATTCATCATTAGGAAATTGAAGTGTAAAATCATATGTTTTTGGTCCACTTTTACCATCAAATGGATCATTTTCATTTAGACCCCAGGTAAGCATAAGTGGTGAACTAATATAAAGCCCCTTTTTGGTAGATGCATTTAAAACACCAATACTCTTTCCTCCTTTATCATTTACTTTAGCTTTTGCAAATGTAACATCTTTAGTTGGATCAAAATCAATTCCAGATACAATGGCTGCTGTCTGCTTAGAGGCTGTTGTCATGGTTATTAATATTATATTACACTTTTCTTTTAAATCAATTTTTTAAATAATTTTAAAAAAAATGAAAATAAAAATACATGTTAAAAGGTAAGAAAATGCTCTCAACAATTATATTAATCTTAACAATAAAAAATATACCATATTATTTTGATCGAAGAATTCATAATTTAGGAATGGTAGGATTTCCTGGAAAAATTCATGCAGAAACAGCAGTATTAAGCACAAAAATAATTGATATCCTTAGATATGATGGAATAGATATTAGAAAAAAAATAATTGAACATTATTATAAAAATAATGATACTATAATTGATTTTGCATGTGGGGTGGGATTATCAACTGCACCAAATAGTGTTGGAATTGATACAAGTAAAGAAATGTTAAATGTTGCAAATAAAATTAATAATCAAAATAAAAAATTTATAAAAGCTAATATAGAAACATATTTTGAAAAAAAATACGATATCGTAACATGTATGTTTGCATTTCATGAAATGCCATTAGAGGCACAAATAAATATAAGAGATAATATGATATTTAATGCAAATAAAAAAATTGTAATAGTTGATATTGCATCAAATTATAGTCCTAAAAAAATAATGTTAAATGGGGAACCATATTTATTAGATTATTTAAATAATATTGATGAAATATTAAAAGATTTTAAAAAAATTATTATTATTCCTGATCATGTTCATTTATGGGAATTAGATAAATAAATTATTAAATATATAAAGTTATTATATAAAATAAAATATATATTTTTTTTATATAAATGACAGAAATAGATAAAATAATATTAGATCTACAAATTATAAAACAAATTAGAGAAAATGATAAATTAGCTTTAATTAAAGATTTAGGTTCACAAACTATTTCAGTTGATAATTATAATTATTTATCTGGAATTAGTAGATGGTATAATGGATATAACAGAACAACAAGTATTAAATATTTAGAAGAATTGACAATTAAAATTGAAAATATATCTAAGTTATTAAATGAAGGGTCTCATACAGAAATTAATAAATTATTATCTAAGAACCTAGAAGATAGCAAAATAGGTTTTGAAAATTTAAAAAAAACTTATGAGACAGATTCAATTAATCATGCCAAATTAAATATTATTATTGAAAAATTAGAAAATATAAAAAATACTTTAAAATTACAACCATAAAAATTATCTTAATAATCTATTTTTATAATTAAAAATTATCCCAATTTCTATAACCATCAATTACTACATTTTCATTATTCATTAAATCTCTATGCATTTTTGTATTAACAGAATTTGGGATAACACTTGCAGTTAATGGAAACTCAACTGGTGCTGTATTAACAATACGAATAACATTACCAGAACCAGGTGTTTCTAAAATACAAAAGAATGGTCTATCGCATCCATCTTCTGTATATAATTCAATTACCTGTTTATTATTATTTGGTCCTTGTAATAGTTCAATTCGTCCATTTAAAGGACGGCCATCTGTTCTAAGTAAAATTTGAATACTTTCTACTGATGGATCAAAAGGATAGGTTCGTAACGCACCACCTTGAATTGTTTTAGATAAAGTTAAACAATCATTTGTTGGATAATCAAGATTATTGATAAATGTATTAGCAATAATTGGAAATTCAATTTGTCCAATATTTTTAATAGCAATAGTATTTGGTCCTCTTGGAGTTTCAATTACAGTACTAAAAGGTCTAACTAATCCATTTTCTACATAAACTCGCATTTTACTTGGTGTATTATCAGGACCATGCCATAATTCAATATCAGCATCTAAAGGTCGTCCTTCAGTTGAAAGAACTACTTGAACTTGTTCAACAGCAGGTGATTTATAAGACCAAGTTGTTAATGATCCTCCTTGAATTAAAAGAGGAACATTTTTAGATTTATAGTTATTTATAGATTGACTATTTATTTGCATAATAGGATTGTTATTATTTTTAAATAAATTATTATTAAAACTTGAAATAAAAGTATAAGTAAAATACACAAGAGAAATCATTTTTAATATAATATTAAAATTAATATTTTAAATCAATTTTTTAAATATGATAAATATTAATTAAATTTTCTTACTTCATATGGTTTAGTTACTATCCAAAATAATTCATATATAAAAAGTGATAATGATAAAAATAATAAAGTATTTGAAACTAACATATCACAAGATCTAGTTTTAAAACTTAATATTAATAATGTAGGAGAAAAAATAAATAAAGCAAATATTCTACCGGGTTTATCTGTAATTTTCATTATTTATATATAAAAATAATATATATAAATAATTTTTAAAATTTTATTTTTTAAATTTTATTTTTTAAATTAAGCAGAAGAAACTACGGGTGCATTAGGATTGACACTTGTCGCACCTGCTTTAGCAAAATGTGGGCTCATATATCTTTGAAGATTAAAATAAGTTAGTTCATCTCCACTTTTAATTTTAAGAAGACTAGCAAGAGCCTTATCAGGATTAATTTTACGACCATTATCCTTATCTTGAAGCGAATGCTGTCTAATATAACCATTAATCTCACGAGTTACCTCTGTGCGGGCCATTTCAGTGCCACTAGGTTTACCAAGAAATTTAGCTAGTTCACTACTAATAAGTGTAGGTTTAACAAATCCACTGGGGGATCTATTACCAGTTTTACGTTTACGTTTAGCTTTTTCTTTCTGCGCAGCTTTAATTTCACGAACAGCTTTCTTTTCAAGCGCTTTAAAATCTACTTTAAGAGAAGCCATATTTGATACTAGAGACTGAAATTTTGTCATAAATTCAGTAAATGATTCAGCTAAAACAGAGGCATCACTGACTACAGTAACATTTTCAACTACTTGATTTTCAACAACAGGTGTTTCTGTAACTGGAGTAACCTCAGTAACATTAGATTTTTTACTAGTCTTTTTAGCTACTTTTTTTGGTTCTTCAGTAGGAGCAGTAACTAGCACTGGCTCTTCAACTTTCGACTTCGACTTCGACTTTACAACCATTATAATTTACTATATTAGTTCTTTTTTAAGTGTTTTAACGGCTAAATATATTTTTACTCTAGAAAGTAATGTGTACCGCATTAATCTTCTATACTTAAAACGGATTGATATAACCAAGGCATAGCTTCTGCTGCTGAAGAATTAACTAAAGTTAAAGCAGATAGAACATAATATGTTCCTAAAATTTGTGAATCACGATTAATTCCATCTTTTACTAGAGGATCTATAATATTTAAAATTGTTTTTAATAAATTATTATAAGATAAATTTGATAATTGATTTATATTAACACTGCGAAATGGATTTCCAAGTGGAGGACAAATTTCACGTTTTGTATTTTGATCTAAATTTGCTCTATATGACCAAATATCATATAATTCTCTTATAAATCTTATTAATAATCGTTTATCTAAATCTAATAACCAATTAATTTGAGTATAATTATCTAAAGAATCCATTATTTGAAATAAAGAAAGAACTTTCATTTCTAGTTGTTGTTTATTAACAGAACATTCCTGTGCATTTATATTTAAATCAATCTTAATTTTAAAAATTTTATTATATTTTATAATTTTTTTTAAATTATCAAAAATTGTAGATGATAAAAATTTATTTGTATAGGGATTAATTGCTCTAATATTTTTTTTTATAAATAAATTATAAATAGATATAATATCAAAACCATATACAAATTGATCTTCTTTAATACTAAAAAAATTTTCATAAGGAATATCAGTGCAATTTTGTAAAGTAAAAAAATCAGTTTCATTAATACATAAATTTCGCTTTATTAATGCTGGACCACGTAAATCATTAAATATTTTTCTTATGTATTTACGCCATCTATTTTGTATTTTAATAATTAATGATGAATAAAATGTATAATTATAAATTCTTGTTAATAATTGAATTTTATTTCCTGAAATTTTTAAATTTTGGTTTTTATTTAATTTTTTTAATTGAGGAATATTAAATTCATATTCTAAAAGTTCTTCGGGATTATTAAAATTTAATTGTTCAAAATCATTATTTGATAATTTATTTCTTTTTTTAAGACGTTTAGGTAAGGGATTATTTAATAAATCATCAGACATACATATAGAACGGGAACGTGACACCATTATATATATATAATTATATCTTTTTAATGCATTTATTATTAAAAATTTATATTTCTATTGCTGTCATTCTTAAATTTTTAAAAATAAATGAATCTTTATTTTTAGATAATAAATTAAAATTATATTTTGGCAAAAATTTTGTTTTATTAAAAATTTTTTTAATAAATTTTAAAAATAAATTTAATGTTTTTTCATCTTTTTTAAAATTAAAATAATTAATATTATTATTAAAACACCATTCTATAAATTCATTTATATTTTCCATAAATAGAGTTTTTATAATATAATAAGCAAATACATTGGTATTCTCTCTATAATTATTTCCTTTTTTTAATAAATCTTTATATTTTAAATTATAATAATTTAAAATTTTTTCAAATTGAAAAATAGAAAATTCTTTCTCATAAATTAAAAAATTATATAAATAATATAAATAAATTTTATAATCTCCTTTACTATATAAAAATGAAATTAAACAAATATTTATAATTTCTGCCCACATTTCCGTATAGGCTTCAAATATATTAAATTTACTATCGATTGGAAAAAGTTTTTTAATTTCTTCATTAAAATGTCTTAAATCTAAATTTGAAAATTCTAAACCAAAACTATGAAAACATTCATGAATTAAAACTTTTAACCATTCTTGTTTTCTAAAAATTACAATTGAACCATGTTCATGACAAAAATATGTATAACCTCCATTTATATTATTAACATCTAAAACTACATTTAATTCACTAGATAAATTTCTTGTAAATGGAGTTAAATAAATTAATATATTTAATTCTTTATTACATTGTTTAATAGAATGTAATGATAATAAATATAATATCATACCTACATAATTTGTATATGTATCTAAATAATTTATATCAGGTTTATCTGAAAAAATATAATAATATAAATTAATTTGTCGAGAGAATAATTTAAATTTATAAATTACACAAATTGATTTATTATTATTAATATAATTTATAATTGTAGAAGATAAAAATGTCGAATCAGATAATGTATTAATTTTTTTTCTTTTTATAATTCTCTCATAATTAATCGAAGTATAATTTAAAAAAATATTATAAATATATAAAAAACAATTTTTACTTATAGTAGTTTTTTTAATATCTAATAAATTATGTTGAAAAAAATAATCTAATAAATATTTTGATTCATTTGTCAAAGACATAATATATATAATGTTATATTATATATAATATAATATTATTATTTAAAATTTATATCTTAAAATATTTTTTGGTCTAAGTCTACTCTGCCATTTTCGTTGAGCAATTAAATTTTTTCGACGACTCTCAATTTTTTTATCTAACCGATTTTTTTTAATAATATTACGTCTATCTTTCTCTAAAAGATATTGAACACTATTAGTATTATAATACATATAATAATCTACAGTATTTAATCTATGTGTAAAATTTTCTAATTCATTTTTTACAAAATTATTAATATTATCAACTTCCATTTTAATAGAATTAAAATTTTCTTCATTATTATTATTATTTTCTGTATTATAATTAATATTTGCTTTTTCAAAAGTCCAATAATCTCCATTTTCATTATAAATAATTTTTGCTTCATTATTATTTAAAATTGCATCCTTAAAACTATTTGTCTCGATAGAATCATTCCATTTATTTATATGAACAAGAGCCGCACTATAAATATCTCGATCTACTTGATATTCACATTCTGGTTGTTGAACTAATTCAATAAGACCTATTTCACCATAACCTAATTTACTAAAATATTCTTTAATTAATGGAATATCATTTGGGAGAACATAATCAGGGATATAAAGGGTCGTTAAACTTTCCATATATAAATTATTTTATTAATTTATCTCTATTTCAATTTTAAAATAAATTTAAATTAGAATTTAAAAAATTTATTATTTAAAATGTAAATAATATATTAATTATATATATTATTATATGTTTAATAAAAAAAATAAAAATATTAAAATAAATAAAAATGATCTAGAAAAATATAATGCAAATAAAGCTCATGAAGAAATGGTTAATAAATCTGGGGGTGGTCTAAATAATATATTACAATTATTAGATACTAAAAATTCTCAAATTGAAGTTTTACAACAAAATATTGCAAGATTAAATATTGAAATAACTAATCTAGAAAAACAAATAATACAGTTAGGTATATGTTATAAATTTAATAATTCTTTTATAAATATTGAAATTAATAAAGTTTTTTTAAAAGAAAAAGTTAAAAATAAATTTAAAAATTTATTTTATATTTTTAATATAATACAATTTATAAAATTTAAAAATATTATAATATTTAAAAATATTATTATCATATTAAATTTAATTTTTTTTTTTCAACATTTAAATATAATTAAAATAAAATAAAATTGAAATTTTATTTTAAAATTAAATTATTTTAAAAATGAAAATTATTTCGTGGAATGTTGCAGGTTTACGTGCACGCCTTAAAAATAATGATAGTAATACTAGTAATTTAGAAGAAGCCCTATTTAATCAAATAAATGAAACTACACAAGAATATCAGTATTTTGATATTGTTTGTTTACAAGAAACTAAATGTACAGAAGATCAAATTACATTACCTTGTGAAATAGATATTCGTTATCCATATAGATATTGGAATTCTTCTGATGGAACTACACAACGCAAAGGATTTAGTGGAACAGCTATTTGGTGCAAAGAAAAACCAATAAATCATTTTGAAACTCCTGAATTTGATCATGAAGGAAGAATTATATCATTAGAATTTGAAAAATTTATATTAATAAATGTTTATGTTCCAAATTCTCAAGCATTTGAAAATGATAGATATAAATTTCGTGATAATTGGGATGATTTATTTTCAACATACATAAATACATTAGAAAAAACTTACCAAAAAAATGTAATAATTTGTGGCGACTTAAATGTTGCGCATCTTGATATTGATATAACAAATCCTAAAAATAAAAAAAATAAAGTTCCTGGTTTCTTTGATAATGAACGTTTAAATTTTGCATGGTTAATTGAAAATAATAATCTAATAGATATTATTAGAGCAAAAGAACCTAATAAACAATTATCAACATATTGGTCTAATTTTCAAAAACAGCCTCGTAAACAAGATAACGGTTGGAGAATTGATTATTTCTTAATTTCTAAAAATTTATACGAAAAAGATTTTGTTAAAGATATTAAAATTTTAATGAAAATTACTGGTTCTGATCATTGTCCTATTTGTTTAGAAATATAATTTATTAAGATAATATTATAATAAATTTTATTTTATTTTTGACATAATTTTCCAGTAGATGTTAAACTATTTCCAACACATAATAAAATTCCAGCAGCTAATCCATCTATTGAAAACCAGAGATAATTATCAGTAGGAATATTATTTATATAACCATATATTAAAAGCCCTAAAGGTAATAAAGCAATTAATTGATTTAATTTAAAAATTATAAAAATCAAACATATGGCTAATATACAATCTAAATATATATACAGATCCTCATATATACTAAGTGTAATTTTAATTTTTTTTTTTTTAAATAAAGAAAAACAAAAATATAAAAATCCTAATCCACAAAAAACTATTTTTAAATATTCATAATTCATTTATATAAAATATATTTATTTTATTAATTTTCTAATTTTCATTAATTCACTACAAATAATTGGTTTAGAGCCTCGTTTATAATGAAGTAATTTAGCCTTTCCAGTAGATTTTAATAAATTTTTCATTTCTTTATTTTGAATAAATTTAACATATAATGCTCGATTTAAAGCTTCTGGTAATACTGTAGTATAATTTTCATCTATCGTAATATGAGTTGGACGAATTTGTCTATTTTTAAATCTACCATTTTTTGAACCAGCTGCACGAGCCATTAATGGATTTTTTGAAAGGGTTGTATTTGCATCTAATGAAAATTGGTTATAAAAAGATGGATATCCATTTTTAAATTTAATTGCATTTATATAATGTTCTACTGTTTTCCATTTTTTTCCATCTATATTTAATTCTTCTCCTTCCCAAAAATTAGATAATTTTTTTCTCCAATCTTTTATACCAGCTAATTTATGAAATTCATTAATATCTTTATCACTAATTTTTTCTCCTGATCCTCTACCAGGTAAACAATCTAAAGATTTACTATAAAATTTAAAATGTATATTATCATTATAAAGTGAATTTGTAGGATCATTGCCAAAATTTAATCCACCACCTTCTATTTGTTGTATTTCTTCATCTATATTAGATATTTTAAAATTTTTAATATCTGGAATTATTAAAAATGTTCCTGAATCACCCTGTAAACAATTTTCAGAAACTAATTTTTTAACTTGATAAGGTAATTGTTCAAATGTAAATGCCCCACGTTTTTTATATGTAATTAATTGATAATGACTTCCATCATAATCAGCCATAATATAATATGAAGGTTCAAATTTTCCTCTCTCTTCTAAAATTTTATCATTTAATTGACCACATAATACAATATTTAATGTATTTGTAGTTGGTGTTTTTTTTGTTTTTAATAATTCTTCATTATACTGTTCAAATGAAAATATAATTAATTTAATATTATAAATTCTTTCTAATGTAGAAATTGCCCAAGTATCTGCCCAAAAATAACATGAATTAATTAATTCTTTAAATTGATCTAATGTTTTTATATTTTTCATAAATTTCCATTCATCTAATAAGTCTTTTTGAAAATTTAATTGTTTTTTAAGTTCTTCAAAATTTATTTTAATATCTGATGCTTCTGCAATAATTTTTTTATGTTCTGATCTATCAGTTGTAGCTGTTAGTTGAATTTTTAATTCTTTATTACGTTTAACTAATAATTGTAATTCTGTATTAGTTATTTCTAATCCACTTTTAAACATATCATATTTTTCTTTATAATTTTGAAAAATTTCTTCAGTTGCTTCTTTTGCAAGTCGATTTCGTAATTCTTTAACTGTTACTTCTTCACTTATAGTTTGTAATCCATCTCTTATAACTGCAAATAAACATTCTCCATCACCTTCATTATTAATTCTATCAAAATTATTATTTTTAAAATATTTTTCAATCCATTTTGTATCTTTTGTTAATAAAAATTCTTTTTGTTCTTGTTTAAATTTTTCTTTATCACTAGTAATATTTAATTTTTTTTGTAAAGCACTTTCATATTGTTCTTCATCTAATCCTTTTTCATCTTCTCCTTCATTCTCACTGTCTTCTTCACTTTGTTCTTCAGCTTCAGATTCACCTTCTTCTTCATCTTCCTGTTGACTTTCCTCTTCGCCTTCTTCACTACCTTCTTCTTCACTACCTTCTTCTTCACTACCTTCTTCTTCACTACCTTCTTCTTCTCTACCTTCATCTTCTTCCCTACCTTCTTCTCTATCTTCTTCTCTATCTTCTTCATGTTCTCTTTCTTCTTTACTTTGTTTTTTATCTAATTTTTTAGTTTCTTTTATAATAGTTTCATCTTCTTCTTCAATTTTTGAAAGTTTATCATATTTTAAATTATTATTAATTAGTAAATTTAAATTTGATTTAATAAAAGAATAAATTAGAGGTAATCCTACTAAAGTTAAATCTAAATCACCTTCTTTATCTAGAACATCTGATAAATTATTACTTAGTATTTCATAAACACCTATTTGTAAAATAACTTTTTTATGATTAATTAAATAAATAGGAAAATATACTATATTTGCTCTCTCCTGAAAATTAGTATTTAATTGTCCTAATGCAATTATAATTGGTTTTTTATATAAAACTAATGAATATACTGGAGCTTTAAAATCAATATCAACTTTATCTAAAAATCTAACTTCAGAAAAATTAATAGAAGGATCTAAACGGGACTGAACCATTATATAATCAAAATATATTTTTTTTATTATTTTATCCAATCTTTTAAATCCATAAATTTAAATATTATTTTATTATTAATATTTTCTCTACTATTAGATTTCATATTAGCAATATAAATTATATTATTTTCTATTTCTTCCCAATCACTTGAATCTTTAATATAAATATATGAATGTTTAACTAATATATAAATTATTTCAGTAATTTCTGTTACTATAATATTTTTTCCTTTAATACTAGTTAAATCAAAAAATAAATTTAATAATTCATCAATAAAATTAATAATAATAGATTTTTCAATTACTTGATTAATAAATAAATTAACATATAATAAAGCACGACTCTTATTTTTATCTAAATTTTTATTAATAATTGATACTTCATCAAATGTTAATTTTTTTTCATCAATTATTTCTTTATTATTTTTATAAATAATCAAAAAATTATCTATACTATCTTTTATAGAATTTGAAATAAAATTATATTTATATAATTCCTTTAATAAATCAGCATATAATTTTGAATATAATATATTATATAATAAAATATCTATAAAATTATCTCCTATTTTTTTACATTCATCATTTGAATATGTATTTTCAATATTTTCTATATAATTTTTAATATTCATAGATATTGTATCATATGAACTATTTGTTATTTTATTTAACCAACCACGTATTATATCTATATCTTTTTCAATTCCTTCTTTTTTGTTAATAGTAGTTCGTGAAAAATTAAGTAAATCTTCATTATTAAAATCATTTTTTTTTTCATTTTTTTTTTTATTTTTTTTATATTTATCAAAAAATTCAGGTGTTTTACTATATTCTGGTGCAGTTACTAATTCACTTAATTCATTTATACTCTCAAGAATATTTAATGGTAATTTAGTAGTATTATTTTGTTTAATATTTTTAAAAATCTCAATTGAATATACTTTCATAATTAAATAATTATAATACAATTTTAACATTTAAGTCTATATTAAAAAAAATATTTTATTATTATAATTCAATTATTGCTTGATAAATATTATTGGGTCCCAGAAAGCCTAATACATGATTACTTGCGACAAATATTACAATAGAAGATAATCCTCCTACACTCTAGACAGATCAATTTATTATAGAAGCAACCCGAGTAACTTTCCAACTAGACATTTATATAATAAGTTGATATACTAAAAATTATAATAAATATTTTTAATATTACTTAAATATTTTTTTTAATATAGACTTAAATGTTAAAATTGTATAATAATTATGAGTTCAAATGAAATTCAATCAAAAGATAATAACATCCAAAGTTGGGAAGATTTAGAGAATTGTCCTTTAGAATTAATTAGAGGAATATATTCTTATGGTTTTGAAACACCAAGTTCAATTCAACAACGTGCTATTAAACCTTTATTATCTAAAAAAGATGTTATAGCACAGGCACAATCAGGAACTGGTAAAACTGGATGTTTTACTATTGCTAGTTTATCATTAATTAATTATCAAGAAGATAGTACTCAAATTATTATTATGGCTCCAACAAGAGAATTAGCGGAACAAATTAAAAAAGTAGTTGATAATATTAGTCAATATTTAAATAATTTTTCTAGTGAATTATTAATTGGTGGTATATCTAGTGAAGAAAATATAAAAAATCTTAAAAAAAATCCTAAAATAATAATTGGATGTCCAGGAAGAATTTTTGATATGATGCAAAGAAAATATTTAAATACAGATAAAATTAAAACCATTATTATTGATGAAGCAGATGAAATGTTATCTTCGGGATTTAAAGAACAAATATATAATATATTTCAACGATTGCCGAGTAATGTACAAGTAGCTTTATTTAGTGCTACATTACCAAATGAAGTTTATAATTTAACTAATAAATTTATGAGAAAACCTATAGAAATTTTAGTTAAAGCAGAACAATTAACATTAGAAGGTATTGAACAATATTTTATAAATTTAAATGATGATCGAGATAAATTTGATACCTTAAAAGATTTATTTTCTAAAATATCAGTATCTCAATGTATTATATATTGTAATAGTATTCATAGAGTAGATGATTTATATAATTCTATGAATGAGGATAATTTCCCTGTTTGTAAAATTCATAGTAATATGCCAAAAGATGAAAGACAAAAAAATTATAAAGATTTTTTAGCAGGAAATTATAGAGTTTTAATTTCTTCTAATATTACAGCTAGAGGTATAGATATTCAACAAGTAAGCACTGTTATTAATTTTGATGTTCCAAATTGTGTTCATGTATATTTACACAGAATTGGAAGAAGTGGTCGTTTTGGAAGAAAAGGTTTAGGAATAAATTTTATTACAAAGAGAGATATTAAAAAATTAAAAGAAATAGAAGAATTTTATTCTACTTCAATTAATGAGTTACCTGAAAATTTTTAAACACGTTATATTTATTTTAAATAATTATAAGATAAATATAAAATGAATTTAGAAGATTTTCAATTACCAATTAAATATCAAAAAAAAATAAATGAATTTAATAATAATATTATGACTGATTTAGAACTAATAGAAACAGAAAATAATATATCTCTTTACGAACATATATTTAAACCACAAACAATTTTTGGAAAAAATACTATAAAATTATGGAGTAATACATATTCTTATGATAAAAATTTTTTAAAAGATCAAAAAAAATTAATTTCAAATATTAATAATTTTGAATTGCCCAATGATATATCATTTAATGAAATTAATGATATATATAATGAAATTAATAAAAATAAATATTTTAATAATCAATATTCATATATAGGAATTGATTTTTTAAAACAACTTAATCAAAATGAAACTATCTTACAAGCATTAAGTTTATATAATATATGTTCACCTGTATTTTCATTACTTACACCTTTAATATTAATATTAGTTCCATTTTTTTTAATTAAAATCCAAAATTATCCAATAACATTAGAAAATTATTTAATATTTTTAAAAAAATCAATGAATAATCATGCATTGGGAGGATTATTTAATGATTTTAATTCTATTAAAATAGAAAAAAAAATTTATATTGGTTGTACTATTTTATTTTATTTTTATCAAGTATATCAAAATATATTATCATGTATTAATTACTTTAAAAATTTAAAAAATATTCATAATTATATTTTTAAAATAAGGAGATATCTTGAGTTTACTACAGAAAAAATGAATAATTTTTATAATTTATCTACTACATTAAAATCTTTTAAGAAATTTAATAAAAATCTATATAATCATAAAGAATTTTTAATTGTCTTTAAAAAAAAATTAGATAATATTTTACCTTATGAAATTAATTTTAATAAAATTAAAGAATTAGGATATCTATTAAAAATTTTTTATAATCTTAAAAATGATAAATTATATTTAAAATCATTAGAATATAGTTTTAATTTTAATGGATTTTTAGAAAATCTATATCAATTAAAATGTAATATTGATAATAAAATAATGAATTTTTCTACTCCTAGTAATAAATGTGAATTTATTAATGCTTATTATCCGCCTCTTAAAAATGAAAATCCTATTAAAAATTCATATAAATTAGAAAAACATATAATAATAACTGGACCAAATGCATCAGGTAAAACTACTATATTAAAAACTACAGCTATTAATATTATTTTAAATCAACAATTAGCCTGTGGTTGTTTTGATAAAGCTAATCTAAAATTATATGAATATATACACTCATATATTAATATACCTGATACATCTGGCCGAGATAGTTTATTTCAGGCTGAAGCAAGAAGATGTAAAGAAATAATTGATACAATAAATGAAAACCCAAAATCAAAAAGTCATTTATGTATATTTGATGAATTATATTCAGGAACAAATCCACATGAAGCAATTACAAGTGCTATTAGTTTATTAGAATATTTAAATCAATTTACTAATATTAATTTTATGTTAACTACTCACTATATTGATTTATGTGAAAAATTGGAAAAAGAAGATATTATTAAAAATTATAAAATGAAAGTTAATATTAATAATAAAAATTTTAATTACACATATAAATTAGAAAAAGGAATTTCTTATATTAAAGGAGGAACTAAAGTATTAAAAGAATTAAATTATCCCTCTACTATTGTATCATCTATTAATGATGAATTACAAAAAAAAATTAATATATAATTTTATGTTAAATATTATTATTTTATATCTTTATAAAAATTAAATAATCTATAATCAACAAACTCTTAATCAACAAACTCTTAATATTAGACATATTATATCTAGTAATTTATTAAATTATAATAATTATTTAAAAAGACAATTTACTGCACCAGCGCACTGAGATCTCGTTATCTAATTGATCTAATAAATAATATATAATATTTAAATTACGTTAAATATTATAGTTTTATATCTTTATAAAAATTAAATATGGATATTCAAATGCTTATAACTTTAGGAATTATATTACTTATATCTGCGGGAATATTTTATTATTTTTACTCTAGATTAAATGTTTTAGAAGAAAGTGTTATTAATCAAGGAAAAATTTTACAAAGTTTTTTATTAAATCAACAAGCAATGCCTCCAGTGCCACTTGGTGGCACTAATACTGATAATACATATACTAAAATAGATAATGATAAAATTGATGTATCTGATGATGGAGAAGAAAGTGAAAGTGAAAGTGAAAGCGAATACGAAAGCGAATGCGAAAGCGAATGCAAAGAAGAAAATGACAATGATAATGATGACAATGATAATGATGACAATGATAATGATGACAATGATAATGATGACAATGATAGTGATGACAATGATAATAAAGTATTAAAAGTTGATAATACAGATCTATCAACTACAATTGGAGTTGTTGATATTAAAGATCAAATAGATAGTAATTCATTTATTTTTACTCAAATTTTAGATGTTTCTAATGTTCCAGAAAATTTAAATTTAGAAAAAAATCAAATTAATAATTTAGATAATACAAATAATTTAGATGATCTAAGTAAAATTAAACTAGTTGAATTTGATAATAAAAATATAAATATAGAAGAAATTGAACCAAGTGAATCTGGAGAAACAGATGAAACAAAAAAACGAAATAAATCTATCCATAAAATGAATAATCAAGAATTAAAAGAATTAATTCTTAAAAAAGGACTTGCCACTAATGATGATATAACAAAACTTAAAAAAAGTGAATTAATTGAATTATTACAAAATAAAGATAAATAAAAATATATAATATTTACATAATTATATTATGAGCTGGGGAACTTGTTATACAGGATCAAATAATATATATAATTCAGCTCCACCACTTATGAGTGATGGACGAAATTTTGCAAATTGGCAACCTGGAATGGAAATTGATAATATACTTAAAAAACAAGCTAATATTACAGATAATACTCAATATAGACTTTATTTAATTCATAATGCTGATAAAATAGTTCAATTAAATCAATTAGAAGCATGTAATAATTGTGGATGTTGTCCATATTATAACACTAATAAACCTATATCAAATAGTCCATTTTTATTTAATAGTTGTTTAACTAAAAATAAACCATTTGGATATGAAACTAGTGATCTTAAAAATTTATATCTTTCACGTGAACAATTAGCAGCTTTTAAAAGTGAACCAATTTTTTTTAAATTACAATAATATAATTTATTTAAATAAATAAAATAAATTATGTATATATGAAGATTTTAAGTATTGATGTAGGTATAAAAAATTTAGGTATTTGTATTTTAGAAACTGATAAAGATAATTATAAAATTAATTATTGGGATATTATTAATCTTTGTAATGATTCTTTGCCAAATTGTAATTTATGTAAAAAAAATGCAAAATTTTATTATAATAATGATTTTTTTTGTTGTCAACATGCTAAAAAAAATATTTATAAAATACCTACAATCAATGATAATATTAATAAAATTAAAATATTAAATATAAATAAATTAAAAGAAAAAGCCATTGATTATGATATATCTTTTAATAAACCAATAATTAAAAAAGAATTATGTGAAATAATTATAAAATATTTAGATAAAGAATATTTTAAACCAATTGAAGAAAAAAAAGCTGATAATTTTGATATTATTACACTTGGAATAAATTTAAAAAAAAATTTAGATAAAATTTTTGATAAATTTTTAAAAGTAGATTATATTATTATAGAAAATCAAATTAGTCCTATTGCTAATAGAATGAAAAATATTCAAGGAATGTTAGCTCAATATTTTATTATGCATAACTATAAAAATATAGAATTTATTTCTGCTCAAAATAAATTAAAACTGTTTTCTGATTTAAAAAATACAAGTTATCATGAAAGAAAAAAAATGTCAATAGAATTTTGTAAAAATTTATTAATTAAAAATAATAATAGTGAAATACAATTTTTTTTAGAACATAAAAAGAAAGATGATTTAGCCGATTGTTTTTTACAAGGAATATTTTATTTAACTAAAAATAATGTTTTAAATATTTAATTACGTATTACTTAAAATTAAAAGTTCTTATATAAACATAATGACAGAATTAGTTCCTGAAGTAATTGATATTAATAAAATTAATAATATAGAAGAAGTTAATTTAAATACAGATAAAGTAGACATTTTAAATAAACCTTCTATAAATTTTGGTGGTGGAATAGAATTATTAATGAATGATAAAAGAAAAGACAATAAAACACCTACATCTGATATTGATGTAGCAGAAATTGCAAAATTAGAAAGTGAACTAAATGAACTAACAATAGAACAACCCAATAATGAATTACCTAAAATGACTAGTCAAATTAAAAAATCAGATTTGTTTAATCAACCTACTCCATCTACTATATTAAATAATGATAATAATAATACTGATAATACTGATAATACTGATAATAAAGAAATTAAAGATACCAAAAATTTACATGTTAATTTTGGTAATATAGAAAAAACAAATAATGAACATAAAGATAAAACATGGGATGGTTTTAGTAATTTTAATAATATTCCAAATAATCCAGATATACCAGCTACCCCAAAACTTAGTAAAGAAGAATTATTAAAAGAAAAATTTAATTATTTAAGAAAATTAGAAGCTTTAGAAAAAAAAGGGATTTCTCTTACAAAAAAATATAATATGGATTCTAATCTCGATGAAATGATGGGTGAATATGAAATGATAATGGCCGAAAAAGAAAAAAGTAATAGTATTAAATTCCAAGGTCGTATGCTTATGGCATGTCTAACTGGAATTGAATTTTTAAATAATAAATTTGATCCTTTTGATATTAAATTAGATGGATGGAGTGAACAAGTTCATGAAAATATTGATGATTATGACGAAATTTTTGCAGAATTGCATGACAAATATAAATCTAAAGCACAAATGGCACCTGAAATTAAATTATTATTTCAACTAGGTGGATCTGCATTAATGATGCATATGACTAATACAATGTTTAAGTCTGCTATGCCTGGAATGGATGATATTATGAAACAAAATCCTGAATTAATGAAACAATTTACTCAAGCTGCTGCAAATACTATGAGTGATAATAATCCAGGTTTTGGAGGATTTATGAATAATTTTATGGGTGGCAGAGAAGATGAATCTGCACCTAATATAGGTCCACCACCACCTTCCGTAGAAACTAAAACTTATAAAAGTCAAAAACCGATTTATGCAAATAACAAACCTGAAATGAAAAATAATAATAATGAAGGAATTTCTTTAGAAAATATATTTCAAGAAGTTACTAAAAATCCTACCTCTACCTCATCTAATCGACCTGAAATGAAAGGCCCATCTGATTTAGGATCTATATTATCTGGTCTTAAAACTAAACAAGTAAATATTCAAGATAAAGATGATAGCACTATAAGTATAAAAGAATTAAAAGAAATGAACCAAAATCAATCTTCCAGAGGAAAAAGAAAACAAAAAAGTGATAAAAATACTATTAGTTTAGATATGTAAACCAAAATCTTCTGCTTTTAAATATTTTTGATAATAAATTATATCAAAAATAGTTAAGTTATTATCAATTTCCTTTATAAAATATTTAAAAAAAATAAAAAAAAAACTATTAAAAAAAAAATAATTAAAAAATTAAATAATAAAATTTTTTAATTAATATTCGGCAATTAATAGGGCTATCTTTACTAATTCTTTTTCTAAATTCTTTCTTTCACGTTCATCTCTTTCATTCTCTATTTTAGAGATTAATGATGCCAATACGTTCATTAATTCTTGTTTAGTTTTATTTTGTCTCATACTAGTTCTTACTCCTGGACTAGATGTACTATCTTTTTCAACTCTCAATGATACCATATTAAGTGGTCTATTTAATACTCCGGCTTTTCTAGAATATTTTTTTCTACCTTTTACTTTTTTCTTTGCTCTTAATTTTCTGGTATACATATATATATTATATACAAAATTTATAATATTCACAAGATATTATTAATATAATACTTATTATTATCCAAAATATAAAAAAAGAAAATCCACTCATTAAAGCTGACCAAAAAGGTTGATTTCCTAAAACTAATAATATTAATACCCAAATTACTGCCCAAAATATTCCTCCTACTAAATTTAATTTATTAAATTCTAAAAATAAATTATTTTTATTAAAATTCATTATATTAAATATAAATATTATTTATAATATAAATTAAATAATTTGTCTAAAGGTAATGGTTCAAATCCAGAAACAGATTGATATTTTTGAAAATGAATTACTCCTTCTGTTCTTAAATAATCTTCATCAATTAATTGATTACCTGTGAATGTATTCGGTTCTTTTAAAACTATTTTTTGAATAGCATCAGCAATTATATCTGGTTTTCTCCAATTTTTTTTATCTCCTAAATTATTTTTACGAACAGCATCAGTATCAATTGCTGTTTTTGGCCAAATAGTATTTGCTGCTATATTATAATCTTTATTTTCTGCTGCTATTCCCATTGCTACCATAGTCATACTAAATTTACTCATAAGATATGCAGTTTTATTATTATATATATTTACATCTTTCATATTTATTAATGGAGGAGAATGATTTATTATATGACCAAAATTATTTTTTTTCATTAATGGTAAACAATATTTAGACATATAAAATGACCCTTTAGCATTTATATCATTTATTAAATCATATCGTTTTTCAGGTGTATGAGACATATTATTCCACCATAAAGCACTTGCATTATTAACTAAAATATCTAAACGGCCAAATTTTTTATCAATCTGATATACACAATTTTCAATTGAATCAATATTTCGTAAATCTAAATATAAAGCTAAACTTTCTACATTATATTTTTCTATACTTTTTTGGACAGAATAAATACTGCCACTATTATTATTATTCTCTCTACTTTTTGCTGCAATAATAACATTATATCCATTTTTAGCAAAAGTAGTAATAATTTTTTCACCTATACCTCGACTTGATCCAGTTACTAAAGCTACTCTTTTCATTTAAATTAATTATTAAATTTTATTTAATTTCATTTTTATTTTTAATTTAAAATATTTAATATTATTAAATATGCTACTATTTTTTTTAATTATGAGCACTATATTATCAGTTTGTTTATTTTTTATTGAAATTTATTATAATAAATTAACAATCACAACAGCATTTTTAAAAATGATTGGATTTTTAATTATTAGTGTAGGATTATCCTTTTTAATAAATCATTATCTAAATCCATCTACATCATATAAACCTCCGAAAGATTCTGATAAAAATAATAAAAATAATGATGATAAAAGTATTGAACCTAATTTATTGAAAGAACTTCAAAAAAGTGCTATTGAAACAAGCAATGAATTGAATAATGCTTATAATAGTGAAATTAACTTTTTTACTGCTAATAAAAATATGTTTGGATTTGTTGATATATTTAAACAATTATTTAAAAAAAATAATTAATCAGTTTATAAATTTAAATTTTACACTTTTATAATTATAATGAAAACTTTTATAATTAATTTAGATAAAAGTATTAAAAATTTTCATTATCAAAAACCTATTTTAGAAAATATTGGACTAGATATTGAAAGATTTAAAGGCATTAATGCAATTAATAATGAACACCTTGAGTATAAAAATTATATTCATAATCTAGCTATACATTTTTCACCAAAAGGTGTAATTGGATGTGGTCTTTCACATATTCTATTATGTGAAAAAATTAAAAATCTTGATCTAGATATGGCTTTAATCATGGAAGATGATGCTTTTCCTCTATTTGATAAAACAAATTTTAATAATATACTAACTAAAACAATTAATGATATCACTATACTTGATAAAGATTGGGATATTATTCAATTGCATAGTGATGCTCCACTTCCAACACATGAAACATATTTTACACATGCTTTATGTGGAAGCACTGCTGCATATCTTATAAGTAAAAAAGGAGCTATTAAAATGAGTAAAGAAAAAGTATTTTGGCATATTGATGTATATACATCGGTAAATAATAATTTTAAAAAATATAGAAGTAAATATAATCTTTTTTGGACCCAAGAAAATTTTAGTCTTAATAGAAATTTTTCTCAAAATTTTTTAATTAATATTAAAAGTCAAATACTTACTATATTAATTCCATTACGAGGAGAAAAGACATGGCATGATTTTTTAAATTTTAAAGTTATTAATATTCCTTATTATAAAGAATTAACTGCTGATGAGATAATTAATTACTTTATAGGATATTTATTTTATAAATATATTATTTTTCAAATCAAACGAAGAATTAATATAAATATAAAAATATAAATTAACGTTTAAAATTATGTAATTAAGTATTATAATTAATTATAATATGAATAACACTAAAAATTTAGAATCTTTTACTAATTCTCAAAATATTTTAGAAATTATTGATACAAAATTACAATTATTTAGGCGAAAAAAATTATTATTACAACAATCAATTGATACTGATAAACAAGAATCACAACAAATTGAACATAATATTAATGAATTACAAATAAAAATAAAAAGTATTGCAGAAAATATACAAAAAAATGAAAATCAATTAGTTGAATTAGATAAAATTATTGAAAATATTGATGAAGGCTATAAAAATATTATTCAAAGTGGAGAAACTTTAATGGCATTAGTAGAATTACCAAATGAATAAATATATTTTATTCTTATTATTTAATAAGAATGGATAAATTAAATAAACCAATTCCTATTATAATACTTATTATTGGTTTAATTCTATTAGTAATGTCTTTATTTTTTATAAATTATTTAATACAAATTATACCTACTGATTATAAACATACATCACCTAAACAACTAGAAAATTCAAACATAATAAAAGAATCTTTTAGAAATAACCGATATAGAACAAGAAGAAATAGATTAAGACCTTCAAGACGGAGATGGTGGGGAGATTATTGGGGATATCGTTATAGCCCTCCTACTACTCCTCTTATTTATAATTATTCTTGGTATAATCCATGGGTTTGGTTTAGTCCAATTTGTAAGAGAGGTTGCACTCAAACAAGTATAGGAAAGTGGGGTTGTCTATATCCTGGATATTCTGCAAATGATTGTATATTTGCATCAGATTGTATAGGTTGTTAAATATTTTATTTATATTTTTTTTGACGTTTATTAATAAAATCTAATTTATAATTTTCATTATTTAAATTATTATTTTCTATCTCATTATTTCGTTTTTTTGATTTAATTGATAATTTATTTAAATCATTAATTATAACATTATACTCTAATTTATAATATATACCATCTAATGCATATGGTTGTTCCATATATATATATAAAATAATAAATAGATATAAATATTTATATTTATAATACTCTATTAATATAAATGAATTTATTAATACACAAATTAAATACCCCAAAAGTTATATGGTGGAGTGGAATTCATATATTTTCTATAATTGGATTAATTAAATTATTTCTTCAAAATAATAAAATTAATATTTTAATAAATTTAATAATTTGGCATTATTTTGGTGCGATAGGAATAACAGCTGGAGCTCATAGACTATGGTCTCATCGATCATACAAAGCAAAATTACCTTTACAATTTTTTTTGATGATACTTACAAGTATTGCTAATCAAGGAACTATTTTGCATTGGGTTAGAGATCATAGATGTCATCATAAATATTCTGATACTGAAAAAGATCCGCATAATAGTAATTATGGTTTTTTTTATTCACATATTGGATGGCTATTAATTAAAAAACCAAAAGAAGTTATAGAAGCAGGAAAAACTATTGATATTTCTGATATTTTAAATAATCCTGTTATACAGATACAAAATAAATTAAGTCCATATTGGAATTTAATATGGTGTTTTATAATTCCTACTTTATATGGAAAAACATTATTACCTACTTACTTAGATTCTTTTTTAATATTTGGAATGTTAAGATGGATTTTATTATTACATGCTACTTGGTGTATTAATTCACTTGCCCATTTATATGGTAATCGTCCATATAAAGATATTCCTCCAGCACAATCATTTATTAGTACTATATTAAGTTGTGGCGAAGGGTGGCATAATTTTCATCATGTTTATCCATATGATTATGCAGCTGCTGAATATGGATTTTTATATCAATGGAATCCTACAAAATTATTTATAGATTTTTTTTATCTTATAGGTCAAGTTTATGATAGAAAAAAAGTAACTAATGTTAAAAAATTAAATTAAATTTAAAATTTATCCTAGCTGAAATTATTTAAATATTATTAATTAATAATATGACGTGATTTACCTCCTTTTTTACTATTATTATTTTTATGCCATTTAATAATTGATTTGGTTTCATCTAAATTTTTTGATGTTATATATGAACTATCACGTTTATGAATACGATTAATATTTTTTCGTTCTCTAGATGTAATATCGTATTTGTTATGCATTTTTTTATTATTATTTAATAAAAAAATGAATTTCAATTTTTAAAATATTTTAATATTTTTTAAAATAAAAAACTGTAAAAAATGAAAAATACATTAGATATAAATAAAATCCTATTAAATTTCCATAATAATTTTGTTTACAATCATCAAATATATATAATGTTGAAAATGTTAATATTACTACTCCTATATGTTGAATAATTTGTATTTGAGTAATTAATATTCTATATGGATATAGTATTCCTTTTGGATAAGCAAAATACCAATACATTGGCACATGAATTAAACAATTTATACCCATTGGAAATATTGAATATGGTGATACTTCTGGTTTATAATTTAAATAAGTTAATGCAGCAGTACTCATATGATGAGTATATTGTAACCAACTTATAGGTTTATTAAATAAATAAAGAAATACTGTATCGAACCATTCTAGATATTTTGACCATAAAAATATATTTACACTATAATTCATAATGCTATTATTACTATATGATTTACATAATAAACTTTTCATATTTATAAATTTATTTTCTTGTGCACTACCTATAAACATACCTATAAACATTAAAAATGATAATATAGATAAATTTATATTATGATATTTTCTTAATTTAATTCTTAAAGGAGAACTATATTTATTAAAAATAAATTTTATCTGATTAATAAATAATACATATAATAGTGGAGATGATAAATGTAGATAATCAATAAACATTTATTATAATTAATATATTTTTTTTATATAATTTTTTTATATAATTTTATGTTAAGATTTCATCATTTACATATATACTATTATATACTTTTTTAATAATTTTATCTTCTTTTAATAATGAATCATCAGTAGATGTATTAACTAATTTTAAATAATCATTTTGTTGTTCTGGATTATTCATCCAATTTGGATGTTCTGTTATCCATTTATCTAAATTTTTCTGTTGAATATGTCCAATTTTTTTTAATGTTTCTCGTAATTGATTATTATTAGTATCTTTTTCCCATGTTTCATTTTTAATATATACAGTTTCTCTTTTAGGATCTGTGCAATGAACAGGTCTCTCATGCAGAGATAATTTATTTATATTTTCTATAAAAATATTTGAAACTCCTTCATTTATTCCTTTATTTTTTGTTAATAATAAATCATCAATATTTACTTTAATTTTATCTATAAATTCATCAATAGAAATTGCATCCCTACATTGTTCATTTAAAAATATATTAATATTTATTTTTTGTTTATTATTTACTGTATTATTATTTCCTATTTTTGGAATTAATTCATCAATATGACCCATTAATTTTGCATTTTCTTCCATTACTTTTTCTAACATCTTTTTATAATCTATTTCCTGTTTATTTATTATTTTATTTTTTGTCTCTTCTTGATAATTACACTTTTTTTTATGACGATAATATCCTGTATCATAAACATATGATTTTCCACATTCACACGTCCATTTATCATTTGGCATTTTTTGGCATTTTTTACTATCCAAAAAATGCCGATTATGTTTCAGTGTCTGTAAATGTTTATTATAATTACTTTTTTTGCTGCATTTAAAGTTGCATAATTTACATTCCCAAATTTCGGCATTTTTTTTACTATCCATTTTACTATCCAAACTATCCATATTATGATAGTAGAAAAATGCCTAAATTATTTTTTAATTTTAAAATTTTTTTTATCATAAGAAATATTTTTAATAAATTTTGAAATTTAGAGCATTATCGTCTAAAACGATTTTTTAAAAAATTTTAGAAATTTTAAATTCCATTTTTCAAAATTGGACATACTTTTTTGTCCATTTTTTAAAAATCGATTTGAGAATTTTTTTTAAAATTTTTATTTTTTTTATATAATACAAAATTTAGATATTTTTATTTTATTTCCTAACTTATTAGCATTTAAATGAAAATATAAATGTTCACAACTTTCTATCATATCATGTTGACATTTTACATTTATATTATATTTTTCTTTTAAAAATTTTTCATTTAATTCTCTTTCATAATCACTAATTAAAGATTTTAAATTTAAATATAAACCATCATATTTTAAATCTTTAAATTTATCAGTTTTATATATTGCAAATCCATTGAATGCTGATATTACTTCTATACTATTCTCCGTAATATTATTTAATTTATCAATAATATTTTCATACATTATTTTTATAATATGATTATTTTGATTACCAAATCCAAAGCAATGATGTTTAAAGTTATCAAATAATAAAGCCCATATATCATAATAAAATGAACGATTAAAAGATATACAGTCCCAGTCATCATTATCAAAATTATTCAAGTATTTATCTATAATATCAATATTCCATTTTTTTATACATGAATTATCTGCATCTATCATAATATGAAAATCTATATTTTTTAATTCATTATAAATAATATTTAAACATTCATTTCTAGCTTTTGCTATTCTAACTGTTCGATAAATACTTTTATTTTTTATAGTTTTAATTATTATATTAGAATTATTATTTCTATAATTTATTAATAATTGTTCACTATTATCAATACAATTATCATAAATAAAAATTGTATAAAAATTAAAATTAAGTGTTTTAAGTAAATTAATATTTTGAAATATTTTTTCTAAATATTCTTCACAATTTCTTACACATAAACATAAAACAATATTTTGCATATACATAAAACAATATTTTGCATATAAATTATTTAAAAAAATAATTTATATTAATTAATGGAAAAAGGAGCATATATATTTTATGATGAACAAGATAATATAGATTTATTATTATTTATGAAATGTAGCAAAGAAGAACTCAATAAAGCATTACCAGTAAATGCTGCTAATGGAGAAATTTTAAATGATCATGATACACTACAAGTTATATTTCATAAAGGAGCAGACTATTTGGGAAGTGGATCATTAGAAAAAATACCTGAATTAATAAATCAATTAAATGCAGTTAACTTAATAAATAATAATTTATCTGATTTAAAAAATAAAGGTTTTCTGTCTTTAACTGAAACAGAATATAATAAAATGAAAAATTTTAGTAAAACACAATTACAAATTTAAAATAATTTTTTAAATGATCCCATTTTTAAATGATAAATTATAAATGAAAATAATCCTAATAAAACATCTACTAGTAAAGGTATAAATGAGTAATTATTTTTATTAATAGCTAAATAACCAAAAATTAAATATAATAATGCATGAATTGGTCTTAAGTAATGCCACCAAGCTTTTTGACCGAAAGTACTACCCTTTTTTTTATTAGTTATAAAAGTGTATATAAATCCTAATCCAATTGCAATACCTATTAAACCAAAATAAGGTAAATAAATTTTAGGAATCTTTAATGCAATTATAACAAAAATACTTCTAGTAATTATACAACCAAATATAAAAAGTAAAAAAATTTTTTGAAAAGTATTCATATATATATTTTATTATATATATAAATTACCAAAGATATTCATGACTTAAAATTTTTGCATTATAATAACCATCGCTTTTCTTTTTTTCTTTTAAAATAGCAGCACCTCTATATTTAACACCTGAATGTCGAGAGAAATAATTTTCTTGTCGTTTTCTAGTATAATGATTTAATTTAGAATATAAATGTAAAGGAGTTCTATCTTTATATTGCTGATATCTTCTATCACCAAAATTAATTCGTCTTATTTTGTGAGTTTTTTTATTTCTAACAAATGCAGTATATTTTTTTGGAAATGGACCACGTTCAAATTTAACAATTGTTTCTTTCATTTTATATAAATATTATATAAAAATATAATTATATATTTTATTATGGCGCTTAGTAATCTAAATAAAGAAACTACAACTAAATTATTTCAAATGTTATCATTAAATGATAATAATAATTTAGATATTATAAAAAATAATTATTCTGGATATGGTCAATTAGTTTTATTAGCTGAACAAATAAGTAATTTACAAAATAAAGCTAAAACTATTATAGAAAATATTACAATTAATGAGTATTTACACACTCTTGATATGAGTTGTAAAAAAGTAGTGGGTAATTATTACTATCATTATTTAATTAATAATAAAGAAATTTTATCACTTATCTCTCCAGAAGAATGGAACAGACAAGAAGATGATAATTTTAAATTTTTAGGTAAATATCTTTATAATTTTGATAATATATTTTATTTACAATAATTCTTTGTTTTTTTAACTTTAATTTTAAATTTAAAAATATTAGGATTACAGCATTCACATTCATCTTTAAATTCATCAATACAAATGCATTGATATTTAGATAAATCTTGATTTTGATCAATTTTACAATTTAGTTGAGGATATTTTTCATATAGTTTAAATATAGCTTGTTCTTTCATTTTAGCTTCAATCATAATATCTATATTAATACCAAATTTTTTAGGAATATTTAATAAATATTCTGGAATAACTTCTATAAAATCACTGTGATGGCCAGTTTTTCCAGATCCTTGTTCACTAACATGAAATTTAGGTTTTATTTCTCTCTTCTCAAATGTTTTTAAAATTAAAGGTATATAATATTCAGGATCTTTAAAAGATTCGTCAGGATGTAAAATTTTATAACATTCAAAATGATGAGTATCAAATACCACAGGAATATTCACTTTATTTGAAATTTCCAAACAATCTATAATTGAAAAATTTTTTTCACAATTTTCTAAAACTAATCTTTTTTTAATATTATCTGGTAATAAATTATATCTTTCACACCATCGCTGTTTTGTTTTTTCTTTATCTTTAAATACTCCTCCACCATGAATAACCATTACTGAATTTTGATCCATTTCCATTAAATCTAATACAGTTGCATGATAATCTAAATCTAATATTGTATTCTTAAATACATCTTCACTAGGTGATGCAATAACATTATATTGTCCAGGATGAAATGTTAAACGTTGATTATATTTTCGAGCTATATTTCCAATTTCTTTTAATAAATCTAATGCAAAATCAAATGTATAATCAATTGCTTTTGGATTAGATTTATGTGGAAATAAATCGCTACTTAATCTAAATACTTTAATACCATTTTTTTCATTCCATTCAATTAATTTAATTGTATCTTTTAAATTTTCAATTATTTTTTCTTTAAGATATTCAATACCTTTTTCTGTTAAAGTTTTTAAAATTATCGATCTAGAAGAAAATATAGGTGGTTTTTGAGCCCTTAAATTTGTATTCAAGCAACATAATCCTAATTGGATAGATTTATTTTCACTCATATTTTTATTTTTATATTTAATTTTATAAATATAAAAAAAATCAATTTTTAAAAAAAGTTATTTACAAAATGTCATGCTTAAGAAAAATACAGCTATTATACCTAATACCAATCCTAAATGATAATTAAATTGCATAGTTTTATATATTTTTAACCAAGCTTCTTTTTGTTGTTTACCATCTATATGTAATATCATATAATCTGGTTTAGGTGATAAAATATAATAAAAATATGATGTAATAAAAGATATACTGGCAATTAAACAACCTATACCTAAATAATTAAACTTTATTTTATTAAATATTTTCATTACAATAACTATTATAGAAATAATTATTCCTATCCCATAACCCTGAAAATATAAATTTCTTCTATAATTAACTATATTTTCATATATATCTAGTTGCTTTTTTGAAAGGGTTTTTTTAAAATCGATACTAATTTTTTGCTTGTCAATAAAAAATGACATATAAATCATCCCAACTATAAATATTAACGAAATACCACATGATATTGTACAAATTTTCATTTTATATATATCAAAAAGAAAATGTTATTAAATAATATAATGGAGCCTCGAGATAAAAAATTATATAATGAAACTAAAAAAAATATTTACAAAAAAATTCCTAAGCATAGTGCTTATAGAAGTGGAATATTAGTTAAAACTTATAAAAAAAAATTTTATAAAAAATATGGAAATAAAGATCCATATATCGGTAAAAAAAATTTAGATAAAGGTTTAGGAAGATGGTTTCGTGAAAAATGGAGAAATCAAAGAGGTTCAGTTGGCTATAAGTACAAAAATGATGTATATAGACCTACTAGAAGAATTACAAAAAAGACACCAAAAACATTTAAACAATTAGGAAAAAAAGCTATTAATAGAGCTAGAACTGAAAAATATAGAACAGGGCATGTAAAAAGATTCTAACTATATATTATATGAATAAATGTTGTAAAATTAAGAATTATTCAAATAAAAATTGTATTCGTAAAGATGGAAAAGTATTTAGTTTACCAAGAAAATTTTCAATAAAAAAATGTAAATCTAAAAATATAAAAGGTTTTACTATGAGATCTTCCTGTGCCCCATTTAAATTTTGTAAACAAAAAGGTGGGACAAAAAAAAATTTTTTATTTAATCCAAATAATCCAAAAAAATCATTTGATGTTTATATAGATAAAAATCCAAATGATACAATAAAAATTAAATATACGACTTTAGATGATGTTAAAAATACTATTAATCATCTAGAAAAATTATATAAATCAAATAAATATTCTCATAAAAGAATATGGAAAGTAGGTATGATATTAAATACAAGATTAAAGGTATTAAATAAATATAGGCATACAAAATATAAAAATGCAAAAAATATACCTTCTAGATATAGATTAGCAAATAGATATTTTAAATTTTTAGGAAAAAGATCAAAAAAAAAAACTAATAAAGAGAGAAAAAATATGAAATTTATTTAAAAATTATATATATATATATATAATGTCTAATAAAAAAAAAGCAGGATTTTGTGTTTATTTTTTAGCTCATGGCGGAGTAGGTAGAATAATACAAGAGACAGATGATATGAATAAAACAAAAAAAAATTTAAAAATGGGTCAGCCAAATAATGATACTTATAATATAGTTTGTGATGCTGATAAAAAAATAGCTATAAAAAAATATAATAATTTACTTAAAAATTCAAGAAAAAAAAAATTAAAAAAGAAATCTGTTAAAAAAAAATCTGTTAAAAAGAAATCTGTTAAAAAAAATAAAAAATAAATTAAATATTTCAAATATTTAATTAATAATTACATTTGATATAACCTCATTATTTGTATTATCATAATCTATATATTTCCATTTATAGTGATATTCATTATTATATATAGTAACTAAATCATTTTCAAATTCTTCTAATTGAGTGATTTTTTTTATTGTTAAATCTGTTTGTGTTTTTTTAGAAGATTTTTTTTTTTCATTATATATATATTTTTTTATAAAAATAATTACAAATAACGATATAGTTATATTATATTTATTAAACATTATATAAAATATATATATAATTTATAAATGAGTAATAGAATTGTTTCAATGAAACAAGTTATAAATAGTACAAAAACTAATTTATTTAATACATATACATCAGGGTCTGGTGTTGGAGCTAATACTATTTCAAATAGGCGAGCTAAATTATCACGAGCACATTTAAATAAAGGAACTATGCAGAATCCAAAAACAGGTATTTGTAATGGATATTGTGTTAATGGATCTTTACCACATCCATCTGGTAATTTAACTCATAATTTAACTTCTACTGGCGGAGATAATTTAACTTCTACTGGCGGAGATAATTTAACTTCTAATGGTGGATTAAGTAGTCCATATCAACCTACAACAAAATGTGACTTATTTGAGAAAGTAGATCTTTATGTTTCGTTAAATGTAATTGTAACAAATGAATATGGTAATATTGCTGATTGGGATTTAAGTTTAATTACAGATACTAGTAATTTATTTAATGAACAAAGAGATTGTAATGGAAATCCTACTACTTCAAGAACTGGGTTAGCGCAATGGTCTACTCAAATTGATATTAGTTCATGGGATGTATCAAATGTTACAAATATGTCTAGTATGTTTGAAGGTTCTGAATTTAGTGGATCTATCAGTTTATGGAATGTATCAAGTGTGACCGATATGTCGAGTATGTTTAAAAATTCCAGTTTCAATAGCAGTATTAATATGTGGGATGTTACTAACGTAACTGATATGTCATTTATGTTTAAAGATAATTCAGTTTTTAATACATCATTAACAGGGATTTCTGGAGAATGGATTACCAGTTCCTTAACAACAACTGACTCTATGTTTGAGGGAGCTTTAGCTTTTAATGTTTCTATAGACTTTTTTGATATGTCAAATGTTACTACGATCAAGAGAATGTTCAAAAATGCAAGTTCATTTGATAAAGATTTATCTTCATGGGATGTAACAAATGTTACGGATATGTCTGAAACATTTTATGGAGCTTCTGTTTTTAATCGCAATATAAATTCGTGGACTGTAAGTAATGTTACAACATTAAAATCTACTTTTTATAAAGCGACTTTATTTGATCAACCTCTATCATCATGGGCAACTTCTAATGTTACAACTATGGAAAGTCTATTTGAAGAAGCAATTAATTTTAATAGAGAGATAGATTCTTGGGATCTAGGTAATGTTACCACAATAAAGAGAATGTTTAAAAAAGCAGGAGCATTTGATAGATCGATGCAAGGATGGGACACCAGTAATGTTACAGATATGTCAGAAGTATTTTATGGCGCAACTGCATTTGGAACAGCGAATGGTCAAATTAATACTTGGGAAACAACACTAGTTATTAATATGAGTTATATGTTTAGAGAAACACCAAATTTTAATAATCCATTACCTACAAATGGTAATCAATGGGACGTAAGTAATGTTATAGATATGAGATATATGTTTTATGATTCAGGATTTAATCAAGATTTAACAACATATAATGTTGGAAATCCAAATTTAGCTGCTTCATATAGTGGTTGGAACCCAACCAGTGTCGAAAATATAAGTTTTATGTTTGCAAGATCCACACAAGAGGGTGGTTACACATCAAATTGTATAGGATTTGCAGATTCACTTCAAAATGTGAAAAATGCAGAAGGTGTTTTTATGAATATAGAAAATATGGATATTGATTTCAGTCCATGGAAATTAAATAATTGTAAAACAGTTAAAAGTATGTGTCAAGGTTGTACTTCTTTTAGTAAAGATGTTTTTAATTCCGCGGGTAATTTTAAAGAACTAACAAGTTGTGTTACATTTGATAGAATGTTTTCTGATGCAGTGGCTTTTACTCAATCTACGGCTACTATAATAAAGGGCCTTTCTTTTGCATCTTGTCGAGAGTTTCATAGACACTCTGTTGCTGGTGGATTATATGATGAAGATAGTTATAGTGTTCCTGGAAATCCAGGAACACCAACAACCACAACTAAAATTATTATAACTAAATATTATGAATTATCACTGTTACCAGGGGTTACTATAGAAGTGGCCGCAGCAAAAGTAGCTGGTAGTAAATTTACCAATACCATTCTTTCTCTAGGCACGGCAGCCAGCCAAGTCACTCGACAAAATAAATTAGACTCAATTAAATTTGTTTTAATAAATGATATTGGTTTAGCAGTTGGAGATGCTGAGATATATACTAAAACGTATTTAGCTGCAGCAGATGTTTATTATCTAGATTTAACTTTTTAAAAAATATGATATATAATACATATAATGTTTACTAACAGGAGGTAATTCAATTAATTCTTTATTTTCCCATGGACCTTGTAATGCCAGTCCTGAATAACAGTCCCAATCATAATACCAAGTTAAAATAAATTCTGTAGTTGCAGGAATAGTATAAGATAAATGTGTATCAGTTTTTGATACTTTAATTCCTTCAGGATCACCACAATAATCACCTCCTACCCATAAATTAAACCCCGGAGGATTTGACAATGGACTATTTTTAGAATTATTTAAAAGAACTGTTATATTCTTTCCTTCTTTAGATTGAGCAATACAACATGTATAATCTACACCTGCTAATGGATTACCTTTACAACCTGCTAATTTATATTTGCATATACCATCTATAAAATAATAATTATTAGTTTTTAATTGTTCTGCACAATAATTACACATCCAATCACAGCCTGTACCTGGACCAATTTTAAAAGTAATACAACCACTTGGCGATTCTGGACAAGAATTTTGTGAATTAACACCAAGAGAAAGTAAGAAAATAATAAAATACTTAAATGAAAGCATTATTATAATATAATTTAGTAGTATCTTTCTAAATGACTTAAAAAAATAAATTATTATTTAATAATGGAAAAAGAAGATAAGTGGATTAAACCAGGTCATATAGATAATATTTTTAAAATTAATAAACGAAATCAGTATGATGAATCGGGTCATAAATATATTTGTATTAAGCCCTCTCCAGAAGAAAAAAAACGCAAATCTATTAATTAAAATACAATAAGTTAAAAATTAATATAAAATTAATAATAAATTTATATTAATGCAAATGGGCGAAGAATTTGAAAATAACAAATATCAAATAGTTTGTAATAAAGAAGATATGATTTTAAAGGTAAATAAAGAAGAGAATATTTACATGTTAGATTTTGAAACAAAGAATAATAATTTTGATTTAGATAAATTAATGGATTTTAAAATTTATCAATTAATTCAAAAATTAAATGAAGATGTAATAGAAAAAATAGAAATTTTAAATCAAATTTCAAATGATGAAATAGATGTATTATTTATTTTTAAAAGATTTGGAAAAAGTGCAGGAATTCCACAAAAATATTTAATATTAAAGACTTTTAGACAAAAAACAAATAATTTAACATTATTTAAAAGTGAAGATTGTAAATATAATTTATCTAAAATGCAAAATCATTCTGCACAAAAGATGGATTGTAAATTTGCACAATTAACAATTATTTCTTTTAAGGAAAAATTAAGAATGAATTATAAATTTAGTATTGATATAAAAGAAGATTTACCAATTTATATGGAAAATATATTAGGATTAATGATGAAAAAAATATTTTATAGATTACGACAATTTATTGAACAAAATAATAAATAAAGATATTATATAAAAATTAGATAATTTAGAAATTAATTTTAAATAAAATTACTTAAAATTCATTATATATATTTAAATATATAATGAATATAACATTTGAAAATTGGAAAAATTTATTTTTTATTTTATATCTATTAACAAAACATAGTATAAAATATATTTACTATAGAGATTCATTAAAATTAGTAAAAGATATTTGTAATAGAATTGAAACGTTTAATGTAACTTATATTAAAATAATTCAAGGTATATGTGTTAATAGTTTAATTTTTAATGATAAACAAAAAGATTATTTACTTAAATATACAAATCAGGTGCCATATACTATTAATGAAAAAAATGATGATATATTAAATAAATTAGAAGAAGAAGGTATAATTTTTAATTCTAGAGAACCAATAAATGCTGGTATAGTAGCATTAGTTTATACAGGAACATATAAAGAAAATGATATAGTAATAAAAGTATTAAAACGAGATATTGATAAAAAACTTGAAACAGCAATTCAAGATTTACATTTAATTGGTTATATATTATCATTTATTCCTTATATAAAAAATTTAAATGTAAAAGATTTTATAGATGATAATTCAAATATTATATGGGAGCAAATTAATTTTATGAATGAGTTAAAAAATATTAATTATTGGTTAAAATTTTCAAATAAAGTAGATTATCTAAAAGTTCCAAATGCATATAGTGAAATAACAAATAAATATAATAATGTATTAGTTATGGATTTTATAGAGGGTAAAGATATAAATAAATTAAGTAATGAGGAAAAATATAAATATGCAAAAATAATAGGTAACATAAATTTTATGGCAGCATTTTTTTATGGTATAGGTCATAGTGATATGCATAGTGGAAATATTATGTTTTTAGAAGATAAAATAGGATTAATAGATTTTGGAATTGGATATAAAATAGGAAAATTAGAACAAGATGCAATATATTATTTTTATAAATATTTATTTATAGAAAGAAATTCGTATAAAGCATCAATTAAATGTATGGAAACATTATGTAGTAAACCAGAAAGATTTAAAACTTTTGAAGAAAATATTAAAAAAAATATATTAGACAAACTTTCTGCAATTATGGAAGAATATTATTATAAAGAACCTGATGTTATAAAATTTATTTACTATACAAATAAATTATTAAAAAAATATAATTTAAAAATCGGTGACTCACTGAACCAAGTAATTTTTTGTGTAGCATCGGGAATTAATTTATCTCTATCTTTAATAAATACTAAATCAAATAATCCTAATAAAGATTATAATGATTTTATGTTACCAATAATTGAAGAATTACTGCAAGAAACTGAATTTAGTTTAGATTAAATATTAATATTTAATATTAAAATTGAATTAAATATTAATAATTTAATAATAAATAAAATGGATATTGAAAATCGAGAAAATATTATATTAGTAGATTTAAGTTATTTTATATTTTATAGGTATTTTGCTTTAGTTCAATGGTGGAAATTAGCAAAACCGGATGATCCATTAGATGATCCTTCACAAAATATAGAATTTATTGAAAAATTTAAAAAAACATTTCGAGAGAAATTACTAGAAATTCCAAAAAAATTAAAAGTTAAAAATTATATAATTATTGGTAGTAAAGATTGTCCAAGGCAGGAAATTTGGAGAAATGGTTTATTTAATAATTATAAAGAACAACGAGTTTATGATGATGATTTTATGGGAGGATATTTCTTTAAATTGGCATATAGTGAAATAATACCAGAATTGTGTCCAATTATAAATTATGATAAATTAGAAGCAGATGATTGTATTGCATTATTTGCTAATCATATTAAAAATAAATATGAAAATAAAAAAATATTTATTATAGCAAATGATATGGATTATTTACAACTGGCAGATGATAAAATTAAAATTATAAATTTAAAATATAAAGATTTACAAACAAGTAAAAATTCAACCGGAAATAAAGAGTGTGATTTATTTTGTAAAATAGTATTAGGAGATAAAAGTGATAATATTCCAGGTATATTTAAAAAATGTGGACTCAAAACAGCAATAAATTATTATGAAAATAGGGAATTATTTTTAAAACAATTAAATAAAGAAAATGCATTAGAGAGATTTAAATTAAATAATAAAATAATTAATTTTAATGAGATACCAGAAGAATTACAGAAAAACTTTTTAGAAAAATTTAGTATTTAAAAAATAAAAAATTGAAATATATTTTATTTTTTTATTTACGGAAAAGATAATATGAACACAATTGTAAAAAATTTTAGGTTATATGATATATTTGATAATCAAGAACATATATTTTGTGATTTAAAAGTGATCGTTCAAGAACTGCAGAGTGGTGGTAAAGATGTTTATGATATAACATATAGATATAATATTCCAGAGATTGAGGGTGTAGATTATAATTTATCTCTTAGAACACATCCATTCTTTTATAGTAAAGATATTCAACCAGAAGATAAAGAAGGTGTAATTGTAAATAAAAATCCAATGACTGAACAATTAGTCAGATTTCTTTTAATGGATCAAGCTGAACTAGATCAATATACAGGTGGAACTTATTGGGTTCAATATAAAATTAAAATAATGGAAGCATTAGCTAAATTTTGGGATTAATTTATCTTCTATGTCTTAGATCTGTTTCTCTTTCACAAGCAGGACAATGATAACCAAAATCAGTTCCAGATTCACATCCAAAACATTGAAATTCAGAATCAGCATGCCATCCTTGAGAATCTAATCTGTATCCATTTTCATCATATTGTGTTGATTGTCTAGAAGGAATAGGAGGCGAAGGAGTTTTAGGTTTACCAGTTTCAGCAGTAGAAGAATTTGAAAAATCTTTATTTGTTTGCCCAGTTGAATTAACTCCAGCTCTATATTTCATTTTTCTACGTGTATATTTTTTTCTTTTTATCATTTTTTTTGTTTTTTTATTCAATTTTTTTAATTTTTTAACTTTTCTTAATTTTTTTTTAGTATATTTTCTTTTTTTCATATTAATATGTAAATATTTTTTTTTTGTTTTTTTTCCACCGCTTTGACTATCCGAATCATCTGCTTTTTGTAAATAACCATCTTTTATATACCATCTTTTTTTTAACTTATCTGGTTTTCCAAAATTTTTTAATATTCCTATGTTATTTGTAATGTTTTTATATGTTGTATTTAATTTATTTGCTTTTGCTGGACATGATGCAGAAATAGATCTTGCTAAATTTAGTGGTTTTTCACCATTAGAAACAGTTAGTGTAATATTAATTTTATAAATTTTACCAATTTCTTGTGTTCCATTTTTTTTACTTTCAATTAAGTCAAAATTATTATTTTCAGGAATATTCTCAATATCATAATTTATTATATGATAAGGTTTATTTTGATAATATATTAAATTATTTTTTGAAAAATGTTTGGTTATAAATCCAATATATTTATTTGTTATTGGATGAGGACTAAAAAATATACTAGCTATTAATTCAATATCTTTTTTAAATGCATTTGGATCTTCATATCTATATTTATTATCTTCTTTATTTTTTGATATTTGTTTTATTAATTTATCAATTATTTTTAAATCAGTAAATATTTCTTTATTTTGAATTGTAGGATTATTTTTATTAAAAGTTCTTATATCATCTTCAGTAACTAATACATAACAACAACTAATATCTTTAGGATCGGCATTAGTATTACTATAAATTAATGGCGGTAAATATATATTTCCATCGCTTATTTTACTATCAGGAATACTATCAGTAATTTTAAAATTATAGTTTTTAATATTTTTAATTGTTGGATCATCACTATTAAAATTAATAATAAATTTAAGATAAGTATTAATTATAGAATATTCTAAATTTAAATTAACCTCTAAGATATATATTTTTTTTTCTATTTGATTTAACATTTTAAATGAAAAATAGTTTGGTATAAATTTATAAATTTCTTTATCATCACCTTCACCCCATTCTATATTTTTTAATTTTAATTTATTTAATATATTTATTAAAACTTTAATATTGTTTTCAAAAATTGTAGGATTACTTGTTACTGATTCGCCAGTATCAGTAATTTTTAATATATTTTTACTATAATCTCTAAAAGTTTTAATTATTTGTTTTCCTGGATATACAAAAATATTAAGAGTATTTTCTAAAATTATTAAAATTTCATCATTTGTTAAGTTTTTTAAACTAGGAGATTTTTCATATATTTCATTAATATTTTTATTAATTTTATCAGTATCAAATTTATTAGTTGCTTGTTTACGAATCGCTTCTTTTTCTGGAGCTAATAAAGTATCTTTTGTATACTCATCTGTAGCTTTAGATCTTAATTTAAGTATTTCTAAATTTTTTCTATCTTCATCATAAATAACTTGTTTATTAAGTTTATAAAGTAAATTAATATCTTGTATAAATTTTTGGATAGATTCATCTGATATTTCAATTTTATCTGGAATATTAAATATAGTTGCTTTCCCTTGGCTAGCTTCGGTTTTTGGAATAACTTTAAAGTCTTTTTTAAAAATTGGTGGCCAACTTGATTGTTTTGAAAGAAGATCGCTTCTAAAATTTAAAAAAGATAAATTATAATCTTCAAAATGTAATGTAATTCCTGAAGATTTTCCAACTGATTTATCTTTATATTTTGAATTTGTTTTAATTTGGTTTGAAACAGTACTTTCCTTGTCATAACATTTTTTAAATATATCATTTAATTCTTGTATTACTTTTAGATAATCTTCTGAAACTTTTAATTCATTAGATTTTTTAGTTAAATCTACTTTACTAAAATTACAAGCCCATTCTGATAAATTACTAGTTTTATCTTGAAAAGTGCTAGATTTATAGCTTTGTGGTTGAATTTTATTCCAAAATTTTTTTAAAATATTTTCTTTATCTATTTCTTTAAAACTGGTATCAATAGCTCTTTTATCATAAATTGATAAAAATGTATTAAGGACATTATTTACAATTTTTGAAATATAAATTAATTTTAAATCAATAAATAAATCATTAATATCGTCATTTGTCAAGTTTGCCCCGGCAGGTGGTGCTTTATCTTTTTTACTTCTATATATTTGTGAAGATAATATATATAAACTATCTAAATAAGTAATAAAGTCATCTATATCAGTATTTAAATTAGATTGAGATGTAAAAATTAATTCATAATTATTATTATCAAAGAATCCACTAATTTTTGTTTCATTTATTTGATTCATATTATATATACAAGGTATTTAAATTTATTTAAAAAGTAGATCCAATATTTTGCCATAATTCATTTTGATTATTTTTTATATTTTGTTTTTTAGATTTTTCTAATATTTTTAAAGCATGGTTTAATTCATCTTGAGATATATATTCATCATTATTTGAATCAATAATAGTATGAAGTTTTTTCAAATGAGCAGGTAAAATACATAAAGAACTGTCTTCATTTAGTAATAAGCTAACTATAATCCAATAAATAAGTGTTAATATTAATGAAATTAATATATCACGTGTTCCGATAAAAGCAATAAAAAAAACTAAAATTTCTTTGCCTAAATTTTTAATAAGAGCTTCTTGATTTTTAGTTAACTTAAGATCAATATATTTGGAGGCAATATTTAAAAATATAATAGATATTCCAATTAATATTTTATCATTACTTAAAATATCAATATAATTTTTAATATTATGCAACATATTATATAATCTTTAGAAATATTTAAAATAATAATTCTAAAATAATAATATTATAAATTTTTATATATGTCATTGCAATATTCAGAAATTAATTTTGATAAAATTACAAATCCTAATCCTGATTTTACTCCTTTAGAACCTCCTAAAATTACTACTAAAACTCATAATAAAACTGCAAAAAAAAATTTTAATTTTGATATGTCTGAACTATATGAAAAAATTCATAAAAAAGATAAATTATCTGGAATTTCTAATAATATTCAAGAAGATTCTAATAATAATATGAGTGATTTTAAACCATTGCCGGAGTTTAATCCAGTTCAAGCAGTAAGACCAAATAAATATACTTCTAATATAGCTAGAAATGAAAAAGTAGATCTTGAAGAAAAAGTTAATGATTATAATGAAAATTATTATGCTAATGTAGGTTATGAAAATCAAGCAATAATAAGTGATAAAAATAAAGATTTATTATATAAATTAAATTATATTATTACTCTTTTAGAAGAACAAAGAGATGAAAAAACAAATTATGTTGTTGAAGAAGTTATATTATATACATTTTTAGGAATTTTTGTTATTTTTGTTATAGATTCTTTTGCTAGAGCAAGTAAATATGTTAGATAATTAATTTGGTTTTTGTAAAATATAAAGTAAATTATTATTTTTATTTTTATTTTTTAAAGTAAATTGCTGTAAAATGATATAACCTAAATATTTAGCAATTTTTAAAATTTCATTAATAGACATAAAATATATTGTAGTTTCTTGTTTTCTAATATTACCATTATTAAAATTAAATTTTTGTTCAAAAATACCGGTGTTATCTGATACCATATAATATTTAGGATAGTATATAAAATCTTTAAACTTAATATTTTCACTAAGCAGAATATCAGGATCTATAAAATCAGGAAAGACATTAGATCTTATATTAATAATATGTTGTTTTATATTTATTTCTGGTTTATTTATTAAATTTAAAGCTAAGTATCCACCAGGCATTAACCAATTAAAACAATTTTCTAAAAATAATTTTTTATTTTGAATAGTATAAAAATTTAAATTTAAACAAAAAATATGAGTAAAACTATTATTTTCAAATATTTGATTATTTAATATATTTTCTTGTAAAAAGTTATTTTTTAAATGAGGATATCTTTGTATAGCTTTTTCTATCATATTTTTTGATAATTCAATTCCAATTATTTGATTAGTAATTTCTTTAAATAAATTTACAATATATCCATTATTAGATCCAATATCTAAAATTATACTTTTTTCAGTAGGATAAGTAGATGTTATTATATTACCTACTTCAAAATCAGTAATAATTTTATTATATGATAAAATATCATAAATATTTACATAAAAATTATCATATATATCTAGATCTTTTTTTAATATAAATTCTTTATTTATATTATCAAATCCTTCTTTTGAATTTTTAACATATGAACAAATTAATGTAATAATAATTAATATAAAAAATAATAATAATAATTTTTCTATTATACTTAAATTTAATAATTTTTTAATCATAATATCCATACTTTATAATTAATAAAGTTATTTTTTTTATTATAAAAAAATATTATTTTTATATAATGAATGATTTAGATATTAATGATATAAGATCTAGTAATGATTTTAAGAATATTACTTTTTCTGGATTTCAAAAAAGTAAGGTAAAAATAGAATTAATGAAAAATATTAAAAATAATAAAATAGAGCCTTCTTGTTATTGGAGTATAGAATTAATTTGTTCTGGTCATTTTATAGATTTGTGGGAAATTATATTAATTGTAAGTAGTAAATATATTCATCTTGGTAATCCTAAACTTCCTATATATTTAGATTTAAGATATAATAATTTTAAAGAAATACTAAATATGGGTTATGTAGATAATGAATTAAAATTAAGAAATAATATAAAAATAAGAAAATTATTTGGAGAGATTATATGTATTTTATGTTTATCGCCTAAAAAACATAGTATAGAATTTTTAAAAATAGATCCAAATGAATTTGATATAACTTTATTAACTGATAAATTAAAGGCAAATAATATTAGTTATACTAAAAACTTTTTTAGATCAGAAGATCCTAAACAATTATTTATACCATTTAATGAATTTGCTTATAATTTAAATAAAAATAATACTATTAATGCAACATATTGGCTAGAATGGATAATTCAATTTGATAATATTTGTAGAAGTAATAAAATACCTATATTGTGTGAAACAAGAAGTGACATACAAGTTAATTTTGAATATCAAAAGGATTGTATATGGATGATATGGGAGGCAATATTTAATGAAATAAAAGAGAGAAAATCATATAAAATTTTAAAAAAAATACTTGAAAGTTTATTAAAGTTATTTACAATAAAATATACAGTGAATTGTATTAAAAAAAGAAAAAATATTTTATATTTTGCTATTACATTAGTAACTGAATATGTTAATTATGATATAAAAATTAATAATAATGAAAAATTTATTGAAAATATTATAAAAAAATTAAATAATATTTATAAAGATATTAAAAAAAATGAACATACTCCTAATACTGAATATTTATTTAATGATATTAAAGAAAATAATTTAGATAAAACAATATCTAAAATTGAAATGATGAATAATATGATAAATATAGAAGATCTTTAATTTGTTCTATAATAAAAAAGTAATTGATAACTATTTTTAAAATTCCATTTAAGATTATGTCCCTGAAATTGCCAAATTTTAGAAGAGTTAATTAATTGTTTCCAGTTCATGGGACTCAATCGATTAAAACTTGCGCCATCAAAACAATATTCTTTTTTATTACATGTTAATAATGAACAAAAATGATTACCTTCAATGTCTCTTACTATTGCTGCATCGAGAGAATATTTAGTATTAAATATATTTAATAAATTTTGTTTATTATTAATTTTTCCTGCTGGACCAGCTGTACCATTTGATCCATCATATATTTCTAGAATAATTATATCAGGTTTAATCTTAATATTTTGAGATATTATATAATTTTCTATAGTAACACTATCGGCAGAAGTAAATAAAGTTATTGGAATAGAAAATATTTCCTGAGCATTTAAATAATTAAAAATAGTTAGATAATAATCTAAGGGATTACCAGCTTGTCCTTTTTTTCGTATGTTGGTATTATGAAAATTTTTATTATTTATAGCTTTATAAATTTTTTCTATTAGTAAATTAGTATTCAATTTATATGCTACATTATTTAGTAAATTATTAGTTGATGCTTCAATTGCTATATTTAACATAAAAAAAGCTCTAGCAAGATTTGTAGATAATTTTTTACCATTTATTAATTTCCCTTCTATCATTAATTGTCTAAAATATTTAAAAAATTTTCTACCTTTATCACTAATAAAAAAAGTTACAAAAAATGTATTAAACCAACAATTAGATAATATTTGTTTTGGAGGAATAATATCTGAACAATTAATATTTTTACTACTTTTTAAATTATTAAGTAAAAATTTTTTTACTTTTTTATTATTATAATTTAAACAATTAGATTTTTTTGTTTTACTAATATTTATTTTTAAAAGATTATTATTACATAGTAAAAATTTAGACGCTTTTTTTTTTGTAAAAGAAACTAAATATTTATTAATTCGTGGAGAAAATGATTTTTTAAGAGTTTTATTAATATTTGTAAAATTATTTAATGTTTGTGGTTTATTAAAATTATTTAATAAATTTTTTAAAAATTTATTTTTTTTTGATGTATTATTTTTAATAAATATAGAATTTCTATTTTTTATACTTTTCATCTATATAATTATTAAGTATTATAAAATTATATTTAATAATTATATAAGTTATGTGGCAAAGTACTGAACAATTAGAATTAGAAAAAAAAGGAATTCAGGCAGAAATTAATGAGAAAAATACATGGAATATATGGAGTCATATTATATTTTGGGTAGGTATTTTAGTATTATTAGCATTTTTAGGATTTAATATATTAAATTATGTTGGAGATGCTAGTAGTTTTTTGGGAAAATTAATAAATAATATTAAAAATTTTTTAGCACCAATTTTAAAAGTTTTTGGAATTACTATAACAAATACAGCTAAACAAACTATTACAACAGGAACCGCTGGCGCTAAGGGTTTAATTAATACTGTATCGAATACTAGCATTTCAGGATTAGATGCATTAGAAAAAAATATGAATCAGCCTCCAATTAAATCAAGTAGTCAAACTAGTAATACCAGTTTAACAAATAAAAATACAAAAAATAATAACGACAATAATGATCACAATGATGATAATGATGATAATGATGATAAGACTAATAATACTAATAATACTAATAATACTAATAATCAAAATAATTTAAAAGAAGATTCAATGACTTCCCCAAAATTTCCTATTAATACAAATATTCCTGAACCGGCGGGAAGTGATAAATTAGATTATCCATTAACTTCAAAGGTATATTCTGGACATGGCTATTGTTATTTAGGAAGTCAAGATTCTGTAGCTACTTGTTTAGAAACAAATGATGTAACTTCTTGTCCTCATAAATATGGATGGAAAATGGGTGAAGGACCATGTAGACATACTAAAACTTAATAATATTTATTTATAATAAAAATAATTAAATATTATTTAAAATTTAAAGGACATAATAATACTTGTCTAGTAAGTATACCAGAAATTCCTCCAGTTGATGGACTAATAAATGGTGAACGAGGTAAAATTGTAATATTGCCCTGTAAAGGAAGATTTAAATTATTAGGATTTGTATATCCACTAGTATTTTTAATAGCAAAGGTATGTGGTTGAGTTAATCCATTTTTATTTCCTCGAGCATAATAACTATAAAGATTTGATTTTGTGCGTTTTCCTGATACATTTTGAATACTACTAGAAATTTTATGTTGCAAGATTTGATTTTTATATATATTTTGATTTTCTATAGTAGTAGCTCCACATAAAGAGTTAGCGGAACAATCACAGTTACCAGGGTCTCTAGACCACCATCTTTGTTCAGCAGCGTAACTTATTCCAGTTTGTGAATCAACTCTCCAAATTTTTCGAGTTTGCCCTGGAAGTAAACATAAAGGAGAATCAATAATAGACATATATATATATAAAATTTAATTAATTTATACCTACAGATCCAACAGAATATACAGGATCCATTTCATCATAAAACCATCTATTTGCTAAATAATATGGTTTAGATGATCCTAAATCTTGTCCATCTGCTTGTAAATTAGGTCCATTAGATACAATTGAGTCTATTTCAGCGGTTCCAATAGCATAATTAAAATATCTTAATTGAGAAATAAAACCACCAAACCCACCATTAAATGCAACATTTGTATCTCCATAATTTTGTCTAGCTAATCCAGATAATTGATGACGTCTAACTAGTCGACCATTAATGTAAACATCAATTATATTATTATCAGAACATCTAATAATAACTGATACCCATTTGTTAATAGGAATTTCAGGAATTTCAATATCATCAAAAATAGCAGGGGCAAGTGCCTGTGAAACTACATGTTGTTGTAAAGAACTATTATTAAGATAGGGGAATTCATTTTTGCATGCTTGTAAAGATGGTATTTTATTACCAGGATTAATATTTGGATCTTGGTGTTCGGCTTTTATAGCTTGTAAACAAGCTTGATTTACTTGACTTAGATTATGACCATAAGTTTCATCAGTAAATATATTCATTCTAACTAATAATGATAACTCTGCTACATTAGGATTATTATTAGGACTAATATATAAACCTGGTCCATTATTTGGTTCCATTATTCCATCTGCGCCAACATTATGATTACCTTTATTAAAAACATGTCTAAATTTATTTTCATTATGGCCTAATTGAGCACCGTCTATAAAAATCCAAGTAGACCAAGTAAATGCAATTCCTTGTAATTGATCTCTACTTCTCATAATTGGTCGGGAACCTTTAACACTAGGATCACTTGAAAATTGCATTTGTTTATTACCAGGAATCATCTTTTCTACAACAACTATAGTTGGTTTAGGAGAAAAAAAATAACTTAGTATTGCAGTTCCTAAACGAAGTAATAAAATAAAACCAATTATTACTAAAACTAAAAAAACAATATGGGCAATTAAACTATTCGAATTAAAAAATTCTTTGGCGCTATTACCAAATTTTTCAGCTTGATATTGAAGATCTTGAGCCATATTATATATAATATAGAAGAAATAATACTATATTATATTAATTTTAATAATATTAGTTATTTAAATAACTATAGGTTTTCCAAGAGCATTGTTATATTCATAAAATTGGATCTTCATACGATATTTATTAAAGAAATTATCATTAATACATTGATTTAAACCTTCTCTATAAACATTATAAGCTTCTTGAGGATTAAGAGAATGATCCCAAAACTGAAAGCAAGCTATATGTCCATTATATGTTGTGCTTCCTGATCCACCAATATAAACATTATCCTTTCCTAAACTCACTGCAACTCCAGGAAGAATGAAACTTCTTACTAATTTACCATGAAGATAGACATCTAAATTTCTGCCTTCTACACTGCACGTTAAACAAACCCATTTTTGAACATTAACATTACTTATTCTAAATGTTTCATATCTAAAATTTGGTTGATTTGGAACTGTTTGTTGAGAATAATAATCACTTGCTGGTAAAATACTTGGAGGATTTTTTGAGTTAGGATCATTAGTTTGAGCAAATGTTTTGATCCCTATTAATAAGTCATTTTCATAAGCATCTAGAGCTGCTGCAAAATTATTACCAACAGGATTTAATGCTCCCGTATTAACTTTACCGGGTGGAGTTGCATCAAATGGTCCTCCGTGACCTCCTAAATCTGGACCAATTCGTTCTAAAGAAGTTTTAGCAGGACCAAAATATAATACATTTTTAATTTCACCAAAATTTGTATTCCAATCTTCTATAAAAAACCATAAAGAAAATGCAAAATTACTACTATTATTTTTTGGTAATTGACTGTGATTTATAATTACTCCAGGACTTGCTGGATGCATACCTCCCATTAACATTGTTTGTTTTGTAAAAAAAACATTATAAATTACTATAACTAAAATAACTAAAATAACAATTATTAAGATAGTCTCCAATAAAGCCATAATATAATATACTATTAGAAATTATATTATTTTATAATAGATATATTTTACCTAAAATAAACTATTTAATCCACATTATTTCATTATTATTAAGTGGTTTATTAAAATATAATATATTTTTAATACCTCCATTTATTCCATCTTTTTCACCTACAGTTACTTTATCATTTTTCATATAAGGGGTAACTTCTGGAACACTTGCTACTAAATTATTATTTAAAAATATATCCATTATCCCTGTTCTTAAAATAATTACAAAATTCATCCAAGATTGATATGGAAATTTATTAGTTTTATAAATATTTACTAAATGATTTTTTTTTGTTTCACAAATAATTTTAATAGTATTAGTTTTTCCGTTATATAATATATTTGGTTTATTTGCGTAATTAAATAAAGAAGTATATTTATTATAATTAATATTAGTATTAATTGGTTGAGGATTTATCCATAAAGAAAAACTGATTGTATAATTATAATTATAGCTAAGTTTGTTTTCATTTTTAACTATTAAATTTTGATAATTTCCTAAATTTGTAATATTATTAGTATAAACAGGTCCAACTAATAATTGTCTTCCACCTTGTAAAGCTAAAATCTTTACAATATATGGAATCAAAAAATAAAGTAAAATAAAAATTATTTCTATTCCTAATAAAATCCATGTTAAATTAATAGTTGTTTTAAATTCTTTTTCAAGATATTTAATAGAATCTAATAAGAGACATGGTATAAAAAATATAATATCCATTATAAAATTTCCTAAAGTATTTTTTGGGTTGGCATCGTTCTGCACTTCATTAAATTTATTTTCAAAAAATATATAAGTAATTGTTAATACTACTATTGTAGTTATAGTAATTAATAATATATTCATTAAAACTATAATATTTGGTGTATTTAAGGCAAGTAAAAATATACCACTTATTATAGCAAAAAATAATAATATTATTCCAATTATCTTAACTGCATACATTAATTTATTCATTAATTCTTCACCAACTTTTGGACTAAAAAAATTTATATTTCCATTTTCACTTTCTGTGCCAAAGTATTTTGGATAATTTTTATAAAAATTAAAAAATAAAACTATTGTACTAGCTAAAAGAATTAGTATTAAAAAAAATATATAACAAAATAAAGAATATTTATTAATTACATTAAATGGGTTTAATGCTATTAAACTATAAATTATTAAACCAGTAATTCCAAATATTAATACAAATCTAATAATACCATTATTAAAAAGTATATTTATTAAAGTTTCAGTAAATTTTTTTTTTGTTTCAGGCATAGATATATAATAGTTATATTAATTCTTTATAAATTTTCATATGCTGTTTTTTTTCCATGACAATTTCTACAAAGAGCTACTAAATTATCTACATTATTAGATCCTCCATATTCTAATCTTGTTATATGATCTACCTCAAACCAAGCAGGTAATTTACATCTACAATCTTTACATTTCCAATCTTGCTGTGAAGCTACATATTTTTTTTTTGTTTCACTTACTGATCGTTTAGTTCCTTGTTTACCAGAATTTAATATTCTTCTTTCTTGTGGTGCCATATATTGTTCATTTCCTCCTCCTATACAATATTTACTAGAAATATCTAGTATCGGTCCTAATAGATCTTTAGAATTTTTATCTATTGGAACAGCTCGTATAACATTTTGTGCACTGGTAAATAATTCTCGTCCACTTGTTGGATTATTTTTAAATAATAAATAAATTCCTATTCCACCAATTATAAAAAATCCCATTTGATAATATTTTTGCCAACTTTTTACAGTATCTAATAATTTTCCATCATAATATGTATTAGCTACTAAAAATATAACTACTGCTAAAATTAATATTTCAAAATGCATATATATTTTAGATATAAAATATATATAATGTTAAAAAACAATTATTTAATACTATTTTATTAGTAATTTAAATAATATAATATTTAAAAATAAAGAATATTAATCAACCTCCTCAATATTTGGCCCAGAATTAGGCATTCCTCCTGGCATTCCTCCTGGCATTCCTCCTGGCATTCCTCCTGGCATTCCTCCTGGCATTCCTCCTGGCATTCCTTCTGGCATTCCTCCTGGCATTCCTCCTGGCATTCCTTCTGGCATTCCTTCTGGCATTGAATTATTTTGATATATTTTACTCATTATTGGAGTAAATTTTTTTTCTAATTCCTTATATTTTTCTTCATATTCATCTTTTTCAGCCATTGTATTATTTTCTAACCATTTAAGAGTTTCTTGAATTGCGGTAGTTAATTCACTTTTCTCGTCATCAGTAATTTTATCTTTTAATTTATCATCATTTAATACACTTTTAATCTGATATCCATAATTTTCTAATTTATTTTTACTTTCTAGTGTTTCTCTAAATTTATTATCTTCTTCTGCAAAATTTTCTGCATCTTTTGTCATCTTTTCAATTTCATCTTTTGAAAGATGACCACTATCATTTGTAATTACTACGTTATTACTCTTTCCAGTAGATTTCTCTGAAGCAGTTACATTTAAAATACCATTTGCATCAATATCAAAAGAAACTTCAATTTGTGGAACACCTCGTGGCATTGGAGGAATATTAGATAAAGTAAATTCTCCTAATTTATTATTATCTTTAGTTCGAGCTCTTTCTCCTTCAAAAACTTTAATAGTTACAGCATCTTGATTATCAGAATAGGTAGAAAATACTTGTTTTTTATTAGAAGGAATTGTACTATTTCTTGGTAAAAGAACTGTCATAACTTCTCCAGCAGTTTCAATACCAAGTGAAAGTGGAGCAACGTCTAGTAAAAGTAAGTCTGATGTTTTATCAGATTTAACATCACTTAAAACAGCAGCTTGAACTGCTGCACCATAAGCAACAGCTTCATCTGGATTAATAGATTTAGATAATTCTTTACCATTAAAGAAATCTGAAAGTAATTGTTGAATTTTTGGAATTCTTGTTGAACCTCCAACTAAAACAACTTCATGAATATCATTTTTTGCCATTTTAGCATCTTTTAATACTTTTTCAACAGGTTCCATAGTTTTTCTAAAAAGATCCATACATAATTCTTCAAAACGAGCTCTTGTTAAAGATGAGAAAAAATCAATTCCTTCAAATAATGAATCAATTTCAATACTAGTTTGTGTTGTAGAAGATAATGTTCTTTTAGCTCTTTCACATGCAGTGCGAAGGCGACGAATTGATCTAGGATTATTGGATAAATCTTGTTTATGTTTTCTTTTAAATTCTTGTGTAAAATGATTAATTAATCTGTTATCAAAATCTTCGCCACCTAAATGAGTATCACCTGCAGTAGCTTTAACTTCAAAAATACCTTCTTCTATTGTTAAAATAGATACATCAAAAGTGCCACCTCCTAAATCAAAAATTAGAATATTACTTTCTTTATCTGTTTTTTTATCTAAACCATATGCAATTGCTGCAGCAGTTGGTTCATTGATAATTCTAATAATATTTAAACCAGCAATTGCTCCAGCATCTTTTGTTGCAGCTCGTTGCGCATCATTAAAATATGCAGGAACTGTTACTACAGCATTTTTTACACTATAACCTAAATAAGCTTCTGCAATTTCTTTCATTTTAGAAAGAATCATAGCAGATATTTCTTCAGGTTGAAATTGTTTATTTTCTTTTTTATAATCAACTTCAATTAATGGTTTATTATCTTTATCTACTACTTTAAATGGAAAACCTTTAATATCACTTTGGACAAATGTATCGTTATATTTTCTACCAATTAATCTTTTTGCATCAAAAACTGTATTTAAAGGATTCATAGCAGCTTGATTTTTTGCAGCATCACCAATCATTCTTTCTTTTTCAGTAAATGCTACATAAGATGGAGTAGTTCTATTACCCTGATCATTAGCAATAATTTCAACTCTATCATTTTGCCATACGCCTACACATGAATATGTAGTTCCTAAATCAATTCCAATTGCGATACCTGGTTGGTCAGTCATACTATTTTTTAAAATAAAAATAGCTTTAAATATATTTAATAAATAATATAGATAATTAAAATTTTTTTTTATATTTTCTAGTTTTATTAGACGATAATTCTATTTTTAAATTTTTAATTTCTCTTAATAAAATTTGTTGAGGAATAGGAACAGTTGCAAATTCAGTAGTATATAAAAATTTTAATATAAAAGATCTAATTATATTTTTATTATATTTTATATTTTTAGATTTGGTAGTTATTAAAATATCAGTATATATTGTTAGAAAACCCCATATATCACTATTTTTTTTAAAAACTTTATAATAATAATCTTTTTCTCGAAACTTTTTATTATTAAAATCTGTAAATTTCAATAATATAGATGTAATATAGTTAATTATTAAGGATAAACCTATATTATTACCAAATTTATCATCTTTTATAACTTTTTGATCATTATCAGTAAATATTAAAGGTAAAATTATATTTATAATATAATTTATATGGGTAGATTCTAAAAAAAATTTTTTTATATAAAAAATTATAAATTTTTTTAATACTAATTCATCAGGAATAAATTCTAGTTTTTTTAAAAACCCTTCATAAATATTCTTAAAAGACGGTTCAAATAAAATTGTTGAAAATGGTAAATTAAATTGAATACCTCTATTTCTAATATCATCGGGAATATTTCCATATGATAAAAAGGTGGTTGAATTAATAGTAGCTAGCCCAAAATCTATTATTTTAATTTCACTTGACTCTTCTTTTAAATTTATTAATAAATTATTACTTTTAATATCATTATGATCAAGACCTAGATTATTCATTGGAATAATTGCAAATTTAAGTAAATTATAGAAACGAGTATTAAAATATAAAAAATTTTTAATGAAATATCTTGAATTGTCTATTATATAATATAATTCTTTACCTCCGAATGGAATATTAATTATATCAAATTCTTTTAGATTATTATTAATATTCTCTCGAGTTATTTTATATTTTTCTAAAAAAACACATTTATCTAAACCTTTCATATCATGTTTTGTTAATGGTTTAGGATTACATGTAAATATATCAGTAATTAAAAAATAATTATAATAATCAGGGATTTTTTTTATAATAGGTCTTATTTTATTATTAATTTCTTGTTCTTTAAATATTTCTTTTTTAAAAGATAATTTACTAATACCCTTAAATTTTTTTTTATTTTCTTTACATTTTAATGCTGGATAAAAAACACAACCAAAACCACCTGCACCAATAACTTTTCCACCATTTTGTTTATTCATTATTATATATATTTTAAGATATTTATTCTCGTAATATTAAAATAACTATTATTATGAGCAAAACTAATAATAAACTTAAAAATATAATTTTTTCTCTAGTTTTAAAATCTTCTTTTTTAACTTGTTTTTTTGGTTTATAATTATTATAATAAGCAATCATTGAATCTTCATATGTCATAATTGGTTTATTTAAATTTATATTAATTTTATTATGTATTAAATGAACCCATTTTGTAAATGATTCTCGCGAATCTAAATATGGTGTTACTGGAAATTCATCTAAAATTTTACTAAAATGTTTACTAAAATTACTATTTGGTAAAAATAGTGGAAAATTTTGAATAAAATTATAATATTTCTTTTTTGTTGTTATATTTGGAGTTAAAGAATAATTAATAGCTACAGTATGTAAAAAAAACCAATAATGAGGTCCCCAAATAATTGGATCAAGTTCCATTATTAATTAAACAATATAAAAACATTTTTTTAATAACAAAAAGATGAAAAATTATAATTTTTGTAATAATTGTGGAAAATTAGGTCATTTATTTCATCAATGTAAAATGCCAATAACTAGTATTGGTATTATTGCATATAGAATTAATAATGAAAATACTATTGAATATTTATTGATAAGAAGAAAAGATAGTTTAGGATTTGTAGATTTTTTAAGAGGAAAATATAATATTAATAATAAAGAATATATTTTAAATTTATTGAATAAAATGACTTTAAAAGAAAAAAATTTTTTATTAATTTCTTCTTTTAAAGAATTATGGTGTCATTTATGGGGTACAAATATAGGAATTCAATATAGAAGTGAAGAAAAAACATCATTTGAAAAATTTATGAAACTTAAAGAAGGAATTACATCAGAATATAATGAATTTTATAATTTAGAATCTTTAATAAATGAAAGTAATAATATATATTTAAACTATAAAGAACCAGAATGGGGATTTCCCAAAGGTCGAAGAAATTATCAAGAAAAAGATATGCAATGTGCATTACGAGAATTTGAAGAAGAAAGTGGATATGATAAATCTCAAGTAAAAATAATTCAAAATTTATTGCCTCTAGAAGAAATATATACAGGATCTAATTTTAAATCATATAAACATAAATATTTTATTGCTCAAATCAATAATAACATTTTACCAAATTGTAAATATCAAGAAACCGAAGTAAGTAGTATTATATGGAAATCTTTAGAAGACTGTATAAATTATATAAGAGAATATAATTTAGAAAAATTATCTTTAATTCAACAAGTTAATAAAATATTATTAAGATATAACTTATATACTTAATATATATGAAATCAAAAAAAAAGAATAAATTTTTAAAAATATCAAAAAAAAATAAAAAAAGTAAAAAATTTAAAATTTTTGGTGGAGTTAAATCTAGTTCAAGTTCTTCATCTGTAAGTATTCCATCTTTACAATTATCTGATATCTCTTTACCAAAATCTAATTCTAGTAGTAACAATTCTTCACTTATTGAATCAATTATTTCAGATGTAAATAGTTTAGGTAATAGTATTAAGACAGCAGTTACATCAAATTCTTCTAAAAGTATAACAAAAGATCCTATATCTGATTTATCAAGTAAACAAGATATAAATAAAAATATATCAGAAACATCATCATTATCGTCACCAGAAAAAATTAAATTAGTAGTTAGTAAAAAACCAAAATCTAGTTTAAAAGTAGTTGAACCTCTAATTCCAAATAAAGAATTAGAAGAATCATATAAAAAAATTAAGGAATCTAATTTTGATAAAAAATTAGTAAATCAATTTTTAAATAAAAAAGAATTATTAAATCGTATTGATATTTTAGAAAATCGAAATTACGATTTTCTTTATCCTTCTTTAGATGATCCTAATTTTAATATAAAAATAGCGGAAAAAAGAGAATTTTTTGATACAGGAACAAATATAGAAATAAAAGATGTAAAAGAGGAAGCTGATATAATTTGTAATATTAAGCCAGAATTAGCTCCTCATCAACAATTTGTAAGAAATTTTTTATCTTTTCAAACACCATATAATAGTTTACTATTATTTCATGGATTAGGAACAGGTAAAACTTGTGCAGCTATATCTGTAGCTGAAGAACAGAGAGAATATCTTATGCAATTAAATTTAAATCAAAGAATAATAATAGTGGCTTCTCCAAATGTGCAAGAAAATTTTAAATTACAATTGTTTGATGAACGTAAATTAGAATTAATTAATGGAATATGGAATATTCAGGGATGTGTAGGAAATAAATTTATAAAAGAAATAAATCCTACAAGTATAAATGGTTTGTCACGAGAACAAGTTATTAAACAAATAAAAAATTTAATAAATAATTATTATTTATTTTTAGGATATATTGAATTTGCAAATTTTATTAATAAAAAATCTCAAATACAAGATGGTGTTTCTGATAAAAAAAAAATTTCTAAAAAATTAAAAAAATATTTTAATAATAGATTAATAATAATTGATGAAGTACATAATATAAGAATTAGTGATGATAATCAAAATAAAAGAGTTGCACAGGCTTTATTTAAATTAGTAAATAATGTAGATACCTTAAGATTATTATTACTATCAGCTACACCTATGTATAATTCATATAAAGAAATAATTTGGTTAGTAAATTTAATGAATTTAAATGATAGAAGATCTCAAATAAAAGTAAATGATATTTTTGATGACAAAGGTAATTTTATTGAAATAGATGGAAATGAAGTAGGAAAAGAATTATTAACAAGAAAAGCAATTGGATATATTTCTTATGTTATTGGTGAAAATCCTTATAGTTTTCCATATAAAATTTGGCCTATGCAATTTTCTCCAACAAATAGTATTATAAATGAAACTAAAAGTAAAAAATATAAATATCCTTCTATTCAATTAAATGAAAAAACAATTGTTCAACCAATTGAACATTTAGATATTTATTTAGAAAAAATTGGAACTTATCAAGAAAAAGTATATAATTATTTAATTAATCAATTAAAAAATTCTGTAAAAACTAATAGTCAATTACCTAATTTTGAAAATATGGAAACTTTTGGTTATATACTATTACAAAAACCACTTGAAGCATTAAATATGACATATCCATTAGATAATTTAAATAAATATATTGATGATAAAAATTATACATTAGATAGTAAAGAATTAGTCGGTAAACATGGTCTAAGTAGAATTATGAAATATACAGTAACAAGTTCTCCTCCTTCTCGTTCTAAATTCGAATATAAAGATACATCATTTGGTAGAATTTTCTCTCAAGATGAAATTGGAAAATATAGTTCAAAAATAAAAGAAATATGTAATAATATTTTAAATTCTACAGGAATTGTTTTAATTTATTCTCAGTATATTGATGGTGGAGTTCTTCCTGTAGCATTAGCCTTAGAAGAAATGGGTTTTACAAGATATGGAGATGTTAAATCTTTATTTGAAACACCTCCAACAGAAACAATAGATGCTATTACTTTTAAAAAAAAAAGTAGAGTTGATATTGATAAATTTAATGGTGCAAAATATATAATGATAACTGGAGATAAACTTTTATCACCAAATACAAATATAGATATTAAAGCAGCTACGAGTGTAGAAAATAAATATGGTGCAAAAGTTAAAGTAATATTAATATCTCAAGCAGGAAGTGAAGGTATTGATTTAAAATTTATTAGACAGGTTCATATTTTAGAACCGTGGTATAATATGAATAGAATTGAACAAATTATAGGGAGAGGTGTAAGAAATTGTAGTCATAAAGACTTGCCATTTGAAGAACGAAATGTAGAAATATTTTTACATAGCACTTTATTATCAACGCCAGTAGAGTCAGTAGATTTATATATTTATAGATTAGCAGAATTAAAAGCAGTTCAAATTGGAAAAGTTTCTAGATTATTAAAAGAAATTAGTACAGATTGTTTATTAAATATAAGTCAAAATAATTTTAATGAAGATATTTTAAAACAAACTGTTAAACAGCGTTTATCGAATAAGTTAGAAATTGAATATAAAGTAGGTAATAAACCATATACAGCAATATGTGATTATATGGAAAGTTGTTCATATACATGTAATCCTAATAAAATTATAAATCCAGACGAAGTTAATAAATTATCATATTCAGAGTCATTTATTATAATGAATAATGAAAAAATTATTGAAAGAATAAAACAATTAATGAAAGAAAAATATTTTTATTATAAGAGAGATTTAATAAATTCAATAAATTTATACAAAAAATATCCTATAGAACAAATTAATTATGCTTTAACACAATTAATTGATGATAATAATGAATTTATAACAGATAAATTTAATAGATTAGGTCATCTAATAAATATAGATGATTTATATATATTTCAACCAATAGAATTAAGTATTAATAATGATTCTTTATATGATAAATCTACACCAATATATTATAAAAGAAATAAATTAGAAATTAAAAGTTTAAAAGAATTAATTAAAGAAGAAAGTCAGATAGAAAAAATTAGTGAAGATAGTGACGATACTTTAGTCAAAAATTTAATAAAAGAAATTGAAGATCAATATACAATTGGAATTACAGATCAATTAGTATTAAGAGGTGAAAAAAATTTTTATAAATATATGTCATTAGTAATAACAGAATTATCTAAAACAATTTCATTAGATTTATTACACTATTTTTTAATTTCTCATATATTAGAAATTCTTTCATTTGATAATATAGTAATTTTAGTAAATTATTTATATTTTAATAAATTAACAGAATTTGAAGAAAAACTAAAAATATATTTTGATAAACAAATTATTAAAAATAAAAAAATAGAAGGTTTATTATTATCTGATAAAGGTAAACAAAAATTAATTATTAAAGGTAAAGAAGAATGGAAATTAGCAGAAAGTGAAGATTATGTAGATTTAACAGAATCTTTAAAACAATTAATATTTCCTATTGATAAATTTAATAATATACTAGGATTCATTGGAGATTTTAAAAATGACTTTAATATATTTAAGATTAAAATATTAAACAAAAAAAGACATAAAGGAGCAAGATGTGATCAAGCAGCTAAAAAAGAATCGATTGAAATTTTAAATAATATATTGGAAAAAAATATATATACTAGTGAAAATACAAGTAATATAAATCATATTCAAATTTGTATATATCAAGAAATATATTTACGATATTTCAATGAAATAAATAAAAATGAAAATATTTGGTTTTTATCACCAGGAGTAGCTATTTTAAATAATATAGAAAAATTATCAAGATAATATATTATTTATTTACTAATTTTAGATATAGATTTTAATAAATTTTTTTTTGTAGTTGTAGTAATTATTCTAATAAATACATATAGAATTAACAATCCTATAAGAGTTACTGCTAACATAATAAAAAAATTACGAAATTGACATAACAAAAAATTTTTATTTTTATCACAAAAATCTTTAGTTACTGCATCTCTCAATTCGTTACTTGCATATAAATTTTTACCAACTTGTTTGGCAGAAATATAACTTTCATCAACTCCTAATCCATAAGTAGTTTTATCTCCAATAAGCTGATCTTCACCTAGACTCATATTATTATATTATTTAATAATATAATAATTAATTTTAAAATTGAAAAATAATAAAGAATAATATTATAATTAAATTATGGCTTCTAATGTTGAATCAAAAGTTAAAAAAAAATCTCAGAACGAAATATTTATATCTACTATAATATCTAAAAATGTAACATTACAATTTATTAAAATAGATCAAAATATTAAACAAACTTTAAAAAAAATTTTATCTGAAAATTTTGAAGGAAAATGTAATATTAATGGTTATATTAAAAAAAATTCTATAAATATTATTAGTTATTCTTGTGGAACTTTAAAAAGTAATAATATAGAATTTACTGTATTATTTGAATGTTTAGTATGCCATCCAGTTGAAGGTATGTTAATTAATTGTGTTGTAAAAGATATTACTAAAGCTGGTATTCGAGCAGAATTACCAAATGATGATAAAACATTAGTTATATTTGTTGCTCGTGATCATCATTATAATTCTCAAAAATTTGCATCTATAAAAATACATGATAATATAAATGTTAAAGTTTTAGGACAACGATATGAACTAAATGATAAATTTATTTCAGTAATAGCAGAAATAAATGATGTGAAAAAAGATTTAATTAAAAAAGATATAGCTAATATTTCAAAAAAACCTAAATTAATAGTTAATGAATAATTACTTAAAAATTTTAATTTATTTAAAATAAATATGAATATAGAACAATTAAATTCTATTAAAACAAAGATAGAAAATATGGATAAAAAAAATCATATTCAAATTTTAAAATTATTAAAACAATATCCAGAAATTACATTAAATGAAAATAATAATGGAACTTTTATTAATATAACAGATATAAGTACTAATATTATTAATGATATAGAAGAATATATTAAATATATTGAACTTCAAAAACAATTTTTAGATGAAGATGAAAAAGAAAAAAATAAATTAGAAAATAAATTTTTTAAATCAAGTTAAATATATAATTTTAAATAATTAAGAATATGTTAAAACATTTAGAACCATATATTTTTACTGAGATTAATTTAAATAAATATTATTTTTTATTAGATAATAAAATTAAGAATAATTATAATATAAAAAAATTAAACAAAAAAAATAATAAAAATATAAATGAAAATAAAGAAAATAAATTTTTAATTACAGAAAAAGATAAAATTTTTTGGGCATTTTATATTTTTTTACATAGTTATGAAGAATATTATTTAATTAATAATTTTTTTATTACAGAAAAAAATTATAAAATTAATTGCATAACAAAAATTAGGGAAGAAAAAAATAAATTAAAAACACATAAAATATCTAAAAATATAATTGAAAATGAATTAGTTAATGAAAATAAAATTACAATAAAAACACTAAATTGTTTAGCTTTATTATATGATTTAAATATTATTTATATTAAAAAACGAACCATTACTATAATGAATTATAGTAATGATAAATTAGTAGATTGTAAAAATATAATAGAGGAAAATAATAATGAAATATATCTTATAAGTTTATCAGATTTAATAATTCAAGAATTATTAGATACCTATTATATTATAGAAAATATTAATAAGCCAATAAATGCTATAAGTTATTATAAATTAAATGATTTAATAAAAATTTCTAAAAAATTAAATTTAGATTATATAGATAAATCAAAAAAAACTTTATATACAGAAATAAGTAATTATATTAATTTTTAATAAAATTGAAAAGTTTTAATAAGATAATATAAATATAATAGTTATTTTATATATATGTCACTTAGTACTAAAAGCCCAACAAAGCAAATAACTAAGTCTCCAGAAAAAACAAAAAATAAATTTAACGATTTAATAAATGCTTATTTAGAAAATATATTTAAATTTGATGATTCTAAAAATTTAGAATTAGAAGTTCGATTTGGAACAAGAAATATAGAAAAAATATCAAAAATTGATTATATTAATATAATTAAAGTATTAATTGGACATGGTTTTGAAATTGAAAGAGATGATATATATTTATTAAGAATTCAAAGTGAATTATTAGATGATTTAACTGGTAAGTTAAAGATATCTAATATAAGAACTGAAATTGAAGGTTTAAATAATATTGAAACATATTGTAAAAAAAATAATATTGTATCATTAATGGCTAATGGACATGTAAATTTTACTGAAAAAAAATATTTTAGTGATGAAAAAGAAACATATTATCCAATTAATCAAGATGAATATAATTTTAGATTATCTTTACAGATGGAAAATAAATTACCTGAATCATCTGAATTGGTACAAAATATTGTTCAAAAATGGCCAGATAATAAAAAAATTTTTAGATATTTAAAACGTTCTCGTTTAGTTCATAAAGAATTACCTATAATAATTGATTTAAGTATTGTTAAAAGTTCAAAAAAAAATAGACAATACTATATTCCAGAATATGATATTAAAAATGCTGATGTATTTAATTCAGCAGAAAGTTATGAGGTTGAAATTGAAATTGATAATAAAAAAATATCAGAAAATACTTTATTTCAATCACCAATAGAATTAGGAACAATTTTAAGAAATAGTATTAAATATATATTGTGTGGTTTACAGCAAAGTAATTATCCAATATCTTATATTGAACAAGATATGATTATTCAAGAATATCTTAAATTAATTAAAGAAAAAAGTTATAAAAAAGATGAAAAAGGACTTCCCAAAGATTTTATGGGCCCATCTTCATTAACATTACAAATACAAAATATTGTATCATTAGAAGTGGTAGCTAATAGTGATTCATCTATCCCGAATATTAGAAAAAATTATACTGTTACAGATAAAGCTGATGGTTTACGTAAATTATTATTTATTAATGAAAATGGATTTATATATTTAATTACTACAAATTTAAAAATAGAATTTACAGGATATAAAACAGAACAAGAAGAATTATTTAATACTTTATTAGATGGAGAACATATTACTAGTAATAAAAAAGGTAATCCAATAAATTTATTTGCTGCATTCGACATTTATTTTATAAATAAAAAAAATATAACAATGTTAGGATTTGTTAAAAATACTGATGAAGAAAAACAAGAAGATGTTAGATTATCAATTTTGATTAGTTTTATAAAAAAATTAAAAATTATTTCAAAATTTTCACAAGAAATACCTTTTAGAATAGAAAGCAAAAAATTTTATACAGAAAGTTCTACACAAGATATTTTTAAAGCATGTAGTATTATTTTAAATAATATCGAGGAAGGTTTAATGGAATACAATACAGATGGATTAATTTTTACGCCAAAATATATGGGTGTTGCTCAAAATAAAATAGGAATCCCGGCTCCTGCCAAAAAAACAACATGGATATATTCTTTTAAATGGAAGCCTCCAGAATTTAATACAATTGATTTTTTAGTAACTATTAATAAAAATGCTTCTGGATTACCAATAATTAATAATAAATTTACAAATGGAATTAATATGCAAAAAGAAACACAATTAACAAGTTATCAAACAGTAACTTTACGTGTAGGATTTGATGAAAAAAAACATGGATATATTAATCCTTGTGAAAATGTTATAAATAACCAATTACCTATACAAGATGATACTGAAAATAGGGAACCATATAAGCCTGTGCAATTTTATCCAACTAACCCAACAAATTTTAATGCAGGAATAGCAAATATTTTGCTTCAAAAAGATAAATTAGATCAAAATAAAATGTTTACTGAAGAAAATGAAATAATTGAAGATTATACAATTGTAGAATTTAAATATGATCATGATCGAGAAGAATTTTGGAAATGGGTTCCTTTAAGAATTAGAACTGATAAAACAGCAGAATTAAGAGCAGGGGGTAAAAATTTCGGAAATGCATACCATGTAGCTAATAGTAATTGGCATTCAATTCATAATCCTATTACAAAAGAAATGATAACAACTGGTGGAAATATTCCTTATCAAATAGGAGATGATGATATTTATTATAATAAAATTGAAGGACAAACATTAAATTTAACTAGAGGATTAAGAGATTTTCATAATTTATATGTTAAAAATACTTTAATTAAAAGTGTTACCAGCACTGGTAATACTTTAATTGATTATGCTGTGGGAAAAGGTGGAGATCTTCCAAAATGGATAGGTGCAAAATTAGCTTTTATATTAGGTATTGATATATCTAGAGATAATATAGAAAATAGACTAGATGGGGCATGTGCTAGGTATTTAAATTATCATAAAAAATTTACACAAATGCCATCGGCTTTATTTATACAAGGTAATTCAACTGTTAATATTAAAAATGGCGATGCTTTATTAACAGAAAAAGGTAAACAAATTATAAAAGTAGTTTTTGGTGAAGGCCCAAAAGATGAAAAATTATTAGGAACAGGAGTATATAAAAATTATGGAATAGCTAAAAGTGGTTTTAATATTAGTTCTATTCAATTTGCTATTCATTATGTTTTTGAAAATATTTTAACATTAAATAATTTCTTAAAAAATGTAGCAGAATGCACTAAATTAAATGGTTATTTTATAGGAACTAGCTATGATGGTAATAGTATATTTAAAGAATTGAAATCAAAAGAAAAAAATGAATATTTAAGTATTTTTAAAAATGAAAAAAGAATATGGCAAATTACAAAACAGTATAGTGAAGATAAATTTGAAAATAATAATTCATGTTTAGGTTATGCAATAGATGTTTATCAAGAATCTATTAATAAAACTTTTAGAGAATATCTAGTTAATTATGACTATTTAACAAGATTATTAGAAAATTATGGATTTGTTCTTTTAACTGATGAAGAATGTAAAAGTTTAAATTTACCTAGTAGTATTGGAACATTTAATCAACTATTTTATCAAATGCAAAATGATATTAAAAGAGATAAAAAACTTAAAACAGCATTTGGTCAAGCACCATATATGACAAAAGAAGAGAGAAATATCTCATTTTTAAATAAATATTTTATTTATAAAAAAATTAGAAGCGTAGATGTTGATGAGGTATATAAAACTCAAATTAATAAAAAACCAGAAGATGATGTTATTGATATAGACGAAACTATAGAAGCTGAAAAAGTTTTAGAAAAAGAAGAAAAAAAATTAGAATCTCTTAAAGAAAAAGTTAAAGTTACAGCATCTTCAAGTGTTAGTGAAAAAGTTGAAATAGACTCTAATAAACCTGAAAAAATTAAAATTAAAATTAAAAAACCATCAACATCAAAAAAATAAATTTTAATACTAAGAATAAATATATTTATTATTATTATAATTATAATAATAATATAAATGACCTAAATATGAGTTAATATTTTTATATAATATATATATGACTTTTTTTCAATTACCTAAATTATTTAATCAATTAGATATAAATAGTCTAGAATTAGAATTAACAACTCAAGAGAACGAAGTATATGAAATAAGTAAATCTTTAAAATATTATTTAAACCAAATGAAACAAAAAATAGATAATATATGTATATGTTGGGATACCTATAAAAAATATACAAATCCTTATGAATATATTCATACAATTATTTCTTCAAATCAAAAAACTAGTATATCTAAATTAAAACCTCTTTCAAGATCTTTTTATAAAATGATTGAAATTGCGCAATTATTTTCTATTTTTGAAAATCATATAAATATTAAAACATTTCACTTAGCCGAAGGTCCTGGTGATTTTATTGAAACTCTTATTTATATAAGAAAAAATCCATTAGATAAATATTATGGAATGACATTAATATCAGATAATTCTAATATACCATCTTGGAAAAAAAGTAAATTATTTTTACAAAAAAATTCTAATATTACAATAGAAAAAGGTATAGATAATACTGGTGATTTAATGAAAAAAGAAAATTTATTATATTGTTTAACAAATTATGCAAATTCAATGGATATAATTACTGGAGATGGAGGATTTGATTTTTCTGTAGATTTCAATAAACAAGAACTATGTTCTATTAAATTAATTTTTTCTCAAATATGTTTTGCATTAGCAATGCAAAAACAAAATGGAACTTTTATTTTAAAAATGTTTGATCTTTTTACATATGCAAGTCTAGATTTATTATATATATTATCATTATGTTATGAAAAAGTTTATATTTTAAAACCAAATACTAGTAGATTTGCTAATTCTGAAAAATATATAATATGTAAAAATTTTAAATTAAATGATTCTGCTCCAATTGTTAAAAAATTAAGCACATTTTATGATAATCTAGATAGTAATTTTATTAAAAGATTTTTAAATATTAATATACCTTATTTATATAAAAATAGATTAGAGGAATTAAATGCAATTTTTGGACAACAACAAATAGAAAATATAATTACAACTTTTAATTTAATAGAAAATAAAGATTTAGATAAATTAGAATTATATAAAAAAAATAATATAAATAAATGTATTAATTGGTGTCAAAAATTTAATATTCCTTGTAATAAACATCTATTTATTCATGAAAATCCAGAAATAAATAGTGAGAAAATTTTATAAAAATAAATTTTAATTACAAATAGCTACCGCCGCTCCATATGGCCCTCTACATCCACTATAACCTGTGGGCATTTGTGGATAACCCAATTTTCTTGGAATAGGCGCACAAACATTACTATTCCCATTTGTAAAAACTAAAGATGATGTTCTACATTGTTGAGAATTAAAAACTTTATTTTTAATAAAATATGGACCATTACTATTTGCCGAATATTTAGCTGCATTTGCTGCTTGTGCTCCAAAAGCCGTTGAAAATCCAGCAGCATTTTTAGTAATAGTATTATATTTTAATCTAGCAATTCGACTACTTGAATCAACTGCTCCTTGAACTTGAAATTGAGGATTACTTGGTTTATAGATAGCAGTTGATCTAGTAGGATTATTAGAATCTTTTCCATCACAAAGTTTAGCTGTGGATTGACATTTATCTGGACATGTTCCAATAAAAAATGTTTGAGGGCCACATACATCATTTTGTGGCCAAGCGGGCAATTGTGTTCCTGGTATTAATCTGGCATTTGGATCAACTAATTGAGTAATATTTTGTTTTTGATCATAAGTTTTACATCGACTTTTAAGATAAGCTCTACTATCTGTATAATATTTTTTATTTAGTAAAGTAACAGCAGATTTAATTATATTATTTTCTGGATTACATGCTACACATACTGGTTTACAAACACCAGCATTTGTAGAACAATCTAACCATTTATCATTTGGATAAGAAAATTCAATATCCACACCCCATAACATTTCTCGTTGATAATATTCTTTACTAAATTGACCATTACCACTTGGATCACAACCTTTACATGGTTCACTATTTGGTCTATTATTTGGTTTATTATTAATAAAAGCTCCACCAGGTCTATCAATTAAATTAGCAACAGATAATTTATTATATGAACTAGAATTAATTAAATTACCATTTATATCTTGAACTGTATTTAATTGTAATCGCCAATGTTTCATAGGTTGTGGTCCAAAATTTCTTGCAATTGCACCAACACCACTTGGCATTTGACCAGTAATACTATTTGAATTTTTATTATTTTTAGAATTTGCTACTCGACTATTTCTTCCAACTGTAGTAGATGGGATAGCTGTAGCTTTTTGATGTGGACCAAAATTACCAGCTTTATTATTTCCGTATCCACCAGCAGTAACAACAGCAGCAGGAACTGGTCTTTTGTTAATTCCACTAATTACATTAAATAAATTTCTAGCTATACCATTATCATTATTAATTGCTTTTGAAGAAATATAAGGTTGTGATTGCCACATATATGTATATTGTTCATTATTTACCATTTATATATATCTATAAGAAAATATCTTAATATATATATATCTTAATGAATAGTTTAAAAAATATAATTATATTTATTTTAATAGTTTTTTTTATATATATTGTTTATAATTTTTTTTATTATAATATTCCTAAAATCATAGAACCATTTGATATATCAAGTATTCCAGCTACATTTGATATTAATTTAAATATGGCTACTGGTGGTTTAGAACAACTTAACAAACAGATTAAAAATTTAAAAGAAAAACAAAATATAACACAAAATACAATTGATCAATTACGAAAATCATTAGATGGTGTAAAATAATATTATATATCTATAATATATAATATTATATATCTATAATATATAATTTAATATGAATTTTAAAATTAAATTATCAAAAAATATTATTATATTACTATTTTTATTATTATTATTTTTATTTCTATTTTTAATATATTTTAATAATTATTATAAATTTACAGAAGGTTTAACAAATAATAATTTATCACGTATAGAAGCATTAAAACGTTTACAAAAAGAGTCAATTGCAAGTAAAGTAGGGAAAGAAAAACAGTTAAATATTGATTTTAATAATTTAATGAATTTAAAAGAACAACAAGATGAAATAACCGATTTACAAAATAATCAACTTAATTTAGATAATCAATTAAAAGAATTAAATCAACAGCGTAATGAAATTATTCAAAATCATGGAGGAAGATTAGCTAAAAATTTTTTTGGAACACCTGCAGATGCTGTTTCTGGTGCTAAACCAGTTAGTAATAGTATAAAAAATCATCTTAATTCAATGAATCAAAGTGAACCATTTTCTAAAACTGATGGTTTACCTGGATCTCAAAATTTACCTGGATCTCAAAATTTACCTGGATCTCAAAATTTACCTGGATCT
>Ga0180433_10000282_pt1 | contig 89874 bp, 83 predicted proteins | sample SS_ome_8_FD_132980 | JGI IMG/M metagenome (GOLD analysis project Ga0180433, IMG submission 132980) | Hypersaline lake sediment archaeal communities from the Salton Sea, California, USA - SS_1_D_1 metaG | ecosystem: Environmental > Aquatic > Non-marine Saline and Alkaline > Hypersaline >... | reverse complement strand
TGAGCGTCAGTACCTGGAAGTACAACAGCCCCCCCAGGCTGCCCATGACCAGGGCCGGGGCAAAAATGCCGCCCGATCCCCCGGATCCGAGGGTCAGGGAAGTGGCCAGCATCTTGGCCAGGATCAGCACCAGGACTGTCAGAAGAGTGGCGGAATACTGTCCGCTGATCAGCTGTCGCACCAGGCGGTATCCTTCTCCCCGGACGTGGGGCAGAAACAGGGTGAGGATTCCCACCAGCGCTCCGCCGGCCAGGGCCCGCAGAAGGGCAGCGTTCAGGTAGCGGCTCAGCAGTTCTCCGCTCCATTTCAGCAGGCGGATGAAGACCAGTGAAAAGGCCGCCAGGGCCACGGCCAGCCCGATGGTGGCCAGGATATCGTTGATATTGACTTCAAACTGCCGGTGAACGAAGGGAATCTGGTTTCCCTTCAACAGCCGGCTGACGATGGTACCGGTGACCGAGGAAATCGCCACCGGCAGCATGCTGCCCGGGGCCCATTCTCCCAGAATCACCTCCATGGTGAAGATAAATCCGGTAACCGGGGCATTGAAGATGGCGGCGATGGCGGCCGCGGCCCCGCTGCCGGTCACCGCCACCCGGATTTTTTCATTGGATTTGAAGTAGGTGGAAATATTGGAGCCGATGGCGGCGCCGCTGATTACCACCGGGGCCTCGGGACCGGCGGATCCTCCGCTGGCAATGGTGAGCAGGCTCCCCAGCAGCCGGGAAAATGAGGACCGCAGTTTCAGGGCCCCGCCCCGGGTGCTGACGCTGTGGATCACTTCCGGCACCCCGTGGCCGCCGAAATCCCGGATCAGGTATTTAAGAACCAGGACCGTAAGGATCAATCCGGTTACGGGAAGAAGGATGATGAGCCCGGGTTGGGTCAGGCGTTCGGTCAGCCGGGAAAAGGTTTCCAGTCCCAGATTCAGTCCCACGGCCGCCAGGCCGCTGCACAGCCCCACCAGTATGCCGATAATGATCATCTGCAGACGGCTGTCCATGTTGATCAGGATGTTGCGAAACCGCCTGCCGGATTTTGGAAGACTCATGGATGCGGGGTCCGGCCTTTCGAATTCCCCGGATCAGCGGCCGGACCGTGGTTTTTCTGCAACCGGGATTCGATTTCTTCCACCTTCGGGATGATTTCCGACTGGCTCGACCGTTGATCCAGCAGGCGATAAAAATCCTTATCCTGGAGGCAGAGACTCAGCCGGGAGAGGATCTTCAGGTGCACAGGGGTGGTGGGGCTGAGCATGACAAACAGAGCAAAGACCGGTTTGCCGTCCACCGCATTGAATTCAGTGGGAGTGGATAAATACATCAGCGATACCTGGGGGAATTCCAGCTTCAGATCCAGGGGGTGACGGGGATGGGGGATGGCCACGCCCCGGCCGATTCCGGTAGAAGCGATTTCTTCCCGGTTGACCAGTTCATCCAGCAGCAGTTTTTGGTTCCCCCCGGAAGGGAGGGGAAGGCGGGCCACGGCGTTTTTCAGGACTGAATAGATATCATTTCCGGGAAGGTCGAAAAAAATCCGGCCCCGGTGAAGGGCGGCGGAAAGACAGACCAGGACCCGGGTTTTGTTCCGGGGGGCCGGCCGGGGAGGCGGTCCCAGGGGAAGATGATGGCTGCGGGCCCAGCGGCGGATTTCATTTTCCACAAAGTAATATTCTTTGTCGTGCAATCGGCAGGGAATTTTGCCCTGGTAGGCCCACCGCAGGACGGTGACCAGGGGAGTGCCCAGCAGCGAGGCCACTTCCTTTGGGTTGAGCAGGTTGTCCTTCTTCATCGGCTCCCGAAATTTGCGGATTATATCAGTATAACAGACCTTTCGATCGGTGACAATAGCCTCCCGGCCGGGGGTGGGTTTTTACCGCCGGGAAGATCGGGAAATGGCCCCGCTGCGCAGCACCGGCGGGTGATATCTTCTCAGAAGCAGCGATAGGGAGACCACACTCACGGAGCTCAGGGCCATGGCCAGTCCGGCCCACTCCGGTCTGAAACCGATTCCGAAAGGAAGGTACAGGGCCCCGGCGGCCACGGGAATCAGGGCGGTGTTATAAGCCAGGGCCCAGAACAGGTTTTGCCGGATCCGGCGCATCACCTTGCGACCCAGCTCCAGGGCCGCCGCCGCATCCCGAAGATCATCTTTCACCAGCACGATATCCCCGCTTTCCATGGCCACGTCGGTGCCGCTGCCGATGGCGATTCCCAGGTCGGCCTGGGCCAGGGCCGGGGCATCGTTGATCCCGTCGCCCACCATGGCCACCCGGTCTCCCCGCGCCTGTCGCCGCCGGATTTCCGAGGCCTTGTCTCCGGGGAGGACTCCGGCCAGTATCCGGTCGACACCGATGCGGTCTCCCACTACCCGGGCGGTACGCGGGTTGTCCCCGGTGATCATCAGGGTTTTAAGGTTCATATTCTTCAGATACCGGATGACGGAGGCCGCCTCCGGTTTGATCTGATCGGCGATGGTCAGATACCCGGACAGTTCCCGGTCCCGGCTTACCAGCACCAGGGTTTTCCCCTGGTCCTGATGGGTCTGCAGCCGGGTCTGGATCCGCGCCGGTAACAAAATCCGGTTTTTTTTCATCCAGGCCCGGCTGCCGACGCGCACAAGCCGGTTTTGTATCCGGGCGGTCACCCCCTTGCCCTCCAGGGTGTCAAAATCAACCGCCGGATCCAGGGGGATCCGGTCTTTGCGGGCGCGGGCCACGATTGCCCGGGCCAGGGGATGCCGGGAATTCTTCTCCACGCTGGCCGCCAGCCGCAGGGTCCGGCCCTCATGGCCGGGAAGATCCACCACCTCCTGCACCACCGGTTTCCCCCGGGTCAGGGTACCGGTCTTGTCGAAGACAACGGTGTCCAGGGTTCGGGTCTGTTCCAGGGCCTCCCCCCTTTTGATCAGAATCCCCAGCTGGGCGCCCCGTCCCACTCCCACGGTGATCGCCGTGGGAGTGGCCAGGCCCAGGGCGCAGGGACAGGCGATCACCAGTACGGAGATCAGCCGGGTCAGGGCAAAAAGCAAAGTTTCTCCGGCCAGCAGAAACCAGACCAGAAACGCCGCCATCGCCACGGTGAGGACCACCGGGATGAAATAGCTGACCACCCGGTCCGCGGTCTGCTGGATCGCCGGCCGGCTTCCCTGGGCTTCTTCAATCAGGCGGATAATCTGAGACAATACCGAATCCCGGCCCAGCCGGTTGGCCTTGATTTTCAACACGCTGTTCTGGTTGATGGTGCCGCCCACTACCTGCTGGTTTTTTTTGCGCAGCGAGGGCATGGATTCCCCGGTGATCATGGACTCATCCACATAGCTGTGTCCCTCGATGATCCGCCCGTCCACCGGGATCCGGTCCCCCGGTTTTACCAGAACCCGATCTCCCAGAACCACCTGCTCTACCGGGATCCGGATCTCCCGTCGGCCCCGGATGACCAGGGCGTCGGCGGGACGCAATTCCATGAGTTTGCGGATGGCTTCGGAGGTTTTGCCCTTGGCCCGCTGCTCGAGGTACCGACCGAAAGTAAGAAAGGAGGCCAGCATCAGGGCGGTTTCATAGAAGAGGAATTCCCGGGTCAGCAGGATCTGGAAGGTGCCCAGCAGGCTGGACAAAAAGGCGATGCCGATCCCCATGGAATACATGACATCCATGTTGAGGGCACGGTTTTTCAGGGATCGGGCGGCGGCCTGAAAAATCGGGAGGGAGATGTACAGGAAGGGAGGAGTGGTCAAACCCAGCAGGAGGTAGGGGAAGAAGGGAGGCAGGGACAGGGGGAGGTACATCCCCAGCATCAGGGGAAAACCGATGGCAAACCCGGTCAGAAAACGAAGCTTCTTTTTTCGCAGTTGTCGCTGAAACAGGCGTTTTTCATCCCCGGCGTCTTCCCTGCCCAGGTAACGGTAACCGGTTTCGCTGACCACCCGGACCAGGTCGGAGTGGGAAAGCTGACCGGAATAATAGGTGATGTAGGCCTTTTCCGCCCCAAGGTTGATCCGGGCATGGGCCACCCCGGGCAACCGGGTAAAGGCTTTTTCCAGGGTCTTGACACACATGGCGCAGGTCATGCCGCCGATCTTCAGGATGGTTTTCTCGGTGATCACCTGATACCCGGCGGATTTTACCGCCTCCGCCATCCCGGAAAGGGTGGCGACGGAAGGATCAAACCGTACCCCGGCGGTTTCGGTCCCCAGGTTCACCCGGGCAAAGAGAACCCCGGGGGTCGATTCCAGGGCCCGGGTCACGGCGGCGGCGCAGTTGGCGCAGCTCATCCCCGAAATTTTCAGGGTAATGTCTTCTTCTCCCGTTTTACGGTCTTTGGCGGGCATGGGCGATGATCCGGTAAGGATTTTACCACACCACCGCAGCAATTGTCATCTCTTTTCGGTTTGGCGCGCCGGGTGGCACAAGCCGGGCCCCAATCCGGCCCGGTTGTATACTTCCGGTTGATATGTTACAATTTTTTTCATAAAGGAGGTCCGCATGGGCAAGGAAAATCCGCTCATCACCGCTCTGAAAGGGGCGTTGTTGCTCGAATACAAGGGGAAGGATCTGTACCAGTCGGTAATCGACACCAGTTCCCACGCCGCGATCCGGGAGCTTTTCGCGTTCCTGCGGGATGAGGAAGAGGATCATATCAAGACCCTCAAGAATCATTACCGCCAGGTGGCCCGGGGACAGGAGCTGCATTTCGATCCCCCGCCGGAGGAGCGGGAACGGGACCATCCGGTGCTGACCGAAAAGATTACGGCGGAAATTTCCGGCGCCGGCTACGAAGCCGCGGTGATTTCTGCGGCCCTGGAACTGGAAAAGAAGGCCGTGGAATATTATGCAGAACAGGCCGGATCCGCCCCGGGACCAGACGAGAAAAACCTTTTTTCCTGGCTCTCTGCCTGGGAAAAGAAGCACATGATGATGCTGGCCCGGCTGGACGATGAGTTGAAGGAGAAGATCTGGTACGACAACCAGTTCTGGCCCCTGGACTGACCGCCGCTGTTTTTGGATCTCATCCCGGTTGCGGTCGAAATCGACGGCAAGAAAAGTGCCGTTGATTCAGAAATAAGCTTGAAAAAAGACGGACTTTGTCCCAAAATCAGAATGGAGAGAGCAGGGAGACTGTGGAGGGATGGACAGCCACCGGGTCGCAGGTGTCCGCAGGACTCTTGAGGAGAGATCCCCATGACCATCCGGATGAGGAAGGATAATTTCGAAGCCGTGCTCCGGTTCCTGCCCTATTTCCAGGACGGCAGTCAGAAGTTCTACCAGGTCAAGGAGGGGGGATATTCCTACAGCCAGCCGGTGCAGGAATTCCTGAAGACCCTGGGGAACAACGGTTTTATTCAACCTTTCAACTGGACGGCTTGGCAGGACCAGGCCCAGCGCCTGATCCACAGCAGAAAGGCACTGTCCCGGGCCAATCTTCGCACCCTGATCATGTTGCTCACCACTCTGGTGAAAAAGGAGAACATCACCGAGGGCCACCTGATGCTGGTGATCGGCAGCGGCCAGCTCCTGGCGATTCTCAACCGACTGCAGGCCATCTACCGCGAAAAGTGGGGAGGATAGGCGCCTTCTCCCCGCGGTTTGATTTTTTTCCCCGGGGTGGGGTACAATCATCCTGAAGAGAGACCTGCAATGAAAAGAGATCGAATACTGGGCGCCCTGCTGCTGGTGCTGGCCGTGGCGGTGGTCGCCGCCATGTTGATCGATGACCATGTGCTGTGGTTCTTGGTGGACCTGTTCATGATCGCCACCGCCGGGATCGGCGGCATCATCCTGGTGACCCGGAAAAGTTAATTTACACCGGCACCGGGAAGGTACGGATCCGGAACCGGTGATAAGGAAGGATCAGAACCATGCCCTATGTGGACCAAGAGGCCAGGCAACGGCTGGACGCGGGTCATTCTCCCCAGAATCCCGGGGAGTTGAACTACCTGATTGCCCGGACGATCGATCGGTACCTGTCCCATTACAGCCGGTTGACCTATACGATCATCAACGAGGTGGTGGGGGTGCTGGAATCCGTCAAACAGGAGTTTTACCGCCGGATCGCCAGTCCCTACGAGGAGCAGAAGCGGGAGAAGAACGGAGATGTCTTTGAAAAAACCCCGCCCCCCTGACGGATCGGCGGGCAGTCTTTTTTTCAAAAGGATGGCTTTATACCCGCATTTTTCCTATAATGGAGTCGGCGGATGGCCCGGGCCGTCGACAGCGGCCCGCTGAGGTTCTGCCGGCAAAGACGATGATCAAGCGTTCCCTGATGACCGAGATCGCCCTGAACTGTCGCAAGCTGGATCAGATCGCCCTTCGGACTTATCGCATTTTAAGCGGTGAGCTCAAGGACAAACCGGCCGCTGCCTTTTTCAGACGGATGGCCGCCGACGAAGAGCGGCACATCGCTTTCTGGGACCGGTTGATCGATCTGGCCGCCGCCAGCCTTATCCCCGACATATTCAACCAGCCGGAGGATGTCCTGCGGGATTTGAGCGCCCTGGCGGTGGAGGTTGAGGAGCTGGCCCGGGAAGCGGGACCGGGGATTTCCCTGCCCCGGGCGTTCTTTATCGCCTTCAAGCTGGAATTTTACGTGCTTCATCCGGCCCTGGGGATGTTGTTTCATTACGTCAAGGGATTCGATGATCATCCCAATCCCGAGGATGATTACCATCGGCATATCGACGCCCTCATCCGGGCGGTGCAGGAATGCCGGCTGAACTCCCCGGAAATGGAACTGATGGGCAAGGCCCTGCAGAAGCTGTGGGCCGCCAACAAGAAGCTGGCGGACCGGATCGCTTACGACGCCCTGACCGGGATTCTCAACCGGAAGGGATTCTTCGATACCATCACTCCCCTCTGTCACCTTTCGGCCCGATCGGGGCACCGGGTGGCCTTTTTCATGATCGACATTGACGATTTCAAGAGGATCAACGATATCCATGGTCATCGCAAAGGGGACCGTTTGCTTGGTCAGGTGGCCCGGACCATCAAAAACAACATCCGAAAATCCGATATCGCCGGCCGGTACGGGGGAGAGGAATTTGTGGTTTTTCTCTCCAATATCAAGGAACATTTTGTTCTGGAAACCGCCGAGAAGATCCGCTCCCGGATCGAGACGATCAAGGTGGGAAAAGATCGGGTGACGGTCAGTATCGGCATCTCCCACGGCACTCTGGGGGTGGAGGTGAAACCCCTGATTGACACCTACCTGCAGCAGGCGGATTTCAATCTCTACAAAGCCAAAAAACAGGGCAAGAACCAGATCGTCGCCTGATCCACCCTTCAGGTCCGGTCGCCGGGGGTCAGTAGAGGATGACCAGAACGGCGCAGATGATGAAGAGAAGGATACCGATGAGACGCTCGGTCCGTATGATCCGATGGTAGATTTGCCCGGCCGGTGCCGGGTCCTGATTCTCCTGCCTTTTTTTTTGCCGCCGGCCTGTCATTCTCGTTCTCCCGATCAAGGATTTCTGTCAGTAATAACGTTTCAGAAGTGCGGGAGGTTACAAAATGCCTTGTTTTTTTTGGGGGGGGAGGAGGGATTGGGGATTACCTGATTGTGGAAAGGTTTTTTTTGACGCGTTTCCACCGGCGATCGTCCATCTTCGCGCCCACCACTTCGATCACCCGCCCCCCCAGCAGTGCGCCCAGCTTTCCGCAGCGGGAAAGATCATATCCCCGGGACCATCCGTGTAAAAACCCCGCGGCGAAGAGGTCTCCGGCGCCGGTGGTATCCCGGCGGCGGCTTTTGACCGGATCGATCTTGTGCACCTCTTTTCCGGATTGAAGGTAGGCCCCTTCGGCACCCATTTTCAAAATGGCAATCCGGCAGTAACGGGCGAACCCGGAGAGGTTCTCCAGGGGATCGAAAACACCAAAAAAGGCCCGGGTTTCGTCTTCATTGGCCAGCAGAATATCCACATTCTCGTCGATGAAAGATCGCAAAAACTCGCGATTTTCCTCTACCACGTTGTAGCTGGAGAGATCCAGGGCAATGGTCATCTGTTGTTTCCTGGCCATCCAGGCCGCCTTTTGAACCAGTTCCCGGTTGGGGATGAGATATCCCTCGAGGTACAGGATGTCCGGGCCGATGAAGAATTCCTCCCGCAGGTCTCCGGCGCACTGTTCCCCGCAGGAGCCCAGAAAGGTGGCGAAGGTACGTTCGCTGTCTCTGGAAATCAATACCAGGGCTTTGCCGGTGGGAAGTTTCCCCCTTGACAAATGGGTGGTGATTCCACGGGTTTTCAGGTCGCTTTCAAAAAAATCCCCCCAATCGTCACTCCCCACCTTGCCGATGAAAGAAACCCGGTTTCCCAGAATGCCCAGGGCATGGATGGTGTTGGCCGCTGATCCGCCCACCGATTTGACCGGGATCTCCCGGTGTCCCCGCAGCAGTTGCCGGATCCGGTGGTCATCCACCAGTGACATGCCGCCCTTGAGCAGGTGGTGGCGGAGGAGAAATTCATCCGATTCGATACTGATCAGGGTATCCACCAGGGCGTTCCCGATCCCCAGGATGCTTTTCATGAATCAGTCTTTGGGTCTCCGATGATCTTGTTTTTTTTCAGGTATTTTTTCAGCCGCTCCAGGGCTGTCCTGACCTTTTTCCGGCTCCTTTTCCGGGCGGCGATCACCACCTGATCCGCCAGGCGACTTCCTTCATCGTATCCGAACAATCCAGCGGTTCCCTTGATGTCGTGGGCGATTTCCGCCAGCCGGGGCCATCCCCGGGTCTGAAAAAGGTCCTCCATCTCCTGCATATTCCGGGCGGCGGTGTCGTAGAATTCCTGTTTGAGTTCCTGCAGAAATATCTCGTTGGTAATTTCGTCGTCCAATTCAGCCATGGGATTCTCCCGGATTATATCTTTCCGTTAACGATCTTTTCGATATGGTTGTTGTGATCCATGAACAGGATGACCGAACTGCGGGAATCCAGCTCCTCTTCTTCCAGCAAACCGTAGGCCACGATGATGATGATATCATCGGGATTCACCAGATGGGCGGCGGCGCCGTTCATGACGATCTCCCCGGATCCCCTCGGTGCCGTGATGACATAGGTGGTCAGCCGGCTGCCGTTGGTGCAGTCATAAACCTCTACCTGCTGGTTTTCCTTCAGCTTGGCCTTTTCCATGATCTCCTCGTCAATCGAGATACTGCCGTAATAGTCGAGGTCGGTACCGGTGACCCGGGCCCGGTGAATCTTGGATATCATAAAGGGTATCAACATGTAATTTCTCCTAAAACGATGTTATCGATCAGCCGGGTTCTGCCGATCCTGATGGCCGCTGCGATCAGGGTCCGACCGGGGTCGATACGCTGCCGGGCCTGGAGGGATTTCAGGTCCACGGCCTGAACGTATTCGATGGTGATCCGGGAATCCTGTTTCAATTCCTCCTCGATCAACCCGGTGACGGCATCTGCCTGCAGTTCTCCTTTGCGGATCATGGCGCCGGCCAGGGTCAGGGCCCGGGGCAGCCGGATGGCTGCCGCTCTTTCCTCTTCGGACAGATAGGAATTCCGGGAGGAGAGGGCCAGGCCGTCCGCCGCCCGGACGATGGGCAGCACCCGGATCTCAACGTCGAGGTTCAGATCGTCCCTCATCTTCTTGATAATGACCGCCTGCTGGGCGTCTTTCTGCCCGAAATAGGCCCGCCGGGGCCGGATGATATTGAAGAGCTTCAGCACCACGGTGGTGACTCCCCGGAAATGACCGGGTCGGCTGGCTCCGCACAGCTGTCCTTCCAAATCACTTACCTGAACGGTGGTGAGATGGTCGGGGGCGTACATCTCACCGGCATCGGGAGCGAAGACGTAATCGACTTCCAGGTTTTCCAGGATTTCCAGGTCCCGCGCCAGATCCCGGGGATACCGGTTGAAATCCTCGGAAGGACCAAACTGGGTGGGATTGACAAAAATCGATACAACGGTCAGATGGTTGTCGGCGAGGGACTGCCGCACCAGGCTGATATGTCCTTCATGGAGGTATCCCATGGTGGGCACCAGACCGAGGGACCGGTCGGAGGAGATTTGCAGTTCCTCCCGGATGGATGACACCGTGGAAAGAATTTTCATGGTTTGCCGGTGGGATAGGTTTCTGCAGGAGCCGGAAAATCACCGGCCTGGATATCGCGGACGTAATGTTCGAGGGATTGCCGAATGGCAGCGCCCACGTCGGCGTACCGGCGGGCGAAGCTGGGGATGTAACCGGTGGTGGACAGGCCGATCACATCGTTCATGACCAGGATCTGTCCGTCACAGAAACGTCCGGCTCCGATCCCGATAGTGGGGATCTTCAAAGACCGGCTGATCTCTCTGCCCAGTTTTTCCGGAATGGCCTCCAGGATGATGGCGAATACCCCCATCTTTTCCATGGCCAGCGCGTCCCGGTGGATCTGTTCGGCCTTCCGTTTCAGTTTTCCCTGGATTTTAAACCCTCCCAGCTGATGAATGGACTGGGGGGTTAATCCCAGGTGTCCCAGGACCGGGATCTCGATATCCAGAAGGGCCTGGATGGTGTGAAACCTTTTCTGGCCGCCTTCAAGCTTCACCGCCTGGGCGCCGCCTTCCTTGATGAACCGCAGGGCGTTTTGCCGGCTTTCATCCAGGGAGACGTGATAGGAACCGTAGGGCATATCTCCCACCACGAAACTGTCGGGCCGGGCCCGGGTGACCAGACGGGTATGGTAGATCATCTGGTCAAGGGTGACGGGGATGGTATTTTCCCGGCCCTGGATCACCATTCCCAGGGAATCTCCCACCAGGATCAGATCGATCCCGGCCTGGGAGGCCAGCACCGAGGTGTTGTAATCGTAGGCGGTGATGGCAGAGATTTTCTGCCGCTTTTTTTTGGCCTTGATAAAAAAATGTATGTTTCTTTTCTTTCCCATGGGGCACCCGGATCGCAGGACAGATTTGCCCCTATTATACCACCAAACACCGATAAATAAAAATGACCATGCCCCGTTTGCCCCCTTTTCGGCTCCACCCGAAAACCCGGTCAAGCCTGCGGGATAAGAACCGACCCTTTTCCGGGACTGTTTTTCATAATATTGCGTAGATCAGGGCCTTTTTTTGAAGAATTTCCATTCCCAGCTGAAAATTGATGAAGAAATTAAAAAATTTTCCCCGGACCGGAATTCGGTTAAAAACCGGCGGACCGGTATCGAAAAACTCCCCGGGTGAAAAAAGATTGAATCGTCGGGCGGTTTCCATTAAAATGAGGGAACAGATCCCGGTAAGGAGCGAACGGAAAAATGAATGATAAAATCACTCTCAACCCCAACAAGGTGGTGACCTATCTGCAGAAGGAACCGGAGGATTTCACCAAGGCGGATATCATCAAGTTTATCCGGAACAACGATATCCGGATGGTAAACTTCCGCTACGTGGGCGGAGACGGCCGCTTGAAAGTGCTGAATTTCATCATCAACCACCTGGATCACCTGGAGCGTTTCCTTTCCAAGGGGGAACGGGTGGACGGTTCCAGCCTGTTCAACTACATTCCCGCGGACTCCAGTGACCTCTATGTCATTCCCCGTTTCAAGACCGCCTTTGTCAACCCCTTTACCGAGATTCCCAGCCTGGACATCCTGTGCTCTTATTTCACCAAGGACGGCGAATACCTCGAGAGCGCTCCGGAACGAATGGTGAAAAAGGCCTCCGATCTGCTCAAAAAGGAGCACGGGTATACCATGGAGGCCCTGGGGGAACTGGAATTTTATTTTTTTTCCGAAGTGGATTCGATCTATCCCATCATCCCGCAGAAAGGCTACCATGAGTCCCATCCTTTTTCCAAATGGGCCTTTATCCGCAAGGAGGCCATGCGGTTTCTCAGTGAAATCGGTTGCCAGGTCAAGTACGGCCATTCCGAGGTGGGAAATATTATCGAAGGGGACCGGGAGATGGTGCAGCACGAGATCGAATGTTCGCTGCAACCCCTGGAGGATGCCGCCGACCAGCTGGTACTGGCCAAGTGGGCCATCCGGGAGACTGCCTACAAATACGGTCTGGAGGTCAGTTTCGCCCCCAAGATCCTGGTCGGTCAGGCCGGCAGCGGGTTGCATATCCATACCCGGATGATCAAGGGAGACCGGAATGTAATGGTTTCCGCCGACGGTATCAATGACGTGGCCAGGAAAGTGATCGCCGGACTTCTGGAACTGGCGCCTTCTCTGACCGCCTTCGGGAACACCGTCCCCACTTCGTTCCTGCGCCTGGTGCCCCATCAGGAAGCGCCGACTGCCATCAGTTGGGGAGACCGGAACCGGTCGGTACTGGTGCGGGTTCCCCTGGGCTTCATGCGGGCCGGCAATATGGTCAAGAAATGCAATCCCCGGGAACCTGACACCCAAAAGAAGACCGTCGACAGCCAGACCATTGAGTTGCGCAGCCCGGACGGCAGCGCCAATGTTCACCAGTTACTGGCGGGAATGGCGGTGGCTGCCAATTACGGCCTGAAAAACCGCGATTCCCTCAAGATTGCCCGGAATACCTATGTGAAGACCGATGCGGCCCGGATCGAGGGACTGAAACAACTCCCCGGTTCCTGTTATCAGGCCGCCCGGCGACTGCTGGAACAGCGGTCCTTTTACGAAGATCCGGGGGTTTTCCCCAGGGAGATGATCGACCGGATCGCGGAGGAACTCAAATCCTACCGGGACGAAAATCTCAGCGAAAAGATGTATGGAAAGGTAGATGTGTTAAAGGAAGTGGTCAAAAAATACATCCACTGCGGATAAATTCCGGTTTTTGCAGGATACCCGCCCCCCGCCGGGTGGATTTTATTTTTGTGATCCTCTATAATAAAACAACAAAACCAAGGAGGTCTGATGACTTCAGAGAATGTGTTTGACATGGAAGAGTTTAAGAGAAAAATAAGCCCCAGAAAGATCGGGCTGGGAATTCTGGTGATCCTGATCCTGGTATTTCTGGTATCGTCCTTTTTTATGGTGGGACAGGAGGAAGAGGGGGTGATCCTCCGCTTCGGGAAATACCAGCGGACGGTTTCCCCGGGACTCCATTTCAAGATCCCCTTCGGCATCGAACAGAATTTCAACGTTCCGGTGCGGAGAATTCTCACCGAGGAGTTTGGATTCCGAACCGAGCAGGCGGGGGTGACCACGCGGTATTCTACGCGGGATTACTCCCAGGAGTCTCTCATGCTCACCGGGGATTTGAATATCATCGATGTGAACTGGACCATTCAGTACCGGATCGTGGATCCCAAAGCCTGGCTGTTTAATGTCAATCAGAGACACAAAACCATCCGGGACATCTCCCAGTCGGTGATCAACCTGCTGGTGGGAGACCGGACTATCTTTGATGTAATCGGCGGGGAAAGAACCAATATCCAGGACCAGGGAATGATGATGATGAATAAGTTCTACAACCTTTACCAGCTGGGAATCGACGTCAAGAATGTCAAGCTGCTTACCGTTGTCCCCCCCAAGGACCGGGTGCAGGATGCCTTCGAGGATGTCAACCGAGCCATCCAGGACCGGAACCGTTTGATCAACGAGGGAAAGGAAGCCTACAACCAGACCATTCCCAAGGTCCGGGGGGAGGCCAACAAGATCATCCAGCAGTCGGAAGGATATGCCGCCGAGAAGGTAAACAGGGCCAAGGGGGATGTGGCCCGGTTCAGGGCGGTCTACGAAGAATACCGCAAGGATCCGAGGATGACCCGGGCCCGGGTATACTACGAGATGTTCGCGGAAGTATTCCGGAACCTGGATAATGTGGAAGTGATCGACAAGGAGTTGAAAAATTTCCTGCCGATCAAGTCTTTGAACAAAAAAGGAGATGACCAATGAAAACCGGAAGAACCGTACTGATCGTAATCGCAATCCTGGTGGTGCTCTTTTTTATCCTGGGACCCTTTTTTGTGGTCAAGGAAGGAGAACTGGGCATCCGGACCCGTTTTGGCAAGATTCTCCAGACCTACAGTGATGCCGGTCTCAAATTCAAGATGCCGGTGGTGGATAAAATTTCCAAATATCCCAAGAAAATCCTGCCCTGGGACGGGGATCCGCAACGCCTGCCCACGGTGGAAAACCAGTTCATCTGGGTTGATACCTCCGCCCGATGGCGGATCAGTGATCCCAAGCTTTTTTTCATGTCCATCGGCCTCATCGCCGAAGCCCACCGGCGGCTGGACCAGGTAATTGAATCCAGTGTGCGCAATGTGATCGCCAACAATTCCCTGCGGGAAGCGGTCCGGAATTCCAATGTCATCAACGAGATCGAGCGGAAGAATGTATTTTTAACCGATTCCGGCGGCAGCGGGGAAGACGGCGTGGAACCGGAATCCATCATCTCTTCCACTTACATAGATCAACAGTACCAGGACATCGAGACCGGCCGGGAGAAGCTGTCCCAAGAGATGCTGGCCATGGCCCGGGAAACCACCCCCGAATACGGGATCGAGCTGATCGATATCATCATCCGGCAGATCAAGTACTCGGATGACCTGACCCAGTCCGTTTACAACCGGATGATCTCAGAGCGGAAGCAGATCGCCCAGGCCTTCCGGTCCGATGGCCAGGGAAAGAAGGCCCAGTGGCTGGGCAGGATGGAAAAGGAGAGCAAGGTGATCCTTTCCGGCGCCCAGCGGCAGGCCAAGGAGATCCGGGCCAAAGCCGACGCCGAATCCCTCAAGATCCGGAACGAGGCCTATAAAGTCAACCCCGAATTTGCGGAATTCTGGATCGCCATCCAGCATTACGAACAGCTTCTGCCCGGCGCCCGGAAAATTCTGACCACCAGTATGGAGTTTTTCAAGTACCTGTACGACAAGAGGGGACAATAACCGATAGCCGCATTCGCCCGGGTTCACCGCCTGCGGTTCCATGAAATCCAAGGATTTTCTGGGTTTTATTCAGAGGGGCCTGAAGGATTACAGCGAAGACCCCTGGATATTTTTACGGGAACTGGCCCAGAACAGCCGGGATGCGGGCGCCACCAAGATTTTTATCGATGCCCGCCGGGCGGAGGGTTGGGAACGGATCTCTTTTCAGGATAACGGAAGGGGGCTTTCCCTTCCGGACGCCCGGGACTATCTGTTCAAACTGTTTGCTTCCAACAAGGCGGATGATCAGGAATCCGCCGGACTTTTCGGGATCGGGTTCTGGTCGGTGACCCGTTTCAATCCCGGGGAGATCACCATCGAATCCTACCCGGCCCGGGGAGATAAGTGGGCGCTGATGGTGAACCGGGACTTCGAAATCCGGAAAATCCCCTGTGGTCTGTCCCGGCCGGGGACCGGCATTACCCTCCGGCGGCCGGCGGTGTACGAGGAGGAGAACCGGTTCGTTCAGGCGGTCCGGGAAGCGGTCCTGCGCCATTGTCGGTACCTGCGGGTAAAGAGCACCGGCCTGCGGGAATTGCGGGTGAGCCTGAACGGCCAGCGGGTATCCAGCAAACGGATGCGGCCCACCGTCCCCTTTGCGGTCAGTTTTCGCGGTCATTCCCATGAGGGATTTGTGGGTATCGACCGGCGTCCGCTGGTGAAGATCTTTTCCCAGGGGCTGCTGGTCTGGGAGGGCATATCCCTGTCGGAATTCTTTACCCACCAGTCCCCCAAATTTCCCCATGACATTGACGGCCTGTCCCCGGTGGTGTACCTGAACAGCAATCGCCTGAAAGTGGATATCACCCGCCGGCGGGTGGTAGAGAACCACGCATTGAAAAAACTGATCCGTCAGGCCCAGAGCGAATTACAGAACCTGATCCGGTTCAATGCGGAAAATCCCGGGCGCCTGAAGGTATTCAGTCAGATCGGGTCCTTCCTCCGGAACCTTTATTATTCGGTTAAGAACAACCTCTGGTGGTCTGCGGCTTTCCTGGTTTTTCTGGTGTCAGTGACCCTGCTGGCATGGAAACTGACGGGGAATGCCGGAAGAGAAGGACCCGGTGACTGGTTCCAGCTGGGAGAATACAGCGCGTCGGTGAATCAGTGGGGGGCCGGGGAGAGCCGCTGCCTGATCCGCAGTCCCGAATATCCGCAGGTCAAATTGAGTCTTTATTACGCCGACCACTACGATCTTCGCCGGGGTTTTTTGCGGGACAGATCGGGGGATTTCCAATCCCTGCCTGCGACGGCTGAGGATTCACCCGTCATCCCGCTGCAGATCGATCATGTGGAAACGGTCGGGCGGGAATCCAGCCGGTTTTTTTTGCCCTGCCCGGTGGGATATGTGGTGTTGGAAAGAGAATTCACCATCAACCGGGATCCGGTGGCCCCCTTTCTGTTCCATCTGACCAACGGCGAGTTTTTTATCTCCCTCAAGCGGCAGTATCTGCCCCTGGAATCTCTTCGGTACCGGTGCGTTCCCCGGCCGGTTACCCGACTGGCTCCCCTTCGGTACCGGTATTATACCCGCCTGCCGGAAGAAATCCGGTTGCCCCCGGATTTCGATCGGCAGGCGATGTTGAATATTGACCAAAAAACCGAGGAGAAAGTCCGGCTGTTCCAGAAGATGACCCTGCAGTACCTGACCTACGATGTCAGTTCTCAGACCATCCGGGATTATATGCGTTCTAAAAACCGGGAATGGGTTGACCGGGTGGTGGCGATTCGGAAAGGGGACTGTGACGTTCTCAATGGATTCCTGGCGCTTCTCCTGCGAAAGGTCAAGGTCCCGTCCCGTCTGGTAATCGGGTACGTGGTGCAGAACGGGGAGATCGAGGCCTCCCGGCTGCATGCCTGGTGCGAATATTTTGTCCAGGGAAAGGGATGGCAGCCGGCGGACCTGACCGAACACATATATCCCCGGCTGATTCCACCGGGTACCCGCCCCCCCCCTCAGGGGGAGGCGGTTTCTTCCCGGGATCAACCCGGGAGAACACCGCCCGGGAACCTGCCGGGTAAAATTCTCGGGTATATCCGGGGGAACGCGTATTTTCTGATCGCGGTTCTTTTTTTTGGCCTGATGGGCGCCTTTTTTGCCAAGAAAGTGCTGTTGTACCATCGCAGCCGGAGATACAAAAAGGAATTCAACACCGAGCCGGTGATTGCCGATCTCGCGGTCACCGCTTTGAAAAACCCCCAGATCTGGGGGTATGAAAGCAAGTTGTGGGACCTGGCGATTATCCCCAGCGTTAACCGGGGGCACCTTTCCCTCAAAGACCTGGTCCGGATGTCTCTGAAGAAGCGCCTGGTGGAGACCTTATTTACCTCCGATGAAAATTTTCTTTTGCAGTACCTGCGCTCGGAATATACCATGGTTTTTCTCCGGGCACGGCAGTTTAGAAAGTTGTTTCGGCTGCTGCCGGCGAATTCGGATCCGGATGCGGTATATTCCCATATCCGTGAATATTACCAGCGTTTCGAACGAATGTATGGAAAGTTTTTTGAAATTCTGGAATCCATCGCCGGCCGGGTATTCAAGCAGAGGGTTCGTTTCTACCTGATCGATTCCCCGGACCATCCCCGGTTCACTTTTTACAACCTGAAGAAGCTTCTGAATGCCAATCCTTTCGGTCGACGCTTTGTGGTGATCAATCACCGGTTTCCCCTGGTACAGGATATTCTGAACAATTATGTGCGGGATCACCGTTCGCAGTTTCTGATGGTGCACCGGGTGTTGCAACAGGTACTGCTCGATCCCAGGAGCGCCATCCTGTTTCCTCCCCCGGATAGCGGAGTCTTGCAGGGGATCTCCCGTTACCTGCTCGGCCGGGCAGGCAAGGAGGGGCCGAATGGCGCTTGATCCGCTGTTTTCGATCGACCTGGATGAAAAAATTGCCAAGGTGACCAAAAATCGCTTCGTGGAGGAATATTTCTTTGCGATCGAACTGATCAAGACCGCGGTACTGAGGGGCGCCAGAAAGATCGAGGTGTTTTCCCGGGGCCGGGTATTTCAGATCCGGGATGACGGCAGCGGGATCGGCGCCCGGGAAATCCTCAGCCTGCGGTACCTTTTTAACCGCAAGCTGGATCTGGTTAAAAGAGAGGCAATCATCGAGGGGTTTATCCGGAAAACCGGCATCGGATTGCTGGCCCTTTTCACGCCGGATTATCAGAGGATCGATATTCTCAACCTTCAGCTCCTCTCCGAGGAGAAGGTGAGTTTCGAGGGAACCGTCTGCCGCTACCGGGAACGGGCGGGCCGTTTCCACCCCCAAACGGAGATCAGGATGCTTCTCTCCGCGGAACTCAAACCCAAAATACTGCAGGCGATCATCGCCAAGTACTGCAGTCACATCAGACAGTCGGTGTTCATCAACGGCCGAATTCTTCCCCACAAACCCCTGTTGCGGGATTCTTTCATCAAGCTGAAACTGAACCGGGAGGAGGACGGGTTTGATGGGGAAATCGGAATCCCGTTGACGGAGAATTTTTGCAAAATACAGCTGCTGCATGCCCAGATTCCCTGGACGCTGAAGATTGCCGATCCCCGGGAGGGATTGGTTTTCGAGGCGGGGATTCAGGCGGAAACGGAGTGTTACGATAGGATCCAGGCGGCACTCACGGACAAAGCCTATCGCCTGTACCGGCATCTCTGCCGTCAGTACGACCGGTACCCGCAGGTCCTCAGGGACCGGGCCGAAGAGCTGGTGTTCAACCAGGTCAAAAAAAGCGGTCATACCGTCCTGCTGGAAGATTTCCGGGTGTTCCGGTTAACCGATGGCCATGCCTTTACCCTCAACGAATTAAAGGCCCTGCTGGATAAAGAACCCCTGTTTTACATCGACCGGGAGCAGAAAACCAAAAACCTGAACACCGATCACCTGGTGCTTTCCCTGACCCGGAAACAGGCGGATTTCCTGATCAACTACCTGGATGTGGGGATCCGGCACTACGAGGAGGCAGAGCAAATCCGTCACCATTTTTTCCGGCGGATGGTTTCCCGGATCCGACAGGCGGTGGTCTTTGCTCTCCATCTTTTTTCCCGGATTCAGCCGGTTCCGCCTCCCTCTGACGCCCACCAGCGGTTTTTGGAGCAGTACCTGCAATATCTGCAGAGCCGGGGTTTATATGAGAAACCCGTCAGGCTGCATTTTTGCGCCGGCCGGTGGGGTCCCCCCATGAGAACCCGGCAGGCAGGCGAACCGGAGCCGGAAGAGATCCACCTGTATCTGAAAAAGGGACACTCCCTGATCACGGCGGCGTTGGCGGCTTCCAAACAAAACCCGGAGTACCTCCGGTTGCTGGATCCTTTCCTTCCCTCCCTTCCAGTCCGAATGGAGACGGAGACATGAGGATCGTGTTGCTGCGGCATTTCCCGGTGGAGTCCGCTTTCCCCTTTCTCAGCAGCAGCCGGTTGTTTGATATCCGGATGCAGGCCTATGACCGGGCCGGGGTGAAACCCCTGAAGGTGGATTTGTCCCGGTTTCAAACGCCCCTGGCCTTCTGTTCCACCCTTCGAAGAACCCGTCTGACCGCCCGTCTCCTGGGGATAACAGATTGCCGGTCCCTGCCGGCCCTCAACGAGGTTCCCCTGCATGCCGCTTTTGACACCCGGCTGCGGATTCCCACTCTCTTCTGGTTGATCTTCGGCCGGTTTTTCTGGCTGACCAATTCTCCGCGGCAACGGGAAAAACGGCGGCAGACCTGTGAACGGGCCCGGCGATTCCTGATTCGCCGGTGCTTTCCCCACCGGGGGAAAGAGATGGACATCCTGTTGATATCCCACGGTTTTTTCATCCGGGTGCTGGCCCGGATCCTGAAAGCAGAGGGCTTTTCCGCCCGACCGTTTCTGCGGGTCCGGCACGGCTACCCTTATGTCTTTACCGAAGGGTGAAGAGAAGTTGATTTTTTCGCTGGGATGTTGTATGAAAAATGTCATGAAGACCAAGCGCCCGGTCCATTTTCGGATTTTGTGTCTGTTGGCTCTGGGAATTTTTTTCCGCCTGCCGGCAGCGGAAATTCACTGGAACGACATCGGGCCCCACGGGATTTCCGGGCGAATCTCCGACATTGAATCTTACCCCGATCATCCCCGCATCATTCTGGTGGGCAGTGCCAGCGCCGGTGTCTATCGCAGCCGGGACCGGGGGGAGAACTGGGAGTATATTTTTCGGACTGACGGATTCAATGCCATCGGTGACATCGCTGTCACCCCCCGGGACCTTAACCTGATATGGGTGGGCACCGGAGAACCCAACGCTTCCCGCAGTTCTTTTTACGGCGAGGGTGTCTTCTGCAGCCGGGACGGCGGAGAGACCTGGGAATGCCGGGGTCTGCAGCAGACCCATTATATATCCAGAATCATTATCCACCCGTCTCGCCCGGACACCGTTTATGTCGCGGCCCCGGGTCCGCTTTATTCGGAAAGTCCCCATCGGGGGCTTTACCAAACCACTGACGGCGGACGCACCTGGGAAAAGATCCTTTTCATTGATCATCGGACCGGCATCATCGACCTGGTGATGCATCCTGAAAACCCAAAGATACTGTATGCGGCGGCCTGGGAGCGGCTCAAGAGGCCCTGGAAGTTTGAGGCCTACGGACCGGGAAGCGGGATCTACCGCACCCTGGACGGGGGGCTTTCCTGGCAGCGGATTTTCGCCGGGGATGAATTTACCGGCCGGATCGGCCTGACCATCGGGACCTCGGATCCGAGGGTCCTGATGGCCCTGGTGGACAATCACCGGGAACAACTTCCCCCCGGAGAAGATGATCAGGAATTAACCATCGATCGCTTGAACAACCTGTCGATCGAAGATTTTCTCAAACTTAAAAACAAGAGCCTGCAGCGGCTACTGGACCGTATGCAGGCCGCTGAGATATATACCCCGTCAGTGCTCAAGGCCTTTGTCCGCCATCATCGGATCACCCCCCGCCAGGTGGCCCTGATGCTGTTTGATATCAACGACCGGCAGTTCAATCCCTTCATCACCGGGCCGGAGTTGTATCGCAGCGAGGATCGGGGAGATACCTGGCGCAAGATCAATCAGGAATCCCTGAACCCGTATTTTTACACCTTTGGCTTTTTCTTCGGTCGGGTGGTCCTTTCTCCCGCTGATACGGATACCGTGTACGTGCTCGGGATCGAAATGCTGCGTTCCGGGGACGGGGGACGGACCTTTGACTGTCTTACCCGAAAACAGGGCCCTCAGAATCAACGTCTGGTGCACGTGGACAGCCATGCCCTCTGGATCCATCCGCGCAGTCCCCGGTTGCTTTACCTGGGGACCGACGGGGGGTTGAATATCTCCAGCGACGGGGGGGAAAACTGGCGGCAATTCCTCAATCTGCCCATCACCCAGTGTTACCGGGTTTCCCTGGGCCGGGGGGAAAATCCTGCTGTTTACAGCGGTCTGCAGGACAACGGTGTGGTGATGGGGTATCGCCCCCGGGAATCCGGCGCCCGTTATTACTGGCTCAAACTGCTGGATCGAGACGGCGGAGATACCTGTGAAATACCCGGGGTCGAGGGACAGGTCTATTCCGCCTACCAGTTCGGTGAAATATTCCGGATCGATCTGAAAAAAGGCCTTCGAACCGGGATCAAACCCCAGGCATCTCCCTTGACCACTCCCTACCGGTTCCACTGGCTGACCCCGTTCTTTGTTTCCTCCCATGATCCTTTGAAGTTGTACCTGGGCGCCAACATGGTGTTGCTGAGCACGGACCGGGGCAATCACTGGACCCCGGTTTCTCCCGACCTTTCCCGGGGACGGGAGGTGTTCAACCGCCTGCCCTACGGAACCATTTCCGCCCTGGCCGAATCTCCCCGGGTTCCCGGCCTGCTTTTCGCCGGGACCGATGACGGCAACGTCTGGTATTTCCATCCCCAGGCCGGCGCCTGGCGACAGATCGGGCAGGTACTCCCGGGCCGGGAGGTCACTTCACTCGCTCCCTCCCGCTTTGATCCAGGCAAACTTTATGTGACCATGTCCGGGCTTTTTTCGGATGATCTGCAAACTTACATTTTCATGACCGAAAACCTCGGGACTGACTGGTTGTCCATCCGGGGACAGATACAGGATGAACCGGTACTGGTTTTGCGGGAACATCCGGCGTCCGGGGGGGTGTTGTTGTGCGGTACGGTGAAAGATCTCTACCTGACGGAGAACGACGGTCTCAGCTGGCGGTCCGTCCGGGGAAACATTCCCTCCGTTCCCTTCCATGACCTGGCCATCGATGAAGGATCCTGGGAAGTGGTGGTCGGCACCCACGGCCGGGGAATCTACCGTTTGCAGGATCCCCGTCGGCTCCTACAGGCACCCTCGGATCTTCCCTGACCGTACCGGGGACAGATCCGGCTGAGAAAACCGGTATCGGGATTGCCTGAAAGAACCGCTATGGACCGGTCTGAAATCAATCAAGGAGAAGATTTTGATCAAAGGAATCGCAAAAGCCACCAGCGGGTGCATTCTCCTGGCTTTTTTGCACTGGACACTGAACGCCGCCCCCTGCCTTCCGGGTACGGTCAATTGACATCCGATACGGTTGACCAAAAACCCCTTCGGTTAACCACGGACCCGACCCCCTCCAGCTCGAAAAAAGAGAAAATTTCCCCCCGGTCTGGCGGTGATCGGGGGGACGGTGTTTCTGGGGGTGGTGATGGAAGAAGATGGGATCAGGCCCGGGGAAGACAAAAAAATGTTTTCGGCTTTACAAACATTTTCGAAAAAATTATAATTTATCTGTGATCGGACTTTAATTCCCGGGGAAAAGGATGTCAGGAAAAAAGATCGAACGCAGGGAAAAGCGGATTTCCAAGAATTACATGCTCCATGTCAGTATCGAAGGATTTGAAGGAGCGGCCTTAACCTCCAACATATCCAAGAGTGGCATGATGGTGCTCTTTCACGATGAAATCCCCCTGGCGATCGACCGGGAAATCGAGATCCTGATTGCCATCGAGGGGCGGATGTTCACCCTTACCGGCCGGATCAAGTGGAAGAAAAAACTTCCGGACAATTACCTGGTCGGCGTCGAGCTGACCAAAACTTCCGAGGAATTCCGGCTTTTCTGGGACAGTCAGAATCCCTGATCAACCGCCGGTTTTTATTTTTTCCGGGTGGATGAAAAAAAAGAAAAAGAAAAAAAGACCGGTCCGGCGGACGGTTCTGCTGGGAATTCTCGGCGGAATTGTGGCCGCGGTCATGATATTTTACCTGACCCTTCCGCGGGTGGCCCTGCTGCGGCAGATGAATCCCCGGACCACCTCTCTGATCCGTTACCTGGAAAAAAATCCCCGCTCCCGGTCACGGATATCCTGGGTGTCCCTGGAAGGGATTTCCCGCTACCTGCAGCAGGCGGTGCTCATCGCGGAGGATGACAAATTTTATCACCACGCCGGCTTTGATCTGGACTCCCTGAAGGAATCCATCCGGGAGAATTTTCACCGGGGCCGGGTCGTCTCAGGGGGATCCACCATCACCCAGCAACTGGCCAAGAACCTCTATCTTACTCCCAAAAAAAGCCTCTTTCGCAAGGCCCGGGAGGCCCTGATCACTCTGCGGCTGGAGCGATGCCTGAGCAAGGAACGCATTCTGGAGATCTATCTGAATGTAATCGAGTTCGGACCGGGAGTGTACGGAATCCGGGCGGCGGCCCGCCATTATTTTCAGAAAAGTCCTTCCCGGTTAACGGTGGAAGAATCGATCCGGCTGGTCTCCGTTCTCCCCAATCCCCGCCGCTATTCGCCCTTATCGGATACCAGTCGGCGGATGAGAAACAAGCGGCTGATTATTTTGCAGAGAATGCACCGGAGAAGACTGGTCAACGACCGGGTTTTTCGCTATCTGCAGCGCAGGTTTGGCCAGGACTGAAAATTACCGGTTATTTGTTTCGGATCATGAAATTGTAGATCCGGCCCGCATTTTTTTTCTCCCGGCGATAGGAAGGGAAATCCCTGCATCTGTAGGTGCAGAAACCGGAATCGAAAATGGACCGGGGCATAACTCCCTTTTCCAGTAAGGTGATCCGGGTTTTTTTTTTAAGATCCAGGCGATACCGGTGGTCCCGCCCGGTGCTTTGGAAGATACGGGGGCGAAGACGAGGGGGTTGGAACCGGGATTGCAGCTCCGGGCCCACCTCGTAGCAGTGGCCGCAGATACAGGGCCCCATCAGGAAACGGAGCTTTTCCGGGGATATGCCCCGGGCGGTCAGGATATCGACAAGACGGATTTCCATATTCAGGGCCGATCCCCTCCATCCCAGGTGCAGAATCCCTCCCAGGGCGTTATCCGCCGTCCAGAAAAAAAGGGGGAGGCAGTCGGCGGTTTTGATGACCGCCGGGATCCCGCTTTCGTCCAGGATGATCCCGTCTCCCGGTAACGGCCGGCCAAGCCGGCTGCTGTAACGGATCCGGTCTCCGTGAAGCTGTCGAACCTGTCGCAGCCTTTTCCCCTGGAAGTATTCCCGCAGATCGGATCCGCTGATCCCGCGGGTGGTAAAACCGAAGGAAAGGGATCCGCGACGGTAGAGGTACAGATGGCCGTCTTGCCATTGTATTTTCCGGGGAATCATCTTTTATTATAATTTATCCCGGACCGGAATCCCACCCCTCCCGGAAGGAATACCGGCAGTGATCCCCACCGAGAAAACAGTAGTTTTACCGAAATGTCATGGCGGTTATCGAACCAAAGGGTATCAACTTAACCCGGAGTTAACATTTTTATGGTATACTGTTACGGTTGGTTGATTCCCACCCAAAATCAGGACCCGAAAAATGATGAAAAAAAGAAGAATGTTTGCTTTGATAATGGGCCTGGCGGCTGTTTGCCTGTTATCAGCCGGTACTTCGGAACCGGCGGTATTTTCCCTGGAGGATGCCTGCCGCCATGCTCTGGAACACAGTAACCAGATGAAGAATGCCCGGCTGGATATCGGGATGGCCAGAAAAAAGATCTGGGAGACCACGGCCCTGGGGCTTCCCCAGGTGAGCGGCTCCCTCAGCTATCAGAATATGCTGGAGATTCCCACCACCCTGGTGCCGGCCCGGATTTTCGACCCCGGGGCGGGTGTAGATGATTACCTGGAATTGAAATTCGGTACCCAGCACAACGCTTCCTTTGAGGTATCGGCCAGCCAGTTGATATTTCAGGGATCCTATTTTGTGGCCCTGCAGGCCTCCCGGGTTTTTTTACAGTTGTCCAAAAACCAGTTCGAAAAAACCAGGATCGAAATCAAAGAAACGGTCAGCCGGAGTTATTACCTGGTACTGCTTTCCGAGGGGCTTGGACAGAGATTGGAAGAAAATCTGAGGATTATGCAGGATATCCATCGGGAAACCGATGCCCTGTACCAGGCGGGATTTCTGGAAAAGACCGATGTCGACCAGGTCATGATCACCCTGCTGACCCTCCGGCACCAGCTGGATACGGTCAGACGGCAGATCCGCAACACCCGCCGGCTTTTAAAATTCCAGATGGGAGTTGAGCTGGATCGTCCCATCCGCCTCACCGGTGATCTGGATTCCTTTGTCGAGCAATTGGATTTCCCGTCTCTTATGGAAGCCGGGACGGATGTCACGGAAAATATCGATTACCGGATCCTCGACACCCAGGAACGATCCCAGGCCCTGCTGCTGAAGAAGGAAAAAGCGGAATACCTGCCGGGGATGTCGGCCTTTTTTTCCTATACCGGCAATGCCATGAGGAACCAGTTCAATTTTTTTACTTCGGATGAAAAATGGTTTCCCTCGGCCATCCTGGGATTCAACATCAACATCCCGCTTTTTACCAGCGGCATGAAACGGGCCCAGGTCAAACAGGCCGAGCTGGCCCTCCGCAAGGTTCAGAACCAGAAAAAGGACGTGCTGGACAGTTTGAAACTGGGGCTGGCCCGGGCCCGGTCGGAATATGCCACCAGTTACGGGCAGTATCTCAGTTCGGCAGAGAACCTCAGGCTGGCTTCCCGGATCTTTGAAAAAACCAAGATCAAATACCAGAAGGGAATGGCCTCCAGCCTGCAACTGTCCCAGATTCACAACCAGTACCTGGCAGCACAGTCCCAGCACCTCAATGACATGTACAACCTGTTGTCCGCCCGCCTGGGATTGCGCAAAGCACTCAATCAATTATGAAGAGAGGTAGAAGATGAAGAAAGGAATGGTATGGATATTGTTCCTAGCGATCTGGATGGGCGCCTGCCAGAAGGAACCCGATCCCCAGTCCCTCCGTCGGGAAATCGCGGAAAACCGGGAGAAGATCATCCGGTTAAAACAGCAAAACGAGGCCCTGCAAAAAAGGCTGGACATCCTCGAGGAACAAAACGGGACCCGCGCGGTGGCGGTAGAAGTCGAGCAGATCATGCCGCAAACCTTCACCCATCATTTTGAGGTCAACGGATCGGTGGAAGCGGTGAAGGAATCCTACGTCAGTACCCAGACCCCGGGGCAGATCCAGCAGATTCACGTGCGGGAAGGGGACCGGGTACAGAAGGACGATCTCCTGATATCCCTCAATTCCGATGTGCTCCGTAACAATATCGCTGAAGTCAGGACCCATCTGCAACTGGCCACCACCGTCTATGAAAAGCGCAGGGACCTTTGGTCCCGGCAGATCGGTTCCGAAGTGGAATTCCTTTCGGCCAAGAATCAGAAAGAATCCCTGGAAAACCGGCTCAAAGCTCTGGAAGCCCAGCTGGACATGACCCGCATCACCTCTCCCATCGAGGGGATCGTGGACCGGATTCCCCTGAAAAAAGGGGAGCTGGCCAGCCCCGGACAGCTGCTGGTCCTGGTGGTGAATCTCCGGGAGGTTTATATCAACGCCGATGTCTCCGAGCGGTACCTGGACGTGGTTCGGGTGGGGGATTTGGGGGAAGTGACCTTCCCCTCCGTGCCCGATCTCAAGCTGGAAGTTCCCATCCATAAAATCGGCCAGGTGATCAATTCCGAGAACCGGACCTTCAAAATCCAGTTGAAAATCCCCAACCGCCGGGAGCGCCTGAAACCCAATTTGATCGCCGTTGTCCGACTGACCGACTATGTGAATGAATCCGCCATGGTGGTTCCGTCTATCGTAATCAAGAAGGATCTTCAGGGCACCTATGTCTACCGGGTGGAGGAAAAGGACGGTCAATTCCAGGCCCGAAAGGCGTATGTCCATGAAGGTATTTCCAGTGAAAACCGTTCCATCATCACTTTTGGCCTGGAGTTCGGGGACCGGGTGGTGACCCGGGGGTACAATTTCATCAAAGACGGAACCACGATCGAAATCAAGTGAGAGCCGAGGAATGAAAAAAGACAAGAAAATCACCCGCGAATTCAGGCCCACCACCTTCGCCCTGAAAAACCGGAGCACCATATTTCTGCTCTCCTTCGTTCTGGCGGTATTCGGGATCATATCCTACCGGATGATGTCGGTGGAACTTTTCCCCGAGGTGAAATTCGCCTATGTTTTCGTGAATACCATCTATCCGGGGAATCCGCCGGTGGACATAGAGAACCTGATCACCCGGCCGCTGGAAAAGGAGATCAACAGCATCAATGGCATCAAGGTGATGCGGTCGGTATCCGCCCAGGACAGCTCCAATATATTCGTGGAGTTCAATCCCAGCGTGGAAATCAAAGCGGCTTTGCAGGACGTCAAGGATGCCGTGGACAAGGCCCGCAGCGAGCTGCCCGATGATCTGATGACAGATCCCTTCGTGATGGATATCGACATGAATGAGTTCCCCATCATCAACATCAACCTTTCCGGAGATTACAGCATCAACGAGTTGAAACAGTATGCCGAATACCTGGAGGACGCCATCGAAGATATCCCGGAGATATCCAAGGTGGAAATCAGGGGATTGAATGAACGGGAGATCCAGATCAATGTGGACCCCTTCAAACTCCAGTCGAGGAAACTGGGTTTTTATGACATCGAGTCGGCGGTCACCGCTGAGAATGTCTCCATCTCCGGGGGCAGTCTGAAGATCGATGATACCCTGCGGTCGATCCGGACGGTGGGGGAATTCACCAGTATCAAGGAGATCGAGAATATCATCATCAAGCATGAACAGGACCACATCGTCTATCTGCGGGATGTGGCGGAGGTGGTGGACGGGTTTGAGGATCCCCAGACCCTGGCCCGGCTGGACCGTCAGCCGGTGGTGTCGGTTCAGGTGATCAAGAAAAGCGGGGAAAACCTGCTCAATGCCTCCAAAGCCATTTTCCAGGTGCTGGATCAGGGGCGGCGGGACAAGGCGCTTCCCGGGAACCTCAACATATCCATTACCAATGACCAGTCGGATATCGTGCGCAAGATGATCAACAACCTGGAAAACAACATCCTGCTGGCCATGATCTGTGTGATCCTGGTTCTCTTTTTTTTCCTGGGTGCCCGCAATGCCGTTTTTGTGGGGATGTCCATCCCCATGTCCATGTTTATCTCTTTTGTGGTGCTGGGCCTGATCGGATCCACCATCAATATGATGGTGCTGTTTGCCCTGGTACTGTCCCTGGGAATGCTGGTGGACAACGCCATCGTGGTGGTGGAAAATATCTACCGGTTTTTGCAGCAGGGGTACAGCCTGTTTGAATCCTGCCGGCAGGCCGTGGGGGAGATTGCTCTTCCGATTATCGTTTCCACGGCCACCACCCTGGCCGCCTTCATTCCCCTGGCCTTCTGGCCCGGCTTGATGGGGGAATTCATGAAATTTCTTCCCATCACCCTGATCGTGGTACTGACTTCCTCCCTGATTTCCGCTCTGATTATTATCCCGGTCTATGTCCGGCGCTTTATCAAGCGGGAGGCCGGAAGCCATCCCCCCGACCGGTCCAAGTCTTTCAAGATCTCCCTGACGGCTCTTCTGGGCGGCGTGGTATTTTTCATCCTGCGACTTAACCCGCTGGCGGTCATATCTCTGGCGGTTTCCCTGGTGGTGTTGCTAAATGTCACCTTTTTATACCGGGCCTCCCGCTGGTTCCAGTTTACCTTCCTGGATCGTCTGGAACACTGGTACCTGAAACTGATCCGTTTTTCCCTCAGAGGAAAAAGGCCGGGGGCCATTCTGCTGCTGACCGTGGTGGTGTTCATCCTGACCATGATGTTCTTCGGCATGAGGAATCCCAAGGTGGAACTTTTCCCCCCCAATGAACCGGATTATATCAACGTGATGGCCGATCTTCCCATCGGATCGGATATCACCGCCACCGATGAGGTGATGACCGCCATCGAGAATGATCTCTACCGGATTCTGGAACGTTATCCGGATATCGTGAAGTCGATCCTTACCACCATCGGCAACGGCGTGCAGGGAGAAAATGACATGTTTGGCGGCACCGGGAATACCCCCTACCGCGGCATGACCACCATCACCTTTATCGATTACGAGGAGCGGAACGGGATTTCCACCGCTGATATCAAGGGGGAGATATCCCGTAAACTCACCCACCGGTATCCCGGGGTCACCGTCACGGTATCCAAAAATACCGTCGGCCCCCCCACCGGAAGAGCCATCAGTCTGGAAATCATCGGCCGGAATTTTGATACGCTGGTGCCCCTGGCCGAGGATGTCCGGCAGTATCTGGAAGGGGAAGATATCCCCGGCATCGAGGGACTGAAACTGGACCTGGATACCGGCAAGCCGGAACTCCTGGTTCATATCGACCGGGATTCGGCCCGACGTTTCGGCCTGTCCACTGCCCAGATCGCCAGTACCATCCGGACCGCCCTCTTCGGCCGCGAGGTTTCCGATTTCAAGGAGGGAGAGGACAAGTACACGATCTGGCTGCGGTTACAGAAGGAATACCGCCACGACATCACCTCCCTGCTCAACCAGAAAATTACCTTCCGGAGCCAGTCGAGCGGCCGGGTGATGCAGGTGCCCATCTCGGCGGTGGCCACCTTTTCCAACAGCACCACCTATTCATCGGTTCGGCGCAAGGACATGGACCGGGTGATTACGATTTATTCCAATGTCATCGAAGGATTCAACGCCACCGAGATCAACAATAAACTGAAGCTGCTGATGAAGGATTATGAGCTGCCCAAGGGATTTTTGTACCGGTTCACCGGTGAACAGGAAGAGATGGCCGATACCATGGGCTTTTTAATCCGGGCCCTGATGATCTGTCTGTCGCTGATCCTGCTGATCCTGGTCACCCAGTTCAATTCCCTGCTGAAGCCGGCCATGATCATGGCCAGCGTGCTGTTCTCCACCATCGGGGTTTTCGGCGGCATGGCCATTTTCAAAATGAATTTCATCATCATCATGACCGGAGTGGGATTGATTTCCCTGGCCGGAGTGGTGGTCAACAACGCCATCGTTCTGATCGATTACATCGATTTTCTCAAGTTGAACCGGAGAGCCGAACTGGGGTTGAAAGACAACCAGGCGCTGGATATCCGGGATGCCACCGAGTGCATCGTCCAGGGAGGCAGAACCCGGCTGCGCCCGGTTCTGTTGACCGCCGTTACCACCATCCTGGGACTGGTTCCCATGGCCATCGGGATCAATCTGAATTTTTCCACCCTGCTGAGCGACCTGGATCCCCAGATCTATTTCGGGGGTTTTAACGCCCTCTTCTGGGGCCCCATGGCCTGGACGGTGATTTTCGGTTTGTCCTTCGCCACTTTTCTGACCCTGATCCTGGTGCCGGTGATGTACCTGATTACCAACCGGCGGCTGGTCAAGCTGAACCTGAGAATGAACCCCGATAAATAATAGCGGGAATTTCAGCCGACAGCGGCCCGGCAGAACGGCAAAAAGGCAGATTGACTTTCGCCGGCATAGGATTTACAATGGGACCGTTCCCGGTACCGAAGAAACCGGGAAACGGATCCCCGAAGATGAAGTGCCTGATCGTTGCCGCCGGAAAAGGAAGCAGAATCGCCAGACTGGGAAGTTGCAAGCCCCTGTTGAAGGTTGACGGGGTGCCGCTGATCGAACGGGTCATCAACCGGGCAGGGGAGGCGGGAATACGGGAATTTTTGGTGGTAACGGGGTTTCAAGGTCAGAAAATCCGGCAACATCTTGACCGCTACGGACCGGAACGGGGCCTGTCGATCACCTGCGTTCACAACCCCGACTGGCAAAGGAAGAACGGCCTGTCGGTTCTGGCGGCCCAACCGCTGGTGAAGGAGCCTTTTTTGCTGCTGATGGCCGATCATCTTTTTGATCCCTCGATTATTCGCGATCTGATCAAAGCGGGGGTGAGAAAAGAGGCCCTCAGGCTGGCAGTGGACCGGAGAATCGAACACAATCCCCTGGTGGATCTCCAGGATGTCACCAAGGTGCTGGAACACGGGGGGCGGATTCGAATGATCGGCAAGGAACTCAGGGAATACAACGCCTTTGACACCGGGATTTTCCTGTCTACGCCGGCCCTGTTTGAGGGGCTGGCCCGGGGATTGACGGGAGAGGATGTATCCCTGTCAGACGGGGTGGCGGCGATGTCCCGTTCCGGTCGCGCCGATACCTACGATATCGGGAAACGCTTCTGGCTGGATGTGGATGACGAGGCGGCCTATCAGAAGGCCCTGGTCCATTGCCGGACTGGGGAGTTTGGGGCTTAGAGGAAACCACCGCACAATAAGGAGGAACCAATACGATGGCAAAGATACGGAGAGGAAAAGAGATCGAAAAAGCGCAGGGCCCGCTGGGGGTCTTGATCCCGGGCGTGGGAGCGGTGACCACCACCATGCTGGCGGGGGTTTTTTCAGCGGTGAGGGGTTTATCACGACCCCTGGGGGCCGTGACCCAGTATGGACGGATCCGCCTGGGCCGCCGGGACGAAAACAAAAACCGGAAGGTGAAGGATTTTGTTCCCCTGGCCGATCCCGGCGATCTGGTTTTCGGAGGTTGGGATATTTTCCCCGAGAATGCCCATGAAGCAGCGGTAAAGGCGGGGGTGTTGAAAAGGGAGCATATCGAACCGGTCCGGGAAGAATTGCGGCAGGTCCCCATCATGAAAGCGGTGTTTGACCGCCGCTTCGTGGAACGGCTGGACGGTCCCCACGTCAAACGGGGGTCTTCCAAGATGCACCTGGCGGAGCAGCTGATAAAGGACATCGAGGGATTCAGGAAAAGGACCGGAGCAAAGCGGATGGTGATGTGCTGGGCGGCTTCCACCGAGGCCTTTTCCGAGGTGGGAGATTGTCACCGTTCCCTGGAACAGTTTGAACAGGGCCTGAGAGAGAACCATCCGGCCATATCTTCCAGCCAGATCTACGCCTACGCGGCCCTGCAGCTCAAAATCCCCTATATCAACGGGGCTCCCCATGTCACCGTCGATTGCCCCGCATTGCTGGAACTGGCCCGACAGAACTCGGTCCCTGTCTGCGGAAAGGATTTCAAGACCGGTCAGACCCTGATGAAAACCATCGTCGCCCCGGGATTACAGGCGCGACTGCTGGGCATCAGCGGGTGGTTTTCCACCAATATCCTGGGAAACCGGGATGGAGAGGTGCTGGATTGTCCGGAGAATTTCAAATCCAAAGAGGTCAGCAAACTCGGGGTACTGGACACCATCCTCCGCCCGGACTTATATCCGGAACTGTACCGGGACCTGTACCATAAAATCAGGATTAATTACTACCCCCCCCGGGGCGATAACAAAGAATCCTGGGACAACATCGATCTTTTCGGCTGGATGGATTATCCCATGGAGATCAAGATCAACTTCCTCTGTCGGGATTCCATCCTGGCGGCCCCGGTGATGCTGGACCTGATCCTTTTCACCGACCTGGCCCAGCGGGCCGGGATGCACGGGATTCTGGAGTGGCTGTCATTCTACTTCAAGAGTCCCATGACCCGGGAAGATCTTTATCCCGAAAACGACCTTTTCAAGCAGCGATCCAAACTTTTCAACACCCTGCGGTTTTTGATGGAAGAGGAGCTGGTCCATCATACCGGACTGGATTACTACTACGATATCTCGGAATAGAGCCGATGACAAACGGCAGCTTTAAAAAGTCACTGAAAGCCCCCGGCAGCGATCCGGTGATGCGGAAGATCCGCTTTGTCGATCTCTGGGTCAACCGGCCGCCGGCATATCTCATTGCCCGCCTGGGGCAGAAGCTTCGACTCAATCCCAACCAGCTGACCTGGGTCTCGTTCCTGCTGGGTATGGCCGGGGCGCTGCTGTTCGCCTCGGGGACCTACCCGGCGGTAATCGTCGCCGGGATCCTGGTGCAGTTGTCCTCGGTAGTGGACGGAGCGGACGGCATGCTGGCCCGCCTGCAGGGCAGCCAGAGCCGATACGGAGGCCATCTGGACCTTTTCTTTGACCGGATGCTGGATTTTTCAGTATTCCTGGGGATCGCCCTGGGTCTCTGGCGGCAATCAGGGGACCACCGGCTGCTGATCGCCGGCCTGGCGGCGGCCGGATTGTACATGCTGCAGGTGAACCTGTTTTACCTGACCCGAAGCTACCTGCAGACCCCTGAGGAGGGAACCACCGGAGAAGCCCGGGCAGTGCTGCTCCTGCTGGTGATGATCTTTGCCCTTTTCAACCGGCTGGATATTTTCATCATCCTGCTGCTGGCCGGATGTCTGCTGATCATCCTGATCCGGTGGGGGTATTTTCTCTTCCTGGGCCGCCGGGATCGGTCGGCGGGATCGTGACGTCGCGGGGTCGGCGGGGCAATCCGATCAGACCCAGCAATCCCAGGCCCGCCAGGATCAGGGCCAGGATCCGCCGGATGAAAACCAGTACCAGGGCCACCTGGGCATTTCCTCCCAGGATTTTTCCATAGAGGGCCATGTAAGTTAATTCATAGATCCCCAGGGAACCGGGGATGAAGGGGATGGCCATGGCCAGGTTGCCCAGGATGGTGAGGAGAAAACTGTCCATGAATGAGAGTTTTGCCACTCCCAGATAGCAGAGCCCCAGATGGATCTCGGTGGCCCAGAGCATGATCAGGGCCGCGTAGAGAAACAGGGTGATGAAAAAGGCCCGGTGGGACTGGAGGTAAAAATCGGCGATGTATCCGTCGATATCCTGGAATTTATGCCGGTTTTTTTCCAGGATCCCGGGACGGATTCCCAGTCGGTGAAGGAAGCCCGCCAGCCAGCCGATCAGGCCCTTTTTCTGCTGGCGGTAAAAGAAATAGACGAACAGGAGTGCAACCAGCAGGATGGAAATCATTGCCACTTTCAACCGCGGGGTCAGGGATGTCCGGAGGAAAAGCAGGATGATTCCCAGCAGAGTGAAGGCCACCACCGTGAGATATTCGATGGTTTTGTCCACAATAACCGAGGCGACACTGATGGAACGGTCCCGGCACCCGGCCAGCCAGGCCCGGGAGGCCTCGCTTCCCAGTTGGGCGGTGGGGGTCAGCTGGCTGATCGAGTGGCCGATCATCCGGACCCGGAACAGACTCCAGAAGGAGACCTCCCGGTCGTAGGTTCTGACCACCACTCCCCAGCAAAAAGTGCGCAGGATCCAGTACAATATGCGCAATCCCAGCAGGATGGCCAGCTGGAGGAGGGTGATTTTTTTCAGGTGGTCCCAGATCTTCTCCGGACCGATGGATCCGACGATTGCCGCCAGCACCCCCAGGCCGGCCAGCAGGGCCAGATATCGGATCCATTTTTTTCCGGTTTTCATCTTCTGTCCCTGAGGCCTGCTCCCGGCGGTCTGCCTGGAAAAGATCCATGGGGTATACCCCGGGTTTTCAGGGAATTACCGCTCATCATAGCACAAAGCGGGTTTTTTATGAAGTCAACGGAGGAGGGCCGGGCGGATAGTGGAACCCGGCGAATCGAGGAGGGATTTTACAGTGGCAGGTTCAGCTGTCTGAACCGGGGATTGCGGCGGATATCCGCGAGGGTTTTGTCGATGTATTTGCGATAGCGGGGGTTCCGGTTGACCCGGATCTGGTAGCCGAAGGTTCCCAGGGCCTTGAAATTCCGCTGCAGGGCCGTAAGGTGGAACTGGTCTTCATCCAGGTCATACCCGGCGGATTTCAGCTTTTTCATGACCCGGGGGTGTTGGGGGCCGGTGTCCAGGTATGAATCGAAGCACAGGGAAGCCAGGTCGTAGCAGCGGGGGGCCTGCAGGGAGTTTTGAAAGTCCACCAGCCACAGCCGGTCCCGGTGGATCAGGATGTTCTGGGAGTGAAAATCCCGGTGGGCGAAGCGGTCGATATGGCGGATCTCTTCGACCAGCCCGGTCAGTGAATTGCGGGCCTGTTCCCGGGAAAGCGCGGGGAAAAAATACGGGAGAAAATGGGTTACGCAGAAATTCATCTCCCATTGCATGCGGCTGGTGTCCAACACTTCGGTGCCATGGCGGCAGGGGATGGTTTTCAGTCTGAGCAACAGATCGATCAGCCGGTCCCACCATCTTTCTTTTTCCCGGGAGGACAACCTCAGATAAAACCGATCGAGATGTTCGTCTCCCAGGTCTTCCTGGATCAGCAACCGCTGATCGATGGTCCGCAGGGTGCGGGGCACCGGCAGGTCATGGGCACGGTAGATCCGCTCCAGGGTCTGAATTTGCGCCACCCGGTCCGGGGCCGGGCGGGGGAAGACCATGGCCACCCGGGAATACCGTCGGAAATGGAGACGGTAGAATCTCCGGTCCGACGCCTGGGCCGGCAGGGGGACGATCCGGTCTGCCTCCGGGAAGTGTTTTCCCAGCAGCTTCGTATCCCTGCGGTTTTCCCCTCTCACCGTTCATTCCCCTGCCCGGATCTGGCCGCTCAGCGCCCGGATTCGTTCCCCCGCCGCCCCGGCCAGGCTCGGGATCCGGTGCCGGTGGCCGTGCAACAGATCGAGATACCGCCGGGTCAGGACGGGGTTTCGGGTCGGTTCCTGATACTCCAGCGTACGAGTGTCCATCAGAAAATTTGTTCCCGGTGCGGCTTCTCATACGATTGGGTTGTGCCGCGCTCCGGTCCCAACAGGATTATCTTATCATACCCGCAATCGGCTAAGCAACAGAACGCGGGCCCTTTCGTATAAGGTCGGCGGGTTTGGGGACGGTGACGGCATGGGGAGCGGGTTGCAGGTGGTCGGGCCAGTAGCGGCGGTGGAGGACCTGGCAGAATTCGGCCCCCAGCAGGAAAATAAGCGCCGAGTAGTAGACCCACAACAGAAGCGCCGCCAGCGCCCCGGCGGCGCCGAACACCGATACCCGGGAGGTGATTCCCAGGTAGCGGCTGATCAGTTCACGGCCGCCGAAGAACAGCAGGGCGGCCGCCAGGGAGGAGATCCATACCGGCCGCCAGTTGATCCGGGCATCGGGCAAAAAGCGGTAGATCAGGGCAAATGCCAAAAAAATGATCACCAGGACCGCCAGTCCGTTGATCCATTCCAGCACCGGCAGCAGGGTGGGAAGGGCCTGGTCCAGCCAGCGGTGCAATCCTTTCAACAGCGATCCGAAGAGCACCACCAGCACCAGCAGCAGTCCGCTGGCCAGCACCATTCCAAAGGAGACCAGCCGGTTGCGCAACAGGGTGCGCAGGGGATGCCCGGGCCGGGTTTGGATTCCCCAGATCCGGTTGAGGGCGGTTTTGAGATGAAGGAAAACGAGTACCGCTCCCAGGATCATCAATAACACGCCCGCCGCCCCGGGCCAGAATCCCTGAAAATGATCCGGGATCCGCATCGCCAGGGATTCCACCATCTCTCCCACCCCGGGCCCCATCCATCCCTCGACCCGTTGAACCAGGGCCATCCGGGCCTGTTGCTGACCCAGCACCGTGCCGGCCACCGCCGCGACGATGATCACCAGGGGGGAGAGGGAAAAGAGGGTAAAAAAGGAGAGGGATCCGGCGGTCTGGTAGAGCCGGTCCCCGGACCAGTGCCGGAGGGTTTGGCGCAGCAGGATTCCGGCCTCCCCGGCCATTTGTTTCAACCTTGCTATCGGGGCCAGGTCCATCGGATCATGACCTCCTTTGAAGGGGATCCCGCCGTACGGGATCGATCTGGATGAATCCCCGGTGGGCGAAATTGCCGGCGGATATGATCCGCCCCTGGGTGAGAAAAAGGATCATGTTGACAGCTCCGGTGGTATTTTATCACCAGGAAGAAGGGAATCCAAACCGGCTGCGGCAAAGGGCCCTTCCCATGCAGTATTTTCCCCGGTTTGCGGGATCGGCGGGCAAGGCGATCCTCTTGAAATGTGGCGGTATTTGTGGTAATTTGTGTCATGAAAGAACTCATGATACTATTAAACGCCGCTTCGGCGGCCGGCGCGCAGAGAAGCCTCGATTATATCAAGATCATCAGCGAATCTTCCCTGGTGGTCAAGATCGTCCTGCTGGTCCTGCTCTTTTTCTCGGTGATGTCCTGGGCGATCATCATCTTCAAAATACTGGAATATTCCAATGCCAGAAAGAACTCCGAGAGTTTCCTGCAGACCTTTCGGCGCAAGAAGAATTTCTCCGAAATCCTCAAGTACGCCACCCGCAAGCGAAACTCCCCCCTGGCGGAAATATTCCGGCAGGGATACAAGGAGCTGTCTCTTCAACTCGGGGCCAAGGAGTCGGACCGCCCGCCGGGAGAGATCAACACCAAAAACATCGAGCGGGCCCTGATCCGGGCGTCCAACACCGAGATCAGCCGCTTTGAACGGCTGAACGGGTTTATCGCCACCACCGCGGCCGTCACCCCTTTCATCGGTCTGTTTGGGACGGTATGGGGGATCATGCAGGCCTTTCATGATATCGGGGTCAGCATGAACGCCAACCTGGCCACCGTGGCCCCGGGGATCGCTGAGGCCCTGATCGCCACTGCCCTGGGATTGTTTGCGGCCATTCCGGCGGTCATCTTTTACAATTATCTGATCAACCGGCTGAAGAGCCAGGTCGGCACCATGGAAGATTTTATCAATGAATTTCTGAATATCAGCGAACGATTGGGATAATGAGAATATCGGGGAATGACCGGCACCGCCTGCAGACCAGCCTGTCGGAAATCAATATCACACCCCTGGTGGACGTGATGCTGGTTCTGCTGATCATATTCATGGTGACCGCCCCCATGATCAAACCTTCCATTAACGTAAATCTCCCCACCGCCGAGACCACTTCCGATCCCAGCCCCGAGGGGCTGGTGCTGACCCTGTCCAAGGACAGGTACATCTATATCGAAGACCAGCCGATCAATTATCACCTGCTGGAATCGCGCCTGAAAAGCCACTTTTACAACCGGGAGCAGAAGATCGTTTTTATTCGGGCCGACCGGGAACTTGACTACGGATACATCATCGAGGTGATGGACCTGATCAAGAAGAGCGGTGTGGATACCGTCGGCCTGATCATTAAAAAAGAAGAAAAGTGATCAAATTCAAAAGCGCTCTGGTTCTGTCGATGGGCCTGCACAGCCTTCTCTTTGCCCTGATGCTGCTGGTGCCCAAACCGGAGGGCGGCGGGGAGATTACGTATTACGTAGACCTGATCAACCTCCCCGGCGGCGGCCCGGCGGGCGGCGGTCCCGGGGGGAACGGGTCCGGGGAAGGAACCGAAAACGACCCCGGACAGTCCCTGCAGTCCCCGGAGGCGGGTTCGGTGGAGGACCTGGTGGTCCCGCAGGAACCGGAACCCGAAACCGGCCTGCGATATCTCGACCCGGAAAAGAAGACGCCGCCCAAACCGAAGATCCAAAAGGAGCGCCAGCGGGAAAGCGTGGTGGTTCGCCGACGTCCCTCCGCCGACCAATCGGGGGCCCAGGTCACCCGGCGGACGGCCGGGGGAGGAATTCGATCCGGTCTGGGAACCGGCCCGGGGAGTGGTACCGGTGCCGGAAGCGGATCGGGCAGCGGTGGATTCGGGAATTTCCCCTACGCCTATTACGTGGCCCGGATGCGCGACATGATTGCCCGGGCCTGGTACAGCCCCGACGACCGGGGATCCGGGAAAGCCCTGAAAACCGTCGTATATTTCAAAATTCACCAGAACGGTGATATTACCGATCTGATGGTGGAGGAAGAAAGCGGCAGCAGTCTTTTTGATCTCAACGGCCTGCGGGCCGTCCAACGGGCCGCTCCCTTTCCACCCCTGCCCCGGGATTACCCGGACCGGTATCTGATCGTACATTTTGAATTCGTGAGGAGAAACCCATGAAAACCAGAATCATCGTGATCCTGTTGTTGGTCTTTTCCGGCTGCTGGCTGATGGGGCAGCGGGAGATCCGGGTCACCCTGGATGAGGGGATCCCCCTGATCCCGGTGGCCGTGCCGGCGTTTACGCTCATCTCCGGCTCCCAACCGGATGAATCCCTGCAAGACGAACTATACCAGACCTTTCTGGCAGATCTTTCCTACTCCCGGGTATTTGTCCTGATCAGTGAAAAATACTACGATTACATCGATCGTTTCGATCCCGAAAATATCCTGTACAAAGACTGGGCCTCTATCCAGGCCAAGATCCTGGTGGCCGGCAAGCTGGAGATCGTCGGCAGCGACCGGATCGTGTTCCAGATCCGGGTGTACGATGTTGACAGCGAGCGGTTCATCTTCGGCAAGAGTTTCAGCGGGGACCGCAAGCTGGTGCGGGTCATTGCCCATAAATGCGCCGATGAGATGATGAAATACTTCGGGGAAACCCCCTTCTTCGATACCAAGATTGCCTTCGTCTCCACCCGGGACGGCAATGAGGAGATCTACTTCATGGATTACGACGCCCACCGCAAGACCCGGGTGACTTTCAATGAGTATATCGACCTTCTGCCCACCTGGAGCAGCGACAATCAGAAGCTGCTGTACACTTCCTACCGGCGGGGGGAGTGCGATCTGTACACTTTTCATCTCTACACCGGGGAGCTATCCATCCTGTCCAGCGGGGGAACCAATTATTCCGCCGACTGGTGCCGGGATCACAACAAGATCGTATACACCTCCACCAAGAATGACGGCAACGCGGAGATCTATGTCAAGGACATGGACTCCGGAAGGGAAACCCGTCTTACCTTCAACCGCATCATCGATACCTCCCCCAGCTGGAGTCCCAGCGGCAGCGAGATTGTCTTTGTGTCCCAGCGTTCCGGAAATCCCCACATCTTCATCATGAATGCCTCCGGCGCCAACATCCGCAAGATATCCAGCGGCGGCACCCACCATGATTCTCCCGACTGGTCACCGGACGGCAGCCGGATCGTGTACGTGTCGATGGTGAACTGGCGCCTGGATCTGTTTATCTTCAACCTCAAAAACAACCGGGTGACCAAACTCACCCAGAACGCCGGACGCAATGAGATGCCCACCTGGTCTCCCGACGGACGACATGTGATCTTTGCATCTGACCGCTCCGGACAGTACCAGATTTACACGGTGGATTATGACGGGAAAAATCTGCGTCAGCTTACATTTCAGGGGAAAAACACCATGCCTTCCTGGCAAAAAAAATAGGCCGTTTTCGTTTGACAATTGATTTTAACTGTACTATAAATATGATTAGCACATTAAGGAGGCATTATATGAAAAAATCGTTAGTTATTCTTTTGTCAATTTCCCTCATGGTCCTGTTTGTCACGTCCTGCAAGAAAGCGGTCAAAACCGAACCCGTCAAAGAAGAGAAACCCATTGAGAAAGTGGAAGAAGCCAAACCCCAGATTGAACGCCCTCAGTTAACCGAGGAAGAGATCTTCCAGCGGGCCACCATCCAGCAACTGAACGAGGAAGGCCACCTGCAGATGATCCATTTCGATTTCGACAAATACAATATTAAAGATAACATGAAGCCGATTTTACAGAAGAATGCCGACTGGTTACTGGGTCATGAATCGGTACAGATCACCATCGAAGGTCACTGTGACGAAAGGGGCACGGTCGAATACAACATGGCCCTGGGAGAGAGAAGAGCCAAATCAGCCAAGGACTACCTGGTCAGCCTGGGAGTGAATCCCCAGCGGATCAAGGTGGTTTCCTACGGGAAAAGCCGCCCCCTGATCGACGAGTCCAACGAGGCTGCGTGGGCCAAAAACAGAAGAGCTGAATTTGTTATCACCAGTAAATAAAAGAACCACTGACTATTCTTTTCCTTTTTCTCCAGGTGACGTTTTAATATGAAGAAAACAGCTGTCCTTCTGATTCTGGTTGCGTTCCTTACGCTCCCGGCATTCTCCATCCGAAAGGGGGAGAAACTGATCCTGGACCAGCTGGAAAAGCTGGAAAAAATGTTCAACCGGATCAACGAGGAAATGGCCATCGTGTCTGCTGACGTTTCCACCATCTTCAAGAAAATCGTCATCATCGAGAACAAGGTGAACGCCATCACCCAGGAGAGAGCGGACCGCACGCTGAACAGTCAGAACATGTATGAAAACATGCTGGCGTTTCAGCAGGATGTCAAGGATATCAAACAGCGCCTGGGTGAAATCAGCCGAAGGATGTCCGGGGCCTCTGCCGGCGAATTCGAAGCCGAACCCGACAACACCGGCGACAGTACACCGGCTGCTTCCACCGGCGGCCAAAACCCTGAAGAGCGCTCCCCCAACCTTTATTTCGTGGCCTATTCCGACTATATCAACAAGAATTACAACCTGGCCATCCGGGGTTTCCAGAAATTCATCTCCTATTATCCCAATACCCTCCGGGCCAGCAAGGCCCTTTACTGGATCGGAGAGTGCTATTATGCCCAGCGAAAGTATGAACAGGCGATCGAAGTTTTCGACCGGCTGATCCGGGAAAACAACGAGGGGGCCAACGTTTCGGATGCCATGCTCAAGAAGGGGTACGCCCTGGTGGCCCTCGGCCGCCACATGGAGGGCAAGAAGGTCCTCACCCAGCTGGTGGACAAGTATCCCTTTTCAGAGATCAGCGAGCTGGCCAAACAAAAATTAAAGGAGATTTCGGAATAAAGGACCATGGGAGACAAACGAAGTTTAAACAAAGTCATATTGATCGGAAACCTGGGTCAGGATCCTGAGATCCGTCACATCCCCAGCCTGGACAAGACGGTGGCCAAGTTCACCATGGCCACCACCGAAACCTACGTGGATAAGAACAATGCCTTTCAGGATGTGACCGAATGGCACAATGTCGTGGTCTGGGGGAAGTGGCAGGTCCAGAAAGTGGAAAAGAACCTGAACAAAGGAACCCTGGTCCTGGTCGAGGGAAAGATCAAGACCCGCAAATGGCAGGACAAGGAAACCAATGCCACCCGCAGCAAAACGGAAATCCAGGCCCAGAACGTGGTACTGCTCCGCAAACCCGAAGGAGACAATGCCGGAGGCAACCAGAACCGGGGAAACCAGGCTCCTTCTCCCGGCTCTTCCGAGGACCCGTCACCCCCTGTATACGATGTGGACAGCGATATCCCCTACGATGAAAGCGATCCCTTCTAACCCTGTCCGCGATGGCTTTTGTAAACTATAACAACCGGGAAATTACCGCCAAGATCGTATATTACGGTCCGGCCCTGAGCGGGAAAACCACCTGCCTGAAATACCTGTACAACAACAAGGTGCTCAAGACCAAGAGCAAATTGATCACCCTGGATACCGATGGCGACCGGACCCTGTTTTTCGATTTTTTACCCGTGGAAATCGGCAAGGTGGGCAATTACAGTGTGAAAATACAGCTGTACACGGTGCCGGGACAGGTGGCCTACAACACCACCCGAAAGATGGTCCTCCAGGGGGCCGACGGGATCGTTTTCGTGGCCGATTCCCAGAAGGTCCAGCGGAAGACCAACATCGAGAGCCTCCAGAATTTAAAGAACAATCTCCAGGCCAATAACCTGGTGTTCTCGGAAATTCCCCTGGTTTTCCAGTACAACAAACGGGACCTGACCGATGTCCTGACGGTCTCGGAGCTGGATGAAACCCTCAATACCAGCCACAAACCCTATTTCCCCACCATTGCCACGGTGGGAGAGAATGTGGTGGAATCCGTGAATGCCATCATGAAATCGGTATTGATCTACCTCAAGAACCGGCTGACGATCTTCCAGAAGGATCGCACGGTATTTTTCCAGCGGGATCAGGTCAATCCGGTTCCGGATTCAGGTTCCAGGGAAAAGGACTATCGTCATCAGGTCCTGTCCAAGGAAGACACCTCTGCGGAGATCCCCCGGGAGGAGAAGCTGTTTGAACTGGATTCTCCGGTTACCCAGGAGAAACGCAACGATTTTGTCACCGAGCAGATCAGCCGTCAGGAGGTCAACGAGCAAAGCGATGAAATCTTTGATTTAAAGGATTACAATATGACCGAATCCGATTCCGAAAACCAGAGTGAGGAATTAAAGGACGAGGATTTTTTCTTCCCCGGCGAGGAGAAGGAGGACCTTTCCGAGGCGGATTTTCCGCCTCCTCCCCCCAAGAATGAATCCCCTCCGGTCCGGATCACCCGCAAAATCAATGTCCCGGTGGAAGTGAGCATTCCGGCCGACAAGAAAGAGGTTGAGCTGGACCTCAATATCAAGGTGATCCTCAAGAAAGAACCCTGAATTCAGCATGAAAAAACACCTTTTGCCCCTGGGTTTTCTCCTGATCTTCTGCACCGGGGGGCTTTTTCCGGACAGCCAGGCGCTGGCGGATAAATTCATGGGGTTTGTCCGGAATTATTTTACCGGCAAAGCCGCGGTCACCCTCTCGGTTTCCAGATTTGAGAATATCAGCGGACTCTCGGATTTTGCCGCCCAGCGGCTGTATCAGATCCTGGTTGCCCGCCTGGAAACGGAGGAAAAATTTACCTTTATCGACACCCTGATCGGGGTGGAGGATCAGCGGGGCCGGTTCAACCGCCGGCAGATGGAAGTGGATTATTATCTGTTCCTGCGGCTGGTCCAGAACCGGCAGAAGCTGGGATTGGGACTGGCGGTGTACTCCCGCAATCTGCAGAGTATCGTTGCGGTAAAATATTTTGAAGAGGAGATTCCGGCCGGGGAGGTGGAGGTGCTCAAAGTCCGGAATACCGGTTTTCAGAAGGTGGGCTTCAGTCAGGTGGTGTCGATCAATGTGCCGGGGAGGCTGCTGGACATCGGTTACCTGGAAGGGTATACCGGGGGTGGGGTGTACCTGTTGTTGTATCCCGGTAAAATAGATATCATGCGACCTGAGGACAATCGCATGCGCCGGCTGAGCAGCATGCCCCTGGAGTGGAAGGATCCCTACTACCCGGCCAAGGACCCGGCCGGAAGGATTACCCAGTTCGGGATTCAGCAGACCCGTTACATTGCGGCGGCGGGAAATTTTTCCGCCGGAGCCCAGTTGTTTCGGGTGGAATCGGGGCTGCTGGAAAAGGACCGTTTTCTGGATTTCATCCCCCTGACGGTCTTTTCCACCAATGAAATTTCCCACCTGGTGGGAGCCCGGTATCGGCCGGGGACCAATTATTTCCAGGATGTGATTCTGTTCAAACCCTTGCCGCTGGAGGGGAAGGATATTTTTGAAAAGACCGTTCCCGGTTTCTTTTCCATCGCCTTTCTGACCGATGGCCAGGCGTTGCAATCCTTTTTTCTGGTGAACCGGGATTACCGGCTGGTGACCTTCCATCCGGATTTTGAACCCCAGAACACTTATGCGGAACCGGTGGGGGCATCCGTTGCCCGCATCGGGAACGAATACCTGGCTTTTTCGGATTACACGGCCAACCGGGATCAACTCCAGATCGCCGATGTCCGGGAAGGTGGATTTCAGGTCGAATTCCGCCAGCCCCTGGAACGGGAGATCCGGTTTTTACGGGACGGACAATGGGAAGGGATCCCCGGTGTCTGGGTGCTGGCCCATGACCCGAAGCGGGAGGACGGGGATCAGCTGCTTTTTTACGGAAAAAAATGAAAAGATTACGATTGCTCGCCGTGTTGGGATTGTCTCTGCTGTGTATGTTTGCCGTCAAGAAACGCTACGGCGGGGAGATCAGCATCTACCTCAACGAACCCTATTCCTTTCATTACATCAACGATGATTACTCGAGTGTGATCTTTTATTCCTTTATATACGAAAATTTTTTCCATCTTTCCACCGGCGGGGAGATCAGCACCCACCTGTTTGAATACCACCTCTATGACCAGGATCGCAAAACCCTGGAAATCAAGCTGAAAGAACACCTCAGTTTTTCTGACGGCAGCCCGGTCACCGCCCGCAGCATCACCCATTCGATCAACGAATTCATCAAGCTGGAAACCAGTGATTCCAAAGCATTGTCAAGGGTTCTCAAGGGAATCCGGAGCGAAGGCCGGGTCATTACCCTCCTCCTGAATTATGATTTCCCGGACATCGCCCATCTTTTAACCGCCCCGCAACTGGTGCTGCTGTCGCCGGTTTCTGCGGTTTTTTCCGGGGCGTTCATCCCTTCGGAATGGATCAAGGGGGAGCACCTGATCCTTACCTCCAATCCTTTCTATCCCGGGGGCAGAAGTTACCTGGACCGGGTTCGGGTGATATTTGCCATTCAGGATGAATATCCGGACGTGTTCCTTTCCACCCTTCCCGAAATCGGCCGGTCCTTCAACCGAAAAACCTGCGGGATATACGAGAATGCCTATGTGATTTTTCCCGATCCCAACACACCCCCGGGCAACAAACAGGCCCTCTATACGCTGCTCAAGGACTTCGGTGAATCCCAGTCCCTCAAGTCCTTGGATGTACTGACGTCTGAAACGGAATCGCCGGTGGTCATCGATATCCGGGGCCTGTCTTTGCGCCAGGCCAAGCGAACCCTGATGTATTCCAAGATCAATCTGTATTTTTTCCCCAGTTTCAAATCGTACCAGGATGCATTCAGTGAATACCTGGCCAGCCGGGATATCACTCTGAAGACTTTCTTTCTGGACAGCAAAATGAGGGGGGAGAGTATCAGCAGCGAGGACCTGGATTACATCGTGCTGCAGAAAAGCTTTCAAAAGGCCACGCCGCTGAAGGACAAGGTGAAAAGGATTGTGGGAGAAATGCTGTTCTCCCGCTACAACGAGGAGTTCATGCTGCGGGTGAAAGAGATGGATGAACTGTACGGACTGAATAAAAACGAACTGCTGATGGACAAGATCGCCGCCCTGATCACCGATATCGTCAACGAGGGCATCATCTACCCCCTGTTTCAGAAAGAATACTACCTTTATTACCGGAAAAGGCTGGTAGATTTGTCAATCGATTACTACGGCAAACCACGCTTCGATGAATTGAGATACCGGACCCGGGACCGGACCGATGAATAAGAAGGGATTTTTTCTGACGGCAATCGCTCTGGCGACCACTCTGACCATGAATGCTTACGACCTGGGGGTGATCGGCGGGTTTTTGTCCCAGCCCGGGGAAGCAGTGCTGGGATTCTCCGGTGGCATGAGATTGATCGTCCCGGGACTGAAACTGGAGTTGGAAGTGTTCGAGGTGGCCAAATCACCGGATCACTTCATGAGTGCCGGTATCAAGTTCAACCCCAAAGTGGGCAAGATCGGGTTGTACGGAATGCTGGGAGTGGGGACGGATTTTGAAAAACTGAATTTTGACTTCAGTCAATACCGCGCCTTCACCTTCCTGGGATTCGGTATTCATGTTTATCTGGTGGAGATTTTGTCCCTGCGGGGGGATGTCCGGTTTTACAATTATTCGGATATCAACCGGAACCGGATTTCAGCCGGGCTGTTTTTACATCTCTAAATCAGATCTTGATGTCGTCGGAGAGGTACTTTTGCACCTTGTTGATCTTTTTGTTGATGAACAGTTGATCCATCTTCGGTATCGCGCAATCCTTGAAAATCTCGTTCACCAGACTTTTGACCGCCGCCGCCAGGCTGTCCAGGTTCTCAAAGCGGTCCGGCCCGATATCCAGCAGGCGGTCCTGGATCTGTTCGATCCCGTTCTGGGCTTCCCGCAGGGTGGACCGGTTCTCTTTGTATACGGTTTCCGAGATCTCCCTGCGCTGATAACGTTGCCGGTAATCCGCCAGCAGGACGGAAAGATCTTCATGAAAGTCCTCAAGTTCAATGATCAGCATGGTGATGAATTTCTTTTTCACCGACATGGCTGCCTCCTACCGCGAACCGGAACGCCGGTTCCCCGGGTTTCCCTTTTTTTTATTATATCCCGAAGGATGTTATACTACAATAGCAGAAGAAAGATCTGCCGGATTACCGGTGTTGCTTTATGCCCAAGGAACGAACCCACCTGCTGATTGCCGCAAAGGTCCAGAGGGGCCTGCCCCGGGGATCTCTTCTCCGACCGGTCCTTGGCCGCTACCCGAATCTGTACCGAACGGGCAGCGTGGTACCCGATACCCCGGCCTATTATGCCTGGGGGCGAAAGCGGCGCAAATTACACCGTCGGTTTCGGGATTTTCACCGGGAAATGAACCGGCGGGGCTTTCCGGTGGAGGGCCTGGTGCGATCTTTTACCGGGGGTTCCCGGGATGGCCCGGTGATGGCCCTGCTGGCCGGTGTGATTACCCACGTGGTTGCCGACCGGACCTTTCACCCGGTGATCAATTTCTTCTGCGGCCGGGATTTGGGCCGTCACTACCTGCTGGAATCCTATCTCGATCTGTACCTGGGGGCCGGCTTGGATAAAAAAAACCAGCCGGATCTTCGGGACCTTCTATCGGGGCTGGAAGTGGCTCCCGGGTTTTTTGTCCGCATGGTCGGCGCCCTGTTCGGACTGCAGGAAGAAGACGATCGGGAGATCAGGAGGGCCTGGGACCGGCATGTCCGGATTCAAGGGCGGTTTTCCCGTCCCCGCCTGCTGATTCCCCTGAAAACGGCCAACATTTTCCTGCTTTTTCGCCTGCGGCCTCTTATATCCCTCTGGTACCCGCCGGTAAGGCACCCTTCCCGCCTCTTCGCCCGGCCCGCCGCCTATCCCCATCCGGTTACCGGGGAACGGACTCCGCTGGACTGGCGGAAACTGAAGCGGAAGGCCATCGCCACCGCCGTCCGGGTGCTGGGGGAGATGGAAAAGCGAATGAACAACCGGTCCCGGCTCCTGGCCTATTTTTCCTCAGGCCAGGCGGCGGGTTTGCTGCCCGAAGCGGAGGGAAAGAGCCCTTCTTTTCTTCCCGGTCTGAAAACCCGCTGGGATATCCGGGAGCTGGCGGAGAATAAGTAAAGGAGATTATTGCGTTCCCGGGATTTGGTTTTTTACGGGATTTGTGATAAAAGAGAGTCTAAACCCCCTTTGAAACAGGAGAACCACATGGCAAAAAAAGGCAGAACGGCGATTTCCCCCACCCGGGCCGAGAATTATCCCCTCTGGTATCAGGAGGTGGTCAAGGCGGCTGATATGGCGGAACAAAGTGTGGTCAGGGGCTGCATGGTGATCAAGCCCTGGGGATTTTCTCTCTGGGAAAACATCAGGGCCCAGCTGGACCGGATGTTCAGGGAGACCGGTCACCAGAATGCCTATTTCCCCCTTTTCATTCCCAAGCGCTTCTTTGAAAAGGAAGCCAAGCATGTGGAGGGTTTTGCCAAGGAATGCGCAGTGGTGACCCACTCCCGCCTGGAGGAAGACGGTCACGGGGGACTGGTCCCCGGGGGACCGCTGAACGAAGAATTGATCGTTCGTCCCACCAGTGAAACCATCATCGGCGCCTCTTTCAGCAAGTGGATCAATTCCTATCGCGACCTTCCACTCCTGATCAATCAATGGGCCAATATCGTCCGCTGGGAAATGCGGACCCGGTTATTTCTGAGAACCACCGAATTCTTATGGCAGGAAGGTCATACCGCCCATGCCACCCGCTCCGAGGCCATTGAAGAAACCCTGAAGATCCTGGATATCTACACCACCTTTGCCGAAACCTATCTGGCCATCCCGGTGATCAAGGGGAAAAAAACCGAGTCGGAGAAATTTCCCGGGGGGGAAGCCACCTATTGTTTTGAAGCCATGATGCAGGATAAAAAGGCGCTGCAGGCCGGCACTTCCCATTTTCTGGGTCAGAATTTTTCCCGGGCGTCGGACATCAAGTTTCAGTCCCGCGAAGGCAAAGAGGAGTATGCCTGGACCACTTCCTGGGGAGTGACCACCCGACTGATCGGGGCCCTGGTAATGGCCCACGGGGATGACAACGGGCTGGTGCTGCCTCCCCGGATTGCCCCCGCCCATGCGGTCATACTGCCGATTTACAAGAACGGAAAGGAGAAGGAACAGGTGACTGCCTTCATGCAGGAAGTACTGGCGGACCTGAAGAAGGTTTCCTACCACCAAACTCCCCTGGCGGTAGAGGTGGATGACCGGGAGTTGAGCATCAGTGAACGAAACTGGCAATGGGTCAAAAAGGGGATTCCCCTGAGACTGGAGATCGGTCCCCGGGATATGGCCAATCGCTCGGTGTTCATGGGACGCCGGGATCACCCGCCCCCGGAGAAATCTTCGATTCCCGTTCGGGATCTGCCGGGCAGGATCACCGGGATTCTGGATGAGATCCAGGCCCACATCTATACCCGCGCCCTGGAATTTCGGGACCGGAACCTGATCAAGATCGATCGGAAGAAGGATTTTTACCGGTTCTTCACCCCGGAAAATGAGAAGGAACCGGAAATCCATGGAGGATTTGCCCTCAGTCACTGGTGCGGTCGGGTGGAATGCGAGGATCGGGCCAAGGACGATCTGAAGATATCCATCCGCTGTATCCCCCTTTCCGCAGTCAGGGAGGAAGGGGAGTGCATCTTTTGCCAGCGGCCCAGCCGGGAACGGGTTGTTTTTGCCAAGGGATATTAGGCCGATTGCATTATGGCCGGATATTGGGTAAAATTGAGCGGGTATTCAATCCCCAGGAGAATCCGACCATGAAAAAAAAATTGATCACCTCGGCCCTTCCCTATGTCAACAATGTCCCCCACCTGGGGAATATCATCGGATGTGTACTGTCAGCGGATGTATATGCCCGGTTCTGCCGACTGCGGGGCTATGACACCCTGTACGTATGCGGAACCGATGAATACGGCACCGCCACTGAAAACCGGGCCCGGGAGGAGGGATTGACTCCCCGGCAGATATGCGACAAATATTTTCAGATCCACAAAGGGGTTTATGAAAAGTTCCAGATATCCTTCGATGTTTTCGGCCGAACCTGCACGCCGGAGCAGACGGAGACTGCCCAGGGGATATTTCTGGACCTGGAGAAAAACGGTTACATCTCCGAGCAAACCTCCCGGCGCACCTACTGTCCTCGGGACCGGATGTTTCTGGCCGACCGGTACGTGGAGGGAACCTGCCCCCATTGCGGATCGGATCAGGCCAAGGGGGATCAGTGCGAGGCCTGCGGCAGCCTGCTTGAGCCGGAAAAGCTGCAGAATGCCCGGTGCGCGATCTGTAAAACCCGGCCGGTGTTAAAACCCACCACCCATCTGTACTTGGATCTGGACAAGCTGCAGCCCAGGCTGGAAGGTTGGTTTGAAAAGGTTTCCCGGGAGGGTCACTGGACCACCAATGCCGTCAATACCACCCGGAGCTGGCTCCAACGGGGGCTGGAACCCCGGCCGATCACCCGGGATCTGAAATGGGGAATCCCGGTGCCCAGAAAGGGATTCGAAAACAAGGTTTTTTACGTGTGGTTCGACGCTCCCATCGGTTATATATCCATCACCCGGCGCCACCGTCCGGACTGGGAAGACTGGTGGATGAAGCCGGATCAGGTGGAACTTTACCAGTTCATGGCCAAGGACAACATCCCCTTCCATACCGTCCTCTTTCCCGCCTCTCTGATGGGCACCGGCAAATCCTGGACCCTCCTCTCCCATATCAACAGTACGGAGTACCTGAATTACGAGGATCTCAAGTTTTCCAAATCCCGCGGGATCGGGGTGTTTGGGACCGATATCCCAAAGACCGGCATTCCCGTCGATCTCTGGCGATTCTACCTGCTGGCCATCCGCCCGGAAAGCACCGACACCTTTTTCTCCTGGAAGGAGTTTTACAGCAAGGTAAACTATGAATTCATCGATAATATCGGCAACCTGATCAACCGGGTGCTGGTCTATCTTGCCAAGAATTTCGGGGGCCGGATTTTGCCCCTTACCCTCACTCCGGATCAGAGCGCTTTTGTGGGGCAGTGTCGGCAGCGAATCGAGAAGATCACCGAACACCTGGAGGCCGTCCACCTGCGGGAATCCCTCAGACAGATCCTTCTGCTGGCCAAATCGGGCAATAAATTTTTCCAGGACTCCCAGCCCTGGGGGGTAATCAAGGAAAATCCGTCCGCTGCCCACGCTACCATTTCCCTGCTGGTCTACCTGATACGGAATATCGGGATCCTGCTGTATCCCTTCATGCCGGCCACCGCCGAAGCCCTGTTTGAGATGCTCAATTTTGATCATTCCCGACATTCGGATTCCCTGTGGGACCTGGTGACCCGTTTTGAGGGCATGGAAGGGGTGATCATCGGCCGGCCCCGCATCCTCTATCCCAAACTGGAAATGACGGAAGCGGAAAAATGGCGAAAACGGTTTTCCGGAGAGGTCAAGGGTTTTTCCATCCTGAATGTGGTAGTGGGCAGAATCAAGGAAGTAGGGGACCACCCCAACGCAGATCGTCTGTATATCCTGAATGTGGACCTGGGGCCGGAGGGGAACCGCACCCTGTGCGCCGGCCTGGTCAACTTTTTCCGTAAAGAAGAACTGGTGGGCCAGAAGGTACTGGTGCTTACCAACCTCAAACCGGTCAAACTGCGGGGTCAGCTTTCCGAAGGCATGATCCTGACCGCGGAAGACGGGGAAAAAATTGACCTGTACAACCTGCAGGATTTTCCGGTGGGGACCCGCCTGCAGGCCGACCACCAGGGGCCGCCCAGCGCGGAACAGATTGACATTGACGATTTTACCCGGGTGGAGATCGAGATTCGGGAGGGCCGTCTGGCGTGGGAAGGCCGGCCCCTGCTTTTTGGCGGGAAACCGCTTTTGACCCGCCAGCTGACCCATGGGAAAGTCCGTTAAGGCCATCGGTCAGAAAAAGTGGGAAACACTGACCCCCGTTCAGCAGCATGCCGCCATCGCCCGCTACGCACTGGAATGCCTTGACCGCAAAACCGGTCTCGGTTCCTTTCTGGAATTTTACCGGCGGCTGATGAGCGGGGCCGGTATCGACCGGTATTCCCCCCCGGGGTGGTTGAACGAGCGGGAACGGCTGCAGAGTTATTTTGCCTTCCATCAGAAATTATCAAAAAAGCCGTTGCATTATTTCAAAACCAGGATGAAGGGTCAAAGGATTCCCTGGAATCCCTGCCTGCCGGTATCTGTGATTCTGGACCAGGTGATCACACCCTTCAACGTGGGATCGGTGCTGCGACTGGTTGATAATTTTGGATTCGCCGAGTTGATCTATCACAATCCCCATCTGGACCTGGGGCATGCCAACCTGCGGCGCTCGGCCCGGGGGTGCGAGAACTGGATTCCCATCCGACACGTGGACGACCTTCCGGCGTTTTTACGGGAACTGGATATGCCCCTGGTGGCCCTGGAAAAAACCAGAGACGCCCGGCCCGTGGAAGAGTGGGAGGTGCCGCGGCTGCCCTTCGGTTTGGTCGTCGGCAACGAAGTGTACGGGGTGAGCCGCGCCATTCTGAAAATCTGTTCCCAGGTGATCTGCCTCCCGGTGTACGGATACAAGAATTCCTTTAACCTGAGCCATGCCCTGGCAGTGGCCGCCACCCATATCCATTGGCATCAATCCCGGGTCAACCCCCCCGGCCGGTTGTCCTGAACTGCAGGGCAAGCCGCTGCATGCGGAGCAGTCCCCGCAGGGACTGCCAGTGAAGGTACAGAAACAGGAAAGGGATGTAAAAGAAAACATTGGGGCCCGGGATTACCGCCAGCAGAGGGGTAAATAGCACCAGCAGGCCTTCCAGAACCAGGAGCGGAACCCGTTTGATCCGCTCCTTGCGGATCCATATTTTGAAAATCCGTTTTACCAGCTGATTGCGGTGCCGGCCATCGTGCAGGATGACCAGTTCGAAGCGTTCCGGGTGAGAAAGGGCGTTGAGACGGGAGAGGTAGCGGGAGACCCGGGGCAGGCGCTGGTACATCAGGCGGATGGCTTTTTTTACCAGCGGACGGGGGGAATCGAGGGGGGGATATCCGATCAGATCAAACTGGATCTTCACGATCGATTTCAATTTAAAAATCAATTCGCCGGGGCCCATTGCCGTTGAATACTCCGGTGGTATTGTACGCGATGAAGCCGGCCAAGGCAAGCCCGGCCCCGGGAAAGGGAGGAAGAAGTCCCGGAGAACTCTGGTTTTAGGGGAAAATCTAATATCTAACATTAATACACTAAGATAAATATAATAACAGAACAGTAAGATAGTTGACATGGAACCCGTTTTGTACTATTATAGAGGTGAAAATAAAAGGAGGTGTAACATGAGACTTAGAAAATGGCAACCTTTCAGTGATATGGTACGCTTTATGGATGGCTTCGAAGATCTTTTCCGGAGCAACCTCGGGGAATCCGGTCACGAGTCGGTCGCGGCCTGGTCTCCCAACATCGATATTCACGAAAATGACGATGAATATATCTTCCGGGCCGAGTTACCGGGGTTGGAAAAGAAGGATATCAATGTGGAAGTGGAAAACGACCAGCTGATTATATCCGGTGAGAAGAAACAGGATCGGGAAGCAAAGGATGAAAACTGTCACCGGTACGAGAGTTCCTACGGCCGGTTTTACCGGTCTTTCCGTCTGCCCTCCGGTATCGATCAGGAAAAGATCAAAGCGGTGATGAAGAACGGGGTGCTGCAGCTGAATGTGGCCAAGGCCGAAGAGAAGAAAAGAAAGGCCATCTCCGTATCCGTCAACTGATACCCATCGAGATCTCAGACCATACCCGGGCGGGGCCCAGGCCCCGCCCTTTTTTTTTACCGGGGAAATCAAAAGGTTTTCGGGGGGTGGTGGGAAAGCAGGTCGATCATATCCTCGATGAGGGTATATCGGGGGTTTTCCACGATCCGTCCGACTTCCCGGTCCTGATGGTAGAAGATGAAGGTGGGAATCCGGGTGACCTGACGGTTTTCCACGTAGAATCTTACCTCCGGACCGGCCTTGCGACGGCAGCTGTAGTAGTTGATCTGGATCCGTGAATCCTCCAGCCGGTCCATGATTTTAATGAATTTGGGCAGGTTGACCCGGGAATCGTGGCACCAGAGGGCCAGGTATACCTCAATCACAAGGTTCGGTGGAATCTTTGCTCTCAGTTCGGCCAACAGCCTTTCATCTATACGGTGATTCCGGTACCCCTCCCTCCATTCATCGCCGCCGTTGAGGATATCCTGGCGGCTGATTTTTTCCTGTGCCTGCATCCCCGTGCTTCCCCACAGCGCGACCAGCAATACCATCGCCAGGGTTTTTATTTTCATAATATCCTCCGTGTCGAACCAGTATAGGCGGGTAAGGAGGGAATTGCAAGCCCGTCTCTCCCGGTGGTGCAAAAGTGCCCGCTGTGTTATAGTGGGGGTTGCCGTGAAAACCCAAGGAGGACTGATGAAAAAAGCCGTTTTGATTCTTTTTGCCGCGATTCTGATGGCCAAGCTGCTGGTTCCCTGCACCATTGTGGCTGCGGGCAAAAAGGCCACCCGGGATGGCTCGGTGATCGTCTCTCATACCGATTGCGGGGCCGATTCTCGCCTGCGGGTCGTTTTGGGCCAAAAATATCCGAAAGGAGCCATGGCCAACGTGTACTACGGGATCCAGGAAGTGCGACGCCCCCTGAACGATCACGGACGGGTCCTGGGACAGATCCCCCAGGTGCCCCGGACCTACACCTATTTCCATTCCGCCTATTCCCATATCAACGAACACCAGCTGGCCATCGGAGAAAGTACCACCAGTCAGCGTCCTGAGCTGGAAGTGGACGTGGACAGCGGGAAACAGATCATGACCGTGGAACAGGCGATGATTTTTGCCCTGCAACGGTGCAAAGAAGCCCGGGAAGCGCTGGATGAGATCACCTCCCTGATGGACCGGTATGGATTCCTTCCTTCCTGCCAGCGGGGATCGGAAACCCTGGCCATCGGGGATCCCAATGAGGTGTGGATTCTGGAACTGTTTTCCGTGGGTCCCCAGTGGGACCCCCAGAGCGGCACCGGGGGAGTGATATGGGCCGCCCAGCGACTCCCCGATGCCCACGTGACCATGGTGCCCAACTGGAGCATCATTAAAAAGATCGATCCTTCAGACCCAAAACGGTTTCGGGTGTCCCGGAATTACCGCTCCTTTGCCATCGAAAGAGGATGGTACGACCCGGATTCCGGTGATCCGTTCATCTGGCAGGAGGTATACGCCCCGGTGCCCCGGGAGTGGGCCACCAGCCGCTTCTGGCTCTTTCACACCCGCTTCGCCCCTCACCTGAAGGAGTGGCCCAACCGTTCTCTGGCGGATGACCGCCTGAAAGGGTATGACAGTTACCACCAGTACGTGGAACCCCTGAGCCTGTATCCTTTCTCCTTCTGCCCGGTCAGGAAACTGGGGATCGGGGAGGTGATCCGGTTCCAGCGGGAGACCTACCCGGGCACGATTTACGACAAAACCGCTGATCTGGACTGGCTGGTGCCTGACGGTAAGGGAGGGTACCGGAAAAGTCCCCTGGCCACGCCCTTCCCCACCCGGCCCTGGCGGGAACTGCTGGATATTACCCATCGGCGGAATGTGTCCAAAACGGAGTACGGAATGATTGCCCAGCTGAGGTCCTGGTTGCCCGATGCCATCGGGGGGGTGTACTGGTTTTATGTGGACAATACGTATTCGTCCATTCACGTTCCGGTATACCTGGGATGCCGAAAGATCGATCCCTCCTACCGGGTTTATGATCCGGACCGCTTCTCCGAGGAGTCGGCCCGCTGGAATATTGATTTTGTGGACAATCTCCTCTACCTTCGCTGGCAGGACGCGGAGCGGGATTTCAAATCCCTGCGGGATCCTCTGCAGGACCGGTTTTTACGGGAACAGGAGGACATCGACCGACAGGCCCTGCATCTCTATAAAAAAAGTCCCCTCAAGGCCCGACAATTTCTGACCGATTACACCATCCGGAATATGCGGGAGGTGGTCGAGACTTATCATCGGATCCGCGATCTCTTGATCACCAAGTATACCAACAACAAACAGTAAGTGCGGGCATTGCTGAAGGTGATAAAAACCCTACTGAATAACCGGGTTTAAAACCCCTCACCGCGGATCCGAACCGCTGGTTTTGCCCGAGGATTGCAGCAGCCGGCTCAACTCCCGGTTCTGTTGCCGGATCCGCCGGGACATCCGTTCCAGGATCCTGAAGGCGAGGGAGGGATTTTTCTGGATGGTGGACAGGAGAGTTTTCTTGTCGATGGTCAGAATTCGGGATTTTCCCACCGAACAAACGCTGCTGGAACGCACATCCTGTTCAAATATGGCCATCTCCCCGAAGAAATCGTTTTTTCCCAGGCGGGCGATCAGGACCTGACGGTCTGCTTCCTCCCGGATGACTTCCACGGTTCCGGATTGAATGACATATAGGCAGTTGCCCACCGTCCCCTGCCGGATGATGATTTCACCGTTCCGGTAGGTTCTTCCCAGATTTTTCCCTTTCATTTCGATCTCCTTGACTGCCGCTGCGGGGGCGGGTAAAAACGGGGAAAGCAGAATTTTCTGCAGCAGCAAAAACCAGCAGCGGGGGGAAAGGATGCGCCGCAATATGCTCCGGTAAGAGGCGCTGCCGGTGAACAGGTCCCAGAGGATCCCGCTGGTTACCCTGCTTTTGGGTTTTTTGCCCGGTTCGGCCAGAACCAGTCGCGCCAGACCTTTGGTAACACCCGATCGGCCCTGAATGCGGGCGGTTATCCAGAAAAGCCCGCGACCCAGGCGGTTGTCCCGGGACAGGGAACGGCAGATGGGCCGGTAATGGCGGGAAAAATCGCGGGCTGTAATTCCCTGCAGAACTGCCGTGGCCGCTGCCGCCTTGGCGGTCAGGTAGGCGGCGCCAATTCCATTCTTGTAAAGTTTGGAAGTCCCGCAATCTCCGACCAGGACCCACTGGGGTCCCCAGGGCCGGGGCATACCGCGGATATTGATCGGTGGATTGCAGGAACAGGCATATCCCCGTTCCGGGTCCATTTCCGGGGGCAGGTGTTTCCTGACCTGGGGGGTGTTCAGAAATTCCCGGACCAGCGGGCGATCGATATCTTTTCCCAGGAGCACCAGGGTGACATAAGGGCCTTTGGGGATCAGGGCCGCGAATCTCAGTCTCCGGATTTTCAAAAGAAAGATATGCATGGCGTTTCCGAATGACGAATGGACCTGGTCTTCCCCCAGGTGAAATTCACTGATGAAGGTTTGGGTGGTGCGGGGGGGACGGTAGCCGGGAAGAGAACCGGTCAGCAGGTCCAGACCTTCCCGCCGCAAACCCACTGCTCCCGCCAGCAGGTGATAAGTCCGGGAAGTGTTGTGCCGGGTCTCGATCCGCCAGAGCTGATCCTGGCGATGAATACCGGTGACCTCTTCCCGGAGCACCCGGGCTCCCTTCTTTTGGGTCAGTCGCAGCAAGAAATCGTCAAAACTTCTCCCACCGGTTTCCCGGCTTTGGCGGGGACCGCCTCCCCGGAAGATGGCGGCGATCCGTTTTTCGGCCGCCGGTGCCCCGATCCGGACGCTCCGGTCATCAAGGTGCAGTACATAGGAATTGATCCCCTGGCGGACCACATCCCCCGGGATGTTGATTCCCTCGGTCGAAAGGATCTGGACCAGGGATTCGGAAATAATACCCCCGCAATGGTTGCATCCTCCCGGTCCCCGCCGGGTGAAATCCCGGGACTCGTAGATGTCCAGCTGCAGTCGGTAATCCATTCTCCGGGCCAGTTGCAGGCAAAAATAACCGAAAAAACTGCCGGCCGGACCTCCGCCGATGACCGCGACCCGGGCGCCGTCCCGCAGACGGGTCCATTCCGGTTCCGGCCGGTCATGTGACATATTGCTTCCAGAGGTTTCCCTCGGCCGCCTTTTTGATCATCCGGTTGCGTTTCTCGAAAAACCGGGTCATGTACCTTTTTAAAAACAGGATATCGGCGACCCGGCCCAGCCAGCCCAGGGGGGCCTGGTAATCAAAAATATCGGTCAGCAGGGTGATCCCATCCCGGGTCTTCAGCAGATGATCATGATCGAATCGCTTGAAGGCGCCAGAGACCATGGAGTCCCGAAAGTGAAAGGGAGGATTAAAAACCGTGATTATGGCGGTGAGGTGTTGGAAAACGCCGAAATGCCGGGCCCGCCAGGTCACGATATCCCCCAGACCCGCCAGTCCGCAGGTAAGCCCCGACACCGCCTGTTCCCGGCAGTCGACCTGGGTGTACAGGTGAAAGTCGATGCTGCGGGAAAGGTCGAAGACCCGTTGAATCGGGGCCTTGATCTCAACGGTGGTGACGATTTTAGGCATGGATCAAAAAGAGGACCGGGTTGAAGGGGTCGATCATATTCATTCCTTTGGGAACCGGTCTTTGAAAATTTTCAGTCCCTCTTTTTTATTCGAAAAACGGCCATCCAGCTGGTATTCGTATAATTTTTTCAGGTATTCTCCCATTTTCGGTCCCGGTTTGACACCCAGTTCTTGCAGGTCCCGTCCCATGATCAGCGGCTGGATGGTCTCCTGATTGATATTCCATTCCTCTTTTTTGGCCCGGTACCAGCGGGAGATTTCATCGAGCTCACGGTCTGCAACCGATTCCGGTTGCCGTGAGTTGCGGTCCGAAAAATCCAACAGCACCAGCAGAGAATCCTCTCCCTCGAGGTCCCGGACCAGCCGGGATATGGTACGAAAGGAGATTTCGTCCCGATGCTGGTAGAGATCAAAAATCCGGTGATGGTTTTTTACCAGGTTGACCACCGTCTTACGCAGGGGGTATCCGTTACGGCTTTCGATTTTCAACTTCTTCAGCAGAGAATCGGCCATCTTTGCCCCCCGGGAATCATGTTTGGCGGAGGTAATGGTCATGCGATTCCGTTTGAATTGCCACCGGGTGGTGGAAGGTTTGCCGATATCGTGAAAAAGGGCCGCCAGCAGCAATGCCAGCTCCCGGTTTTCTGATAGGGTGAAGATTTCGGCCAGACAGGCGCAGAGGTCCACGGTCAACAGGGTATGTCCCCAGACGCTGTGGTGACCGAATCGGTCGGTTTCAGGATGAAAACGGGCATCCTGCAGGGTCAGGGTCAGGGCGTAAAGGGAGGGAAAGATCTTCTCCAGGACCGTCAGGTTGAAATACTCTTCCAGCCCCCGGGAAGGCCGCGGGGAATTGCGCAGCAGCAGGAAGAGCTCTTCGGCGATTCTTTCCCTGCTCAGTTCAGAGAAATCAACCGGTTTCACTTTTTCATAGATATCCGGTGAGATTTGAAAGCGGTGGACTCCGGCAAACCGGGCCGCCCTCAGTACCCGCAGGGGATCGTCGGCGAAGGTATCGGAATTGGTCATCTCGATGACCCGGTTCCGAATGGCTTTCAGGCCCTGAAAAGGATCATGCAGCCGGTGACTTTTCAGGTTAAGGGCCATGGAATTACAGGTGAAATCCCTTCGTTTCAGGTCTTCCTCCAGGGTGACATGGGGACCGCTTTCCACGATGAAATTTCGGTGAGATGCGGATTCTTGCGATCGCCGGCTATCTTTGCGCGGGACGGAGATATCGTAGGTCCGGCCCTTCCGGGTGAATTTCACCACGGCGAAACTTTTGCCCACGGTGTTGGTTTTTCCATGGGGCGATAGTTTTTCTTCGATCTGATGGTAGGTATGGTCGGTCACCATCAGGTCGATATCCTTGTGTCCCGATATTCCCCGGTAGAGAAGGAAGTCCCGGATCGTGCCCCCCACCAGGTACACCTTCCCGCCGAAGATGTCCACAAAAAGTTTTTTGTCCGTAAAATGGATGTTATTTAATTTCATTCTGAATGAAATCTTCCAGACAGTTGAGCAGCTTTTGGTGGGCCTTGAATTGCCGGTCGCCGATTTCCAGGATTTTCAGGGCCAGCAGTCTTTTGTTCAAGGTCTGTTCGAAGCGGATGTAGCGGGCCTGCTTGATCCGGTAAGTGGAGATCGGGGTTTTGATTTCGAGCCGGTGGAAGGACTGCCCGACCGATACCTTCCGGGGGGAGAATCCGGGTTTTAAGGCCATTCCGGAGAGAGAAATGTTGTGGATGATCCCCTGCAGGGGGATCCCGGTAACAGGGTGTTTGAATTTGACCTGTATCTGCATGTTCTCAGGGATGAAGATTCGCTTGGCACCGCGCATTTCCTTCTGGGAAGGAGGATAATTCCGGTAAAAGGTCCGAAAGTCTTCCTGGATTCGTTTTTTTCTTCGTCTCTCGTAGAGGAAATACAGCAACAGAAGGAGCAGTACCAGCAGCAGTAAAAACAGGGAAAAATAGAGAAATACCCTGCTGTCTGCGTTGCCCATGGTGGAGACCGGTCTGGTTTTCTCCTCTTGGCTTGCTAATACCGGTAGTGTTCCGGTTTGTAGGGTCCTTTTACCGGTACCCCCAGGTACCCGGCCTGCCGGGAGGTGAGGGTGGTCAGATGGACGTTGATCTTGTCCAGGTGCAGGCGGGCCACTTCCTCGTCCAGGATCTTGGGCAGGGTGTACACCTGATTGTCATGGGGATTTCGGGCCAGTTCGATCTGAGCCAGGCACTGGTTGGTAAAGCTGGCGCTCATGACGAAACTGGGGTGGCCGGTGGCGCAGCCGAGATTCACCAGACGACCTTCGGCCAGAATGATGATGGACCGGCCGGACTTCAGCGTCCACAGGTCCACCTGGGGCTTGATGCTTTCCCGGTGACAGTCGGGACAGCTTTCCAGGTAGGACATCTGGATTTCGTTGTCAAAATGCCCGATATTGCAGAGAATGGCACCGTCTTTCATCTGTTCCATGTGTTCACCGGTAATCACATGATAGTTCCCGGTAGCGGTGACAAAAATATCCGCCTCTTTGACCACTTCCTCCAGACGGACTACCCGGTATCCCTCCATGGCGGCCTGCAGGGCACAGATGGGATCGATCTCGGTAACGTATATCAGGGCGCCGGTTCCCAGAAAGGACTGCACACTGCCCTTGCCCACATCTCCATAGCCGCAGACCACCACTTTCTTTCCGGCCAGCATGATGTCGGTGGCCCGCTTGATGCCGTCCACCAGGGATTCGCGGCATCCGTAAAGGTTGTCGAATTTGGATTTGGTGACCGAGTCGTTGACGTTGATGGCGGGGAAGAGCAGTTTTTTCCGGCTGGCGAGCTGGTAGAGGCGGTTGACCCCGGTGGTGGTCTCCTCCGAGACCCCCCTGATGTTGGATACGATGCCGCTCCAGTGGGCGGGTCGGTCGGAATGGATGACCTTGAGCCGTTCGATCAGGGCCTGAAAATCCTTCTCGGAGGAGTCCCGGTCGAGCAGAGAGGGGTCTTCTTCGATCCGCACTCCCTGATGGACCATAAGGGTGGCGTCGCCCCCATCGTCCACGATCAGATCGGGGCCGGATTCATCGGGCCAGGTGAGGGCCTGTTCCAGGCACCACCAGTATTCTTCCAGGGTCTCTCCTTTCCAGGCGAAGACGGCGGCGGTTCCCGCCCGGGCGATGGCCGCAGCGGCATGATCCTGGGTGGAATAGATATTACAGGAAGCCCAGCGGAGATCGGCGCCCAGCTGGGCCAGGGTTTCGATCAGCATGGCGGTCTGGATGGTCATGTGCAGGCTGCCGGTGATTTTCAGACCCTTCAGGGGTTGATCCTTCTGATATTTTTCCCGGATCTTCATCAAGCCGGGCATTTCGTTTTCCGCGAGGGACATTTCCCTCCGTCCCCACCCTGACAGCTCGAGGTCCTTGACCCGGTATTTGAGGGTGGGGTCATACTTGAGGTTGGTCATGGGGTCTCCTTGGTTCATATGCCTTAATGATATCAGAATTCCGGGTAAAAATCCTCAATTCGAGGGAAAAAAATGGGGCCGGGAGGGCCTAATTCCCGGCCCCCTGTCTCAACCGGGCTGCCTTGTGGACCAGGATGCCCCCGACGATGAAAACCGCCCCCACAATGGAGGAGATCCGGATCCGCTCTCCCACCAGAAGGGAGATAAATACGAATGACAGGAAGGGCACGATGTAAATCAGAATGCTCAGTTTGACCGTACGGTCGATCAGCCGCAGGGCCTGCAGCCAGAGGACATAGGTGATGCCGAATTCGAACATCCCCACGTACAACGCACTGGCGGCGGCCTTTGGAGAGAGGGGAGCAAAACCGGTGAAAAGGAACTGGTACAGCAGGATGAACAACCAGCCGAAGAAAAAATTGTAGAACAGACGGATCAGGGGAGGTAGGGGGTCGGTGGTGTTGGCAATCCAGTATATCGCCCAGACAAAGGCCGTGGAAAGGGCCAGGATGACTCCCAGGGGGTTGTGGAATTTCAGAGAAAGAATCCGGCCCTCAAAGGCGATGACCAGAACCCCCAGGTAGGTGATCACCAGGGCGATAAAATCCCTGAGCTGGAATTTCTGTTTCAACAGCGGGATGGAAAGCAGGGCGATCACGATCCCCCAGGTCATATTCAGGGGTTGGGCCTGCTGGGCGGGCAGCATACGGTAGGCGTGGAACAGCACCAGGTAGTACAGGAAGGGATTGAGGAATCCCAGGGTTACCGATTTTGCCAGTTGCCGGCCCGTGAGGCCGAATAGAAGTTTCCCCTGTTTTTTCACCAGGATGAAAATCGAAAAGATCACCAGGGAAAAGAAGGCGGATCGGTACAGCAGGTCGGATGGGGATTGGTAGCGCAGGGCGATCTTAAAGGCCGAGGCGATGGTGGCCCAGAAGAAGATCACCAGGCTGGTGTAAAGGTAGGCTTTTTTGTTTTGCGGGGACATGCTGGTTTTTATATTATGGAATTGTTCTTAAGAAATCAATTCCGGATCGAAAAAAGAGATTGATACTTTTCCTGGAAGAGAACTTGACTGTCGGCGACCCGCCGTTATAATGGAGGATGACCCGGGGGCATTCTGGGAAAAGGATCTTTTTTGATCCTTCGCAATATAATCAAGAGGAGTCCGTTCATTGATCATCCGGGACCGGAGAGGGAAAAGAAGGCCCGGGAAAAGCTCATTCTGGAGTCTAGCGGGCAGATGTCCTCTGAAGACGGGCCCGCGGATCGTCCCGGGCCTGCGCAAAATCAACGATAGGGAAGTCCAATGAAAAAACAGAAATGGATGGGGATCTGGCTGGTGGCGCTCATGATGGCGATACCATCGGTTGCTTTCGCGGTGGAGAAGGTTTCCCCGCTGGGATACTGGGAGGTGATCGATGAATCCGGCGAAATTCGCAGCGTGGCCAAGCTCTATATCCGGGACGGTGCCCTCTGCGGAAAACTGGTGAAGCTGGTGCTCAAACCCGGGGATGAAAGAGATCCCCGCTGCCAGCAGTGTCCCGGCGGCAAAAAGAATCAACCGATGCTGGGACTGGAATTTATCTGGGGATTTTCACGGTCATCCGGTAGCCGATGGGAGGGGGGTAGACTTCTGGACCCGGAGACCGGGAAGGTCTACCGGGGATGGCTGGAAGTGACGGCCGACGGGAAGAGGCTGGAGGTGTTCGGTTATATCCGGGTGGTGGTGCGGATCGGCCGCCGCCAGATCTGGATCCGGACATCAAAAGACCGTCATCCGGATGTGATTGAATAGCCCGGAGATTGGTTTTGCCCGAAGACCGGTCCGGCGGCGGGCGGAAACTAGAAAACCTCCAGCAGTTTAAGGGCCATCAACACGATGGCCAGGGAAAAGATGATTTTGACCAGCCGATCTCCTTTTTTTACCGACCAGTGGGCCCCCATCCAGCCTCCCAGGCTGTTGCCGGCTGCCAGGATCAGACCGTAGAGCAGGTTGATCTTGCCGTTTAAAAAAAAGATCACGATTACCGGTACCGTGTAGATCAGCACGATCAGCAGTTTGATGCTGTTGATCTGCACCAGGTTCAGATCTTTGAGCAGCGAGAGAACCATGAGAAAAAAAAATCCCACCCCGGCCTGGATGACCCCTCCGTAAATCCCGACCAGAAACATGGCCCCCATCATCAGTGGAGGGATCCGTTCCCGGTGGTCGCGCAGGGGGCCGGAAGCGGTCGGTTTCTTTCGTTTGAGGATGAAAAAAAGGGATAACAGCATGACCCCGGAAACCACTTTCTTGAAAAGATCTTCGGGGAACCGGACGGCGATGAGGGATCCGATCACCGCCCCGGCCAGGGTGGGGATGGACAGGAGCACGGCGGTTTTCCAGTAAAAATACCCGTTCTTCCTGAATTTAATGGTGGCAAATATATTCTGAAAAAGCAGGGCGATCCGGTTGGTGCCGTTGGCCACCGTGGGAGGGAGGCCCAGGAATATCAGCGAAGGAAGGGTCAGGGTGGATCCTCCGCCGGCGAATACATTGAAAAAACCGGCCGCGGTTCCGGCCAGGAAAAGAAGGATAAGTTTTAAAATCATGGTTCAGTCCAGTATTATACCCAATAACCGCGGGCAATTAAAATTGAAAACTGCCGGAAAATTCATTATAATATCCTTTTACCCTATATACAAGATAAGTTTGAAAACATCCATGAAGTCGAAACTCTATGCAGGGATTGTCGATCATCCGGAAAAGAATTTCACCGCCACGGTCCTGATCGGAGAGGAATCCTACCAGGTTCACCTCACCCGTTTTCCCTATTCCAGCGACTTTTTTTCCGTCCATTTTGATCGCCCCTGCCGTTTGAAACATCTTCAGCGGGTGGAATTCAAGAACAAGAATACCGCCATCATTATCATCATTCCCCTCCTGTCCAAATACAACCGCCGCAAGCTGAAGAAGATCGCCCACCTCTTCCATACCGACCCTTCTGGTGAAAGTGAACGGAAAATGATGCTCAAGTTGCTATCCATTGAAAACCTGCTGGATTTTCTTCCGCTGCTGGATTTTCTGGATATCCCTGAATCTCACGCGCGCCAGATCCTCCGCCAGCTGGCGATTAAAAGGGAGATTAAAATCATCCGTCACCTCCAGTTGCGGTCGATTCTCTACAGCAATTACCTGGGACTGCTGGAGAAATTCGGCAAACTGCTGGAGGAAAAATTCAATTCCGGGCATAAAACCGTTCCCCTCCGGGAGGTGGAGAAGAAGCTGGAAATCCGCTCCCGATCGCTTTTTTTTAAATATCTGTTCACCAAAATGCAGGATCGATACTCCCTCCGACGGACCGAAGATGACCTGGTTTTCAGTCAAATGGTGCTGTCAGAGGAACAGAAGCAAACCCTGGCCTCCATCCTCGCCTGCGTTAAAGGTGAACTCCCGCTGATTTTTACCCTCGAGGGCATCATGCAAAAGACCGAAAAACCCTTTAAAAAAATCAACGATGCCCTCTGGTACCTGGTAATGGACGCCGAAGAGGTGGTGCGCCTGGATCAGCAGTATTTTATTCTCAAGGAAGAATACCAGAAACTGATCAACAAGCTAAAGAAATACAAGAGAAATCAGAGTGAGATCATTACCATACAGGCCTTTCGGGATCTCACCCACCTGAATCGACGCACCATCATCATCCTGTTCGAAGCCTTTGACCGCAAGGGCATCACCGAGCGGATAAAAAATGACCGGCGGATCCTGATCGAGGTTTAATCAGCGGGGTAACGGGTAAAGTCAAAATCGGTCATTTTGGAGATCGCATACCGGTGTTCGTTTTCGTCCTCGATTTCCACATCCAGGTCCATCAGATAGGGGGTTTGACCCTGGTAGATATCGCCGCTTTTGGTGACGGTCAGGGTTACCCAGATCGCGGTTTCCCTCAGCTCTACATTCTGACAGGTGATATCCTCGCAAAGATTCCAGCGGTAATTGTCTTTGGAGAAGATGAGGTAGGCGACGGTCTCGTCTTCCTCGGGGAAAAGGAAGAACCGCCAGTTGGTGATTTCGCCTGTTATCAGGTTGGTATTCTCAATATGGAATCGGATTTCCATGGTACTGATGTTCTGATCGGGGTCGAAACTGCCGGATCCGGATATATCGCTGATGATGATGTCGCTTCTATCGGTAAACATACAGCCGCCCGAAAGCAGCATAATGAGCACCAGGTTTGACAATATGATCTTTTTCACGGTTCTCACTCCTTTGTCTTAAAAGTCGTATCCGATCCAGAAATTTACCCCGTAGTACTTGCGGGCGTTGAAATCAGTCTGGTTGACCAGTTCGATATGAACCGGGATTCCCAGCAGAAACATCTCCAGCCCGATGCCGTACGACGCCAGTCCGTCCTGAAGCCTGAATTTTCCGTCCCGCAGGTATCGAAAGTTGCTTCCCTCTTCCCAGACCCCTCCGGTGTCAAAGAAGACGACCCCCCGTATCGGGCCGATATTCCCGATGATGCTGGGGGCAAATGAGATCAGGGGAAAACGGAGTTCGGCGGTGAAGGTGAATCCCCGGGTGCCGGAGAGGGAATAAAAACGGGTAGAGCGAATGGTGTTGTTGCCTCCGCTCCAGAACAACATGGGATTTTCGCCGTCGGAGTAAAACCCCCACAGCCGGGCCGCGACCAGCATCTGGTTGGTGATCCGGAAGTATTTACGCAGATCGGCGGTGAGGGTATACCCGCTGACGAAATCATCGCCGAAATCCAGGTAATTGATATAGGAAAGATTGAAGGTGTGACCCATCAGGGGGCCAAAACGGGTAAACACCGTGGTCTCCCCGGTCAGGGAGAGACTGAGGGGAACATTCAAACCGCTGGTGAACTGCGCGTAGGGCAGGGGCCCGATATTGAAGATTTCACTGTAGTTGCGGTCCTGGTTCTTAAAGCCCAGACCGGCCTGCAGCCGGTAGTAGCGGCTCAGGGGAAGGTACAGTCCCAGGTCCACCCCGTACTGCCGGCTGGCCACCTCCCGTTCATAACTGATGACATTTCCCTCCTGGAAGGGGACCCAGAAGGCGTAAGAGTAATAAGAGGCGGAGGCATAGTACTGCAGGCGTCCTTTCTGGTTCAGGTAATTGATGAAATACCGGTTGTAGAGATATTCGGAGGAGGCGAAGATCGTGAAGATCTGGTCCTGCATCAGGTCGGTGATATTGATATACCCGCTGCCGGCCAGGCTGCCGTAACTGGAATATCCCACCCCGAAGGTGGGCAGGGCCCGGATAACCAGTCGGTCGAGGGGTTTGTAGTCCCGGAACTGGAAATCTTCATCCAGCCTGACTTTCTGTTGCTTCTCTGGTTCCTGATCGCTCAGGTGAAAGGTTTCCCGCCAGTCGATGGGAGGAAGGGTCAGGTTGGGATCTCTTCTGGCCACACGGCGGGGATCTTCCTCGGGGAATACAATCTCCGGTGAAAAACTGACCCGTTCCTGCTGCCGGGGTTGTGACCGGTCCAGGTTGTACAGGGAAAAGCTGCCCTTGAAGAAGGAGGAAATGATAAGTCTGTCCGGCTCGCCGGGAACGGGAACCGGGAAGAAATTGCCGGTCTGGACATCGGAATAACGGGATTTTTCCCGACTGTCCAGGTCGATGGAATAAATGTTGAAGGCGCCCCGTTCATCGGAACTGTATAGAATCTGATTGCCGTCGGCGGTAAAGCGCGGGGTAATATCGTTGGAAGGTCCAAAGGTGATCTGCTTCCCCCGGTCCGGTGCCTGGATACTGGAGTAGATCAATTTGTAATAATCACCGAGGCGGGCGGAGGAAACGATTTTCTCACCATCCGGCGAGATGTGAAAGGAGCGCAGGAACAGGCTGCCGTCGGAGACCCTGGATATTTCCTCGGAGTCGGGATCAATCCGGTAAATAAAGGCGCGGGAATTCTCCAGGGCGGTAAAATACAGCATCTTTCGGGTGGGGTGGTAGACGATGGATGAAGGTTCGTTAATTCCCGGCAGTTTGATCTTTTTTTCGATCTGGTTGGTGAGGATATCCACGATCACCAGGTAGTTGAAAATATCCTTACGGGCGAAGAAGGCCACGTGCTCCGCCTGCGGGTCCCAGGCGATCTTGGTCCCCGTGGCGGGATTGAAGAGTTGGGCGGAATAGATCTGATCGAAATCCTTGAAGGAGAGCCCCGGCGTGATATTCTTGATTACCTTCCCATCTTCGGCGGATATAAGCACCACGTCGTATTCACCGTTCCTGCGGTTGACGGTGAGGATGGCCAGCAGGTCCCCGCTGGGGGAAATCTGGTGGGAGAAGGTGACCACGTAAGGGGAGTCGGGCCCGATTCTCAGGCTGTAGTTCTCCGGGTTCTCCCTGGATTGAAATTCCGCAAACCGTTTTTTTGCCCACTGGGTAAACTCGTAGTTGAAGACTTTCCGGGTGGTGTTGAACATCTTGAAAAACTGCCGGTAGGTCCCGAAAAACTTGCCCCCCCGCAGACTCTGAAAAATCCGCCGGATCCCGATCTCGCCGTAGGACTCGTATATGTAATTGTAGAGGAGATGTCCCATGTCGTACCAGGCGGTCCGCCGGCCGATATTGGAGCCGGAAACGTCCACGTTTTCGTTTAATATCGGGATATTGTCGTTGACCACCAGGTCCCGGACCATCATTTCATAAAAGCTGTCCCAGTCCTGGGTGACGAATTCGGAAAATCCTTCGATGATCCACATGGGGGGCCTCCGGACGTAAAAGGACCCGGATTTCACATTTTGATAGAGAATCAGGTATTCGAAAATGTGCCCCAATTCGTGGGTGAGGGTGCGGCGGATATCTTCAAAGGCCCGGTCGCCGTGCAGCACCACCCGCTGGGCCAGTGATTCGGCGAATCCCTCGATTCCAATGCGGACATCGGCCAGGTTGGTCTGCTCGAATTCGATATGGTTGCGGTAGAAGATGATGGGAATTTTCTTCTCCCGCTTGATTCCCAGATATTTGGAAAGGACGCTGTAGGCTTCTTCCGCGGACTTGGCGATCCGCTGAATCAGCCCCAGATCGGAGGAGTAATAATGGACCAGAAAGTTTTCACTCTCCAGAACCTGCCAGTCAAACTGCTGGGCAATTACCTTGTTTTTACCGTAATAATAGGCGTATTGCGGAAATACCAGCAGGGAGCAGGCAAAAAAAAGTATCAACGGGGTGATGATCTTATTCTTGGTCATGGATTACCTTCCTAACAAGAGATATCTCTGCTCTACCCTTTCCTTACCGGATACCTGACGGGCAAACTGGTCGGCGCAGTAATTGAAAACGGTTTTGAAGTTGTAATAGGGATCGTCAGGATCGGCTTCATCCAGTGTTTTTTTATAGCTGTTCTCGTAAATGACCTCCCGGTCCGGAAAAGCGATCAGCTGCACCTTGAGTTCCAGGGACCAGTTTTCCACCTTGACGAATTCGTTTTCCCTCTTTCCGGGCCGGCCGATCTTTTTGATCACGTTTCTCTCCAGGATCTGGAGAACAATATCCCCACCGATGACCAGGGAGCCGGGTTCGGGTTCCCCGTCGGGATAAGAAAGGATATCCCGGTCCAGAAGGGCGGAAAAGTTATGGATAAAATAGTTGGTAACAATTTCTTCGAGGTTCAGGTCTTTTTCCGGCCGGTCCGGCTTAAGGTCGAAACCGCGGTAATAGACCCGGTCAAAGGCGGTGATATCGATGGAATCGTTTTTCTCCATCGCCACCTGGACGGTTATGTATTCTGGTCCGTTCCCGGCGCATTGAAAAAGGAGGAGGGCCAGCAGGGGCAGAAGAAAAGGAAAAGCTGTTTTCATCGGTCTCCTCCTTCGGTTTTCTTCTCATCTTTGCGCGAGAACTTCTCATAATTTTTTTTGATCTGTTCGTTCCCGGGGGCCAGTTGCAGGGCCTTCTGATATTCCTGACGGGCCTTGTCCAGTTCGCCTTTTTTCTCATAGGCGACGGCCAGGTTGTTGTGGATGGCGGCACTGCCGGGATTGTCGGCCAGGGCCCTCTCCCAGCGGTAGATGGCTTCATCCCAGAGGCCTTCCATGGCGCACTGGTTGGCAAAATCAAGGCTGTTGCGAATCGAGGAACAGCAAACCAGGGATAATATCAAAAAAACGGGGATATATAGGTATTTTGGCAATGTTTACCTCCTGTTTCGTATTCATTATAAACCATAAGAGATTTAATTAGAAATGAAAGTTTCATCCGGAGCAAACCACAACATCCCAAGCAAGTCTCTTGCCGGAGGTTGGTCCGGCAGGTGAAACATTCCGGGGACAGAATGAAGAGGGGGTGACCGATTTCAGGACAGATCGCGGCAGAAATCTTCGAACAGAACCTGGTCGAGAATCTCCAAAAACCGGTCAATATCCCGCCGCTTGATGACCATTGGCGGTTTGATTTTCAGAACGTTGCCTCCCGGTCCTTCCGTATTGGAGAGAATTTTTCGGGTTTTCATCCTCTCTACCACATAATCGGCCTGCCGCGGCGCCGGCCGTTTGGATTTGCGATCCAAAACCAGTTCCACGCCCATAAACAAACCGCTTCCCCGGACATCACCGATCAGGGGATGTCGATCCTGCAGGCGGAGCAATCCTTTTCGGAAGTATTTTCCCAGCCGCCGGGCCCGGGCGGTCAGGCGGTGTTCCCGGATATAATCAAGCACGGCCAGCCCGGCGGCGCAGGATACCGGATTTCCCCCGAAGGTGTTGAAATATTCCATGCCGGTATTGAAACTGCGGGCGATCTCGGGCCGGGTGACCACCAGGGCCAGGGGATGGCCGTTTCCTGCCGGTTTGCCGATGGTGACAATATCCGGGACCACCCCGGACAGTTGGAATCCCCAGAAATGCTCTCCGATCCTTCCCAGACCCACCTGGACCTCGTCGGCAATACATACCCCGCCGACCTTTCGGACCGCGCGGTAGACATTCCTCAGATAGGCGGTAGGCAGGATGATCTGTCCGCCCACCCCGATCACAGTTTCGCAGATAAAGGCGGCCGGTTTTTGCCCCCGGGAAAGCATCTCCCGGATTCTGTTCTCCAGGGCCCGGGCGTAGTAGAGGCCGCACTCGAGGCCGGATTCTTTCAGGGAAAAGTGATAAGGGTCGGGCATGGGGGCCACGTGAACCCAGGGTTTGGGGCCCTTGCCTCCCGGCCCGGCAAACTTGTAGTGGCTGATATCGATCAGAAGGCTGGTGTTGCCGTGGTAACCGTTTTCCAGGGCCAGAATATCTTCCCGGGCGGTATGGATCCGGGCCATCCGCAGCGCCAGGTCATTGGCTTCGCTGCCGGAGTTGACGAAGAAACAAACGGAAAGCGGATCGGGAAGGGTGGCGGTGATCCGCCGGGCCAGCTGGACGATGTTCTGGTGATAATAACGGGAATTGGTGTTCAATACCCGGGCCTGCCGGGCCAGCCGTTCCACCACCCGGGGGTTGGAATGGCCCACGTGGCAGACATTGTTGACGGTATCCAGGTACCGGTACCCCCGTTCATCGTACAGGTATTGCATGAATCCCCGTTGAATATGCAGGGGTTCCCGATAGTGGAGGCAAAGGTTGTCGCTCAGATGACGGTGTCGCAATTTTCCTACCTGGTCGCGGTTCAGGGCCCGCGGGCGCAAGAGATGGCGGGGAATTCCCAGGATCAGGTTGGGATCCGGACAGAGATCCCGGTACAGGGCCCGGCGGGATGGGGGGGCCACTCCGGGAAAATCCCCCCGGAAATCCAGCATATCCGCAATGATTTGAAAGTGAAGGTGGGGAGGCCATCCACCATTTTCGGTAATCTCCCCGATCCGGGCGAACAACTCGCCCCGGCGGATGATCTTCCCGGGCCGCAATCCCCGAAGGGAACGGCGGGAGAGGTGTCCGTAGAGGGTATAAAAGGTCCGGGATTCTGCCTGGTGTTCCAGGATGATCACCTGCCCGTAATCCAGCGGGTGGGGGATCTTCTGCAGGCTGTGGATTTTCCCCTCCAGGGGGGCATGGACCGGGATCCCGGCCGGGACAAAAAGGTCGATGCCCAGGTGAATGGTCCGGTTTTCCCCCAGGTCGGGGTCTTGGAACTGGGGAGTGGTGTAAAAGAGCCGCGCTTCATCGGAGCGGCCGATGCCGGTGGTTTTCTCATCCCGCTGGAGATGGTTGAAAAGGGTGGCGCTGAGTTGTTGCATGTCCACGGGTTCCTGGGAGGGGACGAGATCCGGGCTGCCGACACTCAGGTCAAAGACCCGGATATGCCTCTCTTTGAGGAATTCTTCCGGCAGTACCGGATGGAATCGGGTATTGTTTTTTTTCAGCCACTGTTTCAACCCGGAGGAAGAGGGAACCGGAGACCGGCCGCAGGCGTGCCGGAATTCGTATTCTGCCATCCGGGGGTGGATCCGCGCCAGGCGTTTCAACAGTTTCCAGGCATCTCTTTCACTGACCTGCAGGTAGGAATTATGCGGTTCCCGGGCAGTGGCCTGAGCGGAAAAAACCACGCTCATGGAAAGGCGCATGGCAATCAGAAAATACAACAGTCTGATCTCCAGGGACTTCAGGGGGAATACCGAATGGTACCCCCGGATGACCCGGCAGGCAGCCTGGAGGGGGTCGGTTTTCTTCAGCATGATATAGGCGGCGGTGATGGCCAGTTCCGAGACGGTGAAGGTCCGGGCCATGTCACCGAAATCGACGATTCCGGAAATGGCCTGTTTTCCGTCATCCGCCATGGTGGTCAGGAGGTTGTAATCATTTCCGTCGTTATGAATCAGGCTTTTTCGCAGTCGGGGGAAATTCGGGACCACCCGGGTCTGAAAAAGGGTGAAAAAATGCCGGACCAGTTTTCTTTTCTCCCCGGCCGGAAGGAGGGTGAGATGGGACCGGATCCGCGGGCCGTTTTTCAGATCCCATTTTAACTCCCGGGTGGCAAAAGGGCCCGGGTAGTCCCGTAAGGCGCTGTCCAGGCGGCCCATGAAGATTCCGAGCTGATGAAGCAATCGATCAGAATGGGGATGGGTATGGGCCAGTAATTTCCCCGGAAGGCGGGTGATCAACCGGCCGAAACAATGCCCGTGATCACCGGCTGGAATCTGGATGATCCCGGAGGGATCCCCGGGGCGGCAGATTATTCCGGGGCAGTGCCCTTCCTCCCATTTTCGATGGAGGTACTGCATCACCCGGTTCTCAAATTCCAGCTGTTTGCGGTCTTCCCCGGGAGGAGACAGTTTGAAAACATATTTCTCCCCGCCGGAACCGGTGATAAAATAGTTCTTTCCCAGGTAGGCGTCGGTTTCCCGGACGGACCGGGAATGGATACCGTAAAATTTTTTCAGGACAGCCGACACCTGAATGGGAGTGATGGCCATCCGTTTTTTGGAATGGTGGGTTTTCATCAGAATCGCCTTGGAAAATGGGTTTGCATTGCCGATTCGATTATGACAGATGGCCGGGCTATTGGCAAGAATTTTTTCCGACCGGAGAGGGACAGTAGACTCCCGGAGGACAATCCCGGGCCCGCTGGTTGTTTCAGCCGGGACCTGATTTGTGGTATGATATTGCAGAGGATATCCCATGAAAGAAAAGCGCATTCTGTACTTTCAAAAGCCCGGGAAGCACAACACCGGGCGGTTGATCCGACTGGTCAGGGAACGGCTGCCATCCCTGTCCGTTTCCCATCTCCTGGTGGCTTCCAGCAGCGGTGATACCGCTTTGAAACTGGCCGGGGAAATCCCCCGATCCCCCGTTCCCCTGATCTGTGTGGCGGAACATTGCGGATTCGTGGGGGGAGATGTTCAGCTTTTGACCGACCGGAACCGGGCCCGACTCCGGGAACTAAAAATCCCGATTTTGATCGGCACCCATGCCTTGAGTGGAATTGAACGGTCGTTTTCCAAGAAATTCGGCGGGGTGAGTCCGGTGGAGATCATGGCCTATACCCTGCGGCTGCTGGGTTGCGAAGGGATCAAGGTGGCGGTGGAAATTTCGGTGATGGCGGCGGACGCGGGACTGGTTCCCACGGACAGGGAAATTCTGGCCGTTACCGGTACGGGACAGGGGGCGGACACCGCGGTGGTCCTGAAACCGGCCCATATGAACAATATATTCGATCTGGAGATCCGGGAGATACTGGCCAAACCCCGCCAGCGGGACTGAGATGTTCAGAGAAACGCCCGACCAGCTCTCTCTGCGGGAAAAAATCGGCCAGATGTTACTGGTCGGCTTTCAAGGCGCCGGGGCCGGGAGAGAAACCCGGGAATTCATCCGGGACCACAATATCGGATCGGTGATTCTTTTTCATCGCAATATCCGCGGCCTGGCGGATACCGTGGCGCTGACCCGGGGAATACATCGTCTGACCACTCCCCCTCCCCTGATCTTCGCAGACCAGGAAGGGGGAACCGTGGTGCAATTCGGGGAGTTGACCTCCACCCTGGTTTCCCACCGGGGCCTGGCCCAGACCGGATCCCCCCGCTACGCCCGCAAGGCCGGATCGATTATCGGGTTGGAAATGGATATCCTGGGAATCGACGGGGTTTTCGCTCCGGTACTGGATGTCAACCGGGAGGAGGACAATCCCGTGATCGGCATCCGGTCGTTTTCCGCTATTCCCCGGGTGGTCAAACGGTACGGGGCCGCTTTTGCGCGCGGACTGACCCGAAAAGGAGTCCTTGCCTGTGTCAAACACTTCCCCGGTCACGGGGATACCCGGGTGGATTCCCACCACGGGCTGCCGGTTTCTTATGCCCACCCGGATTCACTTTTTACCGGTCCCCTGGTGCCTTTCCGTCACCTGATCCGCCGGGGTATCGACGGGGTCATGACTGCCCATATCCGCTTTCAGAAGATCAGTGGAAGAATCGCCACTTTCGACCCCTTCCTGCTGGGGGAAGTGCTTCGTGGACGCTGCCGGTACTGGGGAGTGGTGTTTACCGACTGCCTGGAGATGAAGGCCGTCAGGGATCGGTATTCCCCCGGTGAAATCGTGGAACGGGCGGTGAATGCCGGTGTCGATGTGCTGGTCTCCAGTCATTGCCGGGAATATCAGGAGGCCCTCCTGCGGGCCCTGTATGACCGGGTGAAAGCGGGGAAGATCAGTGAGGCCCGTATCCTGGAATCGGTCAACCGGATATGGAAGATGAAACGCCGGAGGTTCGGGGTTTTCTCCTCAAAAGGGACGGACCGGTCAGCCGACCTGGACCGGATTCGCTCCCCCCGCAGCCGGCGGCTGGAACGGCGGATTGCCCGGCGTTCCATCATGATCCATCGGGATCAGGATGCCCGGTTGCCCCTGGATCGCCGCCGAAGCCTTCTCCTGCTGGAGTGGGAAAAGGTGCTGGCCACCCAGACTCCGGAGCAGGCCCGGTCCCGCTTCCTGCTGAAAGACAAATGTCGCCAGGTTCTGGCCCCCTCAGCGCGGTTCGGCGCTTTCTGTCTCAAACTGGATGGTCGGATTCCCCCTGAGGTGAGCCGGATCCTCGGACCATGGGATTCCGTTATCTGCGCCCTGTATTTCCGCGATCCGCTGAATCGCAGGTTGCAGATCCAGGCGCTGCAGACCCTCCTGCAGAATCGACGGGACCTGGTGGTGATCACCCTGGGCAACCCCTGCACACCCGGGGAAGCCCCGGGGGCCCGCACCCTGATATCCACTTTCGGATTCCGGCAGTGTCAGATCGATGCCCTTTTTGAACGCCTGGTGAAATGATCAGGTCTTTTTCCCCGCCAGGATCCGATCCAGGATCCGGGCCTGGTTTTCAAAACGATACCGTTCCAACGCCGCCGGATCCGGGGAAAGGGACCGGTAAAAACCGGGCCGCCGGATGATCTGCCCCAGCAGGCGGGCGATCGAATCAATGTGATCCGGAGGGCAGTGCCAACCGGCACCGGTTTCCCTCAGGATCCGCTCCTGTTCGGTTCCAGCAGTCAGGGCCAGGATTGGTCTGCCGGCGCGGAGGTATTCGAAAAATTTGCTGGAAATGGTGCTTTTTCGATTGGGTGAGGTGATGGTGAGCAACAGGTCGGCGGTTTGCTGAAGCCGGAGGGCCCGGGGATGGGAAACCGGCCCGTGCTGAATGACCACTCCCGACCGGACCAGGTCCCGGATAAGGTTTTTTTCCGGCGCAGATAGCCGGCCCGCCAGATGAATTCTCAGCCGGTCCGCCAGGGCGGGATGATCCCGCAGCAGCCGGCGGATCCCGCCAAAAAACGGCCGGATATCGATTCCGGCGTCCGAGAGTTTCCATTGGCCGGTATGGATGATGCGGAAAGGGGAAGCGGGATCGGATGACGCCAGGCTGCGGAAGGTCATTTTTTTACATTCCCCCTGGTATCCATTGAGCAGGGTCTGCGCTTCCCGGCGGTATCTTTCCTGAAAATACCGGGTGATGGGAGCGGAAGCGGTGATAATATGTGACGATTCCCGGACGATCTGTTGTTCCAGCCGGCGGTAGTGTTTCTGCAGGACGGGAAAACGGTGAAGCCTGTGGGATTCAATGGGTTCGAACAGCAATCCGTCCCGGAAATCGCTGATCAGGGGCACTGAAAACTGCCGGGAAAGGAACAGTCCGGTTTCCAGGTCCTCCAGGGGAGGATAGGAGGCCAGCAGGCAATCCGGACGGGTTTTTTCCAGGATGGCGGGGGCCGACTGAACGATTCTTCTCTTCCATCGTCCGTATATGGATGCGGTTGTCCCGAGCCGGTTGCCGATCTCCACCCCGATCCTCCGCATCCAGAAAAAGACCTGGTATTTTCCCCGGCGATTGAGGTTGTGACTGGGATCATGAATCCGGATCTCGTTCCCGGGATCGAATTGATCGGATCCGCGGTAAGAGGAGGTCAGAATTGTCACCCGGTGCCCGCGGTTCCGCAGGTAACCGGCGATTTGCAACGGACGATGGGATCCCCCGCTTAGAAGGGGCGGTGTGTAATAGGCGATCAGAAGTACATTCATCCTTCTGTTCCGGGGTTTTTCCGGAGTTCAGGCTTTAAGATAACACAAAAATATCGGTCTTTCAATCCCCGCTGGGAAAAGGCGGAGATTGTACTGCATTCCATCGTCAACAACGAGCAGAAAAAGGATGAAATCCGCGCAGGACTCCAGTCTCTGCTCCCTTCCCTGCAGGTCAAGGCCGACACCCAGGTGATCGTCCGGGATCCCGCCCGGTCCATCGATGACATCATCAAGACCCACAGCCGGAATTCGGATATGGTGGTCATGGGATTGATGATTCCCCGGGAAGGGAACGAGGAAGCCTATGCCGACCGGCTGATCGTCCTCAATCAGGGGTTGAGATCGACCATATTCGTTCGCAACGCCAGTCCTTTTCAGGGACGTCTTATTTAAGAACCGGGCAGGAACTCATCCGGGAAAAGCAGGTCGTTGTAGGGGTACCGCTGCTGGTGGATTGTTTTGCCTTCCCGGTATATGATGCCTTTCAGATCCTCGATATGCAGGCGTTTCCGGGCGGATATGGCAATGGACCGGGAGGCGGAACCGGGTCTCAGAGAAACAGGAGCGATCCCCCCGGGAAGAAGGTCGATCTTGTTGTAGATTTGGATCGTCGGCTTGTGTTGTGACGCCAACTGTCGAAGCGTGGATTGGACCACCTGGATCTGGTCCCGGAAGCGGGGATGGGAAGCGTCTATGACATGCAGCAGGATATCCGCTTCCCGCACTTCGTCCAGGGTGGCCTTGAAGGATTCGATCAGACAGTGAGGCAGTTTGTGGATAAATCCCACCGTGTCGGTGAGCAGAAGGGGAAGATTGCGGATGATGATCCGTTTAACCTTGGTGTCCAGGGTGGCAAAGAGTTTGTCTTCCACCAGAACGGCAGTCTTGGCGAAGAGGTTCAACAGGGTGGATTTTCCGGCATTGGTATAGCCGATCAGGGCGAGCCGGACCAGTTTGCCCCGGTGGTTTCGCTGGGTGGCTTTCTGCCGATTGATTCTGACCAGTTGTTTTTTCAGCCGGGTGATCTTATCCCGGATCATTCGCCGGTCGGTTTCGATCTCTTTTTCTCCGGGTCCCCGGGTGCCGATTCCTCCCCGTTGCCTTTCCAGGTGGGTCCAGAGTCGGGTCAACCGGGGCAGGAAGTACTGGTACTGGGCCAGTTCTACCTGTGCCTTGGCGTGGGCGGTTTTGGCCCGCCGGGCAAAGATGTCCAGGATCAGCTGGGTACGGTCGATAACCTTCACCCCCAGGCTCTCTTCGAGGTTTTTCTGTTGGGTGGGGGAGAGTTCGTCATCGAATATCACCGTATCGATCCGCTGCGACTCTACCCGGGATTTTAATTCCAGCAACTTGCCGCTGCCCAGGAAGGTGGCGGGACTGGGCCGGCTCCGCTGCTGGACCAGGGATTCCACTACCCGGGCTCCGGCGGTTCTGGCCAGCAGGGACAATTCCTGCAGGTGATAGAGGGTGTCGCTGCGGATCTGGCTCTTGAGCAGAAAGCCCACCAGGATGACCCGTTCCGCATTTTCTCCTTGCAGTTTATGGTTTTTTTCCAGCATTTTTTCCTTTCCTTATTCTGCCCGGATCCCTGGCTTATTTTATCAGATATTCAGGCAAATGTCAGAATCCGGGCAGAATCCGGGCCTCGGCAAATATTTATTTTCTCCCGGAAAAATTTTATTTTTCCATCAGAATATTATATAATTGAAATGCGGGTGAGGGCGGTATATCAATGAATACAGATACTCAGGGTTCCGCCGTACCCGGCAGAAATCCCTTGCGGGTATTGGAGAATTACCAGAGTTGAGGATAAGATATGCGGCTGATGGACATGCGAGGAACCACGGTTCAGGAAAGGTATAGCAAAATCCTGGACAATATCAGGAAGGCCTGTCAAAGGTCCAAACGGGATTTCGAATCGGTACAGGTCATGGGGGTATGCAAGGACCAGTCTTCGGTCAGGATCAAGGAAGCGATTGAGGCCGGAATTACCCTCCTAGGAGAAAACAGAACCCAGGAGGCGGCCGTCCACATGAACGACTTGAGCAGTGAAGCGGTATCCTGGCATTACATCGGAAAACTGCAGAAAAACAAGATCAACAAGATTATCAAGACCTTCGATTTTATCCAGTCGGTGGATGGGATCAAATCCCTGGAGCATATCCAGAAACGGGTGGACGATCCCCTGGAAGTTTTCATCGAGATCAATATTGCCGACGAGAAAAGCAAGTCGGGGTTTACGCCTCAGGGCTTGAAAAAGGCCATGAATTATATCTCCAATCTCAACCGGATCATGATCACCGGATTCATGCTCATACCTCCGTTCAGCCGTAATCCCGAGAATGTGCGACCGTACTTCGCCCAGTTGAAGAAACTCCAGCAGGAAATCAACGAGATGAGGTATCGAAATTTCAAGATCCGACACCTGTCCATGGGCATGAGCAACGATTACGATGTGGCCGTGGAAGAAGGCGCTACCATTGTCCGAATCGGGACTGCCCTGTTCGGCAGAAGAATATAATGCTCGGTTTTTTTATTCGATCTTTATTCCAGCTGATCCATGCGCTGATCCGCCTGTATATCATTATCATTATCATTCGGTCGGTTCTTTCCTGGGTCGGTGAGCTGCCCCCCAACCGGCTGACCTATATTTTGCGGAAGATGACCGACCCGGTATTCTACTTCGTGCACCGTTACCTTCCTTTTTCGGTGGTGGGGGGTATCGACCTTTCTCCCATTGTCATTATCCTGGCGCTGTATTTTGTGGATTCAATCATTTTAAACGCCTTGTACAACCAGGCGATAGGAGGGATTTAAATGAAATTAACCCCCCAGGATATTTTGTCTTACAAGTTTAACACGAAATGGAAAGGGTATGATGAAGAGGAAGTGGACAACTTTCTCAAGGGCATTGCCGAGGCCTTCGAAGAACTGTTTTTGGAACGCAAGAAACTGCTGGAGGAAGTCAAAAGCCTGAAAAATCATATCACCAGGAAAGAGAATGATGAGCGGATTTTACGGGAAACCCTGATCTCGGCTCAGAAATTTTCCAATGATTTAAAAAAGAACGCTGAAAAGGAATCCGATGTCATCATCAAGGATGCCGAGATCAAGGCGGAAGAGATTATCGATGAAGCGGTGGTAAAAACCAAAGAGATGAAAGAGGCCATCAAGCACCTCAAGATCCGGCGGAGAGAACTGGAGAACGATATTATCAACATGCTCGATTCCCTGAAAGAACTGATCAAGTCCTATCGAAAAGATGACGAAGAGTTTGAGAAAATTAAATATATGAAATAAAATCATACCTGGAGGAATTCATGGAAAAAAACGAGGCGAGGGAAAACAAACTCAAAGCGCTGGATAACGCGGTTTCTCAAATTGAAAAACAGTTTGGCAAAGGCGCCATCATGAAACTGGGGAATACCGATGCGGTTCGAATTCCGGCGATTTCCTCCGGCTGTTTGTCTCTCGACCGGATTACCGGCATCGGCGGATATCCCCGGGGCCGGGTGACCGAAATATACGGGAAGGAAGCTTCGGGGAAAACCACCCTGGCCCTCCATGCCATCGCCGAGGCCCAGCGGGCGGGGGGAAATGCCGCCTTTATCGATGCCGAGCACGCCTTCGATCCCATCTACTCCCGTAAACTGGGAGTGAATATCGATGAACTCTACGTGGCCCAGCCGGATTACGGCGAACAGGCCCTGGAAATCGCGGAGATCCTGGTCCGGTCCAGCGGGGTGGACCTGATCGTGATCGACAGTGTGGCGGCCCTGGTCCCCAAAGCCGAGCTGGAGGGGGACATGGGAGACAGCCACATGGGCCTGCAGGCCCGTTTGATGAGCCAGGCCCTCAGGAAACTCACGGCCATCGTTTCCCGTTCCCGGACGGCTTTCGTTTTCATCAACCAGGTGAGGGAAAAGATCGGCATGTTCGTGGGCAATCCCATCACCACCACCGGCGGCCGCGCCCTCAAGTTCTACAGTTCCATGCGCCTGGAGGTCAAACGGATCCTGACCCTCAAGAAAGGCAACGATACCGTGGGAAGCCGGGTCCGGATCAAGATCGTCAAAAACAAGGTGGCCCCTCCCTTCAAGCAGACCGAAGTGGATCTTCTCAACAACATCGGAATCTCCCGGGAGAGCGACCTGATCGATCTGGGAGAATCCCTGAACATCATTTCCAAAACCGGCAGCTGGTATTCCTACGGCAATGAAAAACTCGGGCAGGGGAAGGAGACCATCCGCAAGCTGCTCAGCGACAACCAGAAACTCTACCAGGAAATAAAAGAAAAAATCATGTCCATAGAAGAGGAAGAGGAATAAACAAAGGGCCTGGCAAATCCCCCTGGCTGGCCTATCGGTTTTCCCTGGGTGGGATGGTTTTGTTCACCCTGGCGGGGGGGTTCCAGATCCAGGTGGTCAACCTGGTTCAAACCCACACTCCGCGGGTCTTCCTCCAGTACCTGCTGCTCGGAATCTGGGTGATCCTGCTCACCCTTGCGGTGATATCCGCCCTCGGCTCCCGGAAAAAACAGGATGCCATCGCCCTGCTGTTTCCACTGGGTGTTTTGCTCTTTTTTATTCTTCGCCGGAATGTCACCGCTTACCAGTTGACGGTTTTTCAGCTGATGGTCATCGGGGGACTTCTGGCCTTGGAAAACCGGGGCCGGGGAATATATCCGGCCTGGCTTTACCTGCTTTTTTTCTCCTTCTGGCTGGAGTGGATACAGGACCTGTTTCAGCGGGAGATTTTCTTTTTCCTGGATTTTATCATCCATGTCCTGATTTGCAGCGCGGTCTTCATCACCGTCAGCAAGATTCGCTCCCGGGGAGGGTCTGCCTTCGTTTCCCCCTTCCGTTAAGACCCGGCGGCGGAAAACCACCGGTCGGGGATTTCAGTTTTTCAGATCTTCCAGCAGCTTGACCACAAAATCCCACACCATTCCGATGGTGCCCACGTGGATTTTTTCGTCCGGGCTGTGGGGGTATTTCAGGGTAGGGCCCAGGGATATCATGTCCATGCCCTCATATTTGTCCCCGATGATCCCGCATTCCAGGCCGGCATGGATGATCTCCACCACCGGTTCCTTCTGGAACAGCTTTTTGTAAAGATCGACGCAGCGTTTCAGAAGGGGAGAATCCATGTCCGCCGGCCATGGGGGGTACCCGTCGCCGCTGTGGGCGGAACCGCCGCCCAGCCGGGCCACGGCTTCGATCTGGTTGGAGAGGGATTTGAGACGGGAAAGCACCGAACTTCTCTGACTGGTCAGGACTTTGGCCTGGTTTTCCTCGATGCTGATGTTGGCAAAATTATTGGAGGTTTCCACCAGGTCATCGATATCCAGGGACATGGCGTAAACGCCGTGGGGAATGGAGAGGATAAAATCGATCAATCGGGCGGTGGAGCCGGTGGTCAGGCACTGCGGACCGGTATCATCCGCGGGGTTCAGGGTGATGGAGAGATCGGGATCGACCTTGCTGAACTCATTGCGAATGACCGATTCGATTTCCGTTACGATCTGTTGGGCCGGATTCTGACAATCAGCCGGCAGGCAGACCAGGGCGTGGGCATCCCGGGGGATGGCGTTGTGGGCGCTGCCGCCCTTGAGATCCCGGATCCTCAGGTCGCATTTCTGTTTGAGGGCATTCAGGGTTCGTCCGAGAACCTGGATGGCATTGGCCTTGCCCATGCCGATGTCGATGCCGGAATGTCCTCCCTTCATTCCCCCGCACAGGATTTTAAAATCCTGGTAGCCCCCGGGGGTATCCTCAAAATCCAGGGGGAGGGAGAGATAGGAGTTGATGCCGCCGGCGCATCCCACGGTAAAGACCCCTTCATCCTCCGAATCCAGGTTCAACAGTACCTTCCCCTCGATGAAACCCGTCTGGAGAGCGTTGGCCCCGGTCAAACCGGTTTCTTCATCCACGGTGAACAGCAGTTCCAGCGGGGGATGTTGGATGCTTTCATCCGTGGCCATGACCAGGGCCATGGCGATGGCGATGCCGTTGTCCGCGCCCAGGGTGGTCTGGTCGGCGGTCAGCCATTCCCCTTCATAGACGAATTTGATCGGGTCTTTGGAGAAATCATGGGGAGAGTCCGGGGTTTTTTCACAGACCATGTCCATGTGGCCCTGGATCACGGTAACGGGGGCATCTTCGTACCCCGGCGAAGCCGGTACCTTGATCACCGTGTTCATCACCTGATCGGTCTTGACTTCAAAATCATTCTTCTTGGCCCAGTCCTGAAGCCAGCGGGCGATCTTTTCCTCGTTCTTGGAACAACGGGGGATCCGGGATAATTCAGCGAATACATCCAGTATTTCCTTGGTTTTTTGATGTTTTATCTGCATGTCAACTCCTTATAAATTACATGAGTAAGAGTAAACTATAAGAAAAGGCGCGGTTTTTGTCAACCGGCAATATTTTTTTTGGTCGCCATGTTGGCCGGACACCGGGCCGGGCTTTTCTGGTATAATGGAACCACAGGCAGAAAGGAGGATTGGATTGACGGATCATTCCAAACATCGGCAAATCAGGCGGGTATCCCTGCTGGGCATCCTGGTCAACCTGCTGCTCTTTTTTATCAAGGCCGGGATCGGCTGGCTGGGGCATAGCTATTCGGTGGTGGCCGATGGTTTTCATTCCCTTTCCGACAGCCTGACCGATCTGGCCATCCTGATCGGTATCCGTTTCTGGGACGCCCCTCCCGATGATGAGCATCCCTATGGACATAAAAGGATTGAGACCCTGATTACCCTGATGATCGGGGTATCCATCGTGGGGGTGGCCCTGGGGTTTTTTTACGGCACCCTGAAGAACGGGTTCAATCCCGATCTTCCCGGGTTGTCATTTTATGTGATCATCGGGCCGGTGCTGTCTATCATTCTCAAGGAATGGCTATACCGCCGGACCATCCGCATCGGCCGGGAGACGGGGTCCAGCTCGGTGATCGCCAACGCCTGGCACCATCGCAGCGATGCCCTCAGCTCTATTCCCCCGGTCATCGCGGTGGGACTGGTCCGGCTGGACCCAACCCTGTGGTTCCTGGATCAGGTTGCCGCCGTGGTGATTGCGGTCTTCATGCTGAGGGTGGCCTTTCATATTATCAAACCCGCTTTCATGGAGATCTGCGAGCGCGGGGTTTCCCGGGAAGAGCGGGAGCGGATCCGAAGGATGATGGAAAGGGATCCCGAGGTGCGGGAAGTGCACCAGATCCGGACCCGTCAGATCGGCAGGGAAATATTTGTAGACCTCCACATGCTGGTGGATCGGGACATGACCGTGGAGAAGGCCCATGATATCGCCGAGCGGATGCATAAACGGGTCATCGCCTCCTTCCCCCGCATCGTGGACGTGGTCATCCACATCGAACCTTACCGGTTCTAAAGTCTGGCCATGGGGGCTCATCGGAAAAATTTTCATCATTCCGCTTATGTCTTTTCTTCCCATATCTGGTGTAAAATGAAAGTATTATCATTTCCAAGGAGGCTTCATGATCAAATGTAAGCATATTTTTTTTACCACCGGTTTTTTGGCTCTTCTGATCACTCCGTTCCAGGCGTCATCTTCCACGCTGATGCTAACCCGGCCGGCGGTCAGCAGGACCCATATTGCCTTTGGTTACGCCAACGATCTGTGGGTGGCCAACCTGGACGGGTCTTATCCGCGGCGTCTGACCACAGCGGCGGGCAGTGAGGAAGCGCCGTATTTCTCCCCGGACGGTAAATATATTGCCTTTTCCGGAAATTACGACGGGAACACAGATGTCTACCTGGTCCCGGTGGAAGGGGGGATTCCCCGGCGTCTGACTTATCACCCCTACGGGGATCTGGTCAAAGGATTTTCACCAGATGGAAAGGAAGTCATTTTCACTTCCAACCGAAGCGCCGCCACCCAAGGCAGGGTGAGGTTATACTCAGTCTCCACGGAAGGGGGATATCCTGAGCCTCTGGTATTACCCTATGCCAACAAATTCACCATCAGCCCCGACGGCAATCATATCGCCTACACGCCCTGGGAGGAGGTCTACCGGCAGTGGAAGCATTACCGGGGCGGTACCCACACCGAAATCTGGATCTTTTCCAAAAAAACCAGGGAAGTGGTGAAGGTACCTCAACCCGAGGGACGATGCAATGATACGGACCCCTTCTGGATAGGGGATGTTATATTTTTTCTTTCCGACCGCAACGGGGAGTTCAACCTGTTTTCCTATCACGTTCCCTCCCGAAAGATCCGTCCGCTTACCACCCACCGGGATTTTCCCATCCTCCATCTTAACGCCGGCGCCGGCAACCTGGTGTACGAACGAGCCGGCAGAATTTTTCATTTTGACCGGGCCACCGGAGAATCGAAACCGATCCCCGTATCCATCGCCACCGACCTGCGGGAGGTGCGGGAGCGGTTTGCCGGTGATCCCCGGTTTATCCGTTCCGGGGATATCTCCCCCAGCGGGGCCCGGGTGGTATTCGGTTACCGGGGAGAAGTGGTCACCGTGCCGTCCGAGAAGGGGGACATGAGAAATATCACGCAGACCGTGGCGGAGCACGACCGGTTCCCGGCCTGGTCACCGGACGGTAAGAGTATCGCCTATTTTTCGGATCCCGGCGGGGAATACCGGCTGATCATCGCCCCCCAGGACAGCAGGGGCCAAACCAAAACCTTCCCCCTTGAAGGGGCCGGGTTTTACTCGGGCATCTCCTGGGCACCGGACAGTCAGAAACTCTGTTTTACCGACAATTCCCGCGCCCTCTTCTGGCTGGATATCCGGACCGGCGAGATCACCCGAATCACCCGGGAACCCCACTATACACCGGGAACCTACAGTTCCGCCTTGCCTCGCTGGTCCCATGACTCCAACTGGATCACCTATCACCGGAACAATACCGCGGAGATGAGCCAGGCCTATGTATATTCGGTCAAAACCCGAAAGTCCCGGCTATTGACCGACGGGTTGAGTGACGTCTCCGAGCCGGTATTCGATCCCGGCGGCGAATACATTTATTTCCTGGTTTCCACCGATGCCGGTCCGGTTAAACACTGGTTTGACCAGTCCAATGCCGACAAACGGATGACCAGCACCGTCTACCTGGCCACCCTGCAGAAAGAGACCCGGTCCCCCCTGGCAAAAGAGAGCGACGAGGAAGAGGGCGAAAAGACGGATACCGTCCCCGGAAAAAAGGGTGGTGACCTAGGTACTGAGAGCAAGGAAAAACCGGAGCTGAGAATTGACTTTCAGGATTTCGAACGGAGAATTATCGCCCTGCCCATCCCCCCGGCCAGAATTTCGAATCTGCAGGTCGGAAAACCCGGAGAAATTTACTACCTGGAGTACGACCCGTCGCAGCGAAGCAGCGTCCTGCACAGATATGATCTTGGCAAACGGCAAAAGGAGTCGCTGGGGGAGGGCATTCTCAGCTATAAACTCTCCGGCGATCACCAGAAAATCCTGCTGCAATACCGGCAGGAATGGGCGGTGGTTTCCGCCGGCAAAATCACTCCCGGCAGCGGCCGGCTGGCGGTGGATAAGATATCGGTGCGTGTCGATCCCCGGGCCGAATGGGCCCAGATTTTCCATGAGGCCTGGCGGGTGAACCGGGATTATTTTTACGATCCGGGGATGCACGGGGCCGACTGGCAGGCGATGTATGAAAAATATGATCCCTTTGTCGACCACCTAAGCTGCCGGGCCGATCTGAACCGCCTGATCCGGTGGATGTGCAGTGAGCTGGCGGTGGGCCATCACCGGGGGGGTGGCGGTGATTTTATCGATACGGCCAGAACCATCCCCGGGGGACTGCTGGGCGCCGATTATGAGATCGTGGACAATCGTTACCGGTTCCGGAAGGTCTACGGCGGATTGAATTGGAATCAGGACCTCCGGTCTCCCCTGGCAGAACCCGGTGTAAACGTCCGGGCGGGAGAGTTCCTGCTGGCGGTGAACGGTCGATCCCTGGAATATCCCGACAATATCTTCCGGCACTTTGAGAACACGGCCGGTAAGATCGTGGAGCTGACCATCGGTTCCGATGTCCGGGGGACTTCTACACGGAAAGTGAAAGTGGTTCCCATTGGACAGGAGTTCAGTTTAAGAAACCGCGACTGGGTGGAGAAAAACCTGGCCTACGTTACGGAAAAAACCAACGGCAGGGTGGCCTATGTCTACGTTCCCAACACCGCCGGTATGGGACACACCTACTTCAAACGCTATTTTTATCCCCAGTCTGACCGGGAAGCCATTATCGTGGATGAGCGGTTCAACGGCGGTGGTTCCATTGCTGATTATTACGTCGATATGTTGAAAAAAACCTATAACTGCAGCTTTGCCTATCGCTATGGAAAGGACGGGCACTACCCGACATCGGCCATTTTCGGCCCCAAGGTACTTTTGATCAACGAAATGGCCGGCTCCGGCGGGGATCTCTTTCCCTGGATGTGGCGGCAGGCCGGGCTGGGCAAAATAATCGGCACCCGTACCTGGGGCGGACTGGTGGGGGTTCTCGGTTTTCCCGTGCTGATGGACGGCGGAATGTTTACCGCCCCCAATGTGGGATTTTACACCGAAGAGTCGGGGTTTGCGGTGGAGAACGAAGGGGTTCCTCCCGATATTGAAGTGGAGCAGGTGCCCAGACTGGTCATTGAGGGCAAAGATCCCCAGCTGGACCGGGCGATCGCAGAAATCCTGAAAGACCTGGAAAAAAACCCGCAGCGCCAGCCAAAACGACCCCCCTTCCCGGTGCGGGTGAAAAAATAGCTCGGCCTGGACGTTTTTACCGCTGAAAGAAGTCAGTTTCCAGTTTGGAAACGGACTTGATTTTCAGCGGACCATTGTCTATAGTGGGAATCATGAAATGGGTGGATGCGGTGATCTTCGGGCACCCGGTGAAAATCGCCTTCGATGAACAAAGCGTACACGTCTACAACGCCTTTCCCGTCAAAGAGGACCTGAAAAGGCGGGGGTACCGGTGGAACCCCAAGGACAAGGCCTGGTTTGTCCGGCCCCCGGATCCGGGAGCGGAGATCCGGGAACTCAAGGGGGAGTCTCCTGCGGAGACAGAGGAGCCGAAGGCCGGGGAAACCCCGCCGGTCTCCGGTGACGGGTACCCGGATTCCTATTCCGTGGCCGCCCTGCAGAACCACCTGGATGACGCCATCCGGCGCAGCATTCCCGGGCGGATCTGGATCCGGGGAGTGGTGGCCTCCCAGGTCAAGAATTACCGCTGGGCCTCTTATTTCGACCTGCGGGACGAGGATGAGAAACTCCAGATGTTTTTTCGGTGTGAAGTGAGAACGGAGGAGCAGGAGCGGATCGAAAAGCAGCTGCAGAAGTTAAATGTAGCTGAAAAACTGGGCCCGGACCTGCCGGTTTTCCTGCAGGTGGAGATTTCCCTGAGTCGGCGGTATGCGGTGGATGTCCGATTGACAGTGGTGGATATTCTTCCGGAGTATACCCGGGCGAAGCTGAAGAGCCAGCTGGATCTTACTGTGGAGAAGCTGAAGTCCGAAGGAATCCTGGAGAACCAGAAGCGGTTGAGGCTGCCCCGGTTGCTGTCCATCGTGGGACTGATTACCTCGGAGAAGGGAACTTCCGTCCGGGACATTATGGCGGGTCTCCATCCTTACGAACGCAAGTATGCATTCTTTTTCCTGGATTCCCGGATGGAAGGGAGGAATGCCGTCGACAATATTACCCGGGCCCTGGATCTTCTGGTCAAAGAGCAGAAGGGGCTGGGAATCGAGGCCATCATCATCGCCCGGGGGGGGGGGAGCGAACAGTCCCTGGCGGTGTTCAACGATCTGTCCCTCTGCCGGAAGGTCTGCCGGCTGCAGATCCCGGTGATCAGCGCCATCGGGCATGAGAAGGATCTCTCGGCCATTGAACTGTGTTCCCACCTGACCCCGACCCCTTCCACCCCTTCGGGGATCGGAAAATACCTGCAGAACCGCTACGTGGAGCTGCAAAATGACCTGGCAGAAAGAATACGAACCCTTTTGACACAGATGGCTGAGTTCAACAACCGCGAATACCAGAGAATGGTCAGCCTGAACCGTCGGCTCCAGGACCGGGTAGATGACCGTTACCGGCAGGAAAAACGGGGGTTGCGGCATCAGGTGCGCCGGTTTTCTGAATCCGCCGGGATCCGACTGCGCATGGCGGCCCGGGAGATGCGGATCCGGGTGCGGCAGGTTCGGGGAGCGGCCGGGTTGCTGGCGCAAAAACAGTGGCCCCGGCTCTACCGGCTGTTCCGCCGTTTTGATGTTACCCGGCTGCTGCGGATCCGCGAAGGGCAAAGGGAGCGGGTGGGGGATACGGCTGGACGGTACCTGGCCGGGGCCCGGCGGACCCTGGATTTCGGGGAGCGGGGATTGTCCGCCCTCCGGGAGCTGGCGGAATCTCATCACCCTGATCGAATTCTGAAGAAGGGATTTGCCCTGATTCTGGACCGGGAGGGCCGGGTGGTGCCCTCCCGGAAGACCTTTGACCGGTTGTCAGAAGCCCGTGTCCGGTTCCGGGACGGCCTGCGGGGAATCCTACGAAAGGAGGAAAAGGATGACGAAGAAAACGGAAACCTATGAAAAGAATTTCGAAATACTGGAACGCATCACCGATTCCATCAACAAGGATGAAGTGGGAATCGATGATCTGGTGGAGAAATCCCGGGAAGCCCTGCAGGCGGCCCGGAACTGCATGGAGATCCTCAAAAAACAGAAGGGGGATTTTAAAAAACTGGAAGCGGATTTTGCCAGCCTGCTCAACGAAGTGGAAGAAGAGACGGCGGCAAAGAAAACCGGGGAATCCTCTTCTGACCCCGAAGAGCCCCCGGAAGATCCGTTTTAACGGTCTGTCCGGATGGTTTCTCCCGGGATTCCGCGGGGAAGGGACAGAAATTCGAGGTGGGTTTTTTTGACCACGATCCGGGGAGGGAAAAAGAACACCCGGTATTTATTCGGACCGATCCGGATCTCTTTGAGATCCGGGTAGAGGATCCGGGCCGGCCATTTCGATCCCCATACTCCCCGGGATTTTAGATAGGCCTGGACATGGGAAATGGCCTCCTTTTCCTCCAGCCCCCGGGGAAGGGCCACCCGCCGGTGGAAAAGTCTTTTCAAAATCGATTCTCCGGTATCCGTTCCGGACTGCATTTCGGGCATGGTTTTCTCCTCTCGGGCCTCCGCCCGCAATTCTCCCTATTCTACCATTTAAAGCCGGTCAAATCCAGCAAATGGGACATCTGTCCCTTGACTTTCCATTCCACGGGAGTATATTGTACATGACCGCCGGGATACGGCAGCGGGTAGCACTTGGCGGCGGGAACACCCGTTTCCGCCGGGTCCACTGCTGAGGAGGGATATATGC
>Ga0180433_10000281_pt1 | contig 89922 bp, 124 predicted proteins | sample SS_ome_8_FD_132980 | JGI IMG/M metagenome (GOLD analysis project Ga0180433, IMG submission 132980) | Hypersaline lake sediment archaeal communities from the Salton Sea, California, USA - SS_1_D_1 metaG | ecosystem: Environmental > Aquatic > Non-marine Saline and Alkaline > Hypersaline >... | reverse complement strand
TCAAGGAATTCTTCCTTTGACGTTTCGCTGCGAATCAAGAGAGCCGAATTATTTGAGCGGGCTCGCTGAGGATTGTCGTACATCCAGTTGCCAGTTTTGGATGTTGCCATCTCCTTGTCATCGGGGGAAAACAAGCACAGGGTCGCACTTCGTCGCACCCCACCTGACAACACCGCATCGGAAGCGTGCATGCAAATATCGTATGCATCAATTGGCCGCAATCTTTCCAAGCCCATCTCAAGTCGTTCATCGAGAAACTTGCGAATACGGTCCAGCGCCTTCTTCAAGGGATCTGGCCCTGGGGCTTTTCCGACACCCGACGAGAGTGTTGATCCCGCAGGTCGGATTAAAGAGAAATCGAATTCTACTGTGTAGCCTTCCCAATCCGGATGATCGGGGTGTGGGAAATATGTGGCCAAAAGAATGCCGAGCGAATCCGCCCACCCCTCAATCGAATCGGGGATTGTAAAGATTTTGGTTGACCCCTTGCCCGCCTGTGAATGAAAAGCGGGAATGCGATCTACATGATGTCGCTGAACAGAGAACCCCGTGCCACAGCCACACAGGAGAAGCCAAAAACACTCCTGGAAAAAACGTACCCTGTCACAATATGACGAAATGCAGTTGTAGATTCTTGCGTTAATCTTCTCAATCGGCTTGCCGCCAAACTGAAGGGCACGTTGCGAACCCAAGAACCTCTTTTCTTTCACCAGCGGTCTTATCCACTCAATTTCATCAGCCATTTGAGGATAGCGTTTCAAGTGCATATCCATCACTCGGTCTACCGCTTCTCCCCATGTTTCTCTCCTTCTCGCTTTCTCATTGTAACGTGCGTACTTGGAATAGTACGTGTAATCTTGCAAAGCCTTTATCGACATAGCACTCCCTCTTTCTCATGATGGATTTTTCTCATACGCTTTGTATCAAGTCTTATGAATTCAAAAAAATTATGCCTTCGACAATAATAATGTCGAGTTACATTAGTAAGGGAATGAGCGCCATTTTGGCACATCAGACGAGCTTAGTAAAGCCGTCTTTTTTCTGCAAAACGAGGCGATCACAACCGCCCAACTTTTCCAATAAACCTTGATCGTGAGTGGTAACGAACACTTGTTTGTCACGAGCAAGCTCTTGAATCATTTGGTAAATTCCCTCAACCCCTACTGGGTCAACATTGGTGGTTACCTCGTCGAGAAAAGCTATAGAAGGGCAACAGCCAGCACTTAACATCATGATGTAAGCGAACGCTTGAGAGACGGCCAAATTTATTCGTCGTCGCTCGCCACCGGACATGGCGTAGTAAACAAAGGGGTCTCCATCGGGCGGATTCCTATCAATGTGTTCGCCCATCTGATTGTCGAACTTTAATTGAATCTTACCGTCGATTAGGAACTGGAGCCAGTAGGCCACTTTATTGTTCAAGCCGGGGAGAATGTCATCTATTATGAAGCTACGAATCTCCGTATCAAACACCGGAACCATAAACTTGTAATAGCGACAATCATTTTCGGCTTCTGTCAATTCGCCCTCTTTGACTTTGCAGGCGGCACGCTGTTTTTCCACATCTTCTTTCGCAGATGCGAGAATTTCATCATAGGGCGTCGGACCTTCTGCTTCGGTTTTCTTGGCAACTGTTTGCTCATCGATCTGTGCGATCCTCTGCAATAATATCGCCTCATCAACGTTGGCTTCTGGTTTCCTAATCTTTGCCAACTCGCTTAACTTCCTTCGTATTTCTGTCAGTCTTTTGCTGATTTCAGAACCCTTGGTCTTGCACACTTGCAAATTGCCATTCTGTTTCTTAATCGCAGCATCGACCTCAGCTACTTTCATTTCAAGGCCGGTAATGGCCGCATCTTCTGTGGCTGTCACATCTTCTTGCTCTTGTATCTCTCGACGAAGAGCATCCACTACCTTTATATAGTTCTCCTGCTTCACCTCCCCATAGCAAGTTGGACAAATTGCCCCTTCTTCTTGAGACTCAAGTTTGGCAATTTCTTTTTGTTTTCTTCCAATTGCGTCTTGGGCGTGCTGTCGAGAAGAACGGTGCGTCTGAATTTCCAAAGCCAATTTGTTTTTCTGCCCTCGGAGTTGTTCCACGGCAACTTGCACTTGGCTTGTGGCTTTGGTAACCACGCCCTCTTTCTGTTCCAAATCTGGGATTTTGGCCGACAGTTCTTTAGTCTCGTCTTGGGCCGCTTCATATGCCGCCAACGCAGCGCCCTGATCGCTCTTTACCTTGAGTTGATCCTGGAGAGCGGACTTTTGATTGTGTAAAGCGGTTAGTTCACGCTGCTTTTCTACCCGCCACTTCTTCTGGTTCTCTTCAATCCCACCAATGCGATCTTTGTAGGTTTCCAAAGTATCAGTCATCTGCTCCACAAGCGCTTTGAGCGTTTTGGTTTCCGCATTTGCCTTCTTGCGAAAATCCTTAGACACATCACGCAATAAACCGAAGCGATTAAGGGCTAGAAGGTTGTCAATGATCTTCCTCTTGGATTCGGCATCACTTTCCAAGAATGTCCCTGCATTGTTATCCGTGAAAACCACCACGTTTACGAATGACTCGAAAGTCATTCCCAGCACTTTTTCAATTTCCGCTTGTGTGGGCGTATTGCCACCAGGAGAAATATCCTTCCAGCGATCTGCCTCCTCATCAGCGTTTTCATTCCACTCATAGAGACGAACTTTCTGAGATTTTCGGAAAGTTCGCACCACACGATATTGATCCCATCGCACCTCGGTGCGAAATCCCTTACTCTTGTGTTTGTTGTGAATCAGATCGGCCAGCTTCAGTTTCTTGGGATTCTTGATGGGCTTACCAAAAAGAGTGAAAACCAGAATGTCGGCAAGACTACTCTTGCCAACGCCATTGCTGGCGACCCGCTCTTCGTCTTCCACAACATCCAAGTTGTCACCCCGCACAAGCGTAACCGGGCCCTTCTTGGTCAGGTCTATCTGGACACCTTCCGGCCCGAAACATACGAAATTGGTGGCGGCGAGGTACTTAAAGTTCAATTTCCTCATGAGTTTCGTCTTTCCCTTCTTCACGCTTACGTGCTGCGTCAATTACTTTTTGACATAACTCCATTAGTCGATCTTTTTCCAGCCCTTCGAGAGATTCGGGATCTTTCTTTTCCACCTCTTCGATGTATCGCTTGAAGATCTCAAACTCGTTATCAAGTATCGCTCGTGCATTCTCTACCATTACCTCATCATCCTTCTGGCCCCTCCCATTATCGGGAGGTTTCACATCGAATGTCTTGGCACCCAACTCTTCCAAAAATTCCTTCCTGGTATTCATCAATCCGACTTCATCCATTCCATCAACCAGCAACTTTACGAAATTTCCAGCCACGTCATACTTGTCCACTTCATTGCGCCGAATGATGAAATGTTTGGGGCTAAAATCATTCTCCACGTATTCTTTAATATCGGCAGTTGGATGGTAAATTATCACGTGTTTTGGTTGAAAGGCTTCACCGTATGAAAGCTGCAATGGTGAGCCGACGTACTCCACATTACTGCCAAGTGTTTGAGCAGCATGATAATGACCGAGAAAAACCTGCTTCCATTTTTCAAAAATCCCCGAATCAACTTTAACCATGTCACCGTCATTTTCAACCTGCACTTCAGACGTGGTGTTGTACAGGGGATTCAGCACAGCATTGTCCAACGCCACGTGCCCGAAAAGGATGTCAGCGGGCGAACAATTATCTTCGATCTTTGCTAAATCAGCAATTGGATCAGAAGTGTAAGGAAGAAAGGCAGCGGGCACGCCACCAATGGGGATGACACAAGGCTTGTTAATCACGGTAACAGAAGGAATGCCGCTCAGTGGGACCATAGAAGAGATGTCCCACTCTTTGTGCATGAACATGTCGTGGTTGCCAATTAACAGCCACACTCCAAAATCATGCTTGTCGGTGTACTTCTTGAAAATCTCAAAGGTCTTCTGATAAGTTGGCACATCGATCTTGAATCTGTCGTAAAACAGATCGCCCGCCACGATAATGTGCTCTACCGACTTCTCTACAGCGGTCTGAAAAACCCAGTTGAGTGCATCCAAGCAATCTTGTAATCGCTCGGCGGATTTTTTGTGATGGTGAACATGGATGTCAGCAGTTATGAGCCATTTCATTCATTCATTCCTACATGGTCGCTTACATGGGAGTAAGGGAGTATAGCAGGAATGTGTTTTAGAATCCAGGTGTACCCATTAAGTGTTGAGGTGGAGCGCCACCGGGCGGTGGACCCGGAGGAGGACCACCCATTCCTGGAGGACCACCCATTCCTGGAGGAGCGCCCATTCCTGGAGGAGCACCTGGAGGACCACCCATTCCTGGAGGAGCCGCACCAGGAGGTGGTTGCTGTGGCTTCTCTTGCGGCTCTTCAACTTTCTTACCTGTAAGAATCTTTTCCAACACGTCCCAAACGGATTGAGGTTCAACCTTCATTGGCGGTTGTTGGCCACCGGGCGCACCGCCTGGAGGGCCACCCATTCCCGGAGGGCCACCTGGAGGACCACCCATTCCTGGAGGGCCACCCGGAGGACCACCCAAACCCGGAGGACCGCCCATGCCTGGAGGGCCACCAAGAGGAGGCGGCGGACCACCCATTCCCCCAAGGGGGTCTTGTTCCATTAACATCAAGAACTCATCGAAAGTCTTCATAGCACCATTATATAGCATAGGGGAGACGTAAAATGCGGAAGGAGAGGAGATGAAAAAATTATTGGTAATCGTGGTTGTGGTGAACTTTTTCTTTATCGCTGGGATTGCCTTGCGAGGATTTCGAGAAAAACCACCGGGGGAGAGCAACATCAACAACGAAATAGTAGAACCGGAAAAGCCGAAGCCGGAAGAACCACAGCCAGAACCAGAGCCAGAAGTAAAAAGGTACGAACCAAAATGGACGAACTACCCACCCAAGGGGAATCGAACGAGCGGAAAATGCGACATCTGGATCGATGTCATGAATCACGCCAGCGGCAGCGAAAGTTACAGCGGCAACGGACCATGCACGGAAGTCCACGAAACATTACACGGCATTTGCAAAAGAGAGTCCAACAAATACGGCATCTACTGCATGGATGACAAAATGGTGTGGGTGGAAGATCTCAACACCACGTTGAACACCGTCGCTAACAACGTCCCCAAATCACTGCGAGGCAGAACGTACAACCTCTACCTGCGTCAACAACAACAATACTTCAACTCGGAACCCATTTACATCTTCGACGAGTGGATCGCCTACGCCGGTGGGACTGCATGTGCCATCGACATGACCGAGAGCCAAGGTTGGACCCAACAACGGTGGGACACAGTTCTCTTCATGCGAGAATTCGACGTGTATGCATTAACACTGGCCATGACCGTCAAGCCGGAAGACGAGCAATTCAAGAACATGTTGGGCTGGCAACTCGAAAGGTCCGCCAAGCTCTATAAAGAAGCACGCAAACATCCGAACCTGACCCACAAATGGCAAGATGAATACATGGAAAAATGGAAGACAAGCTCGGATGCCGAAGGGCTTCGCCAATCCACGAGGGACTATCTGGGCGAAGAATGGACAAAAAGGGTGCTAGGATTTTGATGAACAACCCACGTCAAGAGAGACTGAGGATACTCCGAGAAGCACGTAGGTGCCCACACAGGCCATCGCTCAGGCAAAACGCAATTAAGGCACTAGAGAGGCCGGGCGACGTGTTTGAGTTCGGTGTGTGGGAAGGCAGGTCCATCAATCTGCTGGCTAATGCTCTTCCCGAGAGAACGATCTACGGATTCGATTCATTCGAGGGACTGCCAGAAGCTTGGCGGGGCGCAAAGCGAACATTTGATAAAGGCTCCTTCAGTGCCAAAGGCAAAGTGCCCCACGCTCCCGACAACGTGAAATTCATCAAAGGCTGGTATGAAGACACCCTGCCGGAATTCTTTCAGAGCTACCCGTCTTCGATAGCCCTCTGCCACATTGACTGCGATCTCTATTCATCGACCAAAACAGTGTTGAAGCACATCCGCCCCTTCATTCGCAAAAGCACGATCCTGCTGTTCGACGAATTGATAAACTACCCCCACTATGCAAGGCATGAAATGAAGGCGTGGCTGGAATTCTTGGAAGAAACCCGCTTCCAGTACAAATACCTCTACCACGACAGCCCAGACAAGCAGGTGGTTGCCAAAATCGTGTTGGGACTTTGATGAATTTTGAAAATAAACCACTACAATAGAGCATGACCTTTAACAAACGGTTGCTAGAAGAAGCGAAAAAACTGGAAAAGCTCTGGGGAATTCCCGTCCTGCAAGATACCCGAGACGAATACGTCCGCAGCCACACCGCCATCTTGCTAGAAAGTCATCGCCTGATGGCTAATTGCCAAGAGTGCGGTGAACCTGCAACGTATTCCAGACGTAATCCACACTTCGAGTATTTTTGCTCGGAGCATGCCCCGGAAGACGCCACTTGCTTCAAGGTAGATCGCTCAAACTTCTGGCTGAGGAAGGCACATGAAGAACTTTTGGATTGATTATGCTCGAAATGAAGCAATGCATCGTTTCGAGGATCTGGTTGAAGAAGGAATGTACGTTTTTCCACCCGATCCGGATCTGGAGTATGCATTTGAGTTAATGGCGACCCTGCTCGTACAAAACTGCTGGCCGGAATGCAATTCAGTTTGGCGAGATACGGTGATCGGCGAGTGTATCGAACTGGCGTGGTTAAAGATGCGAAAGCTCGACCCCGACAAGATCAAAAAGGGGAAGATGTTCAACTACTTCACCACCGTCATGCTGGGCCACATGCAGCAGTTGATCCAGCGGAACCATGGTTTCGCCCCGACCAACCCTTGATTACTCGGCGCTGAAATCCTCGGCCAGTTCATCCCAATTCACCATGTCGAAATCGACTTGACGTGATTCATCACCCTCTTCGTCACTGTAGAAACGGTAAATTTCCCTTTTGTATCGCAAGGCGTATTTCTTCAAGAAGGCAGCCGGTTTCATTCGGGTAGCTTCATAGTGCTTTCTTTCATTGTTGGCCCACAACGCCACAGCCCAAGTGTCCCAATTGGTGTACCCCTCATACTCCCCCCGTGGTTTGCTATCGGGGACAACGGGCATAGCCGACCATAGAGCATCTGCGGTGGCTTGAGCAAAACCTTTTCTCTTGTCTTCATCCTCCGGATCTAGCTCGTGCCGCTTTTTAGCATCTTCTAGCTCTCTTGCTGCCCATTGTTTTTGAAAATCATGATTTCGCCAGAACATGGGATCACTGGGCATTCTCTTCGGATCGGCATACGGGCCCTTGGGACCGCCCCGCCAACCCGGAACCAGATCGCTGTATTTGCCAGTTCCGGCTATCTCTAGCCACTGCCGAAAATTCAATTTCTCCATACTCCTATATATCTGCACCCTTGACAAATCCGGAAAGTTGCCTAGAATACTGTAGACGCCTAGCGGTGCGTCGGGCTCGTCGCCCCAAACCGTAGTAGAAGTAGAAGCAGTTACATATAGGAGGTAGGCATGGCTTACCAAGAAAAACTTGATGCTGCGCTTGCTCACATCCGTGAGCACAACGATGCAGTCGGGGAAGGCAACCCCGGCTACGTGGACGAAAACAAGTTCGTCCAATCTCTCAAAGCCTTCGGTGCTCATACCGAAGACGCACTCCAGGGTCTCAGTTGGTCGCAAATTCTGAAAGTCCTTGCGCCCGCAACGACTAGAGACTCCGATTTGCCCGAACCGGAAGGTCTTGCGAAGAATATCGCTACGTCTTGGCGACCGCCCAAGGAAGGCAAGAAAGAAGAGGCGGGCGACCAGCCCGTACCCGCTTACGTTTCCTCGAAGAAAGCCCACCGCATGTCCCCACGGGAACTGCTCGAAGCCTTCGATCCCGAGGAACCCGACAGTCCAGTCGGCACGAGACTTCGGTCTCTCTCCAAGGGCCACCCCTTCTTGGTGTACTCGCAGGGTAGGATCGTTGACATCGAAGCCTCTTTGATACTCCTGATGGAAGTCAAGCAAGGCTACCCGCCCCGCCAAACCTACGAAGGCAAGCGGGTTCACAACATCGGCGATCTGCCCGACGCATACGCCGAAGAAAACCCGCTGTACCCTGGCCGACCGCTTCGCCCCGATGGTAGCTGTGACCAACTCAACCGAAGTTGGGCCGGGATCAGCACCGAGGTCCGACAATTCGTTCGGGTCATGATTGAATCCGGTGATTACAGCATGACTCAACGTGAAGACGGCCACTACATCCTGGACATGATTACAACTGCCAGCGATCCCATGAAGACGCTGCGTGAACGCTACCAGGAAGCATCCGTCCAGTTCGACGACCGCCAGAAGCGGAACGACCTGCCGAACCTGTTGGTCACTCTCTCGCCGTCCCCGATTCCCGTCAATCAGGCGGACCCTGCGTCGGGAGGCGCAGGTGGCCCTTTTGACGATGGGAAACGTGTTCAGTGGTTCCAGCCGCCGAATCCCGTTTCCAACTACTACGGCAACACTGCTGACCGAAGCACTTCCAATCTGGAGTGGGCCCAGCAGTTGAGTCAACAACGCTATCGACAATACAAGCAAGGTGGTGGTACGATTGGCCCCTTGCGAGTAAACATGGCCCGCAAAGGAAAGCGGCCCCAGTGAGAATTTTAAAATCCACCCCGGCATGTGGCCGGGGTGGATTCCCTCAAACCAAGACAAAAGCGATTCTGAAAGGTAAACAATAAGATGAGTAAGCAGAAAACCTACGCCGCAATCATTCTGGACAAATCCGGTTCCATGAGCGGCACCCGAGCCCAAACCGTTGAAGGATTCAACGAGCACGTTCAACAGTTCAAGGAAGACGCCAAAGACCAAGACATTTTCGTTTCCCTCGTGACCTTCAACGGCGAAGTGTACGAGCACCTGTGGAACGAGCCTGTCGATTCTATCGCTGAAGCAGCGGTGGAAGATTATCACACCGGTGGAAGCACGGCTCTGCGTGATGCGGTCGGCTACACCATCGACAAGTTGTCCGAGACGGTCCAGATGGACAAAGATACCTCCTTCCTGGTCATCATCATTTCGGACGGTTGCGAGAATTCGTCCAAGCACGTGTCAGCGGAAGCGTTGAAAGAAAAAATCGACGCTCGCCAAAAGACCGGCGACTGGACCTTCTCATACATGGGTTGCAGCGAACGCTACCTGCAACAGTTGTCCGAGCAGACCGCTATCCCGATCTCCAACATGGCAGCCTGGAGCAACCAGGACGCCGTGCGGACTCGTGGCGGCATGAAAGAAAGCGCCAAGAAGATGAGGAGATACATGGCCGCTCGTGCCACTGGGGTGAAAGGCATGTCTATGGGTCTTCACTCCGACAACCTGGAAGCCTGTGCCAACTACGAAGACGCCGGTGTGAACGATTCGGTCACCTCGGCCTCCGACCAGACCATCGGCACCAGCGCCCTCCAGCCGCCGACGCAGCCCCCGGTGATGCCAAGCCCGCCCGATCAAGTCGTGGGCGGTGGAAACGTGTGGGGCGGTGCTGCCAGGGGCGACACATTCGGTGTGGCCACCCCCAGACAAAGTTACGTGCAGCCGCCCGAGCAAAACGAAGGCACCGGCTACTTCGCCGCCAGCAAGCCGGTGGCGTGGAAGACGGACCAAAATGCGTAATAGCGCCATAGCGCTATAATCGTGGAATATAGCGCCCACGCAGCATGCTGCGTGGGCGTTTTTCATTTCCTGCGACTAAATAACAGCATGAAAAACTTCGCCCAATTTCTTGAGAACAAAGAAGCTGAAGCAGTTCGTGGCATGACCATGTATCGTGGGGCACGCACGGGCGACCCGAAAAAACTAACGGGCCCGAGTTTCTTTATCAGCAACGAACTGTTCGCCAAAACCTACGGCCCAGTTGCAGCTTTCAAGCTCGACATCCAAAATCCAAAAATTGTTGATGATGAAGAATGGAGTCGTTTTGACAGTATAGCAGGCGATCCCGAAGCGGTGGGTGAACTAGAAGCACAAGGGTACGATAGTGCCATCAACGTCCGCACAACGCCACTGGGGCCGCTTTACGTTGTCATTCTTGTAGATCCTGACAAGGCAACGCTGGTTGACTAAAGGGCGGTTGCCAAGCATTCTCTTTTTTCTTCCACCTTGGGCTTGATGGAATCGCTCGGCATGGGACAATCGGGCGGGAAGTCGCAATCGTTATCGCCATCACCGGGAGGTGGAATCAACCAAAGTTCGATGGCCTTCTCCACAGCTTTTTCAAAACCTGCGTATTTGTCGCCATTGTATTCCACATCCATCGACGGCCCCCACACCTCATAATGTTGCATGTAGAGCGGGGCACAGAAAGCCGGGTTGACCGACAGGAAAACTTTCTTGTCGATCAGGATTGTACAGGGAAACTCCAAGTTCATGGGCGGCACGAATCCCAACTGCTCAATGAACTTGTACCGGACGTACTCCACGTCCACATTCTTGAATTCATCCTTGGTCGTGTACATTGCACAACTCCTTTCTATAGATATATACGAACAACCGTTACACGAGTTAGCGCCGGTAGAGAAAAAACTGCTACGGGCAGGGGCTAAGTCCTATGCTGTACCTCGCATGTACAAGGCTATCGGGGCACGAATTTCCTCCACCAACACTACGTTTGCCCCTTAACCAGACGTTTGGGCGATGCAAAGGTCCACGAAAACCCTCCTCCCTCTAATCTCTAATGGGGGACCAAACCGGTAACCTGCATCAGAAAAGGTCGGAAAATACGAAAAATCTTCCCCGCAGAAGGGAGATAACGCCGAAATCCCTTTCCGATAAGTTCCTCGTCTATATGTCCCCCTCGTGACACGTATATGCAGGACCGTGACAGAAAAATTCGTGTTTTACATCAACTCTTTGCTGGGCTACAATTTAGACAACGAGATTCGGGCAGCTTCGCCCCGAAGTCGCTGGACGAGTTTTGCATGGTGCGGCTGCGCTCAGCGACAGAGCCCGTAAGCCGTGAGTGCGGTGGAAGAGCGTTAGGTTGCATTTGGCCGACGCCCGGTTCTAACTCCGTGAGCCGACGTTTCCAGAAGTCGCCCCCTCCCCCGGCTTCGCCATAACCACGGCGGGGAGGGCCTTTGGAGAAAAAATGTCCTGGACTAGACTCAAGACATTCCGAGTCACAATTGGCGGCTACGACTTTTACGTGAAAGCCGTAGATGGCGGTGCCATCAACACACTCGCAAGTCAAATGGATCTACCCAAGATCGAGAAGTGCGAGCGAGCGCCCGGCCACTCCAAGGAAGCTCTGGAGATGAATGGGCTGCCCAGGGCTTTGAAAGAGGCTCGCCAATCGACGAGAGAAGCGAGACGAAAAGCAATCGTGCTAATGGAGGCTGATGGGGAATTTCAAACATACCTGAATGAATTCGCCAAGGGGCAGGGTAAGCACTGGCTATCGAATCTTCCGGTAGAACACCGAGACATCGTGAAGATAGCTATGCACAATGCGTTCTTATCAGGCTCCATACGAGCCACACAAAGGGCGTTGGGTAAGGAGACCAAATGAGTTTTAAAATCTTCGGGATAAAAGTCGTACTCACCTCGTTCTGGTGGATCTGGGTGTTCATGTGGTGCCTGATGGGAGCACTGCGATTCGACGGGGCGATTCTGGACAGGCTGATCGTCGTCGGTATCATTTTCACTTTTTTTAGCGTCATCTACACCGTGGTGTTGATGCATGAGTTTGGTCATTCCCTTGCCGCACAAAAACTGGGATACCAAATCAAAGAGATTATGCTGCATCCATTTGGCGGCTTCGCCATTATTGGGAACGGGGGGGGAAACAAAGATTGGAGGAAGAATCACCTGCACGAATTCTGGATTACACTATGCGGACCTTTGGTCAACGTATTCCTGTTGATGCTCGTGGTCCCGCCCCTGCTGGTTTGGGGATCAGATGGGTGGATGTCCCTGGTGTGGATGTTCTACAAATTCAACTGGATTCTTTTGGGCCTCAATCTAATCCCTGTTTATCCGCTCGACGGAGGGCGATTGATGCGGTGTGCGTTAACATGGTTTATGGGCGGTAATTGGGAGCAGTCCACCAAATATGCAAAACGGGTGACCCTCTGTTGTTTGATAGGAGTTGTACCTTTTTTCATCTACTACGGCTGGTGGATGGCAGCCATCATCCTTCCTTTGGTTGCCCTGCTAGGCTTGTCAGAAAACGTCAAATTCGAGGAAGCCCAAAAACACAACATACCCACCGTTACATTCAAGATGTACATCAACGGAGTGGAGTTTGACGGCGACGTGGCGCTGAAAGGAATGCGGCAAGAACAAAAACTAATGGAAAGGGACGACGTTACCGATACTGACTACTACGCCTACCTCAGCGAAAACATTCGTAATCTGGAACGTATAATCCGGGACGTGCGGGATTCGGCCTGATAATGGAGATCTGAGATGCTGCAATTTGACCCTTACTTTTCAGTGCAAACAGCAGAAGAGTTGTCGGAACTGAAGAAGCTGTTCCACAAAATGATTCGGCACGTGGAAGCGGAGGGCAATAGCGATCATGCATCATCGCTTACATGCGATGTGTCTTTCTGGGTTGGTCCGGACGACCCTAAGGTTGTGAGGGTCGAAGTGAAACAGAAAGATTTTGTTTCCTTGGAGGTCGAAGCGAGTGAAGGGGTGCAAAAATTCGGCATTGGTGGAGAAGGAATTTACGTCGATTTCGATGACGGCACATCACTCTTGTTCTGTGTGGAGCCGATTTGATGCCTCGTAGAAAACCAACCAATCCTGTGATGGGATGCTTCATCGAGCTTCTACTCATAGGATTCTTCGTTCTAGTATTCGCATTTGCCCAGGGGTGGATCTAAGGAGGACCAAAATGTGCGTATGGAATCTATCCGACCAGAGTGACGTGGCGAAGCTCCAGCGCCTTTACAGCGCCAACGTCGTCAAAGGCGAAAAGAGGTTCGAGGAGTATCACGAAGACCTCCAACTGGTGCTGACTTGCTCGCTCAGCCACTTCATTCGCACTGGCGAATATGTCATGGAGCACGATGGTGATCCTGTGGTTTGGAGCGCCGACATCGGTCACATGTTCAAGGTTCACCGGGATGGCGGCATTCGCCAATTTGGCTTTGGCTTCGCCAAACTCACACCTCCCAGAGAACGCTATTCCGGTTATGGAAGCGGTCCCAACAGCCTCTATGCACAAGCCAATGCCCCTCCAGGCGGCGTCGTCCTGCCCTTCGGCACAAAGATGTTGTCGCCCGAGGCAAGCGACTGCGCATTTCCACTCCTGTTGAATGGCGATGAAGAATACGGCATCAAACCCGCCTCCTCTTTACATGGGGATGTGGAATTGGACAAGTTCAACTTCCCCACACTCAGCTTGCAGTGTCTCGGTCGGCTGGTCTACTCTAGGTGGGAAAACGACTGGGCAAAACAAGCCACAAATTACAGCAAATTGTGCAAAGCCCTCAGTGATGGCGTGGTCGAAGTCGTGGACTACACCCCCGACAGGTCACAGGAATTGACCGAAGCGGAAAAGAAACTCCGTACAAAAGACAAGTTGGTGCCGCCGTCTGGCTTCACCCTGATCCTCCAAAGTGGTCGCTATGTATTCCACCAGTCAGCCACCGTCGTCGTAAGGGACAACGATTACGAAACGCCGGTTTACTTCCTCTTGGGACAAGATGAGGAGACCTACTTTGGCTGTGAGTTGACTGGAAAGCCGCAAACGGTCCAAGAGGCATTCGATGATTTAGTGCCCGACGAAGCAAAAGTCCCCGGCACCCTGCGACAGGGCGAATGGTTTGCCGTGCCCGTGAAAACCAAAGACGTGCCCAAAGAAGAAGATTGCTTCGCTTTCTTCGACGATTCGAGCGGCAGTTGGAATAGGGACGGAGATTTCAATTTGTTCCTGCCCCGACAAGACCCCCTGTCCAACAAGCATTACGTTGGCGCTTCTGGCGAAGGTCGCATCAGTCCAGAAGGCGTCTTTGCAAAGGGGGCAACCTTGCGACACGACGAACACGAGGACTTGGGAGGCGACATCAACACTTGGTACACGTTCTACCGCAATACCGCTGTTCGCAGCGTCAGCGTCGGAGGCGTCGATTGAGTTTCTTCCGTGACGAACGAGAGCGAAAGATCTACCTCCTGGGCATCCTGTATGCCGATGGGAAGCTGACCGATGTGCAACTGAACTGGCGACTCAATGAACTGGGGTTGCCGAAAGAGGAGTTTGCCGATACGGTAGAACGAATCGGAAAGCGAATATTCTGGCGTCAGTTTCGGAGTGCGGCCACGCTGCTCTTCTGGCTAGTTTTGATTCAACTGCTGATCCTGTGGTTCGTTTTCATGGAGTAGACCGATGCCAACCCTCGAAGAAGTTCGTGCCGCCAAGACCACTTTCAAAAGTAAATTTCCCAATCTGATGGCAGGGATCATCGGGTCGCCCGCAGATGACGGCTTTGTTCTCACCGTCCGCATCCCCGAAGGGACTACCCAAGAAGAACATGGAATCCCCGACGATATTGACGGCGTACCCATCGTCGTCAAATCCGTCTCCTACGACATAAGGAAGCAAAAGGATGAAGGAGCGAGTGGTAACAGTTCGGATGACTCCTAATCTCCACGCCGCCGTCAAAGAACTGGTCCACGATACACGTGCGGATTCCATGAACAGGTTGTGTGTGGCAATCCTCACCGAAGCTTGCCTGGGGAATGATGCCGCCAGAGCGATTCTGGAAGGTCCAGAAATTTCTCCAGAAACCCCGAACCTTTCGCCGCCAGAAGCGTCTATCCCCTCAGAGGAAGACAATCGGTGAATTTTTAGGGTTGAAAAATTGCCGTTTGCGGCATATAATACAGATAGCACCATTACGTGCAGGAGAAAGAGAAATGGATCGAGTCTCCCCGCTACGCAGTCTGAACTGCTATTGTTCACACCTTTTATCCTCGTTGCTATTTAGCAGCGACGGTGAAGGATCTGTTCCAGACTGACGACGGGGAATAACATAAGTAGGGTCGAGCCCCCTGGAACGGATCAGAGCCGTTCCAGGGGGCTTTTGGTTTTTAAAAAAGGGAAAAATGGACGAACTGACAAAGCAACTGAACCTCGTCACGCACGTCCTGGACCAAAGTGCCGCCGAGCACAGAGACGAACAGGAGCAGGCGAAGTCAGACGCCGATCAAAAGCTCGCCGCCTCGTTCGGCGAGGCGGCGAGCAAGATCGGCGGAATTATGAAACGAATTGATCGGAGGATACAATTGATGCAAGATGCCGTCGAGTGGATTCGTGAACAGGGCGCTATCTCTTATGAACAGAGAGACCTGATCTGCGGTCGCATCGGCAACATCGTAATCAGGATCTTTCCGTTCGGGAGTGAACCGGGCGACGAAACAGCCTGGGCGGGTGTGTTCAGAGAGGGAGAGGGCGCAAGGAATGCAAGAGCGTGCTACACGCTTGAGGAACTTCAGGAAACGGTTGAGGCTTTATGCGATGGGAATGGGGATCAGGAGTAGAGGCTGACTTCAAGAAGAACTGTCACGAGTTAGCTTGGAAACTGGGAATAGAAGTAGAACAAGACGGAAACGACATCTTCCAGATACACGAGGATGGGAGCAGAACGAAACTGAATGATGACTTCAGGCCCAATCGCCCTTGGTGGCGAGCATACGTGGCTCTGAGAGACATCGAAGATGGAAGCGAGGCTAATATTGGTTCGTAGCGGCGCTCTGCTAAAGCGTTCCGGCCAACTACCGGTGCAGGTTCGATTCCTGTCGCTTCCGCTTGTTAAGTGTAGCCAAATATAACACTTTTGTTACATTTGGCTGCATGGAATTGAAAGTCGCAACTTCAATTGAAAGTTGCAACTAAACTTGGAGGGTAGCCGGATATTGGTTAGCCGGGCCTGCTTGGAAAGCAGGTGCTCCCTACGGGGAGCGGTGGGTTCGATTCCCATGCCCTCCGCTGGAGAGAAGCCATGCGATACAAACGTATCAAGAAGATGCCCGGTTCCGGTGGCGGCATGCCGACTGGCCGTATGGACTGGGCGGGGTGGTTTGCTCACCAGAAAAAGGTCAGCGAAAGTCGTGTGGCCAAGAAAGAGAAGAGAAAGGAAAACAGGAGACTAAACCAAAGAGCAATGGAAAGGTAGCTCAGTGGTAGAGCGCCTGACTGAACACCAGGGCGTCGTAGGTTCGATTCCTACCCTTTCCACTAGTAATAACAGTAGATACAAGTGACGGACTCTTTCAATAGGAGGGAAGATGAAAGTTGTCACTTCGTTATTTGTTCTACTGTTGCTGGCTTTCGTGACAGGTTGTTCCTGTCATCACGACTGCCAGCCAAGGCAGCAAAGGCCGGTAATTATTGAACGTGGACATCATCAGCCACACGTAGCCAGATGTCGTCACGGATATGATTATCGAACATGTCCTCACTGCCGAAACGCATATAGGTGCAGGCACGGTTACAGTGCGGTTAGCTGCCCTCACTGCCGACATGATTTCAACAACTGTCGTCATGGGCGTGATTATCGCACTTGTCCGTACTGCCGAAATGGGAGCCACCATGGAAGCCATGGCTCTGGGATTCACTTTGAGGTGCATCCATAACAAACTATACGGGCCCTCGGGCGGCATGGACGATCCACCGCCCCTCGGCCCTAGCGAGGAGGCGCAAGCCGATTGGCGACGGCAGCGGTCTTGAAAACCGTCGAGCGAAAGCCTTGCAGGTTCGAGTCCTGTCGCCTCCGCTGAAAGGAGCATTACGATGCGAAAATGAGCAAGAAAACCGTAAAGTATTGCCAGTGTTATATGGAAAGAAAAACCCGAACCGGCATCTCCACGATGGTGTCATACATCCCAGAGAAGTTTGCAAAGGTTGGGGGCGTCGTCAAGCTGAAAGACGATTACGGACACTGGACAAATGGTTGGGTGGTTTTATCAGCAGGAGAGCCGACTGAAATCCCCGATACACCAGAACAAATGATAAGGAGACATAGAGACAACACAGGTGACTCCTTGCCGAAGGAGCCGCCCAAGAAAGAGTAGGGTCGATAGAGCGTAATTGGTAGCGTCCGTGGCTGTAAACCACGTCACCGTAAGGTGCTTGGGGGTTCAAGTCCCTCTCGGCCCACTGAACCTGATAAAATGTGAATTTTTTTACACTCAAAACAAGTTCAGTTTCCGATAGATAAATCGGAGGCTGAACAATGAAGTGTGAAAAATGCAACAAAAAACATGATGGGACATTTGGCTCCGGGCGATTTTGCAGTGAATCGTGCGCCAAGAGCAGAAGTCACAACAAACAAACGAGAGAAAAAATTGCTAGTTCGGTTGCCGCATGGGCAGCATCGCACCCCCACGAGCTACACAAATACACTTGTGAAAAATGCGGGAAAGCATTCGAGAGTAAAAAGATCCGTCAAAGCAGGAAAAAACACTGCGAACAATGTAAAAGGAAAGTAGCATATTGCAAAGAAGACGCCAAAAGCATACTTGAGTTTTCAAAAAGAACACAGCAAAAGATCCTCAAGAGAGCAAAGATTAAGTGCGTACTGTGTGGGTGGAATGAAGCAGCATGCGACATCCACCATATTGTGCCCAAGAAAAAAGGAGGAACAGATTCACATGATAATTTGGTAGTAGTGTGCCCCAATTGTCATCGCACCATACACACCTTCCCTAAGAAGTTCCCAGTAGAACAACTCAGGAAAAAATGTATGGCAGAAACATTCAAGAATTGGAAATTTTACTACCTACCCAAAGGCAACAAGCTGAATGTCGTCGGAACCTAAATCCTAATGGCTCGGAGCGAGTCTGCAAAACTCGTGGTAAGAGGTTCGAATCCTCCCGGCGACTCTGGACCGATGGTGTGTAACTGATAGCCGGTGGGCTAGTGTACATAATACGCCGGTGATTCAGCGAGTAACATAGCGCCCTGGAAGGCGAGGATGCAGGTTCAACTCCTGCTCGGTCCACAACGGGAGAGTAACTAAACGCTTTCAAGACTTGGACGGGCAACCGTCCCCTACATTAGAAGCATACAACCATTGGCAAGGTAAGCACGCTGTAAACGTGACGCCCGAAAGGGCTTGTAGGTTCGACTCCTACCTCTCCCACTTGCTGGCAATGCCAGCTTGATTTGATCTTTGACAATTTGGTATAGAAGTTGGCCTTGACTTAAAACGTCAAAGTCGTAATCCTTTTGGCGAAAAATGTGCGCAAGTGCGTACTATACTACACTTTTTGCTAGAGGATTATGATAATGGCGAAGAAGAAAACGACGAAGAAAAAGACAGCGGCAAAGTCAACCACGAAACGTGGAAGACCGAGCAATTATGAACGCTGCATCAAACTGATCGTTGAGGCAAACGAACACTTGGCCAATGACCGAGATGACTTGGCCGACCCGTTAATGGACCAAATCGGAGAGATCCGCCCCAAACTGGACGACTTCGAGAGCACCGTCATCGGGCGGCTGATACATAGTCTTTGGGTCACTGACCGAGGCATCGATGTAGAAATCGATGAAGCATCAAATGTTGGATACGATCAGTAACGGAAGCGCAAGCAGATTGGCGACTGCACCCCGCTCGAACCGGGACGAGCTTAACCGCCTTGGGGGTTCGACTCCCTCCGCTTCCGCTCTTCAGAAAGGAAAACGCAATGAGCGCATATAGCACAGCATTGGCAGGCGAGTCTGTTCACGATGATCTGAAAAAAAAGTGGGACCAAGATGCAAGAGTATTCGATGGGGTGACTCACGAAGATCTTGAACGGTTTGCTCGCACAGTGGGATATAAAGTCGCCCACAATCTCAAGAACGGTCACCAAATGGACCCCGATATGGACCCATTGGTTTATATTGATTGCTGCTAAAATATGGGTCGGTAGCTCAGTTGGTAGAGCACTGGACAGGGGTCAGGCAACCCCATGAATGAAAATCCAGGTGTCGCTGGTTCGACTCCAGCCCGGCCCACTCATGAACAAGGCCCACCCCGTTTCCATGGGGGCGGGCCTCTCGATGATAGTACCAAAAGACTTGGTTCACAACTATCTAGTCATGGGGTACAATAAAAACATGTTTCCGCAAGAAGACTACCTACTGAAGGCCATGATGGCGTGCAACTTCCGCATGATAGGACTCATGCAGAATCTCTCCACCGTGTATTTGTCCGAGATGGCGAAGCGGACGGAGCAGAATTTTGAAAAAGCGTTGGAGATCAGCAAAGTTCTCAACGAGGCAGCCGAGAAAATCGCAGCTATCCAGGGCGACGACCCTGTGAGTGCGGGGCATGTTGACGAAATGACGATGTAAGGAGACAATCGTGAAAGTGAAGTTTATTGTGACAGAATGGGGTTCGACGACAATCAGGGCAGAAAGAAACACCTACGAAGAGGCTCAGGCATGGGTGGAAGAGGAGTGTGAGCACCCACGTGAGCTATCGATACTTCGCTTTCAGATCCACAAAGTGTTTACGAACGAAACATGACTGTCGTTGGCTTCCGCAAGGTCGTCAACGAAGTCTAGCCGCCGAACCGGGTCAGGTCGGAAACGAAGCAGCCCTAAGGCGGTGAGGCCGGGTGGTGAAATTGGCAGACACGCAGGTTTTAGGAACCTGTGCCGCAAGGCGTGCGGGTTCGAGTCCCGCCCCGGCTACTGAAGGAGCAAACCATGCCAACGTATCTCATTCCCATCACGTGCAATCTGGGCAAGGTCTTTTCCTCGGTTGGGGAAATAGTTGATTCGGTCAACGAGACCATGCACGGTTTCGGCTTTCCCGAAAAGATGAGTCTCAGAAGTGAGATCGTCACGATGAAGTTTACGGTTCATCGAGAGTTGACGATGGAAGAGAAGCTCAAGGTGCGGCAGTCAATCCAAGAAGTGTATCAGGAAAGGCTTCCTGAGCAAGAACTGGAAGTGGCGCATCCCAACGAATGGAGTCTAGAATGAATCTGGTCTATGACACACAGTACAAGGTTGTATCGGGTCACCCACACCACCCTCAGAGAATTGGCAGATTCCAATTCTTGGGCGGACCAAAAAGCGATGTGATCGTGTTGGCTGATGTGGACGACGACAAGGTGTTGTTTGCGGTCGGCATGAACGACTTGACAGACTTTGACCCTGACGTGGATTTCGTGATCCAGGCAGAACATCTTCAAGCGATCAAGATGATCGACGAGAAGGAAGAGGTGTTCACGATCCTGCGGCGGGCAGAAGAGTGTTACTGGACGGCTCTGTGGGTTCATTACCCAAACTGTCCGAACAGCCACAAGATCATGGTTTACGAGGGCAACGCCCCAGCCGATGACGCCAAGCAAATCGACCCACACTTCGGCAGAGAAAGTTCGCCAGTGGCGAGGTTTGAGGCAACAGAAAGGGGTTGGCAGATGGCTCGCAGGTTCATGCGTGGGGAAACGGCGTAATAAGTGTGGCTAGTGGGGAAAAACAAGGCCGAGTGGTGGAATTGGTAGACACGCAAGATTCAAAATCTTGTGCCCATTCCGGGCGTGAGGGTTCGAGTCCCTCCTCGGCTACTATGAACGTAATAATTTTGGAAGACCGTTGGAAGGTGCGGTTGGAATTTCTCCTGAAACACTTCCCCTACGCCATTGTGTGTAGGAGATTTAGAGACCTGAAGCGTCGAGTCGTGCTAGGAGAATGGGATTTAGCCCTACTCGATCACGACTTGGAAGAGGCACCGGGTTACGAGGGCAAAAATGGAGCAGTAGCCGCAAAATGGCTTGCTCAAGAAAGGCCGCAAATAAAGAAGGTCATCATCCACTCGACAAATAGGCGAGGCGCACAAAGGATGGAAGATGCCCTTCGCCACAACTACAAGGTAGAACAGGTTCCATTCCCTAATCTAAAAAGGCGACTCAAACAAGATGGAGCGGGTGGCCTGTGATAGACATTGCAAAACTTAAAACAACACAACACCGGTTGAATCGAGCACACCAGTTGCCGAAGCTAGTGGAAGAGATAAGGCAAGGTGGATACGTAGAACCAATCCAAATAGCTCGACTGGCGGACGGTACGATGGCAATCGAAAATGGACACCACCGCACCGTTGCCGCTTGGCTGGCTGGACGGCGCTTTTTGCGTAAATATGAGTATATTTTGGTGGAGAAGGATTTCCTCTATCGCAGCGTGAGAGGAGAGGTCAGTGACTTGGTTGTTTCCATTGAAGATGAAGAAGTTAGGGCCCACTTCCAACTCGATGTCTTTTCAGTATATCGACATTACTTCGGAAGTGGAGATACCCATCAAGCCGCATGTCGGCGCTTTTGGCATCGAGCGGCGGCATGACGTTCACAAGGGCGTGGATCTTTATTGTCCTGAAGGAACTGAAGTCTTCGCCGTAGAAGATGGAGTGCTTTGCCACATTCGGCCATTCACGGGCAAAGTGGCGGGGTGTGATTGGTGGGAGAACACATGGGCCGTATCAGTTGCGGGCAATAGCGGGATCGTAGTTTATGGGGAAATCAAGCACCACGGCTTTCGAGTTATCGGGGAATCCACCGTCGAGGGAAAACAAAAGTTCTACATTCAGGAAAAAGAGGTGCGACAAGGCGACCTGATCGGGCACGTCAAACGAGTGCTCAAGAAGGACAAGGGCAGACCAACCTCCATGCTCCACCTTGCCATGCATCGCCACGGCTTCCTGAGCAACGGCGTGTGGGAGAAAGGTGAGAGCCAACCATTCGGCCTACTTGATCCAACAACACACTTGATTGAAAGCGCACAAAACCCCAGGTAAAACAATGAGCCTCGGCCCCATACAATTTCAGTGCCCAATCTGTTTAGAGGTGTACGCCGAAGAGCACTTCAACGGTGACGGACCCTGCAAGGATTGCGAGAAGCTTTCCAAAGAAGAACAAAGAGACCTTAGGGAGCGGAGCATCGAATGTTACAGCATGTTTGCCGTTCCACCATAAGTGTGGCTAGTGGGGAAAACGGTTGCAAGGCCCCGTGGTGAAATCGGTAGACACGCTGGATTTAAGATCCAGTGCCGCAAGGCGTGAGGGTTCGACTCCCTCCGGGGCTACTTAGGAGAGGTCCATGATAAAAATTGTAAAGAGTGTTGCCATCTTAGTGGCCATCTGCGTAGGAGGCTTCGGCGTAGCCGACGCCGTTGCCTTCAAGATGACCGAGAAGGTGAATATGTTGCCGTGGTCGATTTCGGTAACACTGGCAGTGTTTGGGATCACATGTTGGATCATGTTGGCGTGGACACCAACATTCAAGGATGATAAACAGAAAAAGAAGAACGACAATCCGGGGTTCCCACCCCCAAGCTAATGCCCCTGTGGTGGAAATGGTAGACACGCAGCATTCAGGATGCTGTGGCCGCAAGGCCGTGCAGGTTCGAGTCCTGCCAGGGGCACTACATCCCCCGCCCGCATAAGGAAAAAAGGATGTCTATCAACGTATCGAAAGCGAAAATCAGAAGTATCAACGCAGACATGGCCGAGTTATTGACTGACCAAGAACTGCTTGATGCCTACCTCGGTGGCAAGTTGGCAGACTTTAACGCCAAAAAAGTGGCACATCGAAGAATCCATCACCTTTTGACAGATTACGCACGAGTCCAATTTGGCGGCTAAATTGGGCGGGAGGTGCTCTGGTAAGCACGCTGGAGAGTGAGCGGTGTGGGCGAAAGTCCACCAGTTACAAAGCCGATGTCGCAACCAGTAGTTGCAGGTTCAATTCCTGCCCTGCTCACTAAAAACGAACCCCATCAATAGGAGCGGTGTCTATGAACGGATACGGTTGTACGCAAACACAAGGCGATGGAATCAAACCGCCTACAACAACCACTGGAACTGCTTTTGAGGAAGATTACATTCGGGAGCTTGGTGACAGAATTGCCTCTCTCCCCCAAGACGCAGCCGACGAATTGTGTCGTTACCTCAGCGTGACGCACGGAGTCAGTTGGGAGGGCAAAAATAAGGTCGGGTAGCTCACGTTGGTAGAGCATTGGGACAAGACGCTTGATTGCACGACGCCGAAAGGCTCATAGTTACCTCTCAAGCTGTTCCCCCAAAGGTCACTGGTTCGATTCCAGTCCCGGCCACTCTATTAAGGAATGATTTTCCAAGAGCCCGAAGAAAACCTTCGTAAATACCGGATAGCAGCCTCCACGATCCCGAATGCAGGCCGAGGCGTCTTTGCCCTGGTAGATCTGAAGAAAGGGGATTTCATCGAGGTTATCGGAGCCAAGGTGAAATACGGGTCTCTTGAAGACAACTGCACACAATACGCTCACAACTACAAGTTTTTTGCCGATGGCAGAGAGCACAGCTTGGTTCCCATGGGAATTGGGGGCATCGTCAATCAGGCACCGACCGTGCGACAACAAAATGCGACTTTAGTCCAGACAGATGACGGCAGGGTGCTATATATTTTTAACCGTGATATTAAATCAGGAGAAGAGATATTGGGCCACTACGGCAGCCCAAGTAGGTTGGATTGCCAAACGCCAGAAAAGCCCATTAGGACAAAAATAAAAAAGAAATTCATACGCCCAGGTGGTGGAATTGGTAGACACGCTAGGTTGAGGGCCTAGTCCCCATTCCGGGGGTGCGAGTTCGAGTCTCGCCCTGGGTACTTTGGAGGTGGAAATGAGTTTTTCTAAGTGGCTTTATCGGTACGACGACCGGACACATGATTACGATCCCGAATGGGATTATGAGCCACACGAATCGCCCAACAAGGACATGAAGGGTATCGTCGAAAAGACGGTCCTGGAAATGAGAGAAAAACTTTTGCCACAACTGCGGCTTTTCAAGAATTTCACCGTGTTCTATGCCGCACCTCATTCTCTTGGTGGCAAACTGGGCAGGTATTCTAACGGCACGGTTTCAGAGCCCGTAATCGTTCTGGATACTGAGGCAATTAGAGGTGCCTGCGAAAAATACGACCTGCCTGTAGAACTTGGGGTGGAGACCACCATCGCTCATGAATTGGCTCACGCCATACAAGAAGCAGAGGGGCTAGAAGACGACGAAGAACAGGCCGAGGAATTCGCCCGCCAGTGGCATTACAACCGCACTGTAACAAAACTGAGCTAACTTCCATGCCAATGAAAATTCATTTCTATCACGGATGCCCGTGGGCAGACGGCAGCATTCAACAGGCCGATACAGACCAAAGATACGAGTGGGATGAAGTCAATTGTGCCCACTGCCTGAACAACAAGCTATCAGACGGCACAAGTCGCCATTGGAAAGGCGATGAAAAACAAAGACGTGACAGATACCTCCAATACCTCCAAGAAACAGGCGGTGCCTGATTTTTCGTAGGTTCCCAACCAAATACATGTTAAAATCATGGGTCGGAAGGAATAGACCCATGTGGATGTGGATCACAATCATTGCTATAATCTATGCCGTAATCGGGATCGGCTTCCTCATCAAAGGCAGTAGAAAGCACGGTCCAATAGCCGACGCCACCACGCTGCTCCTAGTAATCCTGCTCTGGCCGATCTACTGGAAGGCGTGTGGATGAAAGGCGCATTCGGAAAGAAAGTCAAGTTGGGGGATACAATCCTCTACAGTACCAACTCATCGGCTGGCACCGAATACACCATCGGCGAGGTAGTGAAGCTATTTCCCAACAAATACATTGACCGTATATCAGTCAGACCAACGAAGACAACAAAGCGGGGAGGTGTCGGTAGGACCGTCACCCTTTACGCTCAGTACGCAATCGTTCTACCCTTCACAGGAGAGGAAGCATGTTAAGGGATTTTTTGGACTGGTGGGGGGAACCTTTCGGCAAGGACCAGATACATTACCGCCATGAGCATCGCATTCGCCCCCATCATCGTCTTGGGGATTGCAATCAAGTGTGGGGCATACATTCCATTTTGGGTCATGATCCCATTCTTCGTCATATGCGCCTGCTTCTCGGCGATGGCCTATGGCATCCGCATTAACAACAGTTGAGGAAGAAATGAATATCGTCAGATACAATCAGATCAGAAGGAAACTCCAGGACGCCGAACTGGGCGGTACGGTTGGCCAATGGCAACTCATTGAAATCATCAAAGAGTTGCTGATGGAAGTCAGGCCCACGCCAATTCACGTCAGTGCTAGTCAGCGCAGGGCAATTGAAAAACTGGCTTCCAGCGGACAGAAGATCCCGGCGATCAAACTCTACCGCCAGATCACCGATTGCGGCCTGTTGGAGGCCAAGCAGTTTATCGAAAGCCTCATGGAAGATCCCCAAAAGACTCAGAAGCGATGGAATCAAAGGGTCGCCGAATTTGAGGCTATGAAAAAGAGCGAAGACCGTCAAAAGCCTCGGCTTCGACACCGACAGGCCCCTAAAAAACGCCGTAAGGCGAAAACGGCATAGAAAAAGCCCGGCCAAAGGCCGGGCTTTTTTGTTTATTCTGCCAAGTCTTTTTTGGGTCTTATCAACAGCGTCACTCGACCGCCACCTACACCTGTAATGTAATCAGAAATCTCAGTCTGGTTCTTAAACTGGTTATAGTTGGCTCGCTTGACGATCTTGTAGCCTCGTGTTCCGAACATCTTTTGCAGGACACCGTAAGGCACCTTTCCTTGGCGACCGTAATACGGCTTGTCGTTGAACTGTATGCCCTGGCCGGGCTTGGCCAACTGCGTATCCATAATGATGGCCTTTGGTTGCAAGGCAACCATCTTCTCCACCAGGAATTCATGCCGTGGCGTGTGGTAGAAGAAGCCAAAGCAGAAGATGGTGTCGAACTGGTCGGGCTCAAATTTGGTGATTTCCCTGTGAATGTCACCACAGATGAACTCGTATTCATCTTTTTTGGCCTCTAGTTGCTCCATATTGGCTCGGGCACGTTCGACGAAGGCGGGATTCTTTTCCACGCCCGTAACATGCTTCGCCCCCAAGTTCAGGGCGGCATAGCTCCACCGGCCATTATAAGATGCGATGTCTAGGATTCGCTGTCTTTTGATCCAAATCCTATTCCACAAAAGCATCGCTCGATAGCGACATTCCAGCCTATTGTGATGGGCTGCAATTTTCCCCCTGAGCATTGGTCTTTGATCGAAAAACCCCATAGTTCCTCCCTAATTGCGCTCTAAATATATGTAGAGCTAATAACGATAGAAGGAGGAGACATGATGAAATACATTCTGCCGGGGGTCGCCATTAGCCTCGCCGTGCTCATAATTCTCACGATCATTTTCTCGTTTTACATCTACACACCATATGAGGCAACGTCAGTCAAGGAAAGCACATTCTACATCAACGAGGACTTCGACACCGTGCGACGGGTTCTCGTTCGAGCGCCGACCATGAAGAAGATGGTCGAGCTAGGGCACGGTACATTGATTGAATCTAAGCAAGAGGACATCGTTGTCGGCTTCAATCGCATCCTCGATCCCAACTGGATGGTAGAAGCCGATGGATGGTTCACAGTGAGACACCAAAACGGCTACCTAGAAGGACAGATCCTAACTCTGCGTCAGCATGTAATTTTTACCAAGGACAAGATGGATTCTACTATATCGCTCACAGAACCGGTGGGGACATTAGTAGCCTATGATACATTTACCCATCTCGAAAGATGTGGTAGTCGAACTAAGGTGAAGCAACGGCTGGTGATGACGATCCACTACAAAATTGTTCACACCCGCAACTTGAAGAAGATTGTTGAAAGCGAATTAGATAAAGCCGCCACGGAAAGCATGTGGGAACAAGAACATAGCCTCAGAGAAGTGATAAAAATTTACAAGGATCGCAGGTGGTTTATCCCAATAGGAAAGGAAGCTGCCTGAGTTAATATGCACTTCGATAGGAATTGTTGACCTGCTCCTCCATAAATAGTTCTGGAGACGAACTATAACCCATAGGAGGAGAGATGAAAGCACTCTCTGTAGGCGCAATCTTTGCGCTATTGGTAGCTACTTGTCTAGTAGTGCAGGCCGATGCAGGGTGTCGTCGAACACAGTGCGTGAAGCCTAATCTGAAACGCCAGTTCATCATCAACCAGCCATACGGCGAAGTGATGGGTTCGGTCTTGCAATCTCAACTAGAAGATCTGGAAGACAGCATTTCAATGAATGAAAGAGGGAACATCCAGCTAGAAAACGTTCCAGTTGGACAGCGTGGAGTTAAGATCAGAAAGGTGGAAATCCTAGAGCAGAATTGGGAAGAAGTGAAAGTAAAGTGTAACCTGAGCACAATGGCGTTGGAAGGCCGTGCTATCGGAGTTTCGAAAATCAGAATCGACGACAGGCAGATCGGCAGACTCACCTTTAATGTCCGACACGACATGGAGGTGGGTTCTGAATCCACTAAACTCCACTTGGTACTGTTAAACCAAATCTCCTATCAACAAGCCCGTATCATGGGATGTGACGGTGAGGTGGTGTTTAGAAAGCATGGAAACCGAACACTCGTGGAAACTAGATTCATGTTCCACGCACATGTGTCTGTGACACGCTTGTTCCCTCGTATCGTCAACAGCATCGCTTGGAAGATTGCCTACAATATCAATTGTCAATCGCAAGTCGAGATGGAGAAGACGATCCGAGAAGCGGCGGCGAGACACAAAGATGACGCTGTTGTCATCCCCACAATCCTACGTATGCTGAAGAATGAAAACCTTATCCCCAGCGATCAAATCAAGAAGCTGAAAGGTGAGGAGGTTTCTGCTCGCATATGGAAAAACGAGAAAGGGGAATGGCAAACGGAGGCTGATCTGAAATGAAAAAAGGCCCGCCTTACGGCGGGCCTTTTTTTTACTTCTGCTCGCTCAACACGAGCCAGAGAGCATGAATTAGTCCTGGCAGCCATCCAAATAGGGTCAGGATGATGTTGAGCCAGAAGTGGAGCCCCAATCCCACTTGCATGAGGGCGGCGAGTGGCGGCAAAATGAACGCCAAAACCACTTTAATCAGAACAGTCATAGTCACCTCCTGTTACCATATATACTCATAATAACCACGGACTTCACAGGTTGGGGGCTCGTTGAAAACTCTTAAACAAATATTTAGAAGTTGCAACCTACAATCAGACAAATGGTTACACTACTTCGAGATCTATGATCGCCATTTCACCGACATCAGGGAGCGGGTAGGCAAAGTCATGGAAATTGGGGTTCAACATGGCGGTTCCCTTCTGATGTGGAGGGATTATTTCCCCAACGCAGAAATCATCGGCATAGACATCAACCCCGCTTGTCAGCAATTCAACGGTGACAAAATAAAAATTCACACGGGCGACCAAGCCAATGAATCTTTTTTGCTGGAAGTAGCCCAAGAGCATGGGCCGTTTGACATCATCATTGATGACGGCGGACATGTAATGCATCAGCAAATTACGTCTTGCACAACACTGTTCCCCTATGTGACAATAGGTGGAACATATGTCATAGAAGATTTACACACGTCCTATTGGCCGAGATACGAAGGAGGTCTTCGTAGGCAAGGCACCACGGTGGAGTTCCTCAAGCAATTGATTGATTCTGTAAATTTCAAAATGCACGAGGAGGCCAACGAGACATTCGACCGCCAACTGCTGTCAATGCATTTTTATGAAGGTATGGTATTTCTTGTAAAAGGATTCTGCGAAGAATTCCGGTTTATATGTAACCGTAAATCATGCAAGCACTTATGAAAGTAAATCATGGTAAACCCCGATACGATTACCAACTTCAAGCTGAACAGGTATCAACTTGAAGAGCTTCTCATTTTCTGGATCTGTGTGGCAGGCAAGACGGCCAAGACAATTGCACCTCGGCTGGAAGCTTTCATGAAGGAGACGCATTCAAAACTTGGCTACTCGCCTAGAAAGCGAAGACCATTCGGAATAATCCAACAGTTACCGGAATGGTTTCTGGCTCTCAAGTTCAAGGAGTACGCCCTGTCGCCGTACAACCAGAAAGCACGGTACGTCAAGGCCGTCGCCAATAGCGGCCTTGATCTGAAAACCTGCACGCTATGGGATCTCGTGGCACTTCCAGGAATCAAGTACAAAACAGCCAGTTGCTTTCTGATGCACAGTCGGCCCGGCCTGGAAATGGCGGGTTTGGACACACACGTTCTCAAATTTATGAGGGCGTTGGACTACGACGTGCCCAAAGCGACCCCCACCTCCAGAAAGCGGTACGAAGAAATCGAAAGACAGTACCTCGAACTTGTCAAAAAGAGTGGCAGAAGTGCAGCCGACCTCGATCTGATAATATGGAGGGTCTATTCTAGCCACCGGCATCTGGCACCTTTACTAATCAAAGCTTTCGAATAGCAGCGAACTACATAAAGCAGGAGATTGCTTTATGTTACACGCCAAGATAAGAGCCAACGACGTTTTAATTGTTGTGGCCAAATACAAAGAAGATTCATCTTGGGTGGTCCAAAAACAGGTGCCCTACATCATATATGACAAAAGTAAGGATGTAAAAAATGTGGGGCGTGAGTCAGAGACTTACCTGCGACACATCATCAACAATTACGAAAACCTGCCTCGCTGGTTAATCTGTCTCCAAGGTGATCCCTTCCCGCACGTTGATGCTCGCAGGAGAATAAATAGGACAAACATTATTCAGAGGATAATGTCGCATAAATTATCGAACAAATTCGAACCGTTCTTCAAGAGGCCAAGTTGTCGTGAACAAAGAGTGTTCCACATGAAGCCTCGCTACGGGCCGTGGGGTTGGGTAAATGTGGGCGAATTCATAGAGCGGTGGTTTGTGGTACAACGAGTTAAAAGCTTCACATTCGCCAACGGGGGGTGTTTCATCGTGCCTCGTGATGCCATCCTTTTTCGCTCTTTGCGATTCTACAAGGAAATAATCAAAACCGTAAACTACGACATCAACCCTGTAGAGGGTCATTTTTTGGAACGATCCTGGCGAATAATGTTCGACCAAAAAACAAAAGACCGCATTACCCACAGGATACCAATATAACAACATGCTGTATGCGCAAAAGAAACCAATACCGCCCATGATTGCTCCTAGATTAAGCAAATATCTAGATATTCACAAAGGCCAACGATGTTTCATCTGCGCTACCGGCCCCTCCCTCAATCGCACCCCAGTGCAGCTTCTTCCTCCCGATGAAGTGATTATTGGCGTTAACTCCTTTTACAAACACCCCGCTATGAAGAGGGCGCAATATTTGTGTGTCATCGACCCTTCTTATTGGAACAAGTACAACCGAAGCATCAAAAAAGCATGCAAAGAAACAAGCACAGAATTATTTGTGAGTTACATTCGCCGACAACTCAAAGATGAGTCCCTGGTTTACATACCTCCTCGCCCTAATTCGGGAGGTCGTTTTACGGAACATGACCAAAGATTCCGATTGATGCCAGACTGGAATAAGTGGGGAGACATGAGATATGGGATTTACCAGGGTTACACGGTTGTTGCTTTGGCCCTCCAAATGGCTTACCACATGGGATTTAATGAAGTGTATTTATTGGGCTGCGATTGCCACTACCGAGGAGACAAAGTTCACCATTTTGACGGAAGCAAAGTAGACTTCTATTGGAGACAAAACTGGGAGCCCGTGTTCGTAATGTACAGGATATGCAAGAAAGTATTTGAGAAAAGTGGAAGGAAAATCTACAATTCCACAGAAGGTGGTGCTTTAGAGATATTCGAGCGTGTGCCTTTCCACCAATTCTGTCGTAAAACATTCTGTTAGAAGAATCACGAAATCAACCCTCTCGCAAAGAGTTTTGCCACCTCATAATCACCTTCTTCATCTATATCCAATCCCTCTACTGCGCCCACTTCAATAATGGCTGGATTGCCACCTATTCTTCGGCCTGCTTTTATCGTTTGATTATCAAACATGTAATAGCCGGAGGTCTCTATGTAAACCGGTTCCATGTCTTGTGTGCGGGGAATGAAATTGGTGGCGTAATTGATCGGCTTGTTGCGAAACCAAGCAAACGTCTGTTCCCGGCGTGCTGTAAAAGCACTATCATGCCCACACAACAACGCATCAACCCCCGACTGCAAGGTTTTCTCAGTTAGGAAGGGCGAAGTAACATGCGCCAAGCAATAATAATCACTGTCTATTTCTCCAACGAAAGAAGAGTAGATTTCCATGCCTAAGGTCTCATCTCGATCAAGAACGGCGGGTCTCTTGAGGAAAATCGTGCCTTCTGGAGAGAAGTCCATAACTTGCTCCGTACTGGCGTAAACATACACCTCGTTGAAGACCTTCGTTAGAGTATTCAGAATGTGCCAGCATAAAGGCTTGTTACCCAACGGCAAAATGCTCTTATTCTTCAGTCTTGTGCTATTCAATCGAATGGGGACAAATGCAACAATCTTCATATAATCTCCTACTCTATTGTATTGGAAATTAGCTGGAAATCTCGCTCCTTTATTGCATGTTGAAGCTCAAGTTGCCCCGACACCAAGTAACCATCGTTGTTGCCAAATACCGGGAAGATGTGAGGTGGACCAAATCTCTACCGTACAGATGCATCGTATATGACAAAGACAAAGACATACCCAACCTGGGCCTGGAGGCAGAAACATATCTCCGACACATACTGGAAAACTATTCCGATTTGACAGATTTCACTTTGTTTTTACAAGGAGGGCCCTTCGACCATACGAGAACAGTTAAGAAACACAATATCGCCCAAAAGATAGCAAAATTGCAGTTTGTTAATGCGTATCAACCATTCTATCCGAAGATAACAGCCACCAACCCAAGGGTATTGGAAATTGAAAGGAAATGGGGGCCATGGGGCAGGATAAACTTGGGAGAATACGCCGACCAATGGTTTTTGCCACCAATACAAAAATTCAAATTCAATTGCGGAGCCCAATTCATGGTTCCCCGAGAGGCCATTCTGTTTAGGTCGAAAAAATTCTACGAGGAGGTCATAAAAACGACTAACTATCAAAGGAATGTCAAAGAAGCGCACTTTCTAGAAAGGCTGTGGCCCATAATATTTGATGGTCAGACAGAAGACCGAATAACACACAGAAAGGCTCAATGAAGCTAAGATTGATTGCGACCAGTACGCCGAGAAGCGGCACCGTCTACACTGCAAAACTGCTCACGTCTTTGGGGATGCCATGCGGCCATGAAAGTGTTTTCAAAAGCGCAGGAGCAGAACATGTAAAAAAAGTGTTCAAGGGCAAAGAAAAGCCTATTCTGAGTTTTGTTTCCAAAAGGGAAGAGGGCGAAAATGCAAAGTGGGTTGATGTAAACAAAATAGTTGCTGAGTGTTCTTATCTGGCAGTTCCATTTCTAAGATGGCCGATTCTGGAAGACATCCCCTTGCTCCACATCGTAAGACATCCAATGAAGGTAATAAGCTCATTGATTTTGGACTACAATTTCTTGGCAGACAACACGCCTCGGTGGCAACACAAATGGATCGATCAAATCCTAGTGGCTTTGCCAAGAGTGCTTCACGTGCCAGATCAAATCACGAGGGTGTGTTACTTTTATACGGAATGGCACAGGTTAATCATGGAAGAAAAAAGATACCGCCCGTACTTCAGACACCAAATAGAAAGCGGGCCGACACAAGAGTTGTTAAAGTTCATTGGCGTGAACCGCCTCCCAAGAAATTACCACGAGAATAAAAAAACGAACTCTGGAATGGAGGGGAAAGAAAGAAGAGCCAGAGATCTCACGCTAGATGACATTCCAAACAGTCGTCACAAGAGAGAGTTTGTAAAAACATGTAATTTGTTCTACGGCAAATCCTTTCTTTGATGTCTGGGCACAATCATTGTGTGTCCGCCCACTCCTGCGATACGCTCCACGATGTAACGAAATAGATCGAACCCCTCCACCACATCGCCCCGCATGTCGCAAGAGAAATCCCATGACCCCAAAAATACCTCTTCATCCAACTCCTCTCGCCGACCACCGCCTGGGTCCGCAGTGACTATCTTACCGTCGCCATAGCCGGTCACCACCACGTAATGCCAATAGCGATCACCACTCCGCAGAAGAACAATGGGTGGCCTTCCCTCACTAACGTAGTATTTGAGTTTGTGGGCATTTCCTGATTCCAACTTGGCGGGAACCCCGTGCGACCGTAAGCAGAAGGTAAGGTAGTCCGGTAAAGACATACCCACTTCTTGCCCTTGATACTCAAACCATTTAGTTCTGGCTTGCTCCTTGCAACTTTTTACTGTCGCTTCCTTCCCATACCAGTTAATAACCATGGCACAACTGGTGGGGCCACAAGTAATGCCATCAGGTTGCGCAATGTAGTGATCCCATTCCAGGTAATGCTCGGGCGGATGGTCCGGTGTTTGCATCCTCATGAACAGAACTATTATAATACACTGATTGAGTACAGCTATCCACTTGAATTTTTGTTGCATTTTCTCTCCTAGATATATACGCCGGAAGCGATCCGAATGGTGAGGAAGCCGGTTGGAAGCCGGTTGCCCGAAAGGGTTGCAGGTTCGAGTCCTGTCGCTTCCGCTATAGAAAGGAAAATTATGGACAAGCTAAACCCCAAAGGGCTCCTGGTGGTTGACATCATGGACTACAATGCCACAACCAAAATGTGGACGATAAGAATCCACCTCGATGAAGACACATCAAAAATCGCTAAAATGACAAGGTGGTGCGTTGAAGCTATTGAGGGAGATCCAGGGAAAAGAGGTTGGGTAACAGTAGACATGCTAGGACAAGTCGGAGATCGTGTTTCCATTGTTTTGCCTGAACCAATTCATGATATGGGCACAAACATTTCTGTGCTCTCCAAATGGATCGACACAGTTAAACGCCCTATCGAAGAAATCCTCTACGAGGCCATGAAAGAGAAAGAAAAAAACTAGTTCAATTTCTCCTGCAACAATTCAAGATAATTAACCCTCTCTCGGTCTTTGAAGAGAACGATGCTCTTTGATACCCCCTCTATGTCCAATTCCTTGAGAAGGGCAGGCACATTATTTGGCGCAGTGGCAACCAGATGGGGAAACATGTTCGCAGCACCCGAACACCTTTGAGTGTGTTTGCCATCCCCGCTGGTTAAAACAAAACTCGGAATCCCCAGTGAATGGGCCAAAATGGCACCATGCAATCTCGTACTAATTACCACATCGAACTGGTTGTAAATATCCAAATAATCCACCGCATCGCTTGAATAAACCACATCACTGAAGTTTCTGGCGGCATACTCAAATTCATCCATATAGTGACAGATGATCGTTCCGCCAATGTCTTTGTACAACTCAATAGCGCCGTCCATCAACTCCTTGGTGATTCCATGCCCACCCCTGCCCGCATTTGTTTGTAAGCAGAACCCTACCCTACTCCTTCTGCGTATGTTGGCAGACTTGGAAGCGAAAAAAGCTGGACATACTCTCGAAATGGCTGACACTCCAGCTTGTTGTTCAACAGCTTTTTTTGCACGGGGATCACGAGTGGTAATAAGAGCAGCCTGACGAAGGACGGCAAGGTCACGTGCGTTGCCCGCAAATGAATCATTCTTGCTGCCCAAACCAATGCCTAGAAAAATAGGACTTCTTTTATCACTCAAAACCTTCTCGAAAAGATCCCGCATCGATTTGCCGAACCACTGAGGAGATCCGGCAATAACTATCTCATCAATGTAATCTAGCCCACGACCCCTCCAACTATCACTCAAAATTCTGCCTTTGTCGTGTAGGTCGGGGTTGCGATCATAGATAACCCAATTGATGCTATCTTTGTAAAACTCTTCCAGGAGATTCCGAACACCAAAGAAAATGAATTCGTCTCCGCAGTTCCATTGTCGTGTAGTAGATGCTAGAATATTCATTGTCAACAATATATAGAACTGCGAACAGAAAGGATAAATATGAAAATGATTTACGCAATAGCGGCATTCATTGCAGTCGCAATTTTATTTGGTGGAGTGGCGGCAGCCCAAACGGTGAGACACCCAAGAGCTTCTGCGCATTTCCCAAAGCCACCTACGCCATCAACTCATGCGCCCAAAAAGGCTGCCACATTTATGAACCACCATGGGTACTACCCTGGTTTTCAAAGGCATGGATTGAATCCACATTTCTACCATCACCATTGGTATCGACCTGCACCACGACCGTACCCGCACCCGTATTACATCAACCCGTATTACTACAAGCCGTATCCCCCAAACTTTTTCTGGTACTACAACGGAAGCGGGATTGTGATTCGGATTCACTGAGAATCTGATATAATAGGGATACATAAGATAGAACAGCCCGAACTGGGTTCGCTGAACCCGACCATTTACTTAGAACCTCGATTCTTATCGGGAATGGGGTCAGGGGCCAGGAGGGTGATCCTGCTCAGTTCAGCGTGGGCAATGTCAAAACTGGCCCCTAGAAAATAACAGCCGTCGCCCTTTTGGGCGACGGCTTTTTCATTTAGAAGCCACGAATGTGACTCGTTCACCTTTGCGATATTTAGCCAGTGATCTTATGTTGCTTTTGGGGATGTTGCTCCAATCAAAAAACCTCAATTGATTAAAGCCAAAATAGCTCAATAGCAGCTTAAGAGATCCTACAGACGGAACAGCGACGGGGACTGTTGCGACTTCAGAAAAACCACACGCCAACTTGCTTGTGTTCTCCCACTTCAACAGCACGGTGGGTTTATTACTGCGTATAACATTGGAATCAACAATAATGTGTTTCACGCCAGTATCTACTATGTGACTCAATAGCGACAAGTGATTTGCCGTGTGATAAATCAACCCCAAAACAAACGCCACATCGTAGTGGCCGACAATTCCCTCTGGATGCGTATCTAAATTGAGTTGTACAAATTCATAGTTCTTCATGCCATACTTCTCGAACAAATGCTTTGCTCGATCTAGGTTTTCTTTTCTGGCATCGTACCCCCTAACGAACTGGGCTCCGTTCTTTAATGCGGCAAAACCCCACCGTCCATCAAAAAAGCCAAGGTCAACTATTCTGGCTCCTCGTATAATTTCAACATTGTCGCCAATGATGGCCTTGAACCTAAGAGACATAGCCTCAGGTTGGTTGGCATAGTCGCCCTCATAAAAATCCGGATGTGAATCGAAAAAATTGTGCGTCATATCTATCATGATTGTATATAGCAGAAGGTGAAATTATTAAATATGAAATACGACTATCTTGTAGTGGGCGCAGGACTATACGGTGCCACCTTCGCCCATGAAATGGCAATGAATGGCAAAAAAGTCCTTGTTTGGGAAAGAGGCAAGCATGTGGCTGGGCACATCTATACGAGAAACGTTGGCGGCATCAACGTACATTGCCACGGACCTCACATCTTTCATACCAACAGCTACGAAATCTGGAACTACGTAAACCGGTTCGCCGAGTTCAACCACTTCGTCAACCGCCCAAAGGTAAGATACAAGAGAAGAATGTACTCCTTCCCCATAAACCTATTGACCCTCCATCAATTATGGGGCGTGGGATCTCCAGAAGAAGCGGAAAAGAAACTGGCGTCTGTCCGTGTGCCGTGTGAAAACCCCAGCAACTTAGAGGAATGGGCTCTGTCTCAGGTTGGCGAAGAGATCTACGAAATATTCATTCGAGGGTACACGAAGAAACAGTGGGGCCGAGATCCCAAGGAGTTGCCAGCTTTCATCATAAAACGATTGCCGATCCGACTGACTTATGACGACAACTACTACAAGGATAGATACCAGGGCATCCCTATCGGCGGTTATACCCAAATCGTTGAAAAGATGCTAAAGGGCATTGACCTTGAACTGAATTGCAAATTCACCCCAGGGGAAGATTGGCAGAGGTTGGCCAAGAAGTTGGTGTTCACTGGCCCCATCGATGAGTTCTTCATGTACATGCACGGTCCTTTGGAGTATCGTTCTCTAAGGTTTACACACGTAACGTCTACCGGAGACATGCAGGGCAACGCTGTTGTCAACTACACCGAAGAAGAAAAGCAACACACCCGGATCATTGAACACAAGCACTTCGAGTTCGGCACACAAGAGAAGACCGTCTTCACATTCGAGTACCCGCAAGAATGGAAGCCGGGAGAACCCCGGTATTACCCGATCAACGACGAACAGAACAACGCCTTGTGCAAAAAGTACCAGGAGGCTGCCAAGCAAGAGCCCGATGTAATCTTTGGTGGACGGCTGGGAACCTACAAATACTACGACATGCATCAGGTGATTGCCGCTGCTGTTCATGCATGCCGCAAAGAATTGCGGCCACACGACTTACAGCAAACCTCCGGTCGTAAGGGGGAAGAGGAAGGGAAGTAGGGGAGGCGAACCTTTTCCGCTATACTGTGTCTAAGAGTAGTCCCGAGCCGCCGCACTTCGGTGAGGAAAGTCCGGACAACATTGCTCACGGTGGGAGGGCATCGCCCGCACACACCACCCAGGTTGCAACACAAACAGGCTGAGGGGGTGAGCAACCCTGTGACGCCGGGTAGTGGCCAACAGATAAATGGCGGCATAGAACAGAATCCGGCTTACGGGGACTCTCGTTTACAATTCACTCTTCCTGGGCTACAATTTCCACAAGGAGAACCCCGCAATGGAAAAGCCCTGGAATCAAATGACACCGGAAGAACAGCGGGCATTGAAAATCGAGCGGTTTGGCTACGACCCAACCAACCCATCCACATTTCTCGGTGAAATCGAAGTAGAAGGAAATTGGTACGACTTCTACCTCTTCGAGGATGGCGGAATCGACATTTGCAATTTTGGCTGTAACGGCACCCTCATGAAGGGGACAATGGGCCTTCTGAGCCAAAAAGTTGAACTGCCGCCAGCTTTTGCCAAAGCTTTTTTGAAATTGCTGGCGAACCACAAGCAAGGTAAAAAGCCTCCGAGACGACCAAAATGAAATTCATGAACACCGAATCCCCGTGCGGCAACTGCCGCACGGGGATTATCATCAATTACGACGAAGGCGACACTGTTCGCTGGGATTGTGGTTGCTGGCAAGAGCGTGGGTTAAATGGTTACACCCACGAATTCGATGTCTTGGGCGAAGGGTTTTGCGACAGTGAAGACCAAAAGTGAAATAGCAGAAAATTGGCTGCCTCGCTACACCGACACGCCCTTGGATGGGTTTGGCCGGTATATCCTCGTTACCAATTTTATTTCCTATGTGAAGGAGTTCGCCCTGGTTGAGGATTGTCAGATGCGTGGTCTTGGCAATCCCATGCAAACCGCCACATCAGCGGACGGCATCACGATCATCAACTTTGGCATGGGTTCGCCAATGGCGGCAACCCTATGCGACCTTCTATCGGTGGTCCACCCCAAGGCTGTGTTGTTCTTGGGCAAGTGCGGAGGATTGAGAGAGTTTGTGAACGTCGGCGACTTCATCCTTCCTATTGCCGCTATCCGTGGCGAGGGTACATCCGACAGCTACTATCCACCCGAGGTTCCAGCCCTACCATCTTTCCAGATGATGCAGGCTACCGCTCACGTCATCACTGACAACGGACTTGCTTACCACACCGGCATGGTTTACACAACGAACCGCCGACTGTGGGAGCATGACGAGAAGTTCAAGGAGTATCTCCATTCACTTCGGTGTATCGGCATTGACATGGAGACGGCAACCTTCTTTATCGTCAGCTTCGCCAATCACATCCCGCACAGCGCCTTCCTACTATGCTCGGACATGCCTATGACCCCCGAAGGCGTAAAAACGGACAAGGGGGATGACGAAGTGACCCAACAGTTCACCTCACAACACCTGCAAATAGGGATTGAATCTCTCCGAGAATTGAAAGATACTGGACAATCTGTCCGCCATTTGGTTTTTGGAGAAAGTGGGAATCACGGATGAGAAATCTTCAGATAGCACGCAACGGACTGACCCTCCGTAGATGGAATTCTGATCGCCGAGGCGATCACACGGTCAAGAAGCAGGGCAACCTCTGGGCCGTCATCAACGACGAGACCAAGGAAGTGGTCTCGGCCACGCCCGACAAAGAAGAGGTCGAGGAATTCTTCTTCGACGTAGAGAGTCCGCCCAAAAACACCTGGGCCGCTCTGCGTGACCCCATCAAATTCACTGAAGATGTCTCCGTTCGTGACATCATGGAAATTGTGGAAGGCGACGATCTTCTCTTGGGGCTAACCGGCTGGTTTTTGCCCGGTTTCGACATCTACCACGAATTACCCGGCCCCATCTCCGACGACCCGATCACCCTCTTTCAGAAACTCGAAGTCAAGGATGGGATTTTAAAAACCACCTACGATAGCGATCACACTCCCTGTCTCCACCCCTACGCTCCGTTGAAGATCGACGAAAAGGTAGAACTGTTCTGCGGCAAGGAAACGATCACGAGCGAGTGGGGATATACCCTACTTGATCTTCTCTACCACCTTTTCGGCAGCCACTCCGAAAAATCGTTGGTTTTGATGCCGCAAGGGTTGTTCAATGAAGATGGTGAGCAAATCTTCAATCCCATCAACTACTTGATGCACACGTGCAACGTGGATGGCATGACGCTGGGGGATCTGTTCAACTTCGTTGAGGCTCACGAAGATCTCAAACAGTTCATCTCTTGTTACTCGTGGTGCCGAGCCATCGACGAATTTCATGCGCAGGCCAAAGAGCCGTGTGAACCGGACACGGTGGTAAACCGCCTGGAGATTTATCGCACTGGAGAAGTTCACCGTTGGGTAGAGAAGAACAAATCCCGTGCTCATCGTGTGTCGCTCGATCTCAACTACGACTTCCACGGCCTCGGCCCCTGCGACGAAGACCTATTGAAGCACTACGCAGAAACCGGAGACGAGCCGCCCGAAGAACAAAATTACGGCGTTTCTTACACGCCTGTGAACGAATTGGTCCATCTCCCTCTCTCCATCAACACAGAAATGGAAGTGCGTGAGTGGGTTTCAGATTTAGGCAAAAACACTCTGCATCTGAAGTGCCACTACCCCTTCACTCTTCTAGAAATCATTGACGCCGTTTATTGGGACATTAGCTTTCATGGTGGTCCCGAAGACAATAAGGCGTTCTTGGAAGAGATGCATGATCGCATGGACGAGATAAAAGAAGGGACGGCTGAAATGCACGGTCCCTTTTCCAGCGTTGCGGAAATGCTACAGGACTTTGCCGACACGACGGACGACGATTTGAGCAAAGAAAACTTCTCCGAGTGGGCCAAGGAACTTAAAGAGAAGAACAAGGAAGACGAAGATGTGTGATTGCTTGGAAAAAACCCAAGAAGCCCTCGAAGATTACAACACCCGCATTGTGACGACCATGCAAATGGACTTCGAGCGGGGCAGGATGCGGTCACTGCCCCTGCTGGCGGTGGAAAAAATCGACAAGAAGAAACGCAAAAAACCCATCACCGTAGTCCCCACCTACTGCCCAATCTGTGGCAAGAAATACCCGGAGAAAGTTGCATGAACGGTTCCATGTGGGTTAAAGATTGGTGCCCTGAGTGCAAAAAGGCGAACTGGGCCTATCAAGGCAAGTTCGACGAGCGGGACGATACAGAATTTGTCTGTGAGGGCATCACCTGCTGGAATTGTGGACATTCTTGGGTTTTTGATCCACCATTCTGGCGAGAGGAAAAGGTGTGGGAAGTTGTTGGTGAAGATGAAGAACCCGAAGGCGATGAAGCTTGGACCCCAAAGCAGCAACACTTTCTCAAAACCGGAGAACATGGCGGACACAATTTTCTCCATTGGATCAGGGAGTTGGCTTACTTAGATAAAGGGAAACATTTTGAGGAGGTGAAGGATGACGAAGCTACGTAATGGCCTCACTTTCGCCGTCATGGCCCTGTTGATCGTTCTTGCAACAGTTTTCTACCTGCGAACACAACAGCCAGAAAAAACCAAATGCCGCTATGAGGACGGCAACTACTACGTCCAAGAACCGGACGACATTGAGCGGGCAATTATGCTTCCTCACACTGAATTGGGTTTTACCGCCCAGACAGTGCGGGTTATGGAGGATGGCAATTTGCGATTGGGAGAGCCGGTTGTAAAAGAAGGGAAAACCGGTCGTCCGCTTGCTGCCTATGATGTAAGCAACGACTACAAGAAAAACGTCAAAATCATTGAGTTTCATCAGGTGGAAAATGGTGACTACTGTGTGCTCAAAGTCAATCCCGACGACATCAACAAAGACCCGCCCTGGTCAGACCCTACGTGGACCGTCTGGTCCGAAGAACTGCTCAACGAGGTAAAGATCGCACAAGGAATGGAATGATGCATTGGCCCGCTATGAGAAAACTCCAAGACCCCACCCCGAGAGGGATGAAGCGAATTGCCAAGTTTTGGCTCAGCCCGGTTCTCAATCGGATTGGGCCAAAACGGTGGAAGGTTCGTGCGCAGGTTGATGGTCAATGGCGAACTTTCAATGTGAAAATGAGTGGTGAACGCATGAAGCTTTTGGGCCGCACCCAAAAGTGTGCGTGCTGTGGTGTCGAAGGCAAGTTTTTCTGGCTGGAATCCAGTGGTGCTAGACCGCCTCACTTCAACCTCTATGGAGTGTTTAAGAGCGGCAGAGCGGTCCTGATGACCATGGATCATATAACCCCCAAGTCCAAAGGCGGCAAAACAGAAGAGTCCAACTTGCAACTACTGTGCAGTCGGTGTAATGAGGTCAAGAAAGACCACGACATGACACTCGAAGAGTTGCGAGCGAAAGTGTTGGGCCGAGTGGTGGAATTGGCAGACACTCAGGATTTAAAATCCTGTGGGCGGTAACGCCCGTGCGGGTTCAAGTCCCGCCTCGGCCACTGTTTTTCCCCAGCCCCATGTGAAGGAGTGCGTTATGTTTGCTACTACCCCCAAACCCGGTGCCATGATCGCCCAGATCCAAACAACCCACGTGGGTGATAAAGCCCCAGGAAACGACCTAGAATCCCTCAAGCGGCTGCGAAGAGACATGCTTCCAGTCGAAGCAGCCGCCGAAGAACAAGTGGCTGCCGCTATTGCTGACTTTCAGCTTGCTCAACAATTCAACCCCATCGACATGAGTTTCTTGAAGATGCGACGAGGCCCATGGCCGACTTTCGCCGTTTACAACATCTTCGGAAGAGGCAGCTACGAAAACCCCCAAGGGGTCTGTCGTTTCAGGGTGGAATTTCGTGACAGAGGCTCCTCCTCCCACACCACCTCTCCCCCCAGTGTGTTGGACGAATACTTCAAGGATGTGGTCAAGCGACTGGAACTGCGTGCCAAGCGGCTTCGCAGAAGAACCGGATGGACCCCGTTCGTACAGGTTAGGGCCACCACTCAAATCTACCGTCGTTTCAGTGGTGTGATCCCTCATGAAGTCCGACAAAAAATCAGGACGCATAAAGACAAATTCGACAGCGTGGTCCTGATCGAAGAGGCTGACAAGTGGACTTACCACGAGGACATCGAAAAGAGACGAATCCCGCCGCCGCCGAGAGTGATTGATCCCTTGGTTATCGGCTTGAGCGGTAATCGGGGCTATTTGATTGACGCCTTCAACATTCAGCCCATCGAAGAAGCGGTCGCCCGAGAGTTCACCAAGGGTCAAAATCCCATCAACATGTGCTGAGAGAAAAAATGAGCGAACCCGCAGAACACGTAGATGTTTACATCGGCAACAAGGGGGTAGACGCCAGTTGGCAGGCCCCTTGGCCCGAGACCATGAAATGCGTCCACTGCGGCGCAGAGGCCGAACTGATCCTCACGGCCATGGAAATGACCGGTGGTGATGCTTCGATCTGCCGCATCCATGATAATGATCCTCCTCGGCTCAATCCCGAAGGGGAGGGTTTTTGGCCACACGATTCCGTGGCCATTGCCAACTATCTCTGCCGACAATGTTTCAAGGTTACGTCCGAAATCAATCAAGCATAAGGGTTCCCCATGTTCGCCTTCATCGGAATGCCCGGACCCACCGAGCTTTTGATTATCGCTGGAATAATGCTTCTTTTATTCGGTAGCAGGCTTCCAAGCGTAATGCGGTCCCTGGGCGGGTCTGTTACCGCCTTCAAGCAGGGATTAAAAGAAGTGGATATTACCGAAGACCTTCGAGAAGCTGATCGAGAGATCAGAAAGGAAGTTGCCAGTGCCGGAAAGCCCACCGGAAAACCCAGATGATCGAGCAGCAATGCTTAACGCCACGAGAGACCAAGCCTGGGCGGGGTTGCGTCAATACCATGGATTGATCCAAGAAATGGCCTTGCATGGGCCGGATATGGACAATGAATTAGAGCGTGCAGTTCTCAAGAAGGTTCTTGCCACAGTGAACGCAGAACTGTACGGGCGTAGATGTGGCGACGTGTGCTGACCCACCACTACTTTAACAATCAGCCAAGACCGTCACGCCCAGCGTGACGGTCTTTTTTTGTTGTTGAAGAGTAATTATAAATTTGTTACATTTCACTAACATGCAAAAAATTAGATTGCCCCTGTTTTCCCCTTGTTTTAGGCACCTTTTCACCCAATTAGATTTTCGCCAAATCGTATTCTAAAAATAATTGGGATATTCGGCCATTTGATTACAATTAGATTCACCACACTCTCCTATTAACATGGAAAATACATTGAAAAGAAAACACTGGGGCAAGATTCAAGCTTTAGTGCGTCGAGACGAGTTGCAAATGCTACAGCGACACGCTGCTGGCAAGGACGTATTGGAAATAGGAAGTGCTTTTGGGGCTTCGGCCATTGCCATGATTCAAGGGGGGGCTAAATCAGTCACCTGTATTGATCCATTTTGGGAGGGCGCAGATCTTGCTAGGTATGACACATTTCGAGAGAACGTGGAGCCATATCCTGAAATTACTCACCACAGGGAGCGAAGCGAGAAGATTGTCCCCCAGTTGCCCGACAAGCATTTTGACTTGGCATTTATTGATGGTTGCCACAAGTTCGATAGTGTTTCAAAAGACATTCTTGTGTCTATCCCCAAGCTAAAGGATGATGGGTTGCTGGCTTTCCATGATTATGCCAAAGATGGTAGGGGATTAAACGGCCCAGTTCGAGCCGTAAACACTTACTTCCCTGTTGGAGAGCATGTTGATCTCTGTGTCAAGCTTGTAGTGTTTCGCAAAGATCAGTTTAAGGGGGATTTGGAGAATCCTTGTTGGCTGCCGCCTTGGGAGCCCGCCCCCCAACCGTCCTCCTGACAATATCGCTGTGGTCAAACTCGGCCCAATAAAGTTCAAAAGCCACCCCATCTTCAACGCCCTCGAACTGGTGTACCTTCCCCGGCTTCACCATCGTGAAGTCGCCAGCTTCCAGTGTGGTTTCATCGACTAGACCCTGTTCATCCTGCCATACCCTAACAATCAACTTGCCGGATTCCACGAAAAACCCATTCCATTTGTATTGATGGTGATGTTCCGAACATCTGAAACCAGCTTTGTATTCCACACGATGAAATTCAAACAAGCCATTAGCATGAATCAACTCTGTTTGTCCCCAGATCTTTCCAGCTTTCATGTTACCTCACGATAATTTAATCCTATTCACATTGGCCAACAATTTCATCTTAGACTTTTGCAGCCTTGTCATCGCACGAGGCACTTTATCGCTGGTCAAAAGTTGATTGAAGTCAAACCTGTTTGCTTTTTGCATAACTCCCAGACTGGTATTCTCGGCTGCCACCATCCTTCTCCACACGGTTTCATAAATTCTTAGCAGGTGAGGGAATTCTTTGAGCGTGCGACGTAACCGGAAACAAAAATTGGGAATCATATCGCCTTTCGCAAGGAGATAGGATTCCACTCCATCCCACAATGGTTGGCGTGGAGGCCGATCAAAATTGTTCGACCCACGGATGGAGAATGCCAACTTCTCCATGTTGACGGTAGTAACAACTATCAGGGCGCACGCCGCCTCATGGGGCTCTGCAAAATCAGCATATGTATCGCAGATCGAAACCAACCATCTCGTGTCTAATGCCTTGCAGACATCCTCAATATTCTTTTCTACATAGCCCTTGAAGCCGAACCATGTCTTCAAGTCATAATTGTTTCTCAACTTTTTGATTGTTGGCACTATCTCCATGTCATTATTTAAGTGCTCCAGGCCGAAATTCGTGTTTACAAAACCGATAGATACTGATAGACTTGCGGAGGATGTGAGGGTATGCGCTAAAGGCATAATAGAACATGAAACAGGCAATAATCGTAGCTGAAAACTGCTATTCATATCTGCAATCTGACAAGCGTGTAAAAGACGGTTTGTGGCGAGCCTTGCGATGGAAGGAAAGAGGCTACTGGCACAGTCGTCTGTACAAGCAAAAACTGTGGGATGGATACATTGACTTTTTCAAAAGAGAAACGGGAAGGTTTCTGACAGGTCTTCTTCCGGAGGTGGAACTTGCGCTTAGGCACTGGAAAGTGGGTTACCAACTAAAAGACAAGAGGAATCCAGTTGTATTTCGGATTCCGAAGATCACCGAGAAGTTAGTCCGGGAATGGCTTCCCGAAGAAGACAAGCACAAAGACCCCTATGATTATCAGATTGATCTGATAAATCAGATGCTTCTACACAGGAGAGGGGTGATACAGGCTCCCACATCGGCTGGCAAGACCGTAATCATGATGGGAATCCTGAAGGCATTGCCGCCAAAAACTCCCACCCTGATCCTCGCCAACAGAAAAAGTTTGGTAGATCAAAACTATGATGCCATGAGATCGTGGGGGTTCGAGAACGTCGGTCGCCTCTACGACAAGCACAAAGACCCCAACGTATTCACTTGTGCGACCGTTCAGTCCCTCCATAAGATAGAGAAGTTACTTCCGCACGTGCGGGCGTTAATCGTGGATGAAATTCACGAGATGATGTCCAAGACGCCGAAGAAGTATTACAACAAGCTAAAGGCGTGTTCAGTTCGTGTGGCGGTGAGTGCGACACCATTCAAGTATGGTGGGCAACATAAAACGCAGAAGTATGCCGTCAAGGGATACTTCGGGCCGATCATGCGAACAGATACGGCGGGCGAAGACGGCGTTCTAACAACCAAGGAATTGCAGGGAAGAGACATTCTATCGGGATCGAAATGCACATTCTACATAGTCAGCAAACCCGATCTGCCCTATGAAATCTATTTGGACGCTGTTACCAAAGGTATAGCCGAAAACATTTATTTCCACAAAATGGTGGTGGGATTATCAAAAACCCTCACCGGCAGAACACTTATCTTGGTGGAGCGACTTCCGCACGGAGACACCCTGAACAAGATGATTCCAGGGTCATTATGGGTCCAGGGTAAAGACGATTTAGACACACGCAAGTATGTTATTGAGAAACTCACTTCCTCGGCGGGAAATGTGGTGGGAATCGCCACCCAGGGCATTTTCAATGCTGGCATCAACGTATTCGTCCACAACCTAATCAACGCCGCAGGTGGTCAAGCAGACCACCAAATAGTACAGAGGATGGGTCGTGGGCTCCGAGTGGCGGGCGACAAGAACATCCTGAACTACTACGATTTCATTTTTAAAATCAACGAGTACCTAGAAGGCCACTCCATGAAGCGAATCAAGATCCTCAAAGAGGAGGGCCACGACGTTGAGGTTCGGGAAGAGATTGACTTCCCAATGTGATTACTTCTTGTCCTTCGGCGGCTTCTTCTTTCCAAGAAGCACGTCCAAGTCAAAGTTGTCCTGCCACTTATCCATCATTCGACGAATAGTAGCTTGAGGGACGCCGTGCATGTTTCGTTGCGCAAGGATGGCGGCGAACTCATCCAGTTTAGAAGGATCGAGCTTACGATCACGCAAGTAAGGCCGGTACTCAAGCCACCAGGGAGATGTGGGCTCCTCGAAGATGATCTTGTAACCAACCTTATCGGCGTATTCGATATACTTCTGAAAGTCCCAAGGCTTAACATTGGTGTTATCGATGATAATGGGCGACATGCCCAGATCCATGGCAGCCTTAGCCTGCTTGATGTTGTTGCCATGTGCCGCTCCCAATCGGTCGGGCTTCCAATTGCTAGTGTACTCCCCCAATTCATCTGCGGCAGAGACCTCTTCTCCTCGGGCCCTTCTCTCTAGGGTTTTGGGGATGAAGTAGTTATCCGCCGAGAAGACGTGATCCCAGTCGCCACCATATTTCTTCAAGAGCGCATTGATCTTGGTGGACTTGCCCGAGCCGGGCAGCCCTCGCATGATAATGCACACTTTCTCTCCTGGCATTGCCATTTTTTCTCTCTCTTCTACAAACTGGTGAAACTTCCTCATGACCATCCCGTCCCCGTAGGCGTACTCTGAACTTGTTGGGGAGCCATAGCCGGATTGGTTTCTGGAGGTAAAGACTCCGGTTCTGGCGTAGGGTTCGGTCCTCCTCCCAGAATTTTTTCTACCAAAGTGCCTACAGTGGTGTCTTCTTGACGCATAAAGTCCATCAGTTGATCGATTTGCGAATCATCGACCAGATCCATTACCGGCCCTAGCTTCAGCAATTCCCGCTGCATCTCGCTACTCAGTTCTGTGGTTCTCATCTGGAGGACTTCATCGTCGTCCCCACCGCCGAGATCTGAGCGAACTTTTGACACAATGGCGTCTCTGACAACCGCTTCGTTCCGTTGTTCCATCCAAACAGTAAATCTTTTCATGACAGTATATAGTACAGAAACAGTGAATGCAATTCTAAATAACGTATGGTGAACTTTAGCTTCAAGAACTGGTTATTAAAGGAATTCCGAGATGTGTTCGGCTTCGACCAAGACATCAAGCCGCAATACAACAAGAAGAAGGACGACAAGCCAGTCAAACAGATAAACATCGAAAAGCTCCTTGAGTACCTGGAGATGCATAGACTAGGACACAAAGAGCCCTGTATCAAATTCGTCAATGAACTTCATTGGGGTGAGGGGCCGGGAGCCGTGCGAATTTGGATTGGCACGGGTCTGAACATCATGCTGGAAAAGCAGACGGTCGATCTAACTGGCATCCCCAGATGGATCACCAAGAAGGTGTATCAAGTTGACCAAACAGGATACGGCGGGTACGAAGACGCTGTGGCTCACGAACTTCTTGAAGCATTGGAAAAGATCGACGAGAAACCACCCGATTCCGCCAAACACGACTTCGATGAAATGGAAGCCTTGGTGGCCAATATCGCCAGCGCTGTGCGGCGCACCGCTCGGTCTATTTTCATGTTCGAGGGTATCCGCAAATTGAATGAAAACAGCTATATCATCCGACTTGGGGTACGAGGCCACGGAATCGAAGCTCAAGATCAGCAAAGGGTAGAAGAAAACCAAACTCACGTCACTTACGATCCACAGACAGGCTTGATCCGCATGACCAACTACAACGTGGAATCCGCAGTGGGGCGAGGACACAGTTGGGAGATCATGCCCACAGATACAGACTGGTACTTCTGTCCCACTCAACCAAGAGAAGAGATTACTGAAACAATAGCCAACACTCTGCATTGGTACTAATGGGACACAAAAGGGACAAATGGGACAAAAATCAAGCCAAAAAGAAGCCATTCAGGACATGATGGAAAAGCTGGCGGGTGTGTTCAAGAAATACACTCGTGAGTCCCGGAGAAAGGCGTGGGATAAGCTTACCAACGCAAAGGGCAAAAAAGAAGTGAACAAAATCCTCACCAACCCATACCGTCCCCTCAACCAATTCCGCAAACTAGCCCTAAGCTTCAAAGAGTGGATGCAGGAGGAGGAGGGATTGGATGATTTTTTCAACAAGGTAAAACAACGAACTCTCCAGAAGTTTGAGTCCGAACAAGGAAGGGTGTCTTTCCAATTCCCCAACGACTATGAATCGATAATGGGGGCCTCATCCGAGCCCGCTACACTTAGTATGCCGATGCGTACAGGAGCGGGCAGTCTTAGTCCCATGCGGTTGGCTGCTCACAACGACCCTATGCTGGAAACAAGACCCAATGAAAAAGAGTTGGGGGCCGTTGCATCTCTAAAAGGCTTAAACGATCCTGGCTGGAATACTGGCGAATGGGATACTTTTAAGCGTGCTATTCGGCAAAGCGCAAGTAGGTTTGGCGCAGAACTTGGATATTTGTTTGAGGTGGAGGTGTTTCTTCACCTCATAACTACCAGGAAGCTTGTGGATAGGGACGAATTTGATTTCGGCAATGGTGCCACAACAGTTGATTTGTTTGAGAAAAAGCGAGAAAGGTACTTAGAACAGATTGCTTCTAAGATGATTCATTTCCGCACCAAGAAACAACAAGCTGTCGATCTTTTGCACCACATGGTCGTGGAAAATGCTAGGGACTTGGGAGATCAAATATTTCGTCGCAGCCAACAGGTGCTTAAATGTCAGCCGGATCAAATAGCTTTTACCGGTGGGGAAGCTGATTGGCCGGATGTCAGACATAATCCAGCCGATTTGGTTTTGTTTTGTAGTTCAGCATTAGAACAGGGCGAAAGAAGTCAGTTGGGGTGGAATGTAAAATTCACCACGGAGCATAAAGTTCACATTGCCAGCCTCGGGCCCTTGCCCGCCTACCACCTTCTTGGTGGGCGTGGCGATCAGAAATTCGACCGGGATTTGAGCAATGCGTTGGCAAACACAGCGCACGACACATACTACAAGGACTGGAGGGTAGCTGTGATCGACTTGCTCAGCAGGCCAGCCCAAGCATTCCAGGGAAATCCCAAGAAGTTCGTTGCACTATTGAATGACCTAATGTCCGGGGTGGTAGCAAAGGGAGAGCGATACGACACACTCCCAGCCGTTAGGAATTATGCTCGTACATCCAGAGGCGGTGCAAATTGGTCGGGAAACATGCAAAAAGACTTCATCGCCACCTCGGACCCCAAATCCAAATTGAAGGCAAGACCGGATGCAACTGTTGATGTGATAGACAACAGCACCTACGTAAAACTGATTTATCACAGGCCGGGTGGCTCTCGTAGCGGCACGGCAATCACCTTCGAGCCTCGTTCTGAACGAGTGATCGTGAAAGTAACAAATCTTACAGCCGGGAGCTAGATAGAAGTATGGAATTCAAGGAATGGTTTAATATAGAAGAAGCTTGTTGGGGCTATGTATTGTCCAGCCTGGGCACTGGTCTATGTGAAGTTCTAGAAGAAGCAGCACGCAAGAAAAAGAAAAAGCCGACACATGTACAAGGCAGCCTATTTGACACGACTCCCGAACCCAAACGAGTGCCCCCTCCTGAAGAAAGAGATCCTGGAGGTGAAATATGGACGCCGCCATACGACGCAAAATACGAACCTCCTTTTGAAGATCTCAAAAGATCGTGCCCAATAACACCCCTTAGCGGATATGCAAGGCACATCAAAAAGATACAAAGCTTTGCCATGAGTAGCCCGGAGAACTTCGCCCAAACGATGATGTTTTCCCCGCTCTCGGCCAACGTGCCATTTCCAAAACATTGGGATGGATTCAACACGATGATGGCAATACTGCACCATTACTTTCCTCACAAAGTAACCCCAGAACAACTACAAGAAATCGTCAAGGTTTTTGATGACAAGTACCATTCACTTGCGCACACGGTAAGTGGATGGAAGTTGGACACGGTGTCACAAATATGGTCTAATAAAGAGAAGTATTTCACAACATTACCCGCATTAGCCAAAAAGGGAGACGACAGGGCTCTCATCGCCCACCTTTCCAAATTGCCAGGAGTGCAACCAGTAAAAGCCGGGTTTATGGCCCAACTACTATTCGGTAGGGCTGGATGCATTGACACGCACAACATCGACATCTACTCCACCGTATTCCCAGATATGGCCGGTGATCTCGATCCCCAGAAATGGAGTGTAAAAGGAGATAAGGCGGCTGCCCTTGAAAAGGGGATTCCAGGGGAAGTGGATCGCTATGTTAAAACCCTGGAAAAACTCCAAGGAAGAGGTGTTGGAACCAAGCAGTTGTGGGATGTTTGGGTAGATTTCGTAGAAAGCTTCTACCAATACATGTCTGAGCATGGAATGGGAGTGTATTTTCCAATGGGATCAGCCATAGACAAGGACGACCCCTTCTACCAGTGGTTGTCACAGCAAGGGCCCATCAAGAAAAGACCATCGGCTGGAAAGAAGACCAAGAGCGGCATCGTCACAGGAGAGTTCGACGTTCCCCTGGCCAGGGGCGGGGGGTTAGGCGCAAGCGCTACACATCTACAACTATCACCAGAGAAGATGTATAGACAACTCCACAGAATATACCGCATGGGCCAACCGGGCGGGGATGCGGCTACCTCAATTCCATTTTACAGACGACGCCGACCAGGAGAGTCCGAATTTGAGCCGCTCGATAAAGGCGTGGGAATGGGAATGGAGCCATCAATGCTGCACTATTTCGGGAAAGATAGGGAGCTAGACCCTGATTACGTGAGACATGTAATCAAGGATAGATTGGCCAAGCAGGGCAGAAAAGGCGTTGAGGCTGCCAAGCGAGATCGGGAAGAAGAAGAAAGAATGGCGAGATTGCTCGGCAAAGCTTAAGACTCGTAATCGAATACCTTATGAAACACGTCCTCGATCTCTGGAGTTATCGATTCTTGGTAAACACTAAGGTCGAAGAGAAAAAATTCCTCTAACCCCCTCTCCTCCAGGGATCGAGCGACATAAGGTGACATCAAAATGTAATAAGGCGACACCCTGTCAATCGTAACCCACCGAATCATCGTGTGATCGTGCATTGCCTGATAAATCTGCTGGTAGGTCGGCTCCCGATTATATTTTTCAAAAAAGAACTTCTTGGTTCTTTCCAATTCCTTTTCTATCGACGACACCTGCGTTGTTATCTTCGCAACTTCAACGTCGTTGTCGTACTCCCTTCTTTTCTTGTCGTACAACCCTTTCCATTTTTTCCAGCGCCGCCAAGCTCTCGGCCCGCAGAGAATGCCCGGATCAATCCTGGCGTGAATGTTGGTGGGGTTGGCGTTTTTCAAGATGTGAAGCTGGGCCAAGACATAAAGTCGATACTCGCTATCCGCAATCATGCCTTGTGTTTCCATCACCAGCTTGCGACAATACTTAAACAAAATGGACTTTCGAGGGTCTCCTTTCCGCCGCAACCTAATGTGTTGATAATCTGGAAACTCTTCTCTCGTGAGTTCTTCCCATATGAGGGCGATCTTGTAGGCTTTGGCCTGCAATTCGTCCATGTTCCACTCAAGAATAGCTTCAAGATCGTACATCGCTCCTCCAGATTTTCAATTATGAACACTATGATAGCCGAAGTGTAAAGAATCGTCAAATCGAACTTGATTTGGGTTCAGTTTGGCATTAGAATTGCGCACGATTGAGGAAATAAACTGATTTGCAAAGGCTCAATGAGAAAAAATAAGCTCTCGGCGGGCGCTGACCTATCATGTTAAAACCTCCATGAGTGATCCTAACCTGCGTATGCAATAGGAGGGTGAACGTTCTTCCTGGTGAAACCAAGTGGGCAGTCGCAAGACTGTCTTCCAGGCTCCGGACAGGTAGTTGATGTTGGGAATTTGCTTTAGCTTAGTCCTGCTTCCTGTATGGTCGCTACGTCCTGGTCCTTGCCCCTCCCAAAAGGAGGGGTTTACGTGGATACCTAGTTCTCTCGTCAGAGAGTAATCCAAAATCTTGGGTCAGTAGCCTAGAACGAGGATCTTCAACGAGGTGCAAATCGGGGAAAATTGAAAGGTGTGGTCATTGGGAAAAAACGTGTCCACACAAGAGCCGTAACCTTGTGGATTTTCCGGGCCTTATAGGACTCGGTAGTTCTTTAAAGAACTAGGTATCCACTAAGGGAAGCGGCCCTTTTTTGAAAATAAAGAGCTTTAAAGAGGACTTAAGCGCAGCAGCGAATACCCCACAAGAGGGATAACATGGATGCTAATGAGGCATTGGAGACGTTTGTTGACAAGAATATGTTTTTTGCCCCTGGAGGAGATGTTTGGGATTTCACTTTAAGACCTGACCAGAAGTTGAAGACGAAGAAGAGACCTGCCTTCTTCATGGCGAATGAACAGGTTGCTATCAATTACCCTCTCCCCCTCGATGGAAATGAATTAAAGTCTTTTGCCTCGAAGTTCACCCACTACCTGAACTGCAAGAACGTGATGATAGGGTGGGGACTGAAGGACATCTTCTCCTACTTCTACGGAAAAACGGGCTACAGGCTGGTCACCAGCCGCCCCATCCTCGATCTAAAAGTGCTCGAATCCTTGATGGCATACAAGGGGGATCGTCCCGAGAACTATGCAGAAGCAGCCGAGCGACTGGCAAAGGTGACACGATACTCTCGGTGGGAGCAGATCAAGTCTCTCTACGGTCAAGTTTTTCTTCCGCTCATCAAAGAGGTTCTCCCTGCCATTGAATCAACGGGATTGGTGCGGGGTCGAAGGAGGGTTCATCCCCACTACGAGATAGAGGGGCAAGCGAATGGAAGGCTGAAAGGCTCCAACGCCTTCAAGGAGGGGTTTAACCCTCACAGCTTGTCGAAAGATGAAATGCACAACTACCTGCCGGGCGAATACGGCGACCTAATGTTTATCGTTTTGGACTACGCCAGTTTGGAAGTGCGGGTTCTTCAGTGGCTATCGAGAGATGCCGCTCTGAAAGAAATTTTGGAAACCGGGGAAGATGTGTATAAAATTATTTGGGAGAGGATAACTAGTGTTAAGTGTAGCCCCGCCTATCGAGAAGTATGCAAATCAATTTTTCTACCCATCATGTACGGATTGGGAACGAAAACGCTTTCTCGAAGGCTGAAAGTCGATGAATGGGTGGCTGAGCGATTGAAAGCAAATGTCTGTGCAGAGTTCCCCGCCGCCATGGCGTGGGTAAGAGATCAGCAGAATTCCAATGATTACGACGGCTTTGTCTACGATCACTATGGACGAAGACGTAGGTTTGATGGGAAAGAACATCGAATCAGGAATTTCGTGGTGCAAGCGCCCGCCTCAATTGTATGCTTGCACAAGCTGGTCCAGTTGTTTGATGCCTTGAAAGGCTTTGCTCGGATCGCATGTCATGTCCATGACGGTTATATGGTGACAGTCAAGAAAAAAGACCTGGAGAAGAATGTTCGGCTGTGCGTAGACACGTTGGAAAAGCCGGATGATCTTTACGCTGGGTTGGACTTAAAGGTCACTGTTAAGGTCGGCGAGCGGCTGCATCAACTAGAAACAGTTTAGTGGAGGTCTTATGGAGCATGTCTACAAGCGTTTCCCTGTAAGCGAAGACGAATTTCAAGAGTTGGAAGACAAGTACGGGAAGCTGACCAAGTACCAATCGTGGCAGCTAATCAGGAAGAATGACAAGAATAACCATACGGAAGATCCCGAGGACTTCTTTCAGGACTTGAGCATATCGCTTTTAAGGGCCGGGTCGTATTTCAAGAGGCAGACGTACATTGAACGATGCCTTGAATTGTGTCGGAAGCATGCGAAGGATCGTTTTCTCAAGCGGCTGGTTAGAGAGCTAATCAAGCTGTGGGAGAACAAAACGAGGCATGGGGCAAACCGGCAAAAGTTCGGGATATATCAGGAGAGGTTGTTGGAGAAGTTGGTCCGCACCCTCGTTCCAGCCCATGAGCGACCATCGAGAAAGGCTGGGTTAATACTGGATCACCCGAAATTTAAGGCGTACTGCAAGGCGATTACTTGGAACGAACAAAAAGCGGCTGGCAAAAAAATAACACGAGAGAAATCTCTTAGATCAGGGCAAGTGTCCCTATCCGAGTATGATTATCTCGGAGTTGGCTAAAATCACAGATCACTTCTGTGACTTCTTCAGCGCCCGCCCGGCTTGTTGCCGGGCGGGCGTTTCGCATTGACTAAAAACTTCCCAGCGATAATAATGCCCGATGCAGAAATTGCGGGGTTAATATGCTTACGTAGTGTGGCTTGTGGGAAAGATTGGTTACACTCCCCCGATGAAAGATGTTGTGAGGTAGATAATGGATGATATGGAACTGACGCCGGAAGAGGAGCGAATGCTGGATGGCTTCGTCGATCCGGACATTCCAGCGAATGAAGACCACTACAAGTGGGATGAGGAGTTTCAGCGTGAATTATTGAACATGCTATTGAAGGATCGGAAGCTACTGACGCTGAGTTTAGGATTGGTTAAGCCGGAATATTTTACGAATGAAGTTCACAAGGTAGTGTCCAAGCTTCTGTTGAATTATTTTGAAAAATACAGAAGCGTCCCCAAGAAGACTTTCTTGGCGGTTCAGTTGGAAGATGTAATTGAAGGAAAGAAAGCGGACTTTAAGCAACTTTATCGTCAAGAGTTCAATCTTGTCTACGACTACTATTCCATCGTGGAAGAGTCGAGAGATTTCATTCTCGACAAAATAGTCAAGTTCGCTCAGCGCATGGCGATGAAGCGGGCCTTTGGCACATGTAGCCGTATCATGAAGGAAAACCCCGAGGACGAGGCGTCTTTGGATAAGGTGCGGGAAATTCTCAATGAGGCCATTCTGGTGGACCGCAACACCGATCTTGGGTTGGATTATTTTGACCCCAAAACCATTGAGGAACGGTATGCGGAGATGAAGCGGAAGCAGGAGCAGAATGATGTATTTTCTTCTGGGTTTGATGTAATTGATGGGTTGTTGTCTGGCGGTGGCTTGGACAGAGGTGAAATAGGGGCTTGGATGGGTTTGTCGGGTGTGGGCAAATCCTTGGCCTTGTTGCGGTCTGCTATGGCCAACATGAACAAGGGGTACAAGGTACTTTACATCTCGTTGGAATTAGCGTGGGATCGAGTTGCCCAGCGATTCGATGCTCAGATTGCTGACAAAGCCCGTGAAACGGGTATGAACATCGACAATCTTGTGGATTACGAAGGTGTGGTTATTCAAGGGTTGAATGACTATATCGAGGACAACAGGGACATATTCGGGGATGACCGTCAACGGTTAATCATTAAGCAGTTTCCTGGGAGTCACATGGGACTCTCGGAGTTCAGGTCTTACTTTCAACAGTCTCTTCTTCATGGTTTTTATCCTGATCTTGTGATTGTGGATTATGTTGGCGAGATGAAGGATTACCCTGGCATACCGGGGTGGGAGTCGAAGTATCGAATTGTTCGTGACCTGCGTAGTTTTGCCGTTGACGAACATGTCTGCGTTTTGACGGCTTTGCAGCCCAACAAGAGCGCCAAGGAAGTCATACGAGAAGGCGGCATGATCGATGATGAAAACCTTGCTGATGCTTTTGGGCAGGTTCGTCCTTTGGATGCTTTTTGGACGCTAAACCAGACACGGGATGAGTCCGACCTGAACATCGCCAGGGGTTTTGTGGCCAAACACCGCCACGGCAAAAAGGGGAAGAAATTCTATTTGAGAATGGACCCTCTCCGTCTTGTGTTAGAGACGATTGGTGAGCAGGAATACAAACGGATTAAGCATCAGGCCGATCAACTGCGAGAAACGACGGCGGCTGAGAAAACAGAAGAAAACCTTCGTGAACAAAAGAGGATGGACCATTTCAAGAAGAAGCAGGCTGAAAAGGTGATGGCAAAGGTGGAGCAGGAACATCGTGATCGTCAGGAGGTCAGTCCCGAAGATGCCATGTCTCAGCTTGTGGGTGGTGCGCCCGACAAAGAGGTGGATGCCATAATAGAGCCCGCCCCTACTCCTGAAGAAATTGCAGAGAAATACAACAAAGAGTTCTTTGGCGAGGAATGATCTTTAGAACGTTTTCCTTTTTTGGTACAATCTCCCGATAAGATAACTGGAGGCATGTAATGGACCTATCAGACAAAGAGAAAAAAGTGAACATTGGTGGGGGTGAGGTAAACCTTAACCCCGATCAACTGACATTTGATGAAGCTAGTTTGAACAAGCACCTTCAAGAAGAGGCGACTTGGTACAATTACTACGGTCAGAAACTAGCGGATGCCGAAAGTTACCTCCAGTGGTACGAGACGCAATACGATGAGATTTATGCTGATCGATTCCGTGGTTTTAAGGAAGATGGTGGGTCCGATAAGTTGGCCGAGGCAAAATCGAAGAGTGATCCCAAAGTTGTGGACGCCAAGAAGAAAGTGATTGCCGGAAAAAGGGCCGTCAAAAAACTTCAGTTGTTTCTCAAGGCCATGGACAAGGCCCACGACAACGCCATGTCTTACGGCCACATGCTGCGACGGGAAATGGACAAAATCCAGCCTCGCATTATGACCAAAGTAGACCCGGACTTAGAACGAAAAGTTGATGAAGTTGTGAAAGCTGTCGATCCTCCCGCATAGATACTTGTGGCAACACAACTGTCTGGGAGGGGATAAATGCAGTTTGACACCACGGGACTTAACCACTTGGAACAACTGCATTTTTTCGAGCAACTTAAAGACCCTGGCAAAAGCTGGCAGCTAGAGGACGGAGCATATTACAGGGTGTTCTACGATAAGCTGAGGCAAAATTACTTGCTCGTGAAAATCGACGTGGTAATTCATAGATATTAGGTGTGGTCATTGGGAAAAAACGTGTCCACATAAAATCCTGGATTGAGGTCCATCTTCATCCCGTGGCAGAATGGCCGATGCCGCCGCCCATGCGAATGCGTCACTGGCCACCATGGGAGGACACCAGCTTGCATGGGAGTTGGATAATGGAAACGTTACAACTCATGCTGATCCAACAGGGAACACCATCCCGATTTTCCGGGTAAGAGATGCTGTGAAGACGTGATTCGCAGGATCTCTTTTTTTTATGCCTTGATGCAATTTCTTGAATGTAATATCATGGATGGACATGTTAAATGGGAATGGAAGCATGAAAATATATCTGGGAGTGCCCTACTCCGATCCTGATGAAAAGGTAAAGGAAGCCAGATTCGAGGCGGTGACAGACAAAACCGGCGAACTTATGAATGCCGGGCACATCGTCTATTCTCCAATTACCGCTTGCCATCCGGTGGCTACACGCTGCTCTCTTCCTGGCACGTGGGAATACTGGGAAGCTCTGGATCGATCTTTTATCGAATGGTCGGACGAGGTTTGGATACTGACATTAGACGGGTGGAAAGAATCCACTGGTGTTAACGCCGAAATCAAGATAGCAGAAGATCTCGGCAAGCCTGTTAAGTTCATAGGAGCGAATGATGAAGTATGTAAGTGTTGATATTGAAACGACCGGGGTGAATCCCTACATGTGTCAAGTCATCGAGATCGGGGCGGTGGTTGACGATTTGCGGGAACAACGCCCCATTGAAGAGCTTCCAAAGTTTCATTGTTATGTGGTCCACCCGATTTTCCAGGGTGAGCCATTCGCATTATCCATGCACCCCGCCATCTTCAAGCGCATCGCTAAGCGTGAAGTGGGGTACGATTACTACGAGCCTGGACAGGTGCCCGAGATTTTTCACGGTTGGTTGTGTCACCACTATCCAGGTTATCCAGATCAAGAGAAGGTGAATTTTGCTGGCAAGAACTTTGCCGCCTTCGATCTCCAGTTCTTGAATCGGTTGCCTGGGTGGGACGATTGGGTCAAGTACCGCCATCGCATCCTCGATCCGGGCATGCTACTTCTTCGAGCGGGCGATACGGCTCTTCCGGACAGTTCAGAGTGCCGCAAGAGGATCGGAGAGTCTCGTGGTGTCACGCATACGGCGGTTCCCGATGCCATGGATGTGGTAAAAATGCTGCGGAAGGGTTGGGAAAAAATTATTAAGTAGCTCTCTATATAACCGAAAGGTTGGACTACCCGGCTTTGCCGGTTTACATATCCAGCCCATCTCAAGTCCTCAACGGTAAACTAGGGCGATAGGGGTGGGTCTCTTTATTTTAGAAAGGTCAAGAGTGGATATTCAAGAGCTACGAACCAAGCTCGAAAAAGAGCTTGGTGCAAAATTGATTAGCGCCCGCATTCTTTTGGGTCGCATGAGGGTCATTGAGGAGAGGTCTCGTCGGACCTTTGCTTACACAGATGATACCTACACGCCTTTCTATTATCATTTGGGAAAACACATTCACCCCAAATCTCTTCTGAAAATTGGATTTCGCCTCGGACTTTTAAGTGGCTGTTTTTTGAAAAGCTGTCGTTCGGTGGAAACATTTCTTGGCTTCCAAGAAAAAGAGGATGAGTATTTTTCTCCCCGGATGGGTGTTGCCAACATAAAAGATGCTTATCCCAACCCACGTGCCGTGGACGTGCATGTGGGGGATTTCATGGATGTCGATTTCACCAAGGCTTTACAAGCCACGAAATGGGACATGGTGATGTTCAATGAGGAAACCACACATGACAAAATGCGGCTGCACATGGACATGGTTTGGCCGCATGTGGAAGAGGGTGGGCTGATCGTGGTGGAGTACGTCAATTTCCATCAGCCGACAGGAGATGTGTTTCGGGATTTCTGTAAAGTCCAAGGCCGGGAGCCAACCGTTGTAAACACCAGATATGGTGTTGGACTTATAGAAAGGTAATTAGGAGGCAGTATGGATGAAGTATCAGTACACGAAAGGATTTTGAGTCAGAAACAGCAAATAGTAGATCTCTGGGAAAGCACTGGATTGTTAAGAGGGATCGTAGACAACTTAGAGAAAGAACAGGTGGCTCTTGCGTTAGATAGCCAGAGAACCATCAACGAAACGCATGGCGACCTGAAGGAAGTTACGGAATTTTTCAATGAATACTTCCCTTATCTCAAGCGGGTAAGTATTCCCATTGTCCGCAGGGTCATCAACCCGTCTTCTTTTATTGGCTTTCAGATTGGTTCGGTCCAAACAATGATGGGGGCCGAACATTCTATTGCGTATCGAGACTTGTATGGTAACATTCGTTCTCGTGCGGTTAAAGCCAAGACGGCTTCTCTTCAGCGAATGCCATCTCGGCCATCAAGTGAAGATCACAATCTAGATGCGGAAGCAGAGGCTTGTGCTGAATATGCAGAGTGGCTTGTCAACAAGATGAACGTGGAGGTCATCAATGACGTGGCCAGGAATGCGCCAACAACTTCTGAACACCAATGGAAGAACAGAGATGACCTGGAAGCCCACTTGCGAATGACGATGGGCCGAGTTGAAAAGCAAGGTGGTCGTCAACCCACCTGGATTTTGACTACGCCACAGTTGGCCTCTACTCTATTGGAACAGGATGAGTTTGACATAAAGAGTTTCCATAGAGGTGCGATGGGCAGGCAAAAGGTTTATGCACACCCATCTTGTCAAGAGGGGACGATTTTGGTGGGGCACAAGGGCGATTTTTATTCTAGTGGGTATTTCTACTGCCCATACGTCACTCTTTTTATTTCTCCTGTGAAAATCCCCGGCCTGAACGTTCGGGAAGAGAGGATTATGTCCAGGTATGGCAAAGCCATGCCGTTCCCGGAATTCTATGGACGGATTCAAGTGCATGGTTACTCACCTAATAACGAGGAGAATGAAGAAGATGGCTAAGAACGTATGGGAAAACAAGGCTGACGAAGAGGCCGCACGTAAGAAATGGGAAGAAGAAATTGGGTGGCAACACCTGGATCTTGATCGATACTGCAAGGAGTTGACCGAGGAAAACAAGGAATTCTTTACCATGGATGCGGGCGAGTATGAACGCAAGTATGGTTGGGAAAAGGCCACTCGTAGGTCTTCTGTGATAGATGGCAAGCCGCCCAATAGGCTCACAACCCTTTTGGTGGGGATTTATTCCGGCTTGTTTTCGATTGTAAACCAGTCGGCCTTCCCTTCGTCACACAGTAAGTTTAGACACAAGGCGTTTCTTGATCCGAAGAAGCCGACGATCACGGACGCTGACATCTTAGAAGAGATGGGTTTGTCTGATCCCAATGCTCAGGAGTTGGTTCATTTCATGCGTCTTTACAAGAGGATGAAGATCTTCGCACAGAAGGTCCGCACCAAGACTCAGCATGATCTGACTGGTGAGTACCATCAGTATGAATATCGAGGCGAATTTGCAGGCGTGGATAGCTGGTAAGGAGCAACATGGGTTATGAACTGATATTTCATTTTCAGGAGGAAATTGAAAAAGGAAAATATGGCGATGAAGTGTTGACCCGGAAGGTTCGAGTGGGCAAAGCCAATGACGACATTCCTTTAGAGGCAGCCGCCGCCAAGATCTTTGCACAATTGGCACGTCGTAATATTTTAGTGACGGATGTGGAGATCTACGAGTACACCAAGAAGAAGTTGAACTACAGAGAAGTCGATGACGGCTTCATGATTAAAAACAAGAAGTTCAAGTTCGACGATGGCCCCACGGCCATGGTCTCAGAAGAATCTCCGGAAGAGTCGTCTAATCCGAGAGATCAATTAGCGGCCTTGTTGGCTGCGAATCCCGACTTGCTGGGGCAAATTATTCAACAGCAGGGAGGGGCATCTCCCCCAAGAAGACCCAACGTGACTGCTCCGCAGCCACGTGCGCCCGTCAATCTTGGTCGTGCGTTACGGGAAGAGGTGTTTGATCCGCCCGCTTTTCTGCGGGATGAGATTGCCAAGCGAGGGCTTCCATTTACTCGGGGGCAAAAGTACCCGATTTATGATGAGAAGCCCAATCCCAATGCGCAGGCGGGGATGGACTATGTAACAGTCGATGATGCAGGGCAAAAAAGAACAATCAACAGCATTCACTTCAACTTGCCGGGCAAGTTGGATGGTCCATTTGAGAATCAGGGCCCACCGGCTGGTGAAGAGCCAACGTTGGCTTGGGATGGGGTGGATGACAAATTCGGAGTACCAGATTTAAGGGGATAACATGAACAGTGTGGAAAATTATTGGGAGGAACAGTCTAACAGGATTGGGGAATATCAAAAGAAGCTTGATAGGGACTCGCTTAAGCATAGAGACGAGCTTGCAGCCGATCACAAACAAGGTTGTAAGTGCAGCTATTGCGATCCAGTAGAGGATGACATGCTCGATATGACTAGGCCAGCAGAGCACCCAATAGACACGAACGCCTATTGCAAACACTTGGTTTCCCACTATCAGGAAGTTCCCTCAAACGCCGAAGTGTATGATGGGCTAGAAGGTGAAGAGTTGGAGGAGTTCATGAAAAGAGTTAAGGCTGAAGATGAAGTTAAAAGAAAACTCCCTCCAATGAAGCATCCAGACATTGTGGACGAGAAGAAGCTTGGAGAAGCACTTTCCAAGTATTATAATTTCATAGAGGCCAAGAAGACCGAGTTGGACCAGCCGCCTCTTGAGGGGCTGTTGATCTTTTATGTGGAAGTTGGTCAACTTCCAACTGAAAAGGCAGAGGCTTTCGTTGAACGCATGAAGGATCGTGTTTTCAAGGAATTGAATGATCGCCTGCCCAATACGTGGAAGACAATCTGGCTGCCCACTCGTGAGCAAGGCGGCACAACCGTGGAGGCAATTAGGTTTAATGGGTAACAAAAAACTCAAAGAACGCAAGAAGCATAGCAAGGAAGCTGACAGGAAAAAGAAGGCTCAACGTCGGAGTGAGAAAATCAAAGCCGATAATCGTGCAAGGAAGCGTGCCGAGCGGGCAGCCCACAGAACCCGTGAGAAAATTCGTCCCATCATCAATGATCCCGAAAAACAGAAGGAGCGTGATGAGCGGCGGGAGGAAGAGGTTCGGGCGCAGCTAGAGAAGAATTACCAGATTCTAGAAGCCTTGGAAGAAGAGTATCTTAAGGAGGAGGGCGAGAAGAAAAAACTCAATGAGGAGTTGGAGGCTGAAGGGCTGACGACTCTGAAAGAAAAACTCGATGAGCTTGAGAAGAGGGCCAAGGAAGAACTTAAGGCAAAAGGAATCGAGGCGCACATAGGAGATGAGGAAGATGGACCGCCAGAAATCTTGGTGGACGAGTCTGAAGGATGAGACGATTGACATTGTGATAGCGCTGGGGTGTATTTTGTTTGCCCTGGCCATCACGCCCATGTGGATGTGGTGGGTTGGTGTGTTTGCCATATCGTTCCCCTTGTTCATGGTTTATGCGATCTGGCCGGTGCGGCACCAGTTCGTCAATGCCTTTAAGAGAGACCTGCCGCAATTATGGTCGCTATTCAGGAGAGAAAATGAGCAGCAAGAACTTTTGGCTACAGGAAGCGGAGAAGCAGGAGGAAAATCGTCTGAAGGTATTGGAGATAGTGAAGGATGCCCTGGTGACTTACAAGTTGACTCGGGGGGACAATCTCACGTCGGGGGATGTAGCTCGGGCGAAGAAAATCGCAGCCAAAGATGTGAAGGTGGCGAGGAAACTGGAAAGAGCGGGAATTGACTCGGGAGTGGAGTGGAAAGAGGTTCCCAAGGAAATGGTGAGTGACAAGCAGTCTTTTTCGGTGCAGGTAAAGACCAGGAATGAGAGTGCGGGCCACAAACTCATGGAAGGGATTAAGGCCAACTTTGCTTCCAAGCAGCAGGGTCTTCGGGCCGAACGCAAAACAAGGTCGTGTTGCAGCCGACGAAAAAAGATCCAGAAGAAGCTCCGAGGCGAGTTCCAGGAAGCGGATGATAAACACACGGGCCGCATTTATGGTGCAGAGTTGTTTCAGAAGATGCGGGCGCTTTCAGAGAAGTGTGATGAGGTCCAGCATAAAATCAGACCGATGCATTGCTCCAAATGTGGCAAAACTCAAGACACCGGCAAAGAATTGTTTTGGGGCACCAATAACATGTTCGAGTACCTTTGTGGAGATTGTCATGGAAAACAAAGCGATTCCTAAGGACGCCCTCAGGAAGCTTGAGGGACAAAGGTTCATTCGATACCCTCATTCCAGTTCACTTTATGTTAGGCGTTGTGATGTACACATCAAAGAGGAAGATGCGGCCACTTGGATAGACCCCGAGAGTTTTGACTTTAAAGATGTGTATGGTAATTGCACCATCACACAGGGGTTGCAGGTAATCAATGGTGGAGCCGAGGTAGTCATCACACCGGTTGTTTTTCATTCTTATGAACACGAGAAGAACTTCCGCTCCTGGGAGAGGGAGGCATGTAAAGACCTTCCGCACATTGGACACATTCCAGGTAATGAACTTGAAGTGATTGAAGATTTTGAAAAACAGGAAGATGAATCTTCAACCATTATAGTCCCGATTGAAGTTTTGAAAAAGTTCGGCTTGCCGGAATTGCCAGATGTTGGAATTCAAGAAGCATTAACGATGATGCGAGAGAAAACAATGACCATGTGCAGTGGTGCATTGGTTAGGACAAAAGATGAATTACTGGCTGAAGATGAAGAGGCTTCGTGAGCTTTTTGATGAGAAGCATCCCTTAAACTACTTGGTGTTGGAAAGTCCAGCAGGGCAAGAGTTTGTTCGCATCAACAGTTATGATTGTCTTGGAATGGGGTGGTCTGATGACGACTATCCGCTGGACGAGCTTCTGGCTATGGCCGAAGAGTGCGACTATCAGGATGGTATTTGCGATGCGTTGCATCAATTGGACGGGGAGGGGAAGTGCATTCATGTCCGACACTCGACTGAGATGGGGCAAGACTGGAACTACACCGAAGCGGCTATGGCCCCTCAAAATCCCGGAGAATACCCGAGATGGGGATGGGTTGATTTGTCCAACGTGATGAACCGTTAGTCCCTATCTTCACCAAGACCGTGTTTTTCGTACATCGCCTTAACCCATTCGATCACTTTGTCGAGGATCTCGGGCGTTAATTGGCCGTAGGGTTTGCTGAACTTTTCAACTTCTCTAATTTCGGATCGGTAGCCACCTGTGTAGCGGTAGCGATAAACACACTTGAATACGGCTTTTTGCAATTTCACAACGTACCCCAATGGTGTTTTTCCTTCTTGGTGTGCCGTCAGCCCGTAGTAGGTGTTCTTGCCGCCACCGCCCACGTATCTCAATCCATTGTTTGCTAGGTATTCAGAAACCGCATTGGCTTTCATGCCGCCGCCTTTTTTCTTGGGTTTCGGAGGAGCGTTAAATTCTATGGTGCAGTAGCCAAAGGTATCGGCCTTGTATTCACGCCCAAACAATCTAGATAAATGTGCCGCTGTTCTCTTGTTATGTTCTATGGCATCTTCTGAGAGCGGCCATATGAAGTTGATGAAAGCGTAAGCATCATAAATGTTAATTTGGACCACTTTATCAGCCCAAGGCTCTTCAACCCTAGCTTGTCGCATGATGTCCCGGACGGTAGTGATGATACCTTCGGGGTTGTCGTTCCCAAAACGGGACAGTTTCCAGGTGCGAACTTTACTGCCCATGGGATATTGCCAATGCCCCATTGCGCCCAAGGTGTCTTTTTTTTCTTTTTGAATGACTTGTACAAATCCTTTAGCAGCGACTTGTTCTGCCCATTGCTTAAGATCGGCTTCTGAATATACAGGTGCCTCTTCTGGCCTGTCTCTTGTGGGCACGTTCGGGGCTGGTGGCCTTGTGCCGAATCCACTACCAAATCCCGTATGGGCTCTTGTCTGGCCGGGGGTGGTTGGGAGAGTTTGCCCACTGTCGGCGAATGCCCTTAATATCTCATATGCTGCGGCAACCTTTTGGAATTCTTCTTTGTCTCCACCGGAGTCGGGGTGGGTTTTGCGTGCCGCTATCCTGTAGGCCGAACTTAATATTGTGTCATCAAGCCTTTTTCCGCTATAATCATCCAATCCAAGAAGCTGAAGAGCTTCGTAAGGATCGGTAACTGGCCCGTAGCCAGCTTCCCATAAGAGCCATTCACGAAATTCCATAAGGATATTTAGCATGTCGGAGGAACAATTTCATTTGTTTTGGGGCGGGCCTTTCTCGCAGTGGAACCATGTTGACATTGAGATCGATGGGGTAACTTACAACTGCAACGAGCAGTATATGATGGCGGAAAAGGCCAGATTATTCGGCGATAAGCAGGCCGAAGCGAAAATCATGCAAGCATATGACCCCAAGACCCAAAAGAGTTGGGGTCGCAGGGTTCGTGGCTTTAATAAGGCCAAATGGGAAGAAATTCAAGACAATGGAAAACCTTACTGTTGGAATGTTGTGTACAAGGCGAATTACGCTAAGTTCACTCAAAATGAAGGCATGAAGTTGGTCTTGATGGAAACTGGCGAGAAGACTATAGTCGAGGCCAGTCCTTACGATGATATTTGGGGAATCGCCCTCGGTGAGGACGACCCCCGAGCGCATGATAAGAGTAAGTGGAGAGGTAAGAATTGGCTCGGCGAGGTAATCATGCAAGTACGGGAAGACATCCGAAAAGAAGAGGAGGAAAAATAATTTTCGGATTTTGGAAAATTTGGAACCATAAAAGCCGATCATACCTTTGCATAACTGTTTAACTTTCTGTAACTTTCTGTAACTGAATGAGGAGATGAGAGTATGGGATTAGACATTCAAGAACTGATCCAAGAAAACGAACGGCTGAACACTCAGCCCGGTGCCGGTTTCCTGAACAACTTCGTCAAGATGCCGGATGGTAACGGCGTGGTGGTCGTCAGACTGCTGCCGCCCGCCCCCAAGGGGACATTCAATCGGGAGAAGCCTCCCTTTTACCAGTCCACACGAGTCCACAAGCTGAACGGGCGCAACTATCAGTGCCTCAAGCAGCTTGAAGACAAGCGTTGGATGGGTGACTGCCCCGTCTGTCGTTACTACAATTGGTTGTGGCAGGAGTCTGAAAAGCAGGCTCCGGATCTGGCTGAGCAAACGCAAAACAACGCCAGAGCCATCAAGCCGATTGAGCGTTACTACTACAACGTGCTTGTTCGACAACAAGTCAACTCCAACGGCGAGGTCGAGACAAACGTCGGCCCGAAGATTCTCAGCGTCGGCAAGACGCTTCACAAGAGAATCATCACCGCCATCGTGGGTGACAAGGAGTTGAACGAAGATCCGTTGGGTGACGTGACCGACCTGAAGACCGGTCGGGACTTCAAGATCATCAAGACGATGCGTCAGAGTGGTCGAGAAGCTTACCCGAACTACAGCGATTCCAAGTTCCTCGACGTGTCGCCGCTCGGCGACCCCGATCAGGTCAAGGAATGGCTGGCCAACCTCCACGACTTGGCTGCTTTGCGTGAAAACGGCTTGCTCGAATACGAGCCGCTGAAGCACCAGTTGAAGGTTCACCTCGGTCTGGAGAAGGACGAGGATTCCGAATTCGACCCGACCGAATTCCAAGGTGGCAGTGCTACCCAGGAAGACAGCGGTTCCGAAGTCGAAGCCACCGTCACCGTGACCACCACCACCAAGGCCGAAGAGCCCGCCCCCGAGGCTGCTCCCGAGGCCAAGGCGGAACCGGAAGTGAGTGAAAGCAAGCCGCTATCCGAAGACGACTTTATGGCCCAAATCCAGGGCATCGACATTGAGTAGTCGTCGCTCCTTCGACAAGCCGGGCCAAATGGCCCGGCTTGTTTTTTGTTCTTTTGGAGGGAGTTACATCTAAGGAGGCACATGAAAAATTACTGGATACATGAGCATGAAAAGAATGAAGAGTATTGGTATGGGGTGTGTTTGGCCAGGGAGCGAATCAGTGTTTGGCTGAGGCTCAAAAGGGAACTGTCTCCTCGTGAATTCCACTCGGAGTGGCTTGAGCAGGAGAGAGACATATTTCAGAGGATCGAACATGAAAAGCATGATAAATATGGGAGCTATGAGGTTATGGCGAGGAAAAAGAAGGTGGATGCATTCTTCGACGAGTTAGAGAAGAGTGCTGGCGTTAAGATGCTACAGGACGTGGGGAAAAGTCAATATTTCATTGACACCGGCAACCTAGCATTGAACTATATTTGCAGCGGCAAGTTTATCGGGGGCGGTGTGCCCGGTGGTAAGATTACCGAAGTGTATGGTCCGCCCGCTGGCGGCAAGTCGCTGTTGGGATTGACGGTTTTGGGCGCTACCCAGCGAATGGGTGGGATTGCCGTGATGTTGGATTGCGAACGAGCATCCAACCCGGTCTTTGCCGAAACCGCAGCCCACGTGGACACCAGCAAGCTGGTGGTAGCTGAGCCGATCAGCATCGAGCAGGTGGTGACCAAGATCACCAACCTCACGAATAAAATTCGTGCCCATTACGGGACTGATACACCCATTTGTTTCATGTGGGATTCGATTGGTGTAACACCAACCGAGCGTGAATGGAAAGAAACGGATCTGCCTGAGACCTACACCAAGGAGCAGTTCAAGAAGATCGTGGGCTCCCTGGAGAAGCCGGGCGAACGTGCCCGAGCCGCAGGTGATGCCCTCCGCAAACTCAACCCCTTCTTGAGCGAGAACAATGCCACCCTGTTTATCATCAACCAGCTTCGCCAAAAGATCGGCGTGCAGTTTGGTTCCGATGAGACGGGGGCTGGCGGCGGCAAGGCGTTGGAGTTTTACTGTTCTTGTCGAGTGAGAACGGCGGCGGGTGCCAAGATTGAAGCGAAGGAAGATAAGAAGCGCACCAGCAAACACACCAGTAAATCCCTGGGTGTGAATTTACGTTTCCGCAACACCAAGAGTCGATGTTTCACACCGTTCTTGAACACGTCCGAAGTGCAACTGTATTTCGACAAAGGTGTAAACCCGCTGGGTGGCCTTTTGTCAGTGATGATGGCCGCAGGTCGTGTTGAGAAGGTATCGTCTGGCAATTACAAGGTGTTGGAGCCTTGGTGTGGTGACAGCGAGATCAAGTTCAAGTCCTCAGAAGTGAGGAATGATATTCCTGCTGAACTGGTCCAAAAGTGCCCGGCCATCATTGATGCCGAGACGGAACAAGAGGCGGTGGATTACTTGAACGTTTACGGCGCAGCCATCGAGTTGTCCACGAGTGACACTACACAAAATGTCCCCGTGGAAGGTGGCGATGAAGAGATCGCAAATCCGTTGGACGAAATGTTGAGCGAAGGCGAGTGAGTGATGGTGTTGAAGGAGCCCACCGGCCCAAGGCCGGTGGGCTTTTTTCATTTATGGAGTTGGTATTTCCCGCCGCCCACTTTTTCGACGTAATGTCCTTCGGACTCTAGTTCTTCTCGGACGATTCTCAAATGGTTACACAAGCAAGCCGAGGTGAGTCGGTATCGCTTGAACCTCTTCTTCAAGGATTGGAGGGACACCACTTCACCACTGTAGAATTTCTCTCGTATGAATTCACGAATTTTTTGAGAAGTCTTAAGGATACGAGACCGTCTTTTGGTTCGTGTGGGGATTTTGGTTTCGATAATTTCGTAGTCGGGTTGGGCCTTAGGCGCATAGACGGCATCGCAAATGGCTGTGCCCAGTCCGACTAGATCGAGAACTTCTGCTTCTTTAACTTGGACAACAGATATTTCTGCTCCAAACGTTTTCGAAAACTCTACTAATTCAGGAAGATTTTTCTCGTGGGTGAAGAAGCTTCTCCTGTCCTTGGTTTTGACGAGGAGGCACTTGTAATTCTTCTTTCTTGGCATTGGCAACGTCTCCTATTTATCTTTATAATCTATGAGGTAGGTCAAGTCAATGATTGGTTAATAAATGGACTCTCCCGAAGACGTTTTAACATTCCGGTACAATCGTCGTTTTGGAACCGAGATTGAGTTAAATTCATTTGACAGGCGGAATTTCAGGGAAAATCCGTTGGCGAGGAGGGAACTTCCTCAAGGAATACATTATGTAGGCAACCTCCTTGCAGATTTTCTTGGTGAAAAGGTAACAATTAACAGGTGGCGTGTGCGTGCTTCGCAGAACAATCCAAACTGGGTCGTCAAAACGGATGCGAGTTGTGGCATAGAGATATGTTCGCCTGTGTCGCAGGGCTGGTATGGCTTGAAAAGGATTTGTCAGGTGGTTGATTTGTTGGGTCGAGATACTCAAGTAGAGGTGGGAGAGGATTGTTCTTTCCACCTCCACGCCGAGGTGCGGGATCTGAATGATTTGCAGATGGGTTCTGTGCTGGCGCATTGGATCAAGTGCGAGCCTATTTTTCTCGATTCTGTGCCTTTTCCAAGGAAGAGAAATCGTTACTGCCAATGCATTGGCCAGAGCCAGTTTTTTTCGCACGAGCGGCTTCCTTCGCCCGGCAACTTGATTGGTTTTTTGAGTGACAAGTATTATACGGCCAACACGTACCAGTGGGTGACTATTGGGGATCGCAGGACGTTGGAGTTTAGGCCCATGGGGGCAGAAGGGTGTCTGGACGCCTATTTGGTAAAAAATTGGATTAAATTGCTGCTTCATTTTGTGGAGCGGACGAAGGACCGCCCCTATCCAGAGAAGTATAGAAGAGGAGATAAATGGACGGGTTTATTGTGGCTTGATTTAGCGGATGTAATGGAACTGCTCGGGTTTACTGAGGGTTGCATGTCCAAAGGGATGGAACAGACCCGCAATTGGTTTTTGGCTAGGCTGAGGAAGAATTTATTAGCACCGGCTGATGGGATTTGGTCTCAGGAGGCCAGACGGGTTTCGATTGAACAGTTAGAGATGGCAATCCGAGCGGCGGGCTTGGATGGCGATGACATGGAAAGATATTTGTGGCCGAATGATGAGAATGCAATGTATGGGAGCGAATACAAGTCTTAATGAGTATATAACTGTGTGAGGCGAACATACATGTACGTAGAAGATTTCGACAACTTAATTGAGAGGCAAAGAGTCTTGGGTGATAGGCTGGTGCCGTACAATTACCCCAGGAATGATCCTCGCATTGAAGACGACATTCACATATTGAAGGTCGCTGAGACGGTGGTGGATGGCTACAATGTTGTAATTTACTACAGCAAAGCAGACTATGATGGCCACTTTCTAGAGACGGTACAGGTGTTTGGCCACGACATGCCTTTCTTGCCGTTTTCTCTCGTTGTGAAAATTGCCCAGAAATTCTTGGGCAGTAGTTATTTATCTCTAGTGGAAATACCCAAGTCAAATCGAAAGGTGTATTGTTGGACGGTGTGTGTGGACGAGGAGGGGAAGCCCATGCCATCACCCTATGAGGTAAAAACTGAAATGTGTAGTTTTGAGGGTTTCGAGTACGCCTACATGCAACAAGACCAAATAAATTTGATTTGAGCATCCTGTCGCCTATTAAGGATAAATATTTTGTATTCCTAATAGGAGGACGATGCCATGACAAAGAAAGATAAAATCCAATATCTGCTCATCACACACTTGCTAAAATTTGGAGAAATCCAATTGGCCCTTCCAGGTGGAACAGTTCTTACGCTAGGCATCACACAGCTAGGAAAGCGTGGAAAGGAACTCTGCGACGATTACTGTTGGGTCCAGACATCACAGGATGAACGAACAACGTACATTGACACATACAACGTGGGCGTCACTTGCCCGGATGACAAATTAGTTTTCATGGGAGAAGACGAGGAGGGATTAGCGCTAGACATCATTTAGCGCATGGTTTTCATAAAGCAATTCTCCTGTCAACGAGAATGAACATTCAATAGTCGCCTTGATTTGTTTGTCGGGTTGCGATATAGTAACGTCTATCCATAAGATAAAATCTGCGGCACTTTTGCGGAACTCAAATCTCGAAACGGACATTTGCCGAATTTGACAGTGGGGATGCAAATCGAAATGTAAGGTGGCTACTTCAGCGCAGAAGTTGCGTACATCACGGACGCTCAAGAATTCAGTCCAGTGAGTTGCAAGTAGCTTTTCAAGTTTGCTGTTATCAACCTTTACTCGCATGATAGAGGTATAGGACGATGAAAAAGGATGATGTTATTGTAACCGAGTATGTGAGAAAGCTTTCTGACGAAGATCTTTCATTCCTGGGCGGGCGATTCAAGCAACGGCTTAGCGGAGACATCGCCGACGTTGCCAGGATACTCTCCAAAGATCACGACATCGATAAATGGCTTTCCAATGCCAACAGTGGCTCGGAATGGTTTGACATGGTGGAGAAAATCGACGCCGCTGTGAAGACCGAACAAGAGGCTCGATTTGGAAAGAAGGGGGGATAGTTCCTGTTTGCATATATAGGGTGGCGTGTGAGCCTCGATATTTCATCACCAAGAATTTTATTCCTCGGCTCGCACGCCATCTGTCTTTAGGGAGAAATCAATGCCACCAGTACAATTGCTGCCCGATCAAACCAACTTGGTTCCCACTTCTGAGTTTCCGAAGTATGCCAAATTCCCCTTCAAGACTTTCAACCCCGTCCAGAGTCGTGTTCTTGAGATACACGACAAAGACGCCAACGCCATTATTGCTGCCGCCACTTCAGCCGGAAAGACGGTGTGTGCGGAGATGATGATGTCTCATGAGTGTAGAGTCCGTGGCGGCAAGGCCATGTATCTCGCACCCTTGCGGGCGCTGGCAAAAGAAAAGATCGACGATTGGACGGATAAGAACCACCATTTTCATGATTTGGGCTTGTCGATTTGCACGGGGGATTACAGGTTGACGCCCAATCGTCGTAAAGAGTTGGAGGCAGCCAATCAGATCCTCATGACATCGGAAATGCTGAATAGCCGATGTCGAAACTACAAGTCGGAGAACAACACGTGGCTGAAGGATGTGGGCACTCTAGTGGTGGATGAAGCTCACTTGCTTACGGTTCCTGGTCGTGGCGATCATCTCGAAGTAGGGTTGATGAAGTTTAGCCAGATCGCTCCAGATGCACGCATTGTTTTCTTGTCGGCTACCATGCCCAACGTCAGGGAATTGGCTGAGTGGGTATCTTACAGTCTGACGCAAAAGGACACCTTCTTAATCAATTCCAAGTTCCGCCCGTGTCCCCTGGGGATGCACTACGAGATTTATTACGACAAGGGCAGTTATGACGAGAAGGAAATGGAGAAGGTCAATGCGGCGTTGCAGATTGTAAATGAATATCCAGATGATAAGTTCTTGATCTTCGTTCATACCAAGCGAACCGGCCAGTTGATGAAAAAATGGTTGGTAGAAGCCGGGATTAAATGCGAGTACCACAATGCCGACCTGGAAAAGACTAAGCGACATAAGGTCGAGAAGGCTTTCAGGGAAGATCCGGAGATGAGGGTGATTGTGGCTACGAGTACGTTGGCTTGGGGTTTGAATATGCCAGCCCGCAGAGTAATCATTTTGGGCGTTCACCGTGGTCTGGATCTTGTTGAGTCTTATGACATTTGGCAGATGGCGGGCCGTGCAGGTCGTGTGGGATTGGACCCTCGTGGCGATGTGTACGTTCTTCTTCCACAATCGGAAGAGTTGCTTCATTACGAGCGCATTGGCAAGAAGAGGAACATCGAATCTACTCTTCTGGCATACACCGGCAATGAGGAGCGTCCTCATTACAAAACCTTGGCTTTTCATTTGGTGAGCGAAATTCACCATGGTGGCGTTAAGACCAAAGAAGATATTCACAATTGGTATGAGAAGAGCTTGGCACATTGGCAGGCGAATGATCTGGAAGACGAGATTGTGGAGAGCACTCTGGATCTCCTTCTCAAGTATGGTGCAGTCTACGAAGAGGATGGTGAATACAAGTGTTCTACTGTCGGCGTCATTTCCAGTATGTTTTATTACTCTCCGTTTGATGTCGCCGACCTGAAACGTAATTTTAAAATCCTTTTTGATAGCGGGCTTTATGAGAACGACATTTTCACTTCAATGGCGTTGGCCAACGTTGATACTTGGAAGGGTGGGATTGTTAGTCGCCTGGAAAGGGAGGAGATGGCGACCTTTGCTGCCAAAGTGCAGAGTTATGCCAAGAGCAACCCGCCCAAGGAGCCGGTCATTAAAGCGGCCTATGCTTACTTCACATTGCTTCGTGGGATGAATCCTAGTGTTTTTGCGGGACTTGCAAGGAACATTCAGTTTGACTTCCCACGCACCAATGCGGTGTTGACGGCTTTGGATAGCATGACGGGCAAGTGGGGACGTAAAGATTGGCTTCGCACCCTACAGTTGCGGGTGGCATACGGTGTCCGCAAAGAACTGGTCCATTTCTGCCAGATTCCCAACATTGGCAAAGTGCGAGCAGAAAAACTCTGGAAAGCCGGATTCCGAGACCTGCAAGATATTGGGCAGAACATTGCGGGGGTTCAGAAGGCTCTGGGGTACAAGAAGGAAAAAGCTGAAGAGGTGTGTGCCGAGGCTAGAAAAGTCGCTTTGGTTTCTTCTGTTTGATTGGAGCGGTTCGTTTAACGCTTTTGTTCTTCTTGTCCTTCTTCCAATTGCGGAAAGCGTTAATGGCGTGAGCTTGTTGTATGCTGTGGTATCTTCGCAGCACTGCATCTCTATTCACAACCAACTTGAGTCCGCCACTGACTGATTGTGCCGCAAACATTTCCGCTCCGTAATTACATGGGTCTTCGGAACTGAGGTAGCAGCAATAGCAGTCGCAGTCCCCATCCTCGGCTACCACACGCACCTGGATAGAATCGTCATCTTGAACACTGACGGGCGAGCTTTGCCAAGCACCACCATTCACGCTGATTTCGGCACGGTAGGTTCCGCAACCATTGCTGGCTGACTCTGGATCTACGGTGGCACTTACTTGGCCGTCGCCCACGTGTGCGGCACTCGCCCCTTCGAGTATCAAGCAGCAATAGGTTGTGGTGAGGGTGACTTTGATTTGTTCACAGGGACATGAACCGGGGCCGAATCCGAGCGCACGTACAATGGTCCCGTCCTCGTGATAAAAATCTGGAAGCTCGTCCAGTTCTTCACCAGGATAGTAGTATTCTGTTTCTTCGCTTGTTGTAGGGAATAGATTCGGATCTAGGAATCCCGCTCCTTCACAACATTCACCTTCCTGTGGATCGCCGCACTCAAAGTAGAAATACAATGTGTCACAGCAATCGGGAGGGCATGTTTTGCAACAATCGGCGAAACATTGCAGATCGGGGTTTTCCGTTACGCCGGGGACGGCTCTAGCAAAATTCCCACAACAGCCTTTTTCGGCTCCCGTTTGGACCATTTACACGCTTTCATTCTTGCTTTTCGTCGCCGAAGAACCCTTTTGGATATTTGATTTTCACGACGCCATCATCAGCAGTCTTTTCTCCGGTTTTGGGATCTTCTGTCCAAAATTGGACCTCTTGGATTTCTGGCTTAAAGGATTCTACATCCCCTTCCTCGTTAATAGCCATAAACTCTTTCTCAAAAAAGCATTTGTCTTCTGGTTCCACTGGGAGATGGTATCGTTCTCCATCGTGTAGGACGACAACGCTGCATTGACCTTTCGGTGGGTCGAAAAGCTTGCAGTTTTTGCAAATGCGTTTTATTTCTTTCTTTGCCATAAATTCACGTTGACCTTTCTTCGCTAAAATAGTAAGTTAATAACAATCTGATGATAGTTTTGGAGCGATGCAATGGAGATAATTGGAATAGCTGGCCAATTGGCCAATGGCAAGGATGAACTAGGCGCATTCTTAAAGAAGGAATTGGAACGCCGGTTTGGATATGAGTGGCATCATCACGCCTGGGCTGAGGTGCTCAAGCAGGTGTACTATGATGCCTTTGGCGTTACCAAGGAATTTTCAGAGGAGTGGAAACGAAAGCCTGATGTCCCGCCAGGATTTGATATGCCCGTGCGTCAGGCTCTTCAATGGATTGGTGACGGGTTTCGTCAGATCAAAAGTGATGTGTGGATTGAGGCAACACTCCGAAAGTGTCCTGACAAAACATTCATCACTGATTGTCGCTACATCAACGAATTGAAGCGGATAAAAGAAGAAGGTGGCATGAATGTTCTCATTATCCGTCCCGATAAGATAAATGATGACGATCACCCATCTGAAGCTCATCTTCGTCCGTTGGTGGATTTTTTCAAGAACACCCATGGCAACCCTATCATTAGCGTCAGTTGTGATAGGATTCCTCCGGGTGCCGAGTACATTGATTACGTTGTAATCAATGACGGTACGATTCAGGATCTTGAAAAGAAGGTGTGTGGCCCTCTCGCCTCTTTTGTGGCAGATCACTTTAGCCTAGAAGCCAGCGAGTGGTTAGAGCCCGAAGATATTCGCCGCACGTTCGTGCCCAAGGGTTGGGGTTACGAGGACTGGATTGTCAACAAGCCGCAATATTGTGGCAAGCTTTTGTTCTTTAAGAAAGATCGGGGCTGTTCTTGGCACTATCACGTTAAGAAGGATGAAACCTTCTACGTACAAAGCGGTAAACTTCTCGTGATCTATTCCAATAACGATTGCGTTGTTGATGGAAAATTGGAGGTGGCAGGCGAAGAGTTGGGACTTATGTTTCCAACAATTCATTGGCGTTGGGTGAACCCCAAAGTAACTAGCCACGATGAAATAGCTTCGTTTAACATTCTGGAGCCCGGTGATGATTTTCATGTCCATCCCGGTCTCCGTCACGCAATGTATGCTTTGGAGGACACAGAAATGTTTGAGTTCTCCACTGAGCACTTCGAGGAGGATTCATATAGGTTGATAAAAGGCGATTGAATGATAGCGTATAAGTTGGTCCGCCAGAGAAAAGATGGCACTCTCGGGCCTCTGTTCATAAACTGCCCTCTGCGAATACCGATTGGAGAATGGCTGGAAGCAGAGACCCATCATCGAAGAAAAGGCTACGCCTACCGACCAGGATGGCACGTTACTTTCAAACCGCACGCCCCACACTTATCTACCAAGGGAAGAGTTTGGGTGGAAGTTGAGATCGAGGACTTTGAGAAGTATAAAAGGCCGGAATCTCAGGGAGGCATGTGGGGACTGGCCAAGAAAATGAAAGTCAATAGGATCTTAAAGGAGCTATCGGATGCGTAGGGCCATATTCGTTGATCGTGATGGAACCATTAACGTGGATTCCGGATACGTGTGCAAGGTTGAAGATTTCGAATTCGTTTCTGGGGCGATTGAGGCGATGCGGCTCCTTGGGCGATCTTTTGATGTGTTTGTGGTGACCAATCAGAGTGGGATTGGGCGTGGCTACTATACGCTCGATGACATGCAAAAGGTCCATGAATACATGTTAGACATGTTGAGGAAACACGATGCGCATGTTAAGGGCATATTCTATTGTCCACATGATCCAGATGTGCGATGTGGGTGCCGAAAGCCAGAGTTGGGCATGATTACACAGGCCGAGGCACAGCACGGCCCCTTTGATTATTCTAAATCATGGGTGATAGGGGATAAACTGACGGATGCCCAGATGGGCATCCGTCTAGGGGCCAAAGTGGCGCTGTTGCGAAGTCGTTATTGGAATGACATCGATGATATGCGACCAGAGATTGTTTCCGACTCTTTATTGGATGTTGCCAAAAGAATAACGGATACGCCATGCCAATGTCGTGAAAGATCTTGGAACTATATTGATGATGGTGTATATTTGAAAGCGGGCAGATACCACGTTAATGTTCGTATCCAAGATGGTGTCGAGCGATGTGGTGAACATGATAATTTGGCCGATGCTAAAGAGGAGTGGGTGAAAGTCCAGAAAATCCTCAATGGGAACGAATTTACAGTAGATCAGGTGCCCATTAGTGGCGTTTGATATTTTAAAAAGGGAATGTAATGGACTTGTCAGGAGCGCAAATACACACAGTTGTCCAAAAAGATCCATTGGAACTTAGGGCGGTCAAACTAGATATTGGGGTTTGGGCTCATCCGATGGATGAGGAAGAGCCGCCCGGCCCGGAATCCATGGTCTTTGTTGTTTACAATAACGATGAAGATAAATGGTATTGGGTAGGCACTGTTTACAGTGTTCAGTATGTTGGTTACAATCAGTGTATCGACCTGGATTCTTTATTGGACATGTACGAAGAACCAGAAGAAGATTATGACGATGCGGACTGGTGGAAGCGCCAGTAGAGGAAACGCCCGGCCTATGGCCGGGCGTTTCATTTAATCACCAAATAAGATCTCTTGATCTCGCACCCTCTTTTTCAACTGATTGATAACTTGTTCGGTGATTACCTTAAACAACCACCCCCTGGTATCACAGGCGGCTTCTGCCGCTTTCCACTTGGCCTTGTTAATAGGCAGAGCGGTTTGGTTTTCTGGTTTCACTTCCCACAGTTCTGTGTGGCCATCGAGGAAAGTTACGAGAATGTCAGGTGTGTATGTGCGTGGTTTGCCCTCAAAAACGTAGGGTATCTTAAATGGTTCGACAGCAAAAGCTTCTACCTCGACCCAGCTATCCAGTAGCTCAAATACCTTTTCTTCGTATCCAGAGTCGTACTTGAAGCTTCTGCTCATTTTGGTTGACTCATATATCCCTTTACGGAACTTGGGCTTACGTGTTTCCATAACGGGCTTGCCGTCTTTTTTCTTGCCTCTCCTTGGCGAGATGTCCTTCCACACCATGGCTCGTGTTTGGGCTTTTTTGGGCAGTTTCTCAGATGGATGTTTCACCTTGAAGTGCAGACGCATATCTCGCACGGGGGCACCGCATCTCTTTAGGGGGCAGAGCACGTAATCTTTACCCTCTTCGTGTTTCTTGACAATGTGTTCTTTGTATTCTACAAAATCAGTAAATTGTTCGCCGCAGACAAAGCACTGGTATTTTCTCTTGTGTTTGTCTGGGATGTCAAATTGCATGCCCATACTAATCCTCTCTCGGGTTGGCCCATTTGTATTTAGCGGATGTGGTGCCTGGAACGGTCTGATAATCCGATCCGCCCATGCCCATTACTTGTTTGGCCAGCCAGTCGGGTTCGGGTGGAGGCGGTGGATCAACCCATTTCTTGTCCCACACCTTGTAGAGTTCGATGAACTTCGGATCTATGCTTCCTTCGTATCCAACAGAGTCCAATCTTTTCATGCTATATTGCCAGTCGTGGTTTCCGTAGAGGTCGCCCCTCGGAATAGCATCTTCATCTGGCCGAAGTTTGCTCTTCCTCATCCCTCGGGAATCAATTCGTAGCATCACTGGTTGGCTTTTGTCTAATCTTGCGGCGTCATGTGCTGCCAAGCTACAGGCCGATCCTGGTGACCCTCCGAGGTAGACGTAATCTGGGTTAGAGGGTTTGGCGGAACTGATGTGGGCCCCATAGGCGGGATTAACGCCTGTTTCAGATCGAGGCACCAGACCTTCATCCTGGATGCGATCCCAGCGATCCATAGAAGTGCCCTGATAGAAGTAGCGGGGCATTTCCCACGGCGGGCGTGTGGGCCCCTTGATAAATTCGCCTACGGTTCCTGGAGAGTATCCATCAAACTCAATTTCCGCATCACGGAATTCGGGCCGTTGTCTCAGGAGCACTTTTAGCGCTCTTTTGAGCATGGGATGTCTGGGGCCAACTTCCACATCCACTTTCCCATTGCTACGCCAAGTGACTTTGATTTCCGCTCGGTCGCCCATCATGTGGGAGCTTTCGTACCATCTCTTGCCATCCCAAGAGAGGATTCCCCACTTGTTGTTTGCTTCTAACCACTGGGCAAAGCTGAAATCCACTACCGCTCCTTCACCTTGTTGATAGTAGGGGATGCGGCTGGATCTTCTGGCACGTCTTCCTCGCTGTCGCTCAGATCTTGTTTGATGTTCTTATCGGGCATACCACTGGCTTTTTTAACCAATACGTCTACGGCTTCGTCTCTTTCGATGACTTTGATCTGCTTGAGGTCTTCGGCGTTGAAAACACTTTTCACACTTTCGCCCTTGAGCGCTCGATTGAAGTTAACGGCGGCAAACGAGGCGTCCTTAATCCATTCTTCAGAAGCATCTTCGTCGGGGTTTTTCATCTTAGCGAACGTGAGTCGGCTTTCCTCGGGGGCTCCGAATACCTCGTCTTTTCGCTTGAAAAAGAAGACAAAGTGGTTACCTTCTATCATGTCTTGGATCTGTTTGCGGTCTACGGCCTCGTCCCATTTGTCCATTAGTTCTCTGAAATCTGAAAATCCTGGGGATCGCATACTTTCTCCTAAATCCGCTTGATACTGATATATAAGGTATGAACATGCAATTGTCGTTCCGCCAATTCCTAGAAGATCAGAAACCCAAGGCCATGAACCATCTCGACGCCTTGAGTGATGAATTAGGTATTAACGTGGACGATCTGGAGAAGATTCCCCAGGTTTTGGCCAATTTTAAAGTGGGTGGCAAGGCACACAGCATGAGCGGCTACCAAGTAGTGGACCTAATCAAGGATGACCAGGGCAATGTAACAGCCGCCAAAATCAAGCTCATTGTAGACCCAGCCCAAGCGACGAAGAAGTTGTTTGCTAAGAGTAAGACCACGAAGAAGTGGGCCAGAGTTCCAGAAACCGACGATGAGGGAGAAACCTTTACGGTTTCCGTTGATAAGTTGAGCCAAATGCTGACTCAGGGTATGGATTCTGCTGGTGCCGCAGGCGGGGCGGGAGGATTGCCCGGTGGGGGCCCAATGGGCGGCATGGGAATGGGGATGTAATGAATTTTGCAGAATGGTTAAAGATACAAGAAAATGCTACGGGCACTAATTGTGTGGCCACGTTTGCTCGTCCATCCATTCCTATGGTCCGCCGCATGAGTGTTGGCCCGGTTGTCGATAGCGGTGAAGATCCCTTCTTCAAGAAAAGGAAGAAAAAGAAGAAGCTTAGAGAAGCCCTTCCAGCAAGAAAGCTGGACAGGCTCCCGCCATTAAAGCTTGTTTTCCCCGCAGATGATGTTGACAGAGGCCCTAAAGGTACATTACACTGTCCTACATGTAATAGGCCATCGAGGTTGAAGCATATGCGATTTGCCAAGTACGATGATGAAGGCAACATTGTTGGCGGCATGTGTCCTCGCTGCATGATGAGAGCGTTTCTTGGAGGTTGATTTTCTCCATTGAATACGCTATATTATGGAAATGGAAAAATGAAAGGGCATGAAATGTACCGGTATCACTTGAAGTTTCTGATGTAACATGTAAGATTTTTTATTTAATGTTAGAATTAAAAATGCCCAACTCAGCGTCACCCCGCTGGTGGTTTGGCGAAGCCAAGTGGGATTTAGTTCCTTTAGGTGACACCTGTTGAAAACGATTAGGGCTTGCCCGAAAGACAGATAAATTGCCGTTGCCAGTAAGGATCAAAGCTAATGCCCAATGAATTCGCCCAAACGGCTTGGTAAGGGCCACCGGGGTTCGACTCCCCAAAGCCGTCTGAAAAACCATGAGAAGAGAGTAACCCGCCGCCTTTGTGCGGCGGGTTACTCGTTTTGAATGAATGAAAAGAATACGTAAGCACGAAAGAGACAAGAAGTCACAGCTTGGGCAGTTCTTGACGCCCGTGGAGACTGCTGCAAAGATTGTGTCTTCTTTACCACTGCATCCCAGCAGTACGGTTTTAGAGCCGGGGTGCGGCAATGGTTCCTTTGTCATTCCATTGATCGACAGATTTTTGGAGATGCACAAAGATGGAAACATGGAATCTCGACTAGACCACATTCTTAACAACAACATATGGGCGGTCGAGATAGATGCTGGCCTTTACCAAGGATTGAGAAGGGCTATTGCATACAGGTATGGTTGCTGTCCGAAGAAAACCAATCTCCTCTATGGGGACTTTTTTCATCAGAACTTCGATCTGGAGTTTGATTTCGCAACGGGCAATCCTCCGTTTGGTGCCACCATTGATCTAGAACACCAGGACAAGTGGGAGAAGATCTACGGCAAGCGAGATGGCCGCAAGATCAAAAAGGAGAGTTATTCCTGGTTTGTTCTCAAGACGATGGATCACCTGCGCTTCCTGGGGGCGTATGCCTTCATTTGTAGCGACAGTTTCCTAACCATTAAAACCATGGATGGTTTGAGGAGGTATTTGATGGACCATGGCCGAGTGGCGGTAGACCGTCTGAAATACTTCTCAGAGGAAACTGATTATCCCATGGTGGTTGTTCGGGGCTGCAAGGGCTTTGGAACGCACGAAATGCTTTTAGATGGCCAGCCGGTTTTGCGAAAGCACATGGAGATGACGGGCAATTTTTCTTGGACGATCACGAAGGAAGATGCTCGTTATTTTGAGGGGCCAAAGTTGGGGGATTACATTGTTTGCACGGGTGGCATGACAACGGGCAAAAACGAGTATTTTGTCCGGGAGATTAAGGATGGTAAGATAGAAGAGACTCATGAGTTTGAGTTCTTTGATGACCCTATTACTCTGGAGGGGGAAAAGGCACGGGCTCGGTTGAACAAGTTGTCGCCTAAGAAGGAAGAAGAAGTTCGGCGGCAAGAGCTAGAGGGTAAGACACGCAGGAATGTGCGGATCACCCCTCTGGAGAAGCCCAGGGTATTGAAGGACCACTCGGGCTACAAACCTTACAACAAAGCGACCAAGGAAATTATCTATGCTCCCGCTCGTTATGCAATTTACTGGAAAAATGATGGAGAGGCCGTTAAGCTTTTTAAAAAGAACGGCAATTGGTATTTACATGGCATTGGCGGACTTCCCTATTTCGGGCGCATGGGATTGACATGGAACTTGGTGGCCAGTCGGATTAAGATGAGGTACTTGCCGGAAGGTTATGTCCTAGACAGTGGAGCACCGTGCGGGTTCCTGAAAGATGGCGTGAATGAAGACGAGTTATACTTCATTATAGGATGGGGAGTCTCTGATTTAGCCACAAGGCTTCTGAAGAGCTACATCAACCACACCCAGAACATTCAGGGGAAGGATATGGAGCGGATGCCGTATCCATTTTGGGTGGGTAAAAAGGATAAGGTGGAGGCGATAGATTTGGTGGAGTCGATGATCGCAGAGGCCAAGCACGGCAGGGTGATAACTCCCGACAGTCCAGAGATAAAAGAGATAAATAGGATTTTCAGTAAATGAAGCCAGAAGAATTGCCCAGGGTGTTTGTCCTTGGTTGTCAGAGGAGTGGCACGACGCTGATGAGGTTGGTTCTGAATAGCCATCCCAACATTCATTGCTATGGGGAGATCAAGGGCTATGGGGTCTTGGAGGGCAATCGACCATGGGATGATTTCCCCCAGGAAATTCGTGCGGTTGGATTCCAATTGCCAATATGGACTGAGTTGTTTGTTGAATACGATTGCATTCGTCAACACCTGCGTCCCCAGGATAATGTAGTCTTCATGTTGCGGGACGTTCTTTCGGTTGTTGCATCCATGAAGAAAGTTTCCGACAAAAGCAAAGTCAAGGGGGCTTGGATGCAGCGAGAGATCGTCAGCCGATTGAATGATTGGTTGAAGGATCAAGCTCGTGGCCTGCAAAGGAATTACGGCGAGGTGTTGGAGAGGGCTAAGGGGCATCCCCACGAGGATGTGATTCGTGCTGCTGTTTATTGGCAGTACAAGACCGGTGCATTTTTTCAGATGGAGGCTTTGCCGGTTTACTACAATAGCTTCGTGCATGACCCAGCCCCCACCTTGAGAAAGGTCATGGAAATGATGCGGCTCTCATGGAGCGACCAGTTGTTGGAGCATCATAAGAAGAAGCATGACGAAACGGGAAAGAATGGTTGGGCGATGGGCGGCACGGACTCTGCTCGTCCTATTGATTTGACTTCGGTGGATAAATGGAGAGATGTCCTGTCTCAGGGGGAAATTGGAGCAATCCTGAATGTGGCGGGCGACATGGATCAAAAACTCAGGAGATACGCATGAGTCGAGGTGTCATTTATGTGATCTGGGGAGACGCCCACGTCAGCGGGGAGTTGGCTTATCGCTCGCTTGCTTCGGCGAAGGGGTGTGGTCTGCACACCACCCTGCTGACAGACCAGACCACCAATGTGGAACCCGGAACGTTCGACGACGTGGTGAGGATTGATTTCCCATCAGACCTGAAGAATCTGTCTCGCAAGTCTTTGATGTACGATTACTCTCCTTACGACGAAACTCTCTTCCTCGATGACGACACGGTTATCTTGGATCAGGATTTGAGTTTCGCATGGGAGATGGTCGAGGCACATGGTTTGGCTGTTGCTTATGCGCCCACATTTCACTTGTGGGCTAATGGGAAAGAGATAGATCGCAACATGATCTATTACAATAGCGGGGTTGTCTTTTTCAAGAAGGACGACCGTGTGAAGAAGCTCTTCGACAGGTGGAAGGTAATATGTGCAGAAACGGGTGCCAGCAACGATCAGCCGCCATTTTGTGCGGCCATCTATCGTGAGAGGTTCAATCCTTTTTGCCTTCCTCACACATGGAATTTTAGAGGGCAATTTGGTAAAACTCTGTGGATTCACGGCCCGCTGAAAATTTGGCATTCTCGCAGAGAGGTTCCCGAGTATCACGAGTATTGGAATAGCAAGAGGCTTCCTGGTTTTGCCAAAGCGATGGGCAATGGAAAGGGTCGGTTGGGATTGTTTTGGCGCAGGTTGTACATCTGTGGTGAGTGTGGACGGGTTAAGCGATCCGCCAGTGACTTGCAACCGCCACGGTGCAAGGACTGTTGCACTGATGAGCGGGAGGTGTTTATGCATCCAACCACCCTTGAGCAGGAAGAAAGAGCTTTAGAGTTTGATAAAGACGACGAAGGGAGGTTGCGATGGTGGCGAAAGTCTCATTCTGTACTACTTGCATGAATCGGCTGGTTCATTTGCGAAAAACGTTGCCACGCAACATTGCAGATAATGCAGATTATCCAGATCTCGAATTTGTGTTGGTGGATTTCAATTCCACCGATGGTCTCGTAGACTGGGTTGCCAGTGAGATGATGGAGCATATCCGCTCGGGCAAGCTTGTGTATTATCGCAATGACTATTTCCAATATTTTCACATGAGTCGTTGTAAAAACATTGCCCACTGCTTGGCCACGGGCGACATTCTTTGCAACATGGATGCCGACAATTATGCTGGCGAGGGTTTCGCTTGGCATGTTTACGAGTTGCTTCAGGAACAAGACGAGCCATGTGTAATTGAGGGCGGTAACGATCAAGCGTCGGGTAAAATTGTTTGTTACAAGAAGGATTTCGAGCTTCTGGGTGGATATGACGAAAGCTTCAATGGCTGGGGCTATGAGGACAATGATTTCATCGCTAGAGCTAAAAGGTTGGGGTATAAAATAGAAAGATTCAGTAGAGGTTATACTCATTTCTTAAAGCACAGTCCCGAGTTGAGAGATAAGCACCAAAAACTCCATCGAAGAAAAAGTGCGTCCATAAATAGAGGGCGCTACAACCAAAATTCCAGCAACAATGTTCTCTATGTGAATCAAGGTGGGCCGTGGGGTCAGTGTGTTCTTACCAAGAATTTTCAAGAGCTTGTGATGTCGGGCCCATCTTATGCGAATCCTAGTTCTCCAGATAATGGCATGTGGAGGATTGGGTGTTTTTTTAGAGACGACAAGCTTCCGGGGGAATTGTCAGACAATATGTCGGGTTTTGACAATCTGGCGGATTTTGTTTTCGGGGAACATGAAGACGCTCATGTTTTGTTGACGGATGTTCACGAAGTTAGACGCAATCCGGGAGTGTTGGATTTTGGCAAGCCCGTTTTCGTTTTTGACTTGAGGAAGGAGGATACGTGCTTTGGGGGAGCCGCCGCCGAATTGAGTCTACATCCTTCTGTGGCTGGCGTGTTGTGTTACCACCTTTACAGAGATCGTAGTTGGTATGTCACCGATCAAACGTGGCATAAAAAATGCATCTACCAGGGATTGGATGGGCCATGGAAAAAGCTGGCTGGGTTTTCGGAGAAGAAGATTGTCTGCGACACTTCTAAGCTAATCCCCATCTTCTCTTCCATGTTCATGCTGCGCAGGTTTCGTTCGGCAATCAGTACGGTTGGTGATGTACATTATGAGTTGGGGCGAAAGTATGACATAAACTTTGTTGGGTCTATGGGGCACAAGGACATCTTGGTTCCAGCCCACCGACAAAAAGCTCTGGATGCCATCAACGAGTTGTCGTGTAAGAGTTATGTGCGCACCTATTGGTTACCCAACCAGGAGTTCAAGAAATACTTCTCGGCCCCGGAAGATGGCAAAATGAAAACTCCAGAATACATGCAGTCCTTGATGGATTCTAAAATCTGTGTGTCGCCTTGGGGCAATAGCGAGTCGTGTATTCGTGATTTTGAGGCGTTGTACGCAGGCTGCGTGTTGATTAAGCCAGATACCGATTTTTGCGAAACATGGCCAGACATATATCAGGAGGGGCATTACGTAAAATGCCGACCAGATTTTTCGGACCTTAAACTAAAAGTAGATTCCGTTTTGGGGAATTGGGAGGACTACAGAGAGCACCGTCAGAGAAATCGGGATTTTCTGGAGGAACGATTGAACCCAAGGGTTTGTGCATATCACTTTCTGATGGCGATACGCTCTCGTTTATTGCCTCCTGATCTTTCGGAACAAAAATCAAAGGCACTGGATTGATTTGTAGGGGTGGTCTTCTATCTTCGTCCAATGTTTCGGCGTCTAAACTGACGAAAGGCATTTTAGCCGATCCAGAGCGGAAGTTGATTTTGTGTTTAGTCAACACTCTTCTTACGTAGTCTTCGGCTGAATAAGGCGTGCCTCTTACAGAGAACTTTTCTGCACCCCAATCTTTTTTCCACATGTTTCTGTAGGAGCCTCGCCCTCTTCGGCTTTCGTACAGTTTTTTCCTGTCTTCTATTTCATTCTTGATGTTTAGGATGCCCTCATACTCTTCATCCCGGCCATGCACTGCATGTTCTCTTCTGTGTAATACGCCTGACCATGGACATATGGCGGCACGCCTTCCGCTTTTTCGTAGCTTCAAGAAGAAATCCTCATGTTCTTTTGTTTTGTATTTTTCGCTCCATCCTCCCATGTCTAGGATGTCCTGGGTGTTTGCTACAAAGAACTGTTGGGTGCAGTCCACTTCGATGAGGCAGTGTCTCAGTTTGGCATCACCTATCCCTTTTGGTTTTGACAGTCTCAGGTGTGCATGGTGTTCGTCCCATGCAAAGAATCCCTCGTAGGCTTCTATCACGCCTTTGGGGTACGATTTGTAAAAGAAGCCAGCTACTAGATCAACAGGGTGTTCCAGTAGGTTAACCCGCATGAGTTCAATTTGGGTGCATCGAGATACAACATTATCGTCGTCGAATAAGGCGAACAGTGGTTTTTCACGATCCAGGGCTGCTTCAAGCAGTCGGTTCCTTCCTGCGGAGCACCCTATGTCTGGTGGCAGTTCAAGGTGAACTACGTTTTCGAATTGCGCTGACACCTCCGGGTATGGCTCTTCGCTATCATCTCCCACAATGACAAGCACTTCCGGGTAGAATTTCCTAATGGATGTTAGGATTCTGTGGAGCATTTTGGGGCGGTCTATCGTTTTTATTAAGAAAGCGATGTCATCCATTGAGGTGCCTTTCGTACAATTTTTGGTGTCCAGCTTCTTTGATTTTTTCTTCTAGTTCTTTAATGTAGTGTTGTCCCACGGTTAATCTCTGGCGAGTGTTCTGAAAATCCCAACTAGCAGCACCGAAATGAAAGACGGTGCCTCGGCCAAAGTAGTGGAACCTGTATCCACGCTCACGCAAATTGTAGTAAACCCAGGCACCCACATCTGTATTGATGTACTCGTATTCCTCTCCTAGCTTGGGCGGCGAATGGCCAAAATGTCCGCTGTCTCCGTGGTATTTCATGAATTCGGCAAGGGAGTGGTCGTAAGTGAATTTCTTAGGGATGTGATAGCCATACCACTTGGCCCCACTGTCTACGACTGCTGCTTTTCTCACCAGGGCGAAGGCCGTATTGATGTGGGGCAGGCCGACTTTGTTTTTCCCATTGTATTTTGTGCGGTTGATAGTATTCAGAAGCAGTGGTGGTGCCGCTATTACGGCTCGCATAGGATCTTGGAGAAACCCCTTCTCTTGCAACTGTGCGGGCCATTTTTCATCATCGACAATGATGTCGTCGTGCATCAACAGGTAGTATTCGGTGTGAACCCATGGTATGGCGGATTCGATAGCTTGGCAGTGCCCTATTCGGCTCCAGGTTCGGGTGACCGTGATGGGCATGTCACACTCATCTCTGAATTCATGCAGGAACTTTTCTTTCTTGTCCTGCAAGCTAGGGTCTCCAGTTCTTTTGTCTGGGCCGTTGATGACAACAATAGCATGTTCCATGAAGGTGCGGTCGGTCCTCAAGAATAGAGAGAAGAGAGACCACATGAGATATTTGAGATCTGCCTGACATGTGGCAATGATAGCAGTGGCCTTGTCTTTCAGCAGTGTTTTTTCTTCGGATTCCACGAGCCCGGCGATCATGTGCTCGTGAAGTGGGTATTCTTGTTTGGTGGGTACTAGCATATTGGCGTTCCGTGAATCTCTTTCTTAAAGTATAATGCGACGAAACTTTTTCACCAAAGGAGATCTTACATGTACGTGATGGACCCGTATGACGACGCATTGGAACGGATTCTGAAAGAGGGGGTTTGGAAGACGAACCGGACGGGCGTGAGGACGATAGCGAAATTTGGAATTCAATCTCGTTATCGAATCGATCAGGCGTTTCCAATGACAACTCGCCGCAAGTTGTGGCCCAAGGCGGTGTTTGGAGAACTGACAACATTCGTTTCCGGCAGGACAAGAAATGCCGACTTCATTGCGAATGGCTGCAAGTTTTGGACGCCGTGGGTGGACGAAGAGTGGGCCGCAGCCCGTGGTTTTGTCCCCGACTCTTTTGGGAAGGTTTACGGTTTCAATTTGCGTCACTTTGGCGGCGAGTTTGGCAACGGTGATCCCGACTCGCCCGAGTATGGTCGTGGTGGCTTCGATCAGTTGGCCTACATGATGGACCGACTGAAGAATAAACCAGATGATCGGCGAATCCTCTTCTCTCTTTGGAACCCAGCCGAACTTGATAACATGAAACTGCCGCCTTGCCATTACACCTTTCAATGTTTTGTTGATGATGGTATGTTATCGGGTATGTTAACTCAACGCAGTTGTGATTTCCCCGTGGGCGTGCCTGCCAACATTCAGTTCTATTCGGCATTCATTTACATGCTCGCCCAACAGTGCGGCTACGAACCGTATGAGTTCGTCCACTCGACTGTAGACAGTCACATCTATGAAGATCAGATTCCGGCTGTTGAGGAATACCTCTCCAGACCGAAGCCTGATTCCCCGCAACTGCAACTTAATAAGGCAGATGATATTGAATCCTACAAGACTGAGGATTTTAAAATTGTGAATTATAACCCCCTGCCGCCGATAGAAATACCAGTGGCAGTATAACAGTATGGGAGATTTTCATGCCAGATATGAAAGAGTTGCACAAGGAGACCAATGAACAAAAACGAGTAGACGCCGGAACGAAAGTTCAGAATCGACGTAGACGTTTCCTCGTGGAGGTGGTTTCCGATATTGATAAAGAGTGTTTTGTTAGCGCCGATGCTAATGAGGACATGTCAAACAAGATCGACTGGTTGTGGATGCACAAGAAAGGTACAGTTCTCATCCAGTTCAAGGAGCGTCCCAACCCACGGTTCCAAGACCCATTCATGGAAACGTGTCTCATCTTTCCTTTGGGGCAGGATGTTTTCGACACTTCTTACGAATGGGCGGCTGGCCGGGACTTCGAGGGCAAGTCCTCGTGTACAGTCTTCGGCCTGTGTGAGGGGCTGGCCTTCGTTTCCAGCATTCGTCTTAAAGAAAAGGCGGTCAAACTCTTCCAGACTTGGCTTGGTGATGAGAAGAAGGTGAAGTTCTTCAAGGCCAAGAATGGTTCGCTCTACATGGAGCCGTTGATTAGCACCAAAACCATCTCTTCTTGGTTCCGCAGAGCAGGCGCTTCCCGAGGTGGTGCGTGCGTCGTCTATCAAAGCCCAACGATGAAGGGTGCAGAGATCTGGTTCCGTATCGACCGCAGCGACCGTCGTGGGACGTATGGGAAGTTAATCCCTTACATTCCACTGGACTTTCTTGAGCCATACAGTTATCTTCCATATAAGGACGGGGAAGATCCAGACAGGCCGAAAACCTGGGTTCCCCGAGACATCAAGATGAAGGACTTGATAGCGTGACCATACAGGAGGAAATGGCTATACAGGGGGAAAGTCCCGTTGATCGCATTAAAAAGATCGACGAAAAAACTCTGGAGGTGCTGAAGCACATACGACCTAGATTCCCTCGCAATCCTGGGAGGCTGTCTACTGCGGATCAGGACATACGTAAAGGAATAGACTGCTTATTTCTTTTGTGGCAGCGTTGGGAATCTAACTCGCTCAAAGAGCGGTGTAGTGAAGCGGGTGTTGATCTCATTAAGTCTCTGCAAAAGTTCTATATCTACGACAATCTGCCCGACAAGCCAGATAGGGACTTGGTTAGTGCGGCCAAGTATGGTTTTCAGCGTGTCCGATCTGGGCATGTATATACCACCTTGATGGAGGAGGAAAAGGAACGTGTTGAGGAGGCCATGAAAAAGGTGGCTTCTAAAGAAGGCGTTCGTCTTAAGGAGTCGGCG